>Ga0209591_10000957_pt1 | contig 37113 bp, 30 predicted proteins | sample MAT01_FD_187207 | JGI IMG/M metagenome (GOLD analysis project Ga0209591, IMG submission 187207) | Freshwater microbial communities from Lake Fryxell liftoff mats and glacier meltwater in Antarctica - MAT-01 (SPAdes) (version 2) | ecosystem: Environmental > Aquatic > Freshwater > Ice > Liftoff... | reverse complement strand
CCGGCTTTTGCTTAAATGTTAATATTAAAAAAACAATGACAAAATTGTCATACTTGACAAACAAAATGGAATAAATTAATTCTAAAACATTTCTATTCTGACTTGAAATCTGCATATAATTTCTGGCACAATGATTGTCACTTATATATTTGGTTCTATTAAATTTTGTAAAATAAGAACTGAATAAGTATTTTTGAAATTTGAATTAAAGTTATTTTCTATTGACATCATAAGTTGATAGGCAAATTAGAACAATAAAATATGAATATAAAAAAATTTAAATAATTTTTTGAAAAGAATTAATCTGAAGAATTCTAATGTGAGAGATTAATATTTAAATTCGGTTTTTTATCTGTGACTCTCATAACTTTCTTATCCCTATACCCCAATTTTCTATTCAAAAAGTATCATAGACAGATTTTTTAAATCTTTATACAAAATATTAATTAGTTCAATTTTATTTGAATTAAGTTATTTCATTTACTAACATTAAACCCATCGAAGGAGGCGAACCTGAATTCACACATTCAATTATCTCTGATTGCAACAGGAAAACAAATCAGAATTATTTGAGAAAATGCATACTCTTTGAAAGGAGAAAAAGTTTTCCAAAATTAAAAAACTTTTTAAAAATTATTAAAAACAATCAAAATGAAAAAATTAATTTTATTCTTTTCAGTTTTATTCTTACTATTCATTAATGTAAGATTATTCGCACAGGTTTCAAGTTACACATTTGCAGACTCAAAAAGCACATATGATGAGATATCAGGAGGAGATACTATAGCACGTGCTACTCACACGAGTATAGACCCTTTTAATCTGAACGATGTTAACTACGGACCATTTGCTCTTCCGTTTATTTATACATTCAATTGTATTGACTATACATCTTATTTTGTAAACACTAATGGATTCATAACTTTCGGACCAACTGCATCATCTTTAGCAAATTACGGTCCTATCTCATCATCAGAATCTTATGAAGGAGCTATCAGTGCATTTGGTTTGGATCTCATAGGAGTATTTGGTACTACAATAGATTTTTCCGGGGTCACAAATGTTTTGACAGATGTCCGGAATTTCCAGGGAGTCGTTGTCGGCGCACACATAACAGCTGCCACAGGTATTCCTGCCAATACATTTATCACTGCATTTAATACGGGCTTGGGTACAATAACTATCTCCAATAATACAACAGATATTATTGTAAACGATCTTGTTGTTCAGATAGCTTCGGGCAGTATTATCAGCAAAACCGAAGGTACAGCTCCAAACAGAGTTCATACAATACAATTTAAAAATTTCAGACAATATATAATTATTGGAACAGATGATAATTTTAATTTCCAGATAAAATTGTTTGAGCCTACATATACAAGAACAGGTCCAATTCATATCGTTTATGGAAATATGGATAAAAATACTGCACCGGTTCCTACTGTGGACGGACAGGTTGGTTTAAGAGGATTTAACACAACAGACTGGAATAACAGAACAAACGCAGGTACTCTGAACTGGGAGACTTCAACCTCCGGGAGCTCTAACGCTGCTACCTCCATGTTAAGCAGTACTGTTTTTCCTGTATCAGGTCTGACATATATCTGGGATGGTCCGTGCGGACTTCTGCCGGTTGAAATGTCATCTTTTACTTCAGTTATTGACAGAAGAGATGTGACTTTAAACTGGACAACATCAGTCGAAACAAACAATTCAGGATTTGAAATCGAAAGATCTGAATCAGAAAATCAATGGACAACTATAGGCAGATTAAATGGTCATGGAAATTCGACTTCACCCCATAACTATACTTTTACGGAAAGAAATCTTGCGTCAGGAACATATAATTACAGACTTAAGCAGATAGATTTCAACGGAAACTTTGAATACTTTAATTTAAGTAATGAAGTAAACATCGGTGTGCCGTCTGATTTCAGTATTTCACAGAACTATCCGAATCCTTTCAATCCGTCAACAAAGATAAACTATGGTTTACCTTTTGACAGTAAAATCAGTGTTAAATTATTTGATATGTCAGGTAAGGAAGTAGCAGATATTGTAAATGAATTTAAAACGGCAGGATATTATACTGTTAATTTCAATGCATCTTCAGTTGCAGGTGGTCTGTCAAGTGGTGTTTATATATACAGAATAGTTGCAGAAGGAAGTGGAAATAAATTTGTAATGTCTAAGAAAATGATATTAGTTAAGTAATTTTAAGTTTATTTTACAGTTAATTTTCAATGTAAAAATATAAATAAGAGCCGGTGAGAGAAGTCTTTCCGGCTTTTGTTTTAATACTAATATTATTAAAGATTTGACAAAAATGTCATATCTGACAATTAAAATTGCCTCTTTTATTTGTTAAACATTCTATTCTGTTCTGAAATCTAAATATTAATACTGGCATATAGATTGTCCTTAATGATGTTAACAAACTATATCCAAATTTAAAAAATAAAAAAGGAGAAAGTAATTATGAACTTACTAAAAAATAAAAACAAACTTTTCAAAATAATAATGCTTTTCATTATTTTTTGTCCGGTATTTGTAAAAGCTCAGGATAATAATTCAGCCGTAGTTTTTAGCAATATAAACAATTATCTGAATAACGATCAGACATATTCCGTATTGGTAACTATGAAGAATACGGGCTCTGAAACATGGACAAATGAAGGAAGGTACAATTTAAGACTGTTTACTAACTTAGATAATAAATATCAGTCTGATGTCTGGGGAGTAAATTATGTTTTGCTTCCGGGCGATGAATATTTAAATTCAGAAACTGTTAATTTCAAATTTGATATTAAAGCTCCGAAGGAAAGTGGTATTTATAATTGCTCATGGATGATGGCAAAAGGGGATGAATTCTTTGGAGAACCAACCTCAGTAGTACTTGTTAATGTTTCGAGTGAAGTAAATCCACTGACTGAAGGAAATAATTCTGAATTTGTGAGTCAGATTGTTCCTTCTTATATGATTGTAGGGCAGACTTATAAAGTTTCCGTTAATATGAAAAACTCCGGTCCGAATGTCTGGCTTTCATCCAATATTAATAATGATAGAAGTGGTGATTATAAGTTGGTATATTTTAATGATGCAAATGAAACAATATATAAAACGTGGAATGTAATTCCTGTATCTGTGAATTATGATGTTTCGTCAGGTCAAACCAATAATTTTGATTTTGAAGTTCAGCCTTATGAAGCAGGAGTTTATAATTTCCAGTGGATGATGAAACAGGGAGACAATTTTTTTGGTGAAAAATCTAAATCTGTAATTGTTAATGTTACCGGAAATTCAGGTATAAAAATCAATGAAGCAGGTTACAACAATTCTGCTTTTTTGAAAAGTGACATTCCTGTTTCTATGACTACTCATAAGAATTATAATGTGTCAGTTACAATGATGAATAGCGGAAAGACAGTATGGACACAGGACAAATATCATTTGATAATAGTTGATAATAAAATGAATCCGTTAAGTTTGAATTCATGGGAGTTAGGATATATTGCTCTTCCGGAAAATGTTGCTCCCGGTACAGCCGTTAAAATTAATTTCAAAGTGAAAGCACCTGCTGAGACAGGAGTATATCAGATGCAATTACGTATGACAGGAGACAATTCTACTTTTGGAGATTCTTCACCCATGATGAATATAGTTGTGAATAATTAATTAATTCTATACAGAATAAATCCGTTTATAAATTATTTTTCAATAGTACAAAAAGAGAATTACTTAATAGTGATTCTCTTTTTTTATTTGAATAAAAATTTAAAATACAAAAAAAATATAAGTGCTGAAATTTTTTTTTAAACTTATGTTAGTTGGTTTTATTCTTAAGCGCATTCAAGTTGAAAATTACTTTACTCCGTTAGTTTGATGAATAATTTCATTTTCAAAATGAACCGGCATTGAATTTTTAACTTTAATATTATCATTACTTTTATAAAGAGATGCATAAGGTTCGTCAAATTTTCTATCTAAGCTTTCGGGATTTTTTAAATTCATTGATAAGCCAATGTTTGCCTGACTGATATATTGGTTGCGGTTTACACGATCTAAATTTTTGTGTGCAGTAATAGCCCAGCATGCCGAGCTTCCCTGCTTTGCAATATCCACACTCCATCTTAAAAACAATTGCCAGAGTCTGAACCAGTAGTTGCCGTATTTTGTATTTATATAATCTTCATTTCTCATCCAGTTATAATACCAGCTGTGCAAAGTATGAGAATAATGTATTCCGACATTTTCGATATGACCGACTTCGAAATTTGCCTTTTGCAGTGAACCGACTAAAAACTTTAAAGGCAATGATGCATCCGCACCGCTGAAAATATATTCATTCATAAACAAACCCCATATCAGATCCTGCCAGTGCTCACCTTTCTGAAAGATGCCGGGGTTTGCCCGTAATCCGGCTTGCTGTAAATAAAATTTCCCGTCATCTTCGAGTTTGTCATATATCATTTTAATAAATTTATCAAACTTACGCACTCCCACATGCTCACCCATCTCAAGACATGAAATGCGATTCCATTTTTGTCCTTCAGGAATATCGCGGTAATCTTTACGCAGAATACGTGCCTGTTCAGTGCTTATTCCGAAATCTTTAATTTGCTGATTTCCCCAGTTTGTTCCTTCCTGAGCAAGTGTAACGCCCGTTGCATCTACGCCAAAATATTTTGCAGCGTAGGTAACTAATGTTCCCCAGCCGCATCCAATGTCTAAATACTTTTCTCCGGACTGCATCATAAGTTTACTGCATACCATCTCCATTTTTCTATCCTGTGCTTTTTCTAATGATTCAGTTTTCGGATCTAACCAAAACCCGCTCGTATAAATCATTCTTGGACCAAGGAATGCTGCAAAGAAATCATTTCCTCTGTCATAATGCTCACGGACAATTCGTTCATCCTGACTTTTTGAATGTATCAAAACTTCCGGTATAAAACGGGAAAACAGAAACCTGAAATGATTTGCGGTAAGAGAGTAATCAAAATAATCACAGCGACTTTCCATGAACTCTTCAAAGTCTCCATTTATATTTATATTGCCCTTTATAAAATCTTCAACAAAAATTCCAAACGAAACTTTTTTGCCGGATTTATACCTTGAGCGGGTGCTGTCTGTTCTTGTTTCTATAAAATCTAATGCCTTTGTTTGCATACTTTGTAGAATTTTAATTAATTTTAATATTTTATATTCTACAAATATATCTAATTCTATTAAAAGTAAATTGCTTTGAATTTATCGTATAGTTAAATAATTTCTGTAATTGGCAATTTATTGCGTATTTGTATTAAATTATGTGTTGTTTAAATAATAAAAAAACCCTGTCCGCACTTATTGAACAAGGTAATATTAAAAATGCATATCTTAATTTACTGAAACTTATATTTTGAGATCAATTAAAATATTTTTCAATTGTTAATCGTGCCATGAGATAGCTAATAGTAGACTCGGCACCTTGGTTAAGATTAACATGAGTCTCCTCTAATCCGTCATAACACCCGCCTGTACATGGATTATAAATAATTTGATGCAAATGATTTTTTCCAAGAAACCAGTTAAATGCTGTTTTCATTTTTACTAAATATTCTTCGTCATTAAACACTTTACGGAATCTGTTCAATGCCATAATTGTGTAAGCAACATCGATTGGTTGCTCGCCGAAGAGTTCAGAATCTTTTCCTTTATGCAACCAACTTTTATTTGAAATAACTTTTATTCTGTCCTTTTTAAAAGTATTAGACAGAAGAAAATCGAATGATGCTTTTGCTATATCTCTATAAATCTTTTCTTTAATCGCAAGCGAGGCATACAGCATGGCTTCAGGTAAAACACTATTCGCATATGTAAGATAACTTTCATACCAATGCCAGTTTTCTTCGGATTCATGCTTATACATTTGCACTAACCTGTCTGCCAGTGTTTTTATAAGTAGTAAGTTTTCTAATGATTCAGATTTTAAATTGAAATAGTATAATCCTTTTATGATAAAAGCCATTGCCCGAGTAGAATGTAAATTTATTATATAAGGCAATGCTTTTTTCAGTATTCTTTCAGCAGCTGTTACTAATTCTTCAGGTAGTATTTCAAATTTTGAAATTAAAAATCCCAATGCCCATACAGCCCTCCCGTTTGCATCATTAAGATTAGTACCGGAGTTCTGTTCGGTAAAATTTTTATCTTCATCTGCATAATTCAAAAAATTTCCTGATGGCTGTTGACAAAAATTTATAAATTCAAGATAAGTATGCAAATAATTTAAATCGTTTAAGTCACCGGTAATTTCATAATGCATGCACATTGCTATTAATGCCCGTGCATTATCATCCAGTGTGAATCCGGATTGTATATCGGGCTGATTGAATTTAGAAAACTGAATCATTCCAAAATCAGTTGTCATTTTTTTTAAATGTACAAGATTTATCGGAGGTAATCTGTAGTCTAATAAAATTTTTTCTTCAGTCAAATTTTCTATTAACTGTGCATGTGCTATTGCAGAATTCTCCCATGCAGTTGGTGCAATACGCTGCACAGTATTGGAAGTAAATGATAATAATAACTTTTCGTCATTCAGTAAACTCATTACACTTTTTGTCATCTGATCTGAGTTTTGAAAATCAATAATAATTCCGGTATCACCATATAGCAATTCTCGTGCATGAGGAATTGGTGTAGATATTATCGGACAGGCACAGCTCATAGCATAAGCAAAAGTACCGCTTACAGCCTGGTTTGGATCTTTTGATGTAAAAAGATAAATGTCCGTTAACTGTAAATATTCCAGTAAATCCTGTAAAGGAAGGTAACGATTTATAAATCTGACATGATTCTGTAAATTTAATTCTTCTACCTTAAGCTCCAGTATATTTCTATACTTTTCTCCTTCGGAATTCAAAACTCCGGGATGGGTTTTACCAATAATAAGAAAAATAACTTCCGGTTTTGTTTTGATAATTTCCGGTAATGCATCAAGTGTTGTTTCAATAGATTTACCCGAACTCAGCAAACCAAAAGTTGTAAGTACCTTTTTACCTTTCAGTCTGTATTTTTCTTTCAGAAATTCTTTGTTCAAATGCGGAACAAGATGTGTACCGTGTGCAATTACAGATATTTTTTTCTCTGAAACGGAATAATCATTAATTAATATGCTTGCAGAATTATTTGTCATAACTATAATTGATTCACAAGCATCTGATATATTTTGAACTTTTTTCTTTAAAGATTCTTCCGGTTTCGGTAAAACTGTATGGTAAACAATTGCAATAGGCTTTACAATAGAATACAAAAACTGCAAAAAATTTTCTTCACTGATATTCTGAAAGAAACCAAACTCATGTTGAATTAAAACAATCTTTATTAATTTATTATCATTTATGGACTGACTGAGCTTTGTAAATTCAGATGTGTAATTTGTATCTAAAATATACTCTACTTCATCAGGATAAGTATTATTTGAAACTCCATATTCCAAAGCACATGCTTTTATATTGAATGAACTGTTAAATTTGTTTTTCAATGATGTAATTAAATCATGAGAGTATGTTGCTATGCCACATTCTCTTGGTGGATAAGAAGTAATAAATAAAATTTCCGGGAGTTCACTATTTTTCGCAGAAGTTTTTATGTTTATATCATTAATTTCCAGTTTATGGCTTAATAAAAAAACTTCGGGTATGATTTCACTATTGTTTTTAATTAAATCGGGTTCTGGATTTTTAGAATTAATTCCGATTTCAAATAATATTTCTTCTGATTTTTCTGATATGTTTTTTGACAATAAATTCATTTCATTTCACTCCCTGCATAAAGCAATAATTCTTTTAAAAGTGCTGAAATACTAAGTGAAGCGCACGCAATCTGCTCATCAGCAGCACCGTAATAAATGTATAAAGTATCTTCGAACAACGCAGTACCTGTCGGGAATACTACATTATTTACCTCACCTTTTAATTCCCATTCATATTCAGGTTCGAATAAACAATAAGGCAAACGTGCAATTTCTTTGTTTGGATTTTCTAAATCCAATAAGGCAGCACAGGCGGAATATACATAACCCTTTGGTGTATCATGTACTCCATGATAAATCAATAACCAACCATCTTTGGTTTCAATCGGCGGACATCCTGCTCCAATGTAACTCACCTCATGTTTGTGCTTCGAAACAAGTACAATATTTTCATTCAAATGTATAAAGTAATTTTCCCAGAATTCTTCTGTCAATTCTTTCAAATCATTTACTCCAACTATCTGTATATCAGGTCGTATTCTGTGTAAAAAAAATAGTTTACCATTTATTCTTCTCGGGAAAAAAACTACATTTTTATCCCATAGTAATGCTTTCTTATCAGTCTCTGTTAATAAATTAGCGTGTGCACTGTAACGTAAATATTTTTCGTTTAGCAGACAATTGACCTCAGCCAATTTTTTAAATTCATCAAATGTAAACTGAGGAACTAATATTCCCTGTCTGTCAAAATGTTTTAAATCTTTGGAAGTAGCAAGAGCTCCTAAAGCATTTACTCCGTCATATACGGTGTATGTAAGATAATACAAATCATCAATTTTAACTATTCGGGGATCTTCAATCCCATGTGATTCGAAATCTGACTCGGGTATAAGTAGCGGTTTATCTGACCTTTCTTTTACTGTCAGCGGACCATCTAAATTACAATAGCCAATAGTAGAGTAGTTACCTTTCCTGACTGCTCTGTAAAAAATATGAACAGTATTCCTTCCCGGATTGCAGCGGGATTTAATACACCTTCGTTTTCAAATTCAAGTTCGGTTTTCTTCAGAAGGATACCTTCTTTTTTTACATTTATCATATTATGATTATGAAGTTCTTTAAATTTTTTTATTTCTTAACCGACCAAATTTTTAATACTCCGAACTTTTAAAATTCTTACAATATCATTTTGAAAAATATTCTCTGACAAAAGCGTGCTGTTGATTTTCCGTCATTTTATCTTTCTGCATAACTTCTATTTTGATTTTTGCAAAATTATGATCTGCTCTTAAATTGTTAAACAATTCAACTTTCGCATCTGTAGGACCAAAGAGAATCACATCAGTATAATTTTTTACAACCTCGCCTAACTTTTTATAAAATTCGGCTTGCCGTTGCTGCTCTTTATTGTGCATCAGACTTTCACTCTTACTTAAGCTTTTTTCTTTTTCCTGATGTGTGAAATTTGATGTAATTACTTTTTCTTCAATTTCTTCAATTTTTTCTGTTTTATATTCTATTAAATTAGCATGGGAATGATCCATCCAGATTCCTAATTTTTTTTCTGATTCCATTTTATTTAATTATTGAATTAATAAATTATTGTGCTGTGTATCCGCCATCTATTAAATAATGTGCACCGGTTGTGAATGAAGATTTAGATGAACTCAGCCAAAGTGCCAGCTCAGCCACCTCCTCTGCTGTTCCTAATCGTCCAATCGGGTGCATTGATGATAAAGATTTCAATGTATCAGCATCTAAATTATTTTCTAAAAGCGGAGTGTTTATAAATCCCGGACATATTGCGTTTACACGTATGTTTTTTGCTGCGTATTCTATTGCAGCATTTTGAGTAAGTCCGATTACTCCGTGTTTCGCCGCTACATAAGCTGAGGAATTTGGAAACCCTACTATCCCGAGTATCGATGCCATATTTATTATACTGCCACCTCCGGATTCCAGCATTGCAGGTATCTGATAAAGCATACCGTAAAAAACTCCGGATAGATTTATTGAAATTACTTTGTCCCAGCCGTCTATTGGGTATTCACCAACAGGTTTTACGGGACCTCCGACTCCGGCATTATTACATGCAATGTGTAAACCTCCGAAATGAGCCACAGTTTCCATAACGAGAGCAAGTTGGTCAGAAGGTTCGGATGTATCTGCTTTTACAAAAATTGATTTCCCACCATTTGAATTTATGAATTTTACTGTCTCTTCACCGGCAGTTTTTTCAATATCAGAGACAACTACTTTTGCTCCTTCTGCTGCATAAAGAATTGCAATTGCTTTTCCAATTCCTGATCCCGCGCCTGTCACTATCGCTACTTTGTCTTTTAATGTATCCATTTTATATATTTATATTGACGAAAATTTAAATCCAAATATTCTACATTTTATTTTCAGGAATCATTTTAATTAAAATATCTTCTCAATGTCCAGGCAATAGTCTCATGTTCTTCCATTAACCCGGTAAGAAAATCAGCTGTTCCGGCATCTTTATACTTATCTGCACATTCGTCTACCAATTTGCGTAAATGAATTATTACAGTTTCGTGATCAGCTAAAAGTTCTTTTATCATCTCTTTTGAAGAAGGATATTTTCCGGGGTACTCTTTTAAGGCTGACAGTTTTCCAAACTCCTGCATTGTACCAATAACCTTACCTCCAAGTTTACTAATTCGTTCAGCAACTTCGTCGATAGATTCTTCCAATTGACTATACTGATTCTCAAATAATTTATGAAGCTCCATAAAACTTTCACCACTTACATTCCAGTGAAATTTTCTTGTCTTCATGTATAGTGTTACTTCTGCAGCAAGTACAGTAGAAAGTAATTCTGTAACTGCACTTAATTTTTTATCCGGAATTCCGGATATTTGGTTTCATTTTTTTATTTTTTTAAATTAATTAACGTTTTTTTCTATATTTGCTTTTATTAACTCAACTTCACAGTTTATATTTACATCTTCACCTATAAGTAAACCACCTGTATCTAATATTGTGTTCCAGTTCAATCCCCAGTCTTTTCGGTTTAGAGTTCCTTTTAGCGAGAAACCCGATCTGTCATTTCCCCAAGGATCTCTTATCATTCCTCCAAATTCTGCATCCAAAGTTATTTTTTTAGTAATGCCCTTAATTGTTAGTATTCCATGTAGAATATATTTCCCCTCTTTATCTTTATCAGTTTTTTCAAAACTACTTCCGCTAAAAACTATCTGCATAAATTTTTTTGCGTGAAAAAAGTCGGCACTTTTTAAATGTTCGTCACGCTTTTTATCACCTGTATCAATTGATGAAACATTCATAACAATATCTATATCAGAGGTCATTAAATTATTATTGGTACTGTAAATATTTGCCGTAAATTCCCTGAATACACCTTTTATATTTGAAATCATCAGGTGCTTTACCTTAAAAGAAATTTCACTGTGTGAGGGATCAATGGTCCATTTAGTTTTATTTGTTACTTCTGCTGTTTCCATTTTTTATATATTTTTTTTCTTTGAATTATTATCTGATGTTTTTAATCAGACTTTATGGATGAGTATAAATTCATTCTCTCTTGTCTTCTTCGAGGTCATTATGATTGTCACCACCAATACTGTAATAATTATTCTCTTCATCTTCACTTCCAATTTTTTCCATAGCGTCATCTAATTCAGAGCCTGGAACATCCAGCTGATCAACATTTTCAACTTCATTTAATTTTTTTCCTTTTTCTATTTCGGGTATCACATCTGACTCTGATAATTTAATTTTATCTTCCGTATTCAAATCAACTTCTTTGTATTTATTAAAAATGTCATCAACCACCGGATATGGTTTATAGTCAGTAAATTCCGGAAATGTAATTTTTACTTCTTCCTCTTTACCCTTGTTCTGAATTTCCTGGATCTGAATTTCCTGTTCATCTCTTTCTAATGACAACGTTTTGTTTTTGAGTTTATTCTTTTCCATGCGGGTTTTTTTTAAAATTAATTATTTGTTTTTTCCTTTACCATTTTCATGTTTTTCATTCGAGTTACCTTTTTCCGGGTGACCTTTTTCCGGGTGACCTTTTTCTTTGTTGTTATTATTTTCTTTACGTGAATCTTTATTTTCATCTTTATTTTTTTTCTTTACATTACCATCATTATTCTTGTTGCCGCTCTCTTTATTCTTATTAGAGTTTTCCTGTTTATAATTATTTGAATTTTCTTTTCCATTATCTTTTCCATTATCTTTTCCATTATCTTTGCCTTTGCTTTTATTTACTTCCTGTTTGTCATTTTCATTATTTCCTTTTGATGAATTATCATTCCCTTTTTTATTTTTATCAATATTTTCTCCTTCATTTTTTTTACCATTGTTTCCGGCAGCATCATTTTTGTCATTATTTTTGTAATTATATTGAACGAACACTTTTGGTTTGTCAAAGGTAAATTTGTTTTTATGATTACCTTTAATTTTTTTAAATTCAGGATGATAAACATTAATTCCGCTTGTCGAATAAATTACATCGCTTTTATTTTTTACTTTTTTAATTTTTACCTGTTCAAAACCGATATAATTTTTTTGAAAATAAACCACATCCGGACCCCTGTTGATTATTGTATTATTCACAATCACTATTCCTTCCGGTCTGACCATTTCTCTGATTATTACAGGATTATTTATTACTCTGTAATTATAAACCAATGGCTCCATAAAGAATTTTCTCTCAACTGTAATGAAATTATTGATGTTTGTCACAGCCGCGGACATTAAATTATTTACAATATATTCTCCGGGTGAAAGCGGAGTCCAGGATATATAATCGTTATTTTCTTTCCAGTCAACCCATGCAGGTGACCAGACTCTTCCCGGCACCCAAACCCATCCGGAAGCAGATGTATTTACCCATCTGCCGTAATGATGTACGATCTCTTCTGCAGGAGTCGGAGCCTTAAAATACCAGCCCGCATCTGTATTTACCCACTGTCCGTTATAATATGGAACATACACAGCCGGTACGTCTGCATTAGCCGATACCGCCAGATAAGATGAAGGTTTCCACACAAAAAACATCCCTGATTCTGCAACATCAGCAGCATAAGCATTGTTTACCGGAGAAATTTTACTGAGCAAATCTTTTTGTATTTCAAACTCTCCCGAAGCAGTTCCTTTTTCAAGATTTAAACCTAAATCCTTTTCATTTACCTGTATCCATTCGCCGCTTTGATTTAAATCTTCATAAAATTCTTTGTAATCAACCGTGAAAATTTCTTCATCAGATTCATTGAAGTCATTTTCACTCAGCTTTACTGTTTCTATTGCTTCCTTTTTATCTGTATCTGCCGTATCAATACTTTTTTTTGTACATGAGCTGAATGCAAATACAAAAAAGAATAAAGAAAAAGTTACTGCTGGTTTTATTTTATTTATTGTTTTCATAAATATTTTTTAATTTAAAATTTAAAATTAAGATTACTTCTTTAAAAATAACTAATCAGGTAAACCGTTTTTATCGTTATCCAAAAATATTTTAAAATTATTGTTAATGTTATCTTTTATATTATTATCAATGTCATTTCTGTTATCTTCATCTGCCGGGTCTAAGTAAATATTGTTTTTGATGAACCATATATATGGCTTCACCAAAAGTGTAATATTTGATTTTCCGCTTGGGCTGACAACTAGCATATTCGGGAAAGTAAGTTTCTGATGAGCAGATTTCGTAGATTTATAAGTGAAGGCAATTCCATTGTATCTTCCTTTTACAACTATAGAGTATCTGCCGTTAACATCTGCAAATTCCGGATCAGGTACAGTTTCATTATCTTCAAGTTTATGAACCGAAAACTTTACTTTATCATAAGTCCCGACAGGAATCAAACCAGTACTGATTGTATTAACATTTGATATAAGATTAAGAGTCAGAAGATACGGTCCGACTTTAAAATTAGTAGAATCCTGGTTGTTGTTCGAAACATTTAGTTTGATATCTTTTATTAATATTTTTGCATATTCAAGCTGTAAAATTCCTGTATTGTCTGTGCTGTCTGAAGCACTCAATGCACTTAGCTCTAAGTTATCTGATTTTGTTATTACGGCATTGTCGTCACTGCAACCATTTATTACCACAGCAAGAAACATTGTGAATAAATACAAAGTAAATAATTTCGATTTATTTGTTTTCATTTTTTTTGAAATTTAAACTTTTATTTAATTATAATTTAAAATCAATTCCGATTTCAACAGAATTAAAATCAAAATTACCTGCACCTAATCTTACTACTCCTGCCACTTTTGGTGCAAAGAAATATCTTGCTCCAAGCTGTCCCCATAGCCATAAACCACTGTCATATTTTGCAACTTCTACACTTCCATTTCTATTCACATAAGTCGAACTAATATTATTGTATCCCAATACAGCACCCACAAAAGGAACAAACTTACCATCACCAATCAGATTAAAATTTAAATTCGATTGTAAACCAAATGTTGTATATTTGTAATCGTAATAATTTGAAGACGGATAATTGTCTTTAAAGGTAGTTAATCTGATGATTCCACCTAAACTTAAAGTTGCGACATCACCAAGCTGAGTTAATTGACTTTCGTAGTTAACTCCGAAAGTAGGTGCATCCGCTTTTGACCAAAGACCGACCGTTCCTCCGAGTAATCCGTCACCTTTGCTTAATTGTGAAAATGCATTTTTTGCACTTAATTGTAATATTATCGCCAAAATTGCTAAAAATATTAATTTTTTCATTTTTCTGAACCTTACTTTTTTTAATTTAATTTTATTATTATTCTTTTCATTTATTTCCCTATGATAATAGATTTAACATTTCTTATGCCAACAATCGATTTTAAACTTTAATTGTTATAATAGCCTTTAAATAACATTAAATATTATTAAGTTGACAAAGTTATGACATTTATCTGACTCATTTGTCACAGAAATAGAAGTAATCTTCTGAAATAAATTTATCAGAATCACGACAAATACTTTAGTTGAAATTTAAATTGAGTATATTGTATAAAACTTTATCATTAACGACTACATTTCAATCCGGTATATGAACATTTAGATTCATAATTTTTATATCCGCCTGGAAATTTTCTTGCAAAAGCATTCTTAGAAAACAGAAAATAAATTGTATTTTATAGAAGTTTAAAAATTTTTAAGAGAGACTTTTAGAGTATAAGATCTTGCAGAGTTGCAGTCTCAGCAGTTGTCACTAAGTAATTAACAGATAAGTAAATAATTAAGCAATATGGGATTCTTTAGAAATATCTTTGCAGAAAGATTAACGGGTTTTGAAAATAAATTGCCTTTAGAAAAATTTATACCCGTTGCATTCTTAATTTTTATGATAAGTATGATTATATTAAGTTTGAATACATATCAAAGTATAGAAAGATTTAGGAAAGATATTGAACTTATAAATCACTCGAATGAAATTATTAAAGTAATCGAAGAGATTAAGCTGAAAGAATTTGAATTGCCATTGTATAAAAAGGGATATCTGATTATAAGAAATGAAAACTTTATTAATACATTTGATACATTAATAAAAAATACAAAGATTAACATAAAAGAATTAAAAGATTTAACAATTGACAATCCAGCACAGCAGGAGCTGATAAAATTACTTGATTCAGTAACAATGAAAAATATTGAAGCAATTAATTCTTCAGAAGTGGAATTTCCGGGTAATCTTTTTTCACAGAAAAATACAGATGCAACGAATGAAATTCAGAAAAATTTATTTCGGATTGATGAAATCACAAATAAATTGGAATCAAATGAATTAACAATATTAAATTCACGAAATGCTGAAGCTGAAAGAACAAATTCATCAACACAATTATTCATAATAATAACTGGAGTATTTTCATTTATAGTAATCGGATTGTCATTATATATATCGGATAAATTAATTAGTGCAAGGAACAGAGCAGAGAAGCAGCTTTCTGATTCATACGGTGAGCTCGAAGGAAGAGTAGAAGAAAGGACGCAGGCACTCACAGAATCCAATAAAAAATTATCAGAAGGAATAATCATCAGGGGAAAAATAGAAGATACACTTCGTGAGAGTGAGGAAAGATTCAGGATGATGGCGGATTCGGTACCTGTTATGATATGGATAACAGACAAAAATAAACAATATACTTACATTAATAAAATATTTCTTAAGTTTACAGGAAGAAGTATTGAGCAGGAACTGGGAAAAGGATGGACGGATGGAATACATGAAGACGATTTAAAAAATTATTTAAATATCTTCGAAACAAGTTTTGAAAAGCGTGAGCCTTATGAAATCGAATACCGTTTAAAAAATTCTGAAGGCGAATACATCTGGATATATGATAACGGAATTCCAAGATTTGAAGGAAATAATTTTGTAGGATTTATTGGAAACTGTATTGATATTAATGAGCGTAAAAGGAGTGAAAAATATTTAAACATTCAGTATGAAGTATCAAAAACTTTAATTGAATCTGATAATTTAAAAGAGGCAGCAAAAGAGCTTCTCTGTAATATTTGTGAAGGAATTAACTGGGATTTTGGAATAATGTGGGCTGCAGATGAAAAAAATGAGTTCATAAATGAAGTTTCAAATTGGAATAATGATAAGAATATTTCAGCTGAATATTCAAAATTATCAGATGTGAAAAATAAATATGGGAAGAGAGAAGGAATTACCGGAACAGTATTTGCAGAAGGAAAAACGAAATGGTTAAGAGATATAAGTTCAGATAAAGTTTTTTTAAGAAAAGAAGTTGCACAAAAAATGGGATGGGTTTCAGGAATTGAAATTCCAATAAGTAATGGAAAAGATACAATTGCAATAATAGAATGTTTCAGTAAAAAAATGGCTGAGGAAAATAAAGATGTAATAGAAGTCGTCGAATCAGCAGGGAGACAAATAGGGAATTACATTGAAAGAAAGAGAGTAGAAGAAAATCTGAAACGGACATATGAACAACTTGACAACAAGATTCTGGAGCGGACAAGTGAACTTGCTTCAGCATTGACAAAAATAATAAATGAAAGTGAAGAAAAAGAAAGAATTCAAAACAGGATAAAAATCTTTGCGCATGCAATCAGGAGTATAAAGGATTCAATATTTATATGTGATTTAGATAATAAAATTATTTTTGTAAACAGGGCATTCGAAGAAACGTATGGTTATATGGAAGATGAGATTCTTGGATTTGAAATTCCTATATTAGACAATATGAAAATTACAGAAGATTTTAAAAAAGATATTTTAAGTAAATCAATAAAAGAGGGATGGAGAGGCGAGCTACATACTCAGAGAAAGGACGGATATTCTTTTATTACATATTTATCAACTTCGTCTATTAAAAACGAAGAAGTGAAAACAAATGCATGGGCAGGAATTTGTCAGGATATAACAGATTTAAAAAATTCAGAAGAAGAATTAAAAAGAATAAACATAAAGCTTTTAGAATCACAGAAAGAAGTAATTCATAACGAAAAACTTGCAGCACTCGGCAGATTTTCATCAGGAGTAGCACATGAAATAAGAAATCCGCTTGCAAATATAAGTAGTCTGGCACAGCTTATATCGAAAGCATCAATTGATGAAAAGAATAAAAGAAGATTAAAATATATAATTACGAATGTAGAAATTGCAAATAAAATAATAAAAAATCTTTTATACTTTGCATCACCCGAAGAACCTGAATATGATTTTAATAATTTAAATTTAATATTAAATGATGTACTGGCAAGTGTAGAAGCGCGTTGTAAAGAAAATAATATAAAGATAATCAGAGAAATACCTGAAGAATTATCACCGATACATATAGATAAACAAAAAATCGAAAATGCATTTATGAATTTTATTTCTAATTCTATTGAAGCAATGACTGAGGGCGGAGAGCTTTCGATTAAAGTTTCAGAAGACAAAGTTAATAATGAAATGATAATTAATATTATAGATACTGGAGAAGGAATTCCTGAGGAGAACATGGATAAAATTTTGGAGCCGTTTTTTACGACGAAGGATGAAGGAGTCGGATTGGGAATGGGACTGGCTTATCAGACAATAAAATTACAGGGCGGAAGATTTAAAATAGAAAGTAAAGAAGGAATCGGAACAAAAGTTGAAATTAAATTACCTTTTAAAGGAGAACAGAAAAAATAATATGGAAAAAATATTGATTGTGGACGACAACGAAATTTTACGATATACATTAACGGAGCTATTGGAAGATGAAAACTTTGAATGTCTTGCAGTAGAAGACGGATTTAAAGCATTGGAAGAATTAAAAAATTCAAAATACGGATTAGTAATACTTGACATGCGAATGCCAAAGATGAGCGGGTTTGAAACATTGCAAAAGATCAGGGAAATTGACAATATTATACCTGTTATAATGCTGACAGCATTCGGAGATATTCAGACAGCTGTAGAGTCAATAAAAATGGGTGCTCAGGATTTTATTACAAAACCATTTGACAATGATAATATTATTATAACTATCAGAAAAGCACTTGAATTAAAATATTTAAATCAGGAAGTAAACATTCTAAGGAAAAAATTAGATGAAAATTATGTAAAAGGTGAAGTAATTGGAAATTCCGAAGTAATGATGAAAGTTTTCGAACAGGTAAAAATAGTTGCACCGACAAATCTCAGCGTATTAATAGAAGGAGAAAGCGGGACGGGTAAAGAAGTGATAGCCTGTATGATACATAAAACGGGTAACAGAAAGGATAAACCTTTTATAGCAGTTGACTGCGGTGCAATACCGGAAAGTCTGATAGAGAGCGAATTATTCGGTTATGAAAAGGGAGCATTTACAGATGCGAAAAATACAAAGGAAGGAAAATTTGAACTTGCAAACGGAGGAACAATTTTTCTTGATGAAATTACAAATCTTTCGGATTCAAATCAGATTAAACTTTTAAGAATAATACAGGAAAGAAAAGTTACGAGACTTGGTGCGAAAAAGCCTATTGATTTAGATATAAGAATAATTGCAGCAACAAATATAAAGCTATCAGAATCTGTAAATAATCAGAGATTCAGACAGGATTTGTATTACAGATTTAATGAGTTCTGTCTTGAGTTGCCTCCTTTGAGAGAAAGAAAAGATGACATAAAGTTATTTGTTCAACATTTTATAAAAGATTCCAACAAAGAACTAAACAGAAATGTAGAAAGTGTATCAGAGAAAGTAATGGATAGGCTTATTGATCATTCATGGTTTGGAAATGTAAGGGAACTCAGAAATGTAATCCGTCGTGCAGTACTTTTGACTGAAGGAGAAATAATTTCATCTATAGAAATCCCAGATGATATAAAATTTATATCCACTGAATCTAATTTATTTTCCAATTCAATAAACGGAATAACAAAGGAAATTGAAAAAGATATGATATTAAAAGCTATAAATGAATCAGATGGAAATAAGTCCAAAGCTGCAAAAATACTGGATATGAATGAAAGAACATTTTACAGAAAACTCAAGACACACGGCATTAATTAATCCAATTTTTTCATTAGAAATCTGAAATATTTTTTTAACGCATAGCCCGCAAAGATTCCCTCTAAGTCCGCCCGCCTTCCTAATCTTGTCGGAGCGGGCAAAGAATTTTTTCTTACATTTTATTTATTCAGAAGTGCTTTGAGAATTATAGACTCAGAGGTAAATAAATTATTCTAACGAAAAATCCGGGATTAAATATTTAAATACCATTACGAACCGCAAGTCATTGCTGACAAAGTTGTCACAATTGTCATAAACCAATTCTAAAAAAATTTAAATTCTTATGTATTTTCTAAATATTTCTCATAAAATGAGGTGGCATAGCATTTGCAAACATATATTCAATTAAATAATGGAGAAGATAAATTGAATAGTTCAAATCAAGTTTTAAAAAACAATACTGAAATGGAAAATGAAATTAAAAAAGAATCTAAGAACAGTAATGCCGTCTACTTTTATGAAAAGGAAATTCCAAAATTTAAAGAGAATTCTGATTTAAATAACAACAGTCAGGTGTTCTCAAAATTATATAATGAGGAAATATTAAATAAAATTAAAACGGAAAACAAATTCAGAAACAGAAATAAACCTGTTTGATTTCTAAAAATTGAAAATCAAATATAATTTCTTTTTTAGTAATTATGGAATAAGTATAGTTTTGAGGAAATAATATTTTATTATTTTAAAACTATTTAAAAATTTTAAGAACTTACCAAAGAAACCTGCCCGTTAATGAATTATGTGGATGATTCAGGGCAGGTCCTTTCTATCAAAAATTGTTTTATCATTCCTGAAGTATATTTAAATAAATTTATTCTAAAATGAAACATAAAGATTATAATAATAATGTATAAAAAAATAAAATCACCATTTCAAAGAATAAGAAGTTTAAGACAGAATCAATATATATTTGATTTTCATGTTAAAGACCGGGTATTGATCTGTGATGAGCTGTCAGAGATATTTTATCCGTTTGAAATAACAATTGAGAATTCTGAGAGATTCGAGAGAGATTGTAATCCTGAAAATAAATCAATGATGTACGTTTTAAGAACTCACTCAGGTATTAGGGGAATTTTATTAGAAGAATTTGGAAAATATTACAATCCTGAAATAAGGGAATTCATCAAAAAGATTTCGATCAATTAGTAAATCATTTTTCCGGAAATATTTTTAAAACCGGAACTATATAATTGTTTTAAGACCTGCCTGGTTATTGGATTTTGGGGAAGATTCATGGCAGGTTTATTTTTGAAATCCAAAAATGTTCTTTTAACAATTATATCTATTCTACAATCCTACCATCCAGAAAACAATCAATGCCATACTTTCTTTTAAACAAAAATTATAAGTGCCTTCGGGAGTAAGTGACTTGTCAGAGGCAATACAGTCAGCTTCAATATTATTGAAACTACAGATTTCTTTTGCTCTCATCAAATGAAAATTATCAGAGATAAGAATTATTTTTTTCCATTTATTGGTTTTATATAAATTCTTTTTGACAAACTGAATCTGTTCGACTGTAGAGTTTGATTCATTTTCAACAATTAAATTATCCGGATCCACACCATACTTTATCAGAACATTTTTAGATACATCTGCTTCGGTCATTTCATTTGGTGAACCGCCGCCTGTTATAACTAATTTTGGAACAGTCCCCTGAATATATACATCAAATCCTTTATTTATCCTTTCTCTTAATACCGGAGAAGGTCTGTTACCGCCCCACACTGCAGCGCCGAGAATAACGCCTGCATCAGCTTTAAGTTTAGTGTTTCTGTACAAATCCGAATCATCAGAAAAATTCAAAACCAGGATAAAGACAACAGAGATTCCTGCAAAAAAAATTAGAATCAGAGTTAATAAACTTTTTAAGAAACCAAAACTTATTGATTTTGAAAATGTAATGATAAGAAGTGATGATAGAATAAAGATATTTGCAACAATGAATACGCTTGCAAAAATAATTCTTAAATCTTTCTGGTTTAAAATCTCTGAGACAAGCAAAGTGATTATACCGGATACTGATACAAATAAAATTAATGAAAAAGAAAGAAAGGCTTTTTTATTTTTATTAAAAAAATTAATTAATATAAGAAGGGTTGTAATTGAAAATATTGTTAAAGTGATAATGTTTCCGGTTTTATTTTCAAATCCCGGATACACAACATTCTGATTTTTATATCTGAAATAATATTGAAGGGCAAAAGAAACCAGTTCAGATACTAAAATTAAAAATAAAATAAATCTGTTTTTGATAAGTAAAATTATTTAATTCAAAAGACATTCTAAATTTAACTTAATTAAACAAATCAATAAAGTAAAATTGAAATCTGAATTATCAGTGTAAAAATTAAATTATTCTAATTTTAACATTTATTTTTGTGCATATTAAATAACTTACAGCACAATAAATTATTCAGAAAAAAAGTATCTTTGTAAAAATTAGTATTATGTTACTTGAAACAATTACATAATTAAATTAACTTGAAGTCAATTAATCAGGAGCAGTTAATGTCCAAATTATTAGAAGTAAAAAATCTTAAAACATATTTTTATACTGACGATGGTGTAGCAAAGGCAGTAGATAACGTGAGTTTTTCACTGGATAAAGGAGAGACATTAGGATTAGTCGGTGAATCGGGGTGCGGTAAAAGTGTATCAGCTCTTTCAATTATGAGATTGATACCAGATCCTCCGGGTAAAATCGCAGATGGAGAAATATTTTTTAAAGGCAAGGATATTTTGAAAGTGACAGAAAAGGAAATGCAGAGTATAAGAGGAAATGATATTGGCATGATTTTTCAGGAACCTATGACATCTTTGAATCCGGTTTTTACATGTGGTGATCAGATAGAAGAAGCAGTTATTTTACATCAGAAGCTTTCAAAGGAAGAAGCAAAAAAGAAAGCAATTGAAATGTTGAAACTTGTAGGAATTCCTGCTCCCGAACAAAGATATAATGAATATCCTCATCAGCTTTCAGGAGGTATGAGGCAAAGAATTATGATAGCAATGGCACTTTCATGTAATCCCGAATTATTAATTGCAGACGAACCTACTACAGCACTGGATGTGACTGTACAGGCACAGATACTTGAATTAATAAATAAGCTTCAGAAAGAATTAGGAATGGGTGTAATAATGATAACGCATGATTTGGGAGTTATAGCAGAAGTATCGACAAAAGTTGTAGTTATGTATGCTTCCAAAGTTGCAGAATACGGACTGGTAGATCAGATATTTTATAATCCGAAACATCCTTATACAATCGGGCTTTTGAATTCCATACCTAAGCTATCAAAAACCAAGGCGAGATTAGCAACTATCGAAGGGAATGTGCCACCTCCAACTGCATATCCTAAAGGTTGTCATTTTTGTACAAGATGTACATTTGTAATAGATAAATGCTGGACAGAGCCACCACCGGCTGTGGAAGTTGAGCCGGGGCATATATCAGCTTGCTGGAGAGTTGATGAAATAGATAAATTAAAAGAAAGTTATCTTCAGCCTGCTGTTTAAAAATAATTTTTTCAAATAAAAAATTACCCCCGGATTTCATTTTTGGAATTTGGGGTTTATTATTTATTAATTATAAATTGAAACAAATGTCAATATTAATAAAAGATATAAAACAATTAGTTACCTGTAAAAATAAAAATGGCTTACCAAAATGCGGTAAAAGTCAGTCTGATATAGGATTAATTGAAAACGGAAATGTTTTTATTGAGAAAAATAAAATTGCATTTGTCGGAAGTAACAAAGATTTCAGAAAATTTGAAAAAATAAATAACATAAAGAATTATAAAGTTATAAATGGAAGAGAGAAAGTTGTAACTCCCGGATTTATAGATTCACATACACATTTTGTATTTGCCGGTTCGAGAGAGAATGAATATGAGATGCGGCTTGCAGGAAGTACATATCAGGAAATAGCTAAAGCCGGTGGAGGAATTGCTTCGACGGTAAACTCTGTCAGGAAAATGTCAAAGAATAAACTGAAAGATATTTCAGCAGACAGACTAAAGAAATTTGTCAGTTATGGAACGACTACATTAGAGGGAAAGTCGGGTTATGGTTTAGATTTGAAAAATGAGATAAAAATTTTAGAGATTTTAAATGAGCTGAACAAAGAAAATAAATATGGTTTAGATATTATTCCTACTTTTCTCGGGGCTCATTCAATTCCAAAAGATAAGAGTAAGAAAGATTACATTTCCGAAATTTGTTTTGAAATGCTGCCGTATATTGCAAAAAATAAACTTGCAAAATTTGCTGACATTTTTATAGAAGAAGGGTATTTTGACAAGGCAGATGCGGATAAAATATTTTCACTTGCGGTGAAATATGGATTAATACCAAAGCTTCACACAGATCAGTTTAAATCAATCGGCGGAATTGATATTGCGATTAAATACGGAGCAATTTCTGTAGATCATCTTGAAGTATTAAAGGAAAAAGATATTTTAAAACTTTCAAAATATAACAGTGATAAAAAAAACAGATGTATTACAGCAACTTTACTGCCCGGAGTTTCATATTTCCTGAATATAAATTATCAGCCGGCGAGAGCATTAATTAAAAATAATATACCTGTAGCACTTGCTACAGATTTCAATCCGGGAAGTTGTATGACAGAAAATCTTCAGATAATTATGTCACTGGCTTCATTAAAATTAAAAATGAGTTCGGAAGAGATACTTAATGCAGTTACTATTAATGCTGCATTTGCTTTGAACATGGAAGATAAAACAGGCAGTATTGAGACCGGGAAGCAGGCAGATATTTTAATTTTTGATATCCCATCTTATAAATATCTTGTTTATAATTTCGGAGTAAATAATTTACAGACAGTTATAAAAAAAGGAAGTATAATTTTAAATTCTTAAACTAAATTAAATTTACAAATAAAATGAAAACAATAAACAGAAAATTTAATTTTATAATAGTATTAGTTTTTATATTTAATTTAAATTTTGTTTCATGCAAACAGATTGAAAAAAAGGAAGAAATTAAAAATGAGAATATTCATAATTTATCTGATACAGTAAATTACAAAATAGAAATATTTGCAGAGGAGCTTTATGTCCCGTGGAGTATTGTATTTACGGGTGCTGACAGAATGTTGTTCACAGAAAGGAGCGGAAGTTTAAGAGTTATTCAGGATGGAAAATTAAAAGCGGAACCTTTGAAAATAATTGAAGAAGTTTCTTCTGAGGGAGAAGAAGGATTGATGGGACTTGCTTTAGATCCTGATTATAAAAATAATAAATTGATTTATCTGAGCTATGCTTATTCAAACGGAAATAAGATGGAAGTTAAAGTTGTCAGATATAAAGATAATGGAAATGAATTATCGGATGAAAAAATTATTTTGGATAATCTTCCCGCAGAGAGGTATCACGCAGGATGCAGATTGAAATTCGGACCGGACAATAAACTTTATATAACAACCGGAGATGCTGGTGACAGGAAGCTTGCACAGGATATAAATTCTACATACGGAAAAATATTAAGAATTAATTCAGACGGTACAATTCCTTCTGATAATCCTTTTCCTGACAATCCTGTATGGAGTTACGGACACAGGAATTCACAGGGAATCGACTGGTACCCGGGTACAGATATAATGTATTCGACTGAGCACGGTCCTTCAGGATTTGACGGACCGGGTGGAGGTGATGAAGTGAATGTAATTGTAAAAGGTGGTAACTATGGCTGGCCGGTAGTTTCACACCGGGAAAGTAATGAAGGAATGATTTCGCCTTTATTGGAATTTACACCCGCAGTTGCACCGGCATCAGGAATGTTTTATAAATCGGATTCGCTTCCTCAATTTAAAAATAATTTTTTCTTTGGATGTCTGAGAGGAACAGGAATTATGAGAGTGATTACAGATGAAAAGAATCATGAAAGAGTATTGTCATTTGAAAAACTAAGCGATGTAAATTACGGAAGAATCAGAGAAATTGCAGAAGGTCCGGACGGAGCAATTTATTTTTCAACAAGTAATCGTGACGGACGGGGAAGTGTCAGAAATGGCGATGATAAGATTTATAGAATAATTAAAAAATAAAAATTTACTTAACCCTTTCGAATTCATTTCTTTCAACAGAAAATTTATAAACAGAATTTATCAAATCTTTTATATTTTCTTTGTAGGTCTCTTTAAAAATAAAATTAATTTTTTTATCCGGAAAATTGTAATCCCAGTTTGACTGAAAATTATACGGGCTTAAAAAAAATATCCCGAATTTTTTTGGAGGAATATTTTCAAAAAGTATATAATCTCCGTTTTTAATATCAGTAGTTTTTGAATACAGATCATTCATTACTTCAGCAGAGTAATTTGCAGCCTGTTTATGTCGGTAAGTTCTGCTTAAGAAGGAAGCAGAATGAATTAAAAGAAATAAAATAAAAGATAAGAATAATATTTTAGTGCTTTTCAGTTCGGAGAAAAAGAGACCGAGTAAAATGCTTAACCCGGCAGATGGAAGATATAAAAATCTCTCGGCAGTATTAAATGAAAGAAAATAAATTGCAATTGAGAAAAATATGAACATTAAAGGAAAAGCAATTTCTTTTCTGAGAGTTTTAAAAATAAAGTAAATCAATGATACGCAAATAATCAGAGCGGATAAACTTAAAGATATGAATACAAATAAGTTGTCCACAGGTTTTCTGAAAGCAGCAATCAGACTTTCCAAATAGCCAAATCCTAAAAATTCAAATAACACTTTTACCGGGATAATCATATTTATAAAATAATGAAACATTTTATAAATTATTTTAACAGGATTCAGATCAAGACTATCTATAGTTGAGCTTAAATTACTACCAGGAAAATAAGTTTCCGAAAAAATACGAAATGACATATAAATTAAAACAGGCACAGCAGTTATTAAGGCAATATTTTTCCAACCGGTTAGTTTTAATCTGTAATTAACAAGAAACAACAGGGGAATATAGCAGACAGCACTCTCACGAGAAAGCAGAGCAAAGAGAAAAGACATTGCCACAGGAAAATAAATTTTGGAAGTGTTATATTTTGAAAATAAAAACAAACCCGTAAGAATAAATACAGCAGAAAAAAGTTCATTTATACAGTTTATAAAAAGCAGTGCTTCGGCATGACAGGATAATACGGAGAAAATCAAAGCAGAATAGAAAGAAGCTTTTATGCTGTAATTAAGTTTCGTTGAAAAATTATAAACAAGCACCGAGCAGATAATTTGCAATAAAATAATAATGTAACGATAAACAATAAATGATGCATCCAGCTTTTGTGAAAAGAAATAAAAAAAAAGTTTTGGTAAAGGTCTGAAATAATCGAAAGGTGCCGGAGTTGAAATGAGATTGATAAAAGAAAAATCAGCCTGAGTTTTTGCCTGAAGCAGCCATGCAAAGTCGTCACCGAAGAAAGGAATACTAAGTGACGGGAGTAAAAGTAAAAAATTTAAAAAGAATAAAAACAGATATATTACAGATTTGTTATGACAATCAGAATTAAAAATATTTTCAAAATAAATTTTGATATAGATTTCAGATGAATTAAAAAATTATAATTTTGGAAGTTCGAGTGAGGCATCTGCAGACTCAAGATCTCTCCAAATTCTCTGACACGGGAAATGGTTTTCGTACAAGGCTCTTGAAATCATAACGGAATCAATTCCGAGATGTTGAATTTCGGTAATATTTTTTAAATCATTAAAATTCGAAATTCCTCCGGCAGAAGTAATTTTCATATTTGTATTTTCAGCCAGTTCGATTAATCTTGGGATATGCGGACCGGATAAATTTCCAACTCGTGTAACATCCTGATAAATAATTCTTGTAATTCCTAATGATTCCATTTGTTTAGCAAATTCCAGCGGAGTAATATTCGCATAATTTATCCATCCGTCAATCACAACATTATTTAGTTTTTCATCTATACAAATCACAATTTTACTTGCGGAAAATTCGTCCAGTACTTTTTTAATAAAATCCGGATTAGTCAAAGCGGCAGTACCTATTACAATTCTGTAAACACCCAGTTCTTCTATAATCTTTTTTGCCGTGGTAAAATCTCTGATACCGCCGCCAAGCTGAACAGGAATATCAACCGATTCAGTAATTTCTTTTATCAGATCAAAGTTCTTCATATTTCCTAATACAGCTCCGTCAAGGTCAGTAATATGAATACACTTGAAATTTTCTTTTCTGAAAAGTCTTGCCATATTTACGGGGCTTTCAGAATAAAATTCTGTTTTCTCTGAGAGACCCTGAACAACTCTTACACATTTACCGTCTTTAATATCTATTACAGGAATTACTAACATTACTTAAAATTTAATAAATTTATTTTCTGACAACAGCGACTTTGCCTTTACCAACTTCACTTCCATCACTATTATATGCAACAATAATATAAATTCCTGTCGGAGTAAGTTCGTTATTCTGATTGTATCCATTCCATACAGCAATTCTGCCGCCGGGTGAATCGAACTGAGTCACAATTTCACCGGAAATTGAAAGAATTTTAATAGTAGAATTTTCAATAAGTCCGTCAATTTTCAGATTTACATTTGATGGAATAAGATATGGATTTGGTGAAGCAATTATCTGATCAAACTCTAACAGAGGCTCAATTGCATCAGTCTGATATGAAGACAATCCTACATTGGTACCAAAATAAGCTTTTCCGGATTTCTTACTTACTTCGACTGTTTTAATCTGATTGTCAACTACAGGAGAATTAACAGTGTTGAATTGTCCAATCAATGTAGAGCCGTCAGAAGAAAGATGAAATACTCCATTGGTTTCAGTTCCTATCCATTTGTTATTTAAAATATCATTTGTAAGTGAAATACAATTTTCAGTAAAAGGAACTCTTAGATTTCCGGAAATAATTCCTAATTTAACGGGAGCAGGTAAGAGATTTGGATTTCGTACTGCAGCATCAGGATTTGCAATTATAAAGATTCCGTTATTAGTTGCAATCCAGACTTCGTTATTTTTGTCAACAATAATATCATACACATTTGTAACTTCCGAACCAAAATCAGAATTATTATAAAAACCATAAACATCATCTGAAGTATTTGTATAGGTAGAATTTTCATTAAAAAAATAAACTCCTGACCTTGAACCACCGGATACAATCCATTTTGTATTGAGAGCATCAACTGCAATTTCAGACAATGTAGCAGAAGTTATAATAGACGGATTTGGATAAGCAAACCATTGGTTTTCTCCCAGATTGGAATATAATGAACTTCCTGTATTTGTTCCGAAAAACGACAGCCAGAGAAATCCATTATTATCATAAGCTCCTCCATAAGGGACACAGAAATTGGGAGCTCCCGAAATTCCGGGAAGAATTGAGTTACCCGGATTGTAATTTGTAATTTCCGAACCAATAATTCTTGAAGGTCCGCCGCCAAAACCAAGAGCCCAGACAATTCCATTACCGGAGACTATTTTCTGAAACCAGTTAGAATTTCCAATTTCAGGATGAGTTGCTAAATTATAATTTTCCCATTGAGCACCATCGTATTTATAAAAACCATTATTCGGCAGTCCGCCGGCTGCCCATATATCATCATCATTATTTATTGTAATCTGACTAAAGACATTTGTAAAAGGACTATTCGGAAAAATATAATTCGAACTGCTGATGGCAGGCAAAATTATTCCGTTATCCGATAGACCTGCAATAAGAGAAGCGTTAGAATATGAGCTTAAGACAGAATAATTATTAGTAGTCAGTATTAAATTTATATTAGGAAGATCATCTGCATTTGCGGAATAAACAGAATTTTCAGAAATGAAATAAATATTATTTTGTATAGATTTGATAAATTTTGTATTACCACTATCAACTATTGTGTTTGGATAAGGAAACCAAGCGGTTCCGTCAAAATAATTAAATCCTGCATGTGATCCTGCAAAAATTTTATTTCCAGAAGATTCAATTGTTCTAACTTCGGTATTTAAAGGAACTATATTATAATTAATCCATGAACCCGGATCATTTAGATTTGATGTGACAGTATTTGCATAAGCAACTCCTGATTTTGTAGCTGCATATAATACATTATTATTGAGAGTGAGTGAATATACAGTTGTATTTGTTGGAAATGTTCCAAGCTTGTAATAAGGTGCATCTACAAAACTAAAATTAACGGTTGATACTTTTTGAATTCCATATCCTGTCGCGATATACATAAAATTTCCGGCAGAATATAAATAATTTATTGATTTATTTGATTCAGTAGAATTTTTAATATCATAAATATATTTCCATGAATTATCACTCAGATTTAAAATTGAAATTGTGCCGTCAACAGCACCAATCCACAATCTTCTTTTGTTATCTACTGTAACAGATGAAACATTATTGTTTAAAAGTCCATCAAGATTTGTATACTTTGTAACAACTTTTCCTGTAGTAAAATCTACAGAATATAATCCGCCTTTAGATGCGCAATAAATATTGTTGGAATTAGGGTCTGCAGTAACAGATGTTATATTTTTAAGATCTGTCAGATTTTCCCAATTCAAACTCTGTGAGAATAAACATCTTTCTGATATCAATAATATAAATACAGAAAAAACAATTATCCTGAAAAATAAATTTAGTTTTAACATATAATATTCAGTTGTTTAAGTTTTTTAAAATGAAATCAATAGAAATACTAATCAGCCAAATATTATTTAAAAGTTTTTAAATGAAAGTTTAAATCAGTAATTTGGGAAAAAATTGAATGAATATTCAAGATTTTATTAATTTTGTGATTCAATATTACAGATTTAGATTTTAAAATCAATAACAATAAAAGATTTATATAAGAATAATCAGTGAATCATTTGAAGAAAAATAATTAACAAAATATGTATCTTTGATTAAATTTATTTTGTGAATTTTAAAAATAAAAATGAAAGTTCCATTGATATTCATTATTCTTTACTTTAGGTTCTTCCGAAACAAATCTCACCATGACTTCGGTTTCAAATCCGTAAAAAGGATAAGCTGCAAATCCTGTGCTGATTCGGGTTACCACATCATCAGTAATATCTCTGTTTCTGTCGTAAATTTCATACTGAGCACGAAGTTCGAGTCCTTTAATTACAAATATATCTAATTCACCGAATCCGTAAAAAGATCTTTTTAACGGAAAATCTGATTGATTCTGTTCGAAATCAACTTCGCCAAGTAAAGCAATCCGTTTTAAAAAGCCAATTCGCATATTAGCACCGTAAGATTGTTTTAAAGCAGTAATGACAGTTGTAAAAGCTGTGTCATTTGTATTGTAAGGATTATTCAAAAAGGAACCTCCGAAATTAATGTTGAAATCATATTTCTTAAATGCAAAATTAAAATTTGTATTTCCAACAAATAATTTATGCGGATCTAATCCGAGAAAATCCTGATTTTGCGGATTGTACAAACCTAAATTCAGACTGAACCAGTCAGGATTAAAACCAAGTTCGAATCCTGTATTGGCATCATAAGGTGTACCGAGTAAATACTTTCTCTGATAAGCCCTGTGCTCGACTATCCTCAATCCATATTCCGGTTTATATCTTCCAACTTTAAAATAAGTATTAAGCGGTAAATTTGAAATCATTCCGAAAACTTCATACTCAGTTTCAACACCCGGAATTGAAATTCCTGATGTCGCGTAAATGTTCAGAATTTTATTCAGCTCAGCATTAAAATAAATATCACCCTGCATAGCAAGGAATGAATTGAAATTTGTAACTCCTTCACGAACTTCATTATCTATCTGAGCAACTCTGACATCACTTCCTAATGTAATTTGCTTTGTAATTTTTGGTGAGAACTGAGTCTTACCCGCAATTTTCTTAAACATATCCATGCTGAGATTTTTATTTGCAAAGAACTGTCCGCCCTCATTCCTCATTCCGCCGCCTGTTGGATTTACATGACAATCAATACACATACTGCCTGAAATAGCAGCAAACTTTGGATATGAAAATGCTTTATAAGAGATTGTCTGAATACTTATTATCAGCATTACGATACAGAAATAGTAATTTACTTTTTTCATAATTTAATATTTAATTTAGGAAAAATTTATTTTGTGATTTTTACAAAGCCACCGTAAGCTGCCCCTCTGAATACAGAGTATACCCAGCTTCCCGAAAGATTGCTTTTTTTTATTTTCAGATTCCAGAATACATTTGCATCGGCAATCATAGGATTTGTATTAATAAAAACAAATTTCTCCGAAGTATTGACATCGCCGCTGAATTCTCCCGTCATAGAAGAATATCCTTCAAAATCTTTCTTTAAAATTTTTTTGAATTCGTAAGTTCCGGAAATTTTTTTATTATCGTAAGTTTTAACATACAAAATCCCGTTTGCAATTTCTGTTTTCGAACTGTCTGTCATTGTAAATTTATATTTTCCTTTGCCGAAAATAAATTCTGTGCTGTCAGCATCTGAAGAGCATCCGGAAAAAAATAAGCAAAATAAAAATAATACTGTTAATAAATTTTTCATAAAATTTTATTTTATCAAAACCATTCTTTTGGTATCTGTGAAACCGGTTGCAGTTAACTGGTAGAAATAAATTCCGCTTGCTAAATTACTTCCGTTGAATTCAACGACATGGCTACCAGCACTCTGAATTTCGTTAACAAGATTTGCCACTTCTTTACCCAATGCATTATAAACTTTAAGAGATACGTAATTCGTAATTCGTAATTCGTAATTAATTTTCGTAACCGGATTAAAAGGATTTGGATAATTCTGATGCAAAGTAAAATTTTCAGGAAGCATATCAGAATAATTATTAATACCGACTACACCTGACAATGCATACTTAAAAGTTTTCCATTGTGTGTTGTTTGACGGAATAAAAAAAGATGTAGTCTGAGGAGCAGTAGCAAGAGAACTTCCTCCTTTGCGAAATATTTCAGCAGGGAATGTAAGACCTCCGTCAGTGGAGATTTTTACAGTCAGACTGTCAGCATTTGATAATGTGCTGTAAAGCGCATAAGCATAATCAAACCTGATTGTGTCTGAATTCAGTAAGCCTTCATATATTTTTGAAATCATTGTATCCCTCTTACCGGGAATATTATAGCCAAAGAAATCCATTATCACAGAATTTGTTCCTCCAATTGAAGGACCATTTACACCCGGATATTTATTAAAAGTTATGTAACCATCTTCATTGAGAATTCTCCAGCCAGCCGGAGGAAAAAATCCTTCGAATAATTCTATATTAAGCTGTGTAGAAATACTGTCAGAATTAAATAAAACCTCACGTTTGCCGAAAGAATTAATTATGCTGTTTTTTGAAGTTTCCTTTCGGACATTTATTTTACTGTCATTCTTAACATTTTTAAGAATGATATTTCTGCCTTTTGCACTGTTTAAAACTTCTCTAGTATTATCATTTTGAATGAAAGCTGAAGTATACATTAAAGTATCATCCCAGACCGGCTCGATAAAATATGTATACGAATAAGAATATTTACCCGGAGAAACCGGAATTGAAATTCCGGAAGAATCAGGATAGAATCTTCTGAAAGTATCATAAAAAGAGTGTTCATTATTTAAAGTAGTATCAACAAATGCATAACGCTGAATCGCATTAATCCTTAATCTGTAATCTCCCGGAGGAACTGCTGATGCTATATTTACTGTAATAGTAGCTTTTATCGAATCTGTACCGATAAGTTCATCAGTCACATTAACTGAAACAGGAGTACCTTTATTCAGTCTTAAAAAATAAGGTTTATATAAATTTGCGCTGTCTCCGTAAGGAATAATTCCGAATAATTTTCCGTCAAAAATAGTAGTTGGAAAACTTGGTAAATAATAATACCTGGATCTTTGATCATTTTGTAAAGGATTTGAAAAATAAAAAATATCTGAAGTAGCAGTTCCAATCGGGAGATGATATTTTATTGCAGTAATATTTTGAAAATTTGAATCAACAAATGCATTTAATGCCGGATTATTATTTGCACATGCAAAACTTGCATTTGATGTGAACTCTTCCAGTAAAACATTTCTTTTATACCCGGGAAGAAAAATTGAATACTGTCTTAAAGTATCATTTGTTCTGTTGGAATCAAGCCTGTAAGAAGAATAAGATTTAAAATACAAGGGAGAGCCGATTACATATGTTAATTTTTTTAAAGTATCAGTTAACGTCTGGCCTGAATTTAAATAATTTACTTTAAAGCTGTCAGTATATAATCCTGAATTAATTTCCAAATGTACATAAAAAGAATCAGCGGCAGTTCTCCCGATATTTGAAAAAGAAATAACAGGATTGATTGTATCTGTTCCGGTTGTCCTGACGGAATAAGAAGTATCATAGGAAATATTTGTGATTGACGTAACAACAACATCCGATTCCTGCTGCTTTCCTGTAAGTATATTATCCAGATATAAATTATTTCCGTAGCCATTGTATGTAACGAATTGCAGAACAATGCTTCTGCTCAGAGAAGTGTTATCCTTTTCGGTTTTATCTTTTTTAAATTGAAAATTTGCAAAAAGAATAAAACTTATTATACTGGCTGTGAAAAACACAAGAATTAAAGCTGACTTTTTCATGAAAATATTATATTTGAAAAATATATTTTGACAAAACGTTTAATACTATTATTATAAAATTATAAAAAATCAGGCTGTCTTTGTAACCTGAGTTTTCCGGAAATAAAATCTGTAAAAAAATATTTCAACAATTGTAACAAGTGACAAAGTGACACTGTCCTTTGGAGTCAGAGTAACATTTACACCCTGTTGAGAATAAAAGCCGGATATTTTAAGAAAGAAAAGCAATATCTGATTCGCAGGAAGCGTGATTCTGTAACCTGTCTCCGGTATAAATGCAGAAACAATTAATTCACAGACAGTCAATGAGACTGCAAACAGTGTTATAATAAATCCAATATTCAGAAATGCCTGCAGCCATCCGTCGTTTTGAAATGATTTTGCAAAAATATAAACTGCAAAAATAGTATGTAAGAAATAAATAACTGCAATAATCATAAAGAATAAATTAATCTATAAGTTTTAAAAAGTTTTAAAATGCTTCTTTAGAAAACAAAACTTCTTTTATGGTTTTTAAAATTATTTTAATATCGAAAGCAATTGACCAATTTTCAATGTAATAAATATCATAATCAATCCGGGTTTGTAAAGAAGTATCTGTGCCTCTGAGTCCGTTTACCTGAGCCCAGCCTGTAATTCCGCATTTCACTCTGTGTCTTTCAAGATATCTTTGAATTGAATCTTTCATTGTGTTAATAAAAAATTCTCTTTCAGGTCTGGGACCAACAATGCTCATATTTCCTATTAAGACATTTATAAATTGAGGCAGCTCATCAAGGCTGAATCTTCTTAAATTTCTTCCAATAAGAGTATATCTGTTATCATCCCTGATTGTCATTTGAGGTCCCTGAACTTCGGAGTTTACTTTCATCGAACGGAATTTCAACATAGAAAATTTTTGTCCGTCAAGTCCAACTCTTTCCTGTTTATAAAATAAGGGTCCTTTCGAAGTAATCTTTACTAATAATGCAATAATTATCATAATTGGTGAAAGCAAAATCAAAAGAATTAATGATACAATTAAATCAAACATCCTTTTAGACAAACGATTCCATACATTCATCGGCATTGATTTTAGTTTCATAAAAGGAATACCGTCTACTTCCTCAACCCTTAATCTACTCGTCATTGTATCAATAAAATCAGGTGCATACATAAACTCTATATTAATTCCTTCACATATTTTGAAAAGATTATACAGGGTTTCATGATCAGCGCTTGGCAATGAAATCAGAATTTTATCCAATTCTAATTCTTTGATTTTTTCAGGAATTAATTTATAATTACCAAGATGATTTTTATCTTTTAAACAGTTCTTCTCCGAAGCAAAAATTTCGTCACTCAATGAAAAATAACCTTTTACATTAAATCCCGCAAATTTATCAACAGTAAATTTATTATAGATTTTCTCAGCCATTTCATTGTTACCAAGAACTGAAACGTTGATTACACCAATACTTTTATTGTATAAATTCTTTTCAAATTTCAATAAAAAATATCTTCCTATTGTAATTAAAATAATTGAATTAACCCAAATCAGAAAAAAGACTAATCTTGAATATGGAAATTCTGCTTTTATTATAAATATCAGACTCATTGCGATCAGAATTCCGATTGAAATACATTTTGTAATAATAAATAATTCATCCATTACAAAAACACTTCTCTTTAATCTGTACATTTTTCTTGTCTGAAAAATAATTATCCATATAGGTATTACCATTACAGCAAAAATGTTATAGCCGTAAATATCCGGAATTCCTTTTGTGACAGGAAAAATTATCTGAAAATCAGTAAAAAATCTGATATAATAGGAAAGTTCGAATGCCGCAAATATAGCAATTGCATCAGAAAGAATAGTAAGCAATGGAATCAGAACTTCGTACTTAGATGACTTAAATGACTTATATGACTTAGATGTCTTTGAAGATTTACTTTTCAATTAATATTATTATTTTGACAGGTAAAAATAATTTTTTTATGTGTAATAGAAAACGTATAAATTATTTTATTTCACATAAGTTTTTCAGGCTTTAAAAAAATTATTTTGATTTTTTATATTTTTATTTTATATATATGATTACTTACTGAGTTTTTTAGAAAGTTTAACATAACAGACAAATTATATTTTAATTTTCAAAAAAATTAAATTTTCAATCAGGCAATCTCCATCAGATACAGTGAGTTTTTAAAATTTTTCTGAAAAGCTCTTTTAATAACATTATGTTCAGGCTTTCTTAAATTCACATCTTCTTTTATAATTTTGAAAGCAATTGCTCTTGCAGATTCGAGTAATTCTTTATCTTTTGTAAGATCAGTACATGAAAAATTTAATGCTCCCGACTGCCTGATTCCGAAAAATTCACCCGGTCCTCTTATGTCCATATCAGCTTCTGCAATTTTAAATCCGTCATTTGTTTCGCATAAAATATTCAGACGTTTTGATGAAACTTCATCAAGATACTTAGCAACCAAAATACAGTATGACTGCTCTGAGCCCCGTCCAACCCTGCCTCTGAGCTGATGCAGCTGCGAAAGACCAAATCTTTGTGACTCTTCTATAATCATTACAGTTGCATTCGGAATGTCAATGCCGACTTCTATTACAGTAGTCGAAACTAAAATATCAATTTTACCATTTTTAAAATCTTCCATAATTTCATCTTTCTCATAAGAAAATATTCTGCCGTGTATCATGCCAACTTTATACTCCTTGAAAATATTATTTTTTAAAATTATGTAATTTTCCTCTGCAGATTTCAGATCAAGTTTTTCGGATTCATCTATCAACGGATAAATTATATATACCTGCCTTCCTTTATCGACTTCAGATTTTATAAAAGTATAAATTTTCTGTTTATCATTTTCCTTTCTTAATACTGTCTTTACAGGAATTCTGTTTTTAGGCAATTCGTCAATGACTGAAATGTCAAGGTCACCGTAATATGTCATAGATAATGTTCTCGGAATTGGTGTAGCAGTCATCACTAGTACATCAGGATTCAGACCTTTCTCTTTTAATTTAGCTCTCTGCATCACACCGAATTTATGCTGCTCATCGATTACTACAAATCCAAGATTTTTAAACTCAACTTTTTCCTGTATCAATGCGTGCGTCCCGATAATAATATTTGATTTTCCGGATTTAATGTCAGATAAAATTTCTTCACGTAATTTTTTTTTCTGACCGCCGATGAGTAATGTGATTTTAATATCAAGAGATTTCAGCAATTCAGATAATGTTTTGAAATGCTGCTCTGCCAGTAATTCCGTCGGACACATAAAAGCACTT
>Ga0209591_10000955_pt1 | contig 37176 bp, 25 predicted proteins | sample MAT01_FD_187207 | JGI IMG/M metagenome (GOLD analysis project Ga0209591, IMG submission 187207) | Freshwater microbial communities from Lake Fryxell liftoff mats and glacier meltwater in Antarctica - MAT-01 (SPAdes) (version 2) | ecosystem: Environmental > Aquatic > Freshwater > Ice > Liftoff... | reverse complement strand
ACTAGGCGACGGGGAACCTGTTCCGCGCTGGCCACTCCGGTCCGGTTGTCGATCGTGGTGGAGCACTCGGTAGCGCCGTGGTCAGTGGCTGAGCTGGTCGAGGCTGGCGTCAGCCGGCCGTTGGTATCCCGGCATCCGAGGGTGCTGCGGGCGGCCCGAATGGTCGCGGCGGATCAGCGGCACCGCGACCGCGTGTATCGGTTGCTGACGACAGCACGCGTCACCTCGGGGTTATCCGTGCAGCATGGTGCAGGAGTAGTCGGTGCGCATTGCGGTCGTTGCAGCTGTCCGCGCAGTGGGTGCACTTGCATGCGATGTGGTTGCACGTGAGGCAGGTGCAGTCGGCTCAGTTGCAGCCGCACAGGAATCGCTGCCGTGGAACCGCCACCGTCACCGGGTGCGCAGTCGCGCAGGAGCTGGCGGCGTAGTGGTGCACGCCGTCGGCGGTGTGGTCGTTGCGGTGCACGTGCTGTGCCCGTCGTGCAGGTAGTCGACGTGTCGGCGTGCAGCACGGACTCATGTCCGCAGTCGGGGCCCAGGGTGTGCTGGTGGGTCCCGGCGGGGCGGTGCTCGGTGACATTCGTGCTGTTCGGTGCCATCCGTTCGATCGTTCTCTGCAATGACAATCGTTCGCGTTAGAGTGGCTGTGTCAACGAGCGAGGAGCATGCGGATGTACGACGTGGTCGTGGTGGGTGGCGGTCCGGCGGGGCTCAGTGCCGCGGTGGTGCTGGGCCGACAACGCCGGCGGGTGCTGGTGGTGGACGCGGGGGAGCCGCGCAACGCACGGGCGGCGGAGATGCACATGTACCTGGGCCGGGACGGCGGGTCGCCGGCCGCGCTGCTCGTCGACGGGCGGGCGGAGGTCGACGCCTACCCGACGGTGGAGCGACGGATAGGCCGAGTGGTTTCGGTCGAGGGCGAGACGGACGGCTTCGACGTGGAGCTGGTCGGTGCGGGGCGGGAGAGCGCGCGACGGCTGCTGCTGGCCACCGGACAGATGGACACCCCCGCCGATGTCCCGGGGCTGGGGGAGCGATGGGGTACCAGCGTGTTCCACTGCCCGTTCTGCCACGGCTACGAGACCACCGGGAAGACGCTGGCCGTGCTGGGCAACGGGGTGGGTGCGATGCTCGCCGCTTATGTCCGTGACCGGTTCAGCGACGACGTGGTGCTGTGCACGAACGGCCCGAGCACGCTGCCGCCGCCGGTGGCGGAGCTGCTGCCGGCCCGCGGAATCTCCGTCGTGGAGACGCCGCTGACCGCCGTGGAGGGTGAGCTGGACGGGCTGACGCTGCGGTTCGCCGACGGCAGTTCGCTTGCTCGCGATGCGGTGTATCACCGGGCACCGACCCACCAGTCCGCCGACCTCGCCGCGCAGCTCGGTGCCGAGCTGCTGCCCGACGGGTGTGTGCAGGTCGACGAGTTCGGCCGTACCACCGTTGCGGGGGTGTTCGCGGCCGGGGACAGCGCCCGGCTCGCGGCCCTGCCCGACGCCCTCACCCTCGTCGGCCCAGGCGCGGCGGATGGGGTGCGGGCGGCGGTGTGGCTGGAGCAGGAACTGTTCCGTTCCGAGCTGCCGTTCACTCCGGGGGGCTGAGGGGTCAGCCCCGAGCCGCCACGAACAGCCGCTGACCCAGCGCGTCGAGCGGGCCCGGGGCCGGCAGGCCGAGCACCGGGCGCAGGCCGGCCCCGGCGAGCGCGGCCCACCAGCCGGGCTCGTCGAGGAAGATGCGGTCGGTGCCGGCGCGCTGGTCACCGGACCCGGCGCCCGGCCGCCCGGGCCGTACGGACATGAGGAAGTGCATCGACGTGAGGAGCTGGCGGTGCTCGCGCGTCGACTCGACGATCGCGACGACTCCGTGCGGAGCGAGCAGCGCGGCGGCCGCGGCGAGCACGGCCGGCAGGTTCACCGCGTTGTGCAGGACGTTCGCCGCCACGAGCAGGTCGTACTTCCCGGCCCGGTCGGAGCCGGGGAGGTCGTGGATGTCGAGCAGCCCGAACCGCAGCCCCGGCCGGTCGCCGAAGCGGTCGCGGGCGGCGGTGGTGAAGAAGCGGGAGACGTCGGTGAACAGGTAGTCGGTCTCGGAGCCGGCCAGGCCGTCGAGGACGGCGGCGGTGCTGCCCCCGACCCCAGCGCCGAGCTCCAGCACGCGCAGCGGCGCCGGCCGGGTGGCGGCGAGGTCGGCGACGAGCCGGGTGAGCGCGGCGTTGAGGTAGGTGTTGACGACGTTGTCCTGGTAGGTGCCGAGCGCGGTCAGGATCTCCCCGTCGGGGAACAACAGGGACTGCAGCGCGATGTCGTCGCGCAGCAGCGCTGGGAGGTGCGTGATCGCGGCCCCGAAGAACGTGGCCATCGCAGGCGGGTAACCGAGGACGGCGCAGGCCGCGGCGAGGTCCGGGGTCTTCTCGGCGGCGTGGTCCTCGCTGAGGGCGGCGCGCCAGCGGCGGAGGATCCAGCGGTGCCGGTCGGCGACCACGTCCTCGGCGGTGTCGCCCAGTTCGGCGAGCGTGGCAGCGACGGCGTGCGATGCGACGGTGTCGAGGTGGCGCATCGCGCCGTGCAGCGCGTCGCCCGCGGTCGCCCTGGCGCGGTGGGTCGGGGCGAGGGCGGCGAGGCCGGCCGCGTGCAGCGGCACCGGGTCCTCGACGAACCGGCCGGCGGGTAGGGCCACCGGCGGCCCGACCGGGAGGGGGCGCCCGGCCCGGCGGGCCGAGCGGCGTGCGGTCTCGGCGACGCGGGTGCGGGCGAAGGCGGGCAGCGGTTCGTGTGGACGGCCGGGACCGGCCAGCGCGCCGGCCGCAACGGCGTCGGTTGCCGGGGGGAGCGCGATGGCGAGCATCGTGGGGTCGTCGATGTCGACGAGCACGGCGGCACCGTGCAGCGCGATGCGCAGCGCGTCGGCGGTCGCACCGGACCGGTCGGGCGTGAGCAGGGCATTCGGGATGTCCCGGACGAGCAGCGGGCCGCCGTGGGCCCGCAGGGTGACGACCGGGTCGACTCCCAGGTCCGCCCAGAACAGGACCGCGGGTACAGGAGCGGGCCTCGGCTCGACGTGCAGCACCGCGTCGAACCGGTATCGGGTCAGTTCGGTGTCGGCGGTGAGTGCTTTGGCGTGCACGGCCAGGTGCACCGGTCGCCCGCCGGCGAGAGCGGCGGTGGCGATCGTGACCGGGTCGAGCAACAGCTCGGGATCGGCGGCCGCGCGTAGGCCGGCCCGCCGCGTGATCTCCTCATCGTCCGCGTCCAGGTCGGCCGCGCGTTCCAGCTCCGTGCAGTGCCGCAGGTGCAGCCCGGAGTGCCGAACGTCGCCGACGACGACCGTGCCGCCGGCCACGACCGCGCGCACCGCGTCGCGCAGCACTGCGGTGAGGTAGGCGACGTCGGGGAAGCATTGGGTGACCGAGTTGAGCAGCACGCAGTCCGGCGCAGCACCGTCCAGGGCCGACTGCACGGCCGGCCCGTTCAGCTCGTGGGCGGCGGCGCGGACGATCCGCACCCCCGGCAGGTCGAGCGCGGAGAGGCGGTCGACGACGTCGGCGGCGACGTCGGCCCCGACGTAGGCGTCCAGGTGCGGGCGCAGGCGGTGGGTCAGCATGCCGGTGCCGCAGCCCAGCTCCAGCACCCGCCGGGGCCGGGTGGCGAGGACGAGTTCGACGGTGCGGTCGGCCCACTGCGCCATGTGCTGCCCGGGCAGCGGCTCGCCCGTGCCGGTCGCGCGCCAGCCCGCGGTGTCCAGCGTCGGGTCGTCCCCGCGGCGAGAGTAGTTCCAGTCGTAGACCTCGGTCCAGTGCTCGCGGTGCTCACACATCAGCTCTCCGTCGGGCACGGCGAGCGCGGCGGGGTCCACCCGCACGGTCTCGACGGCGGCGGCACGGTCATCAGACACGCGTCGGGTCCTTCCTCGGGGTGGGGCAGAGATCGGCGAAGGTGACGGTGCGGTCGGCGCGCGCCGCGACGCGGGCCGAGTGGGTGGTGGCGAGGACGGTGAGGCCGTCGCGGCGGAGGTCGTCGAGCAGGTCCAGCACTCGGTCCGCGGTCGCGTCGTCGAGGGCGGTGGTGAGCTCGTCGGCCAGTAGTACCCGGGGCCGGCCGGCCAGCGCGCGGGCCAGCGCGACCCGCTGGCGCTGGCCTCCCGACAGCGCACCGGGGCGGCGGCGGGCGAGCGCGGGGTCGAGCCCGACAGCGTCGAGCAGCCCGGACACGGCGTCGGCGGCCGCGGTCCGGCTCAGCCCGCGCAGAAAGCGCAGCGGCCGGGTGAGCGCGGCCTCGACGGTCCGGGCCGGATTGAGCTCCTCGGCCGGCTGCTGCCCGACGAGGGCCGTGGCCCCGGCGAGGTCGCCGCGGCGGCGGGCAGGCCACGGCAGCGCGGCGCCGTCGAGGAGCAGCTCGCCGCGCTCCACCGGGTGGACGCCCGCAAGCGCATGCAGCAGCGTGCTCTTGCCGCAGCCCGACGGGCCGACCAGCGCGACGCTCTCCCCGCGGTGCAGCGTCAGCGCCGCCCCGTCGAGCAGGGCGGGGGTGCCGGGGGCGGGCCGTAGCGCCAGCCCGCGCACCGCGAGCACGACCGGTCCCGCCGCGGGCGGGGCCGGGCCCGGAGCGGGTGACGGATCGGCGCCGCCGCCGAGCTCGACCACGTGGTCGGCCAGCCCGTTCACCAGCTCCCGGTCGTGGCTCACCAGAACAGCGGCGCCGCCGCGGTCGCGGTGGCGCCGCACCAGTGCGACGGCTACGGCCAGCGCGTCGGCGTCCAGAGCGCTCGTCGGTTCGTCCAGCACGAGCAGGTCGGGGTCCCCGGCGACGGCCCGCGCAAGCGCTACCCGCTGGGCCTGTCCACCGGAGAGCTGGTGGGCGCGTAGCGGGCCGTGCCGGTGGGGGTCGAGGCCGACCGCGAGCAGGGCGCGGTCGGCCGCCGCGGCCCCGGCGGACTCGGCCACCACGGTGTGCGCGTCGCGCAGCGGGTGCAGCGCCGCACGTGGGTCCTGTCCGAGCAACCCGATGTGAGCCGCCCGCCATCGCCGGGCGGCTCGCCCGCGGGGCACCGGTCGGCCCACCCAGGTCACGTCCCCGGCGGTTCGGAGCAGCCCGGGGGGGAGCGCACCGATGGCGGCGAGCAGCAGCGTCGTCTTGCCCGCTCCCGACCGGCCGATGAGCGCGGTCACGGCTCCTCGGGGAGCGGCCAGGTCGACCCGGTCGAGGATCGTGCCTCCGACGCGGTCGACGACGGTGAGGCCGCGGACCTCCAGGCCGCTCACCGCTCTCCCTCGTTTCGCCCGGTCGGTGCGTCGCGTAAGGCGCTGCGCCGATGGTTGGCTCGCCGGCGCCCGCTCACCGGGCGACCCGCCCGTCCGCCGCGCGGGCACAGGCGGCGAGGGCCACGGCCAGCACCGCGAGCGCCGCGGCCGGCGCGAGCATTCCGGCCGGGTTGAGCGGGAGCCCGATCAGGTTGTCGCGGAGCATGCCCGCCCAGTCCGGGGTGGGCGGGGCCGGCCCGAAACCGAGAACCGACAGCGCGGCTGCGAGCTGCAGGGCGAGCACGGCCCGCATTCCGAGGTCCGCGGCCACCAGCGCCGAGTGAGCGGGCAGGACCTCGCGCAGCAGCACCGTCGCACCGGACTCGCCACGGGCCAGCGCCGCCTGTACGTACCCGGCCCGGCGGGCGTGCCGGGTGACGTCGGCGACCACCCTCAGGGTGAGCGGCGCACCGCCGAGGACCGTCCCGACGAGCACCGCCGCGGGGGCGGGGAGGGCCACCGCGGCCACGAGGGCGAGCAACAGCAGGGGCAGGGCCAGCAGCAGGTCGGCCGCAGCCGCCAGGCCGCGGGCGCCACGACCCCGACTCCAGCCGGTCCACAGGCCGGACCCCACGCCGAGCACCGTCGCGGCCAGCGCCGACCCGGCCGCGACCAGCGCCAGGTCGCGCCCCCCGGCCAATGCCCGGGCCAGCACGTCCCGGCCCAGGGCGTCCGCGCCGAGCGGGAGATCCGGGCCCGGTGGAGACCACGGCGGGGCGACCGTGCGGAGCGCGGCGTCGCCGGCCAGCACCGGCCCGGTGAGGACCACCGCGACCAGCAGTGCCGTCGCTGCGAGGAGCACGTGGCGCGGTTTCACCTGTCCCGCTCGTTCCGGGTCGCGACCAGGTCGGCGAACAGCAACCCCGCGACCACCACCACGGCCGCGAGCAGCGCGACGACCTGCACGACCGGTACGTCCCGGGCGCGGACGGCGGCAACGAGGAGCTCCCCGAGCCCGGACATTCCGAACAGCGTCTCGACGACCGTCGTCCCGGCCACGAGGGAGCCTGCGGATACGGCCAGCACCCGAAGCGCGGGCCCGGCCACCAGCGGGCCGACGTACCGCAGCGCGACCGCCGTCGGCGGCATCCCGCGCAGGACGGCGTCACGGACGAACGGGCGCGCGACGACGTCGGCGACGGTGCCGCGCAGCTGCCCACCCGCGTATGCCGCGGTGGGCAGGGCGAGGGTGAGCACCGGCAGGACCAGCAGCTCGGGCCGGCTCCACGGCGGGCGACCCGCGGGCAGCAACGACACCGGCGGTACGAGCTGCCACGCCCCGGACAGCAACGCGGCCAGTCCCACCCCGACCACCACCGGCGGGAGGGCCGCGCCCGCGACGACGAGCACGCCCACTGCCGGCCCGCGGGTCCGGGCCAGCGCCGCCGCGAGCGGGACGGCCAGCACCAGCGCGCCCACGACGAGAACGACGCTCACGGGGGCGCGCTGTCCGACCAGCTCGGCGACCGGCCGCCCGCTCACGAGTGACGAGCCCGGGTCCCCGGTGAGCAGCCCGCCCAGCCAGTCGAGGTACCGCGCGACGATCGGCCGGTCCAGCCCGGCGGCGGCCCGCAGCTGCGCCAGCTGCTCGCCGTCGACGCGGCCCCCGCTTCGCACCGCGACCGCATCCGCCGGCAGCAATGCGGTGGCCGCGAACACCGCGACGGACGCGACGAGCACCAGCGCGACCGCCCGTAGCAGCGCTCCCACCGATCTCTGGCTCACGTCGGTGTCACGACGGGGACGGGGGTGTCACCTGGTCGACGAAGCCGGCGCCGAACCCGATGGCCGGTGACACGCCGCTGACACCGGGCGCGGCCAGGTCGACCCGGTCGCCGACGCCCCACACCAGGTAGCCGCCCTCATCGCGCAGCGTCGTCTGCAGGTCACCCAGTCGTCCGGCCCGGGTGGCCGCGTCCGGATCCGCGAGTGCCGACGCGAGGTCGGCGTTCCAGGCCGGGTCGGCCCAGGCCGTCTCGTTGGTGGGGGAGCCGGGAGTGAGCGCGACGCGCACGACGTCGAGGAACGGGATGCCGCCGAGGAAGCTCACGTAGAACGGCTCAGTGCCGTAGACGTCGACGAAGTAGGTGTCGGGCGGGCCGACCTGCACGGCGGCGCGGATCCCGATCGGCGCGAGCTGCTGCGCGAGCAGTGTCGCGGCGGTGTCCATGCCCGGGTATGCCGTGGTGGTGTGCAGCGTGACGTCCACGCCCCCGGCGAGCCCGGCCTCGGTCATCAGGGCGCGGGCGCCTTCGAGGTCGGGTGTGCGCTGCGGGAGGTCCTGCGGGCTGGACGGGTCGGTCGGGGTGATCAGATCGTTGCCGAGCTCGCCCTGGCCGAGGAACACGGTGTCGAGCAGTTGCCGGCGGTCGGTGGCGAGCTTGACGGCCTCGCGCACGCGCGGGTCGTCGAACGGGGCGGTGTCGGTGCGCATCACCACCGGGTACATCGTGGCGCCCGGCTTGCGCGCCACCGTGAACCCGGCCGCCTCCGCCGGGGCGACCGCGACGGCAGGCACGCTGCCGGCCAGGTCGACCTCGCCGGACTGCACGGCCTGGGCGCGAGCGGCCGGGTCGGCGATCGCGCGGACCTCGATCACCCGGCTGGGCGGGGGCGGCCCCCACCATCCGTCGTTGCGCTCGAACACGGTGGTCTGCGCGTCGCCGCCGGTGGGCCGGAACGGCCCCGAGCCCGGCACCAGGCCGGCACCGAAATCGGTGGTGGCATCGGGTACGACGAACGTGGCGCCCATGAGCGCGGTACCCACCTCGGCGTAGGGCGTGGTCGTGACGAGCAGCAGCGTCGTCGGGTCCGGGGCCGAGGACGCTGCCAGGTCGAACATCGCCAGGCGGCCGAAGTTCTCTGCCGCCTTCTCGCCCATCCGGCGCAGCGAGAAGAGGGCGTCAGTGGCGGTCACGGGCCGCCCGTCGGAGAACGCGGCGTCGCCACGCAGGGAGACGGTCCAGCGGGTCAGCGTGTCGTCCGGCGTCCACTCCGTGGCGAGCCGCGGCTCGGGCGAGCCGTCCGGCCCGGGAACAGTGAGAACGTCATAGGTCAACGCCATGCGGACGATGTCGCTCTCGCCGGCGAGCAGGCCGTGCGGGTCGTTCGTGGCGGCGCCGCCGGCGCTCGGCGCGGCGTAGCGCAGGGTGTCCGACGGGGTGCCTGCCGGCCCCCCGGTGGATGTGCCGCCCGCGGAGCAGCCGGACAGGGCGAGTGCGGTCACGACCAGCGCGGTGACGACGAACCGGCGCAGCCGCCGGTTCGGGGGAGAGATGGGTGGGGCGGTCATGGGGTCCTTTGCAGGGTGGGGAGGGCCGGCGCGCGGTCGAGCGCCGTGGTCAGTGCCTCGCGCACCGCGGCGGCGACGGCGATGAGGGCGGGTGGGTGGAGCAGCCCGTAGTGGTGGGCGTCGGCGCCGACGACGTGCAGTGGCCCGGCCAGGTGCGCGCCCCAGCCGAGGTCGGCGAGCAGGTCGGGCGGGGTGTCGTCGACGCCCATCCCGATGCCGGAGTTGCGCGGCGCGGTGCGGTCGGCGCGCACGAGCAGGGTGTAGGTGGCCGGGTCGGGGTGCGGGCGCGGGGAATGGGCGGCCAGCGCCCGCAGGTGCCGGGCGAACACCGCCAGCCGGGCCGTGGCCGTGGCGTCGGGCTCACCGCGACCGAGCAGCCGGTGCTCGCGAAGCCGGTGGGCCACCGCGGAGGCCCGCTCCGGTGCCGGCAGGTCCGTCAGAGCGGCGGCCGCGCCGGGGCCGGTATCCAGGTCGATACCGAGGTAGGCCTCCAGCGCACGGAGATGTCGCAGCGCCACCTCCAGGTCGACCGACGCCGCGTCCTCACCGGGGACGGGCACGATGTGCGTCGGGTCGTTGGAGTCGAGCATCGCGAGCAGGGCCACCTGCTCGCCGGCCCCATGGGCCTGCACGGCCATCTCCTGGGCGACGGTGCCGCCCATCGACCAGCCCCCGAGCAGCCACGGGCCGCGGTGTCCCGCGGCGCGCAGGGCGGCGAGGTACCGGGCCGCGATGCCCGGCACGGTCTCCGGACCGTCCGCGGCGACGCCCGCGAGTTGCGGGTCGGCCAGCGCGACGACGTCGGCCACGTCGTCGAGGGCGCGAGCGAGACCGGCGTAGCAGAGCACGTCCCCGCCCGACGGGTGGACCAGCGCCAGTACCGGACGGTCCCCGGTGCCGGTGTGCAGGGCGAGCACGATGTCGGCTGCCGTGATGTCGGTTGCGGCGATGTCGGGCTGCCAGGCCCGCGGATCACGGGCGAGTTCGCGGAGCCGGTCGGCGTGCCGTGCCACGACGTCGTCCAGCTCGGCGGCGGGCAGCAGCCCGTCGGGGGAGTCCCACTGCAGCCGGAGCTCTCCGGCCACCTCGAGTACCTGGTGGTCCAGCCAGGTCTGCGGGGTGCTGCTGAGCGCATGCGCCTGCTCGCCCATCCACTCCAACGCCTCGGACCGTCCGACGTCGAGCGCGCTGGTGAACACCACTGGCACCGCGATCCGCTCGCCGGTGCGGGCCGACTGCTCGGCGAGCACGTCGATCGCCGAGTGCGCCCGGTGGTCGAGGTCGGCGAACAGCCGCGCGTGTGTGGCGGCGGCCCGCTGGGCGAAGTCGGGCGCCGGACGGGCCGGTACCTCGTGCAGCACGAGGGAGGTGAAGTCGCCGACCACGCCGTCGAACCCGGCGGGCCGGTCGAACTGCGTCAGCACCACTGAGAAGCCCGCCGCGCCGGCCCACCGCTGCAGCTCGTCGGTGAACGCGGTGAGCAGCACCGAGGCCGGCGTCACCCGGTGCCGCGCCGCGGCGGCCCGCAGCGCTTCCCAGTCGTCGGCGCCGAGCCGGTGGGACCGGCGCACGAACACCCCGCCGCCCCCCGGATCGACCGGCAGTGCGGGCGGCCCGGGCAACGTGCGACCGCGCCAGTACGCGGCGGCCCGCTCGCCCTCCGGTCCGGTGCGTAGGCGCTCCAGCGCGGTGGTGCCGGCCGCGGGATGCGCAGCCGGCTCCGGCAGGGTGGTGGCCGGGTCGCCGTAGTGTTCCCGCAGCTCGCTCTCCACGATCCACCAGCTGGCCGCGTCGCAGACGAGCACGTCGACTCCGACGAACAGCCGCATCTGCCCGCCGGGGAGCAGTGCGGCCTGCAGGGTCACCAGCGGCCAGCGGTCCGACGGGCCCGGCCGAGTGCTGACCCGGGACCACAGCGTGGCGAGCCGCTCGTGGCGGCGTTCGTCGTCGACTCCGGTGAGGTCGTGCACCCGGATCCGGTAGCGCGGCACCGGATCCACCACACGGAACCGGCCGTCGGGCGTGGTGACCGCGCGCAGCATCGGGTGCCGGGCGATCACCGCGTTCCAGGCGTCCTCCAGGCGCGCGACGTCCAGCGTCCCGTCGTAGGCCAGGGCGAACCAGCACGGCACGTCACCACCCTCGTAGCCGCCGCCCCGGCCGACCCAGTAGGCGTGCTGCACCCGGGTCATCGGGAACGTGCCGTCCTCGGTGATCCCAACCTCAGCGGGAACCGACGCAGTCGGAGGCGCGACCGAGTCATCGGCCGCGGACCGGGCGCGCGGGCCGTCCAACCGGGCGGCGAGCCCGGCCACGGTCGGGGACTCCAGCAGGTCGCGGAGCCGCAGCTCGACACCGAACCGGTCCCGCAGCCCGAGAAGCATCCGGGTGCCGAGCAGCGAGTGCCCGCCCAGGGCGAAGAAGTCGCTGTCCGGGTCGGACACAGGAGTCCCGAACAGGTCCGACCAGACCTCGGCGACGACCGCGGCCGTCCCGCCGGCCCGCGCCCGATCCGGGTCGGGACCGGGCAGCGGTCGCGGTGTCGCCGCGGCCATGATCCGGGGGCGCAGATCGGTGGTGGCGACCACGACGGCGTGGACGGCAGGAGAGCTCAGGACGCGGTCGAACGCGGCCGTGCCGGTGGCGGCGTCGAGCGCGCCGGACAGAGCGGTGTCCTGGATGCCGACTCGCCAGCCGTCCCATCCGATGCTGGTCCATCCGGCGCAGGCGCCGACCGCGTCCATCGCGGCGGTCGCCGCGGCGTACGCAGCGGTGCCCACCCCGCCGACGAGGGTGACGACCGAGGACATCAGCAGGACCGACCGGGGCCGCCGGCCCGGAGGTAGCGCGTCGATCCCGGCGCGCAGGGCGAGCGCGCCGCCGAGCTTGGCCCGCACGTGCGCGGCCAGCCGGTCCCCGTCGAGCGTGCGGAGCGGGTCGAGATCGGTGCCGGCGATCACGGCGGCGGCGTGCACGACCGCTGCGAGAGGGCCCTCGGCACTGAGCTCGGCCAGGAGAGCGGCTGTCGCGTCGGGATCAGTAGCGTCGCAGCGACGGACGATGACGCCGTCACCGGGCGGGTCGACGGTGGCGAGGTCTGCCCGCGTGGTGACCACGACCCGGTGTCCCCGGCCGGCGAGGTGCCGGGCCAAGGTTCTGCCGACCGCGCCGAGACCGCCGGTGACCAGCACGGTTCCCGGTGCCGGTGGGGTTCCGGGCGCGGGGGACCACGGGCCGAGCGTCCGCCGCCAGCGGGCGTCACCGCGGTTGGCGAGCAGGGCCCCCGGCTCCGGGGACATTGCCAGGGTTGCGGCCTCGGCGAGCACGGTCTCTGTCTCGGTCTTGGTGTCATCGGTGGTGGAGTGGAGGTCCAGCGCCGTCCAGATCAGCGCGGGCCGTTCCTGCCCGAGGATCCTGGGCAGCACCCGGACCGCCGCGGCAGCGGTGTCCGGTCCGGGACCTCCACCGATCCGCTCGCCGCCGCGGGTGACCAGGAGCAACCGGGCCGGGGCAGCACGGGGCAGGCGGTCTGTGGCCGAGGCGAACGCGGTGACCGCCCGGACGACCGCGCTCGTGTCGGTCGGCGCAGCGGCACCCGGCCCGCGGCCGTCGGGGCCGTCCGTCGAACCGGTGTCGGGAAGCTCGTCGCCGACGACGATCAACCCGGCCGGTTCGTCGTCAACGTCACCGGATGGCAGGGCGTGGCGCAGCGCGTCGGCGAGCGGGCCGTGCCCGGCCACCTGCCAGCGGTCCCCCCATCCCGGGGGTGCGGGGGCGATCGGGGGTGCGAGTTCCCAACCCGGGAGCTGCAGGGGCTGTGCGGTGTCGACCCGAGGGTCGGGTCCGCCGGTACCGGCGGGAGCGGGCGGGTCGATCCAGAGGCGGCGTCGCTCGAAGGCGTAACCGGGGACGGCGGTCCGGCGCGCGCCGGAGCCGCTCAGCGAGGCGGGGTCGGCGGGTGCGCCGTGCGTCCAGAGGACACCCAGCGCCGCGCGGACCGTCGCCTGTTCGTCGGCATCCGGTTCCGGCAGGGCGGACACCGCGGCCCGCAGCGCCGGGTGCGCGTGCCGGCGGGCGAGCCCGCACAGGATGGTGCCCGGGCCGAGTTCCAGCAGGACCGCGTCGCGGTCGGGTTCGCCGCCCAACGCGGCGCGCAGCGCGGCGGAGAACCGGACTGGTTCGCGCAGCTGACGCACCCAGTGCTCGGGATCGGCGAGGTCGGCGTCGGGGGAGCGGGTCGAGTGCACGGGGATCGACGCCGGCCCCCCGGTGAGCCCGGACAGCGCCGACCGCAGCGCGGGCTGCTCGGCGTCGATGAGCCGGCTGTGCATCGCCGCCGCGACCCGAAGGGGCGTGGCGTCCACTCCCGCCTTCGCGAGGTCGGCGGCCAGCGCGTCGACGGCGGCGGCCGGCCCGGACACCGTGCAGGCCCCCGGGGCGTTCACCGCAGCCAGGTCGACGTCCGGGTGTGCGGCGAGGTGCGGGGCGAGTCCGGGCTCGTCCAGGGCGACCGCGAGCATCGCCCCGCCCGCCGCGGCCCGGGACGCGGCCAGGCACCTGGCCGCGACCAGACGCGCCACCTCCGGCAGCGGCAGCGCTCCGCTGACGGCCGCCGCGACACACTCGCCCAGGCTGTGCCCGACCAGCGCATCGGGATGCGCGCCCCACGACGCGAACAGCCGGGCAAGGCCGTAGGAGACGGCGAACAGCGCCGGCAGCCCGAACCCCGGGTCGGCGACCCGGTCGTGCGGGCAGGCCGGGTCGAGTGCGTCGCGGACCTCGGCGCCCAGGTGGGGCAGGAGCAGCTCCGCGCACTCGTCGACAGCGCCGGCGAACACGGGCTCCGTGCGGTGCAGCTGCCCACCCATCCCCGGGTAAGGGCTCCCCGCCCCGGGGAACGCCACCAACAGCCGGGGCCGCCCGGCCCGGACGACCGAGGCGGAACGCAGGTTCGCCGCACCGACGGCGGCGACCCTGTGCGACAGGACCCGTCTACCCACCGCCAGGGTGTGCGCGGCGTCCCGCTCCGGCAGCGCGGGCGCGGTGGCGACCGCCGCCGCCGTCTCCCGCGCGGCAGCGGCCGTGGCGGCGGAGACCACGAGAAGCGCGGGCAGAAGGTCGGCTACGCCGGCGGTCCGCTGGGGTGGCGGGCCGAGCACGGCGTGCGCGTTGGTACCGCCGATTCCGAACGAACTGACTCCGGCGTGCGGCGGGGTGTCCCACGGGCGGGTTGCGGTGAGCAGCGTGAACGGCGAGCCCTCCAGACCCAGCGCGGGGTTGACCGGCTCGGCGTGCAGGGTCGCGGGCAGGGTCCGGTGCCGCAGCGCGAGCACCGTCTTGATCAGCGCCGCGATGCCGGCCGCGGAGTTGGTGTGTCCGATGTTGCCCTTCACCGACCCCAGCCCGCACCAGGCGGGGCCGTCGCCGAACACCCGGCGCAGCGCAGCCAGCTCGATCGGGTCACCCAGCGGGGTCGCGGTGCCGTGCGCCTCCAACATCCCCACCTGCACCGGTTCCACCCCCGCGACGGCCAGGGCCTCGGCCACGACACGGGCCTGCCCGCGTACGGACGGCGCGGTGAACCCGGCCTTGTCCGCACCGTCGTTGTTCATCGCCGTGCCGTGCAGCACGGCCAGCACGTCGTCCCCGGAGGCCAGCGCGTCGGCGAGGCGGCGTAGCACGACGACCCCGACTCCCTGCGTGTAGACGATCCCGGTGCCGCCGGCGCCGAACGGGCGCACCGTCCCATCGGCCGAGAACACCCCGTCGGGGACGTGCAGGTAGCCCTGCCCCTGCGGGACGATCAGCGACACGCCCCCGGCCAGCGCGGTGTCGCACTCGCCCGACAGCAGCGACTGGGCGGCCAGGTGCACCGCGACGAGCGAGGTGGAGCAGCTGCTGGCGACGGCGACCGCGGGGCCGGTGAGGTCGAGCCGGTAGGCGACCTGCAGGGGCAGGTAGTCGGGCTGGGTGGCCATCGCCGTGGCCAGGCTGCCCAGTGGGTCCGCGCCGGCGCCGGTGGGGTCCCAGCGGCCGGTGAGGTTGCTGGCCAGGTACGCCGACTGCATGGACCCGGCGAAAACCCCGACCGATCCGGCGTCGCGGCCGCCGAGGTGCCCGGCGTGTTCCAGCGCGTGCCAGGCCGATTGCAGGAAAAGTCGCTGCTGCGGGTCCAGCAGGGCGGACTCGGCGTCGGTGAGGTCGAACGGGGCCGGATCGAACCGGTCCTGGGCTTCGATCAGGCCGCCGACGGGCACGTAGCCGCGACGCTCCCGCAGCGTCCGGGGTACCCCGCGGGCGTCGAGGTCGGCGTCGGCGAAGCGGGTGAGACCCTCGCGCCCGGAGCGCACCAGGTCCCAGTAGGCGTCCAGGTCGGGCGCGCCGGGGAAACGGCAGGCCATCCCCACGACGGCGAGCTTGTTTCCGGTGTCCGTCGGGTCGGTCATCGCGCGATCTCCGCTGCGCGGGCGCGGGCGGCCCGCCGGTCGGGACGGGGGTCGGGGGCCTGACCCGAGCCGGGCGGCGCCGGGGGTGGCGCGGCCGACGAGCCGCCGCGGGTACCGATCCGGGTGGCCAGGTCCCGCACCGTGGGGTGTGCGAACAGGTCGGTGACCAGCAGGTCCGGGGCCAGGTCGGTGAGCGCGCGGTGGGCGAGAACGAGAGTCAGCGACGAGGCGCCGAGCCGGAAGAACGGCACGCCGACCTCGACGGGCCCGCCGAGCAGGTCGCTGAAAACCCGGGCGACGGCCCGTTCCACATGTGGATCCGGTCCGCCGGTGGGGACGGGATCCACGGTGGCACCCGCTCTCGGCGGGGAGCCGGGCCCGGCGACCTTGCCGGGTCGGTCGTTCCCAGCGGCCCGCGTGTCGGGGTCCGCCTGCTGCGGGGCAGCTGCGCCCCCGACCGGTCGACAGACCAGCTGCACGAGGCCGTCCACGGGCACCACCTCCACGACGTCGACGCCGACGCCGACCAGCCCCGCGCGCACCGCGCGCGCCCAACCGCCTGCGGCCTCCAGGGCGTCCACCGGGGAGAGCGAGCCGGGAGCGACGCTGATGCGCAGTTCCAGCCCGCGGGCGAGGGCGTCGCTGACCCCCGCCGTCGCCGATCCGGCCGGCTGCGCGGCGTCGTTGGGGCGAGCGGCAGCGACCGGTGCATCGGCGCGCCGGTACGGGTTCACCAGCGCCTTGTAGTCGATCTTCCCGTTGTCGGTGATCGGTAGTTCGGGTAGGTGCAGGAACCGGTTGGGGGTCATGTACGGCGGCAGGTCCGCGCGCAGGGCGGCGACGAGCTCGTCGTCGGTCGGCGGCCGGGCCGGGTCCCCCGCCACCACGTACGCCACCAGCCGCGGCCGGTCGTCGGGTCCGGGAACCGCGCGCGCCACGGCCTGGCGGACCGCGGGCAGCCGGTGCAGGGTCGCCTCGATCTCGCCCAGCTCGATGCGGTGCCCGCGGATCTTCACCTGGCGGTCGAGTCGGCCCTGGAACTCGATGGTGCCCTCAGGCCGCCAGCGCCCGAGGTCGCCGGTTCGGTAGAGCCGACACCCCAGCACGGGATGGGTGACGAACCGCTGCGCGGTCTGCGCGGTGTCGCCGACGTAGCCGCGCGCGAGGCCGTCGCCACCGATGTGCAGCTCGCCGGTGACACCCACCGGGCTGGGCCGCCCGTCCGGGTCGAGGACGAGGAACGACTGTCCGCCCAGCGGGCGGCCGTAGGGGATGGAGGGCCAGGCCGGGTCGACCTCCCCGATCGGGAAGCAGATCGACCAGATCGACGCCTCGGTGGCCCCGCCCAGGCTGATCACCCGGGTTTGCGGGGCGAGCGCGCGGATCCGGTCGGGGAGCGTGACGGGGATCCAGTCGGCGGACAGGAAAACCTGCCGCAGCGTGGCGAGCGCGCGCCGGGTGGTGTCCGGTTCGACCTCGGCGTACTCGACGAGCATCTCCAGCAGGGCGGGCGCGGTGTTCCAGACCGTGACGCCGTGCGCGGCCATCAGCTCCAGCCAGTGCCCTGGGTCGCGTTGGCGGGCCGGGTCGGGCAGCACGACCGCGCCGCCGGCGCCCAGGACCGAGAAGACGTCGTAGACCGACAGGTCGAAGCTGAACGCCGACAGGGCCAGCACCCGGTCGTCGGCGTGCAGCGGGAACCGGTGTTCCAGATCGTCGAGGGTGGTGCGGGCGGCCCGGTGCTCGATCGCCACGCCCTTGGGCTTGCCGGTGGAACCCGAGGTGAAGATCGCGTAGGCGAGGTCTCCGGGTTCCGGGCGCCGCGGTGTGCCGTCCCCGCCGTCAAGATCCCCGCCGTCAAGATCCCCGCCGTCAAGATCCCCGCCGTCAAGATCACTGTCGTCGAGGGCGCCGTGCTCGTCGAGCAGGTGTGCGGTCACCCCGGCAGGCCAGGAGGTGGCCGTCCCGGGCACGACGAGCGCGTGCCGGATGCCGGCCTGGGCGCAGACCGACGCGATGCGCGCGCCCGGCCACACCGGTTCCACCGGCACGTAGGCGGCCCCGGACTCCAGGACCCCGAGCAACGCCGTCACCTGGGCGGCGCCCTTCTCGGCCAGCACCGCGACGAGGTCACCGGGGCCGATGTCCAGGGCGGTGAGCGCGCGGCCGGTGGCGGCGGCACGGGCCATGAGAGTGGCGCGGTCGACCACGCCGGCCGACTCGATCAGTGCCGGGCGCTCCGGTTCGGCAGTGGCCGAGGCGCGCAGTGGGTCGGACAGCAGCGGCCCCGTCGCCGGGAACGGGGAGGGACCGACCGGTTCGGCGGCCCGCATCGACGGGTCCCAGCCCAGCGCGGGATCGGTCCACGCGTCGTCGGAGTCCGCGAGGCGGGCCAGCAGCGTGGCGTGCGCGTCGCGCAATCCGGCGGCCACGCCCGGCGCCAGCGCGCCGTCGACGATGTCGAAGCAGACGGTCAGGTCCCCACCGGCGTCATGGACGATGTGGTCGAGCAGCACCTGCGGGGTCTGTGAGACGCCGAAGACCTCCTCGCCCAGCCAAGCGGTCGGGGCGATACCCGGGCCGGCGAGGCCGATGCCGCTGGTGAACACGACCGGGTGCACCGGCACCGGGAGGCCCGTGTCCGGGTCGGTGGGGCGGGGTCGGTCACCCCGGTCGTACAACTCGCGCAGGGCCTCGATGCCGGAGACCGAGCGATGGTCCATGTCGGTCCAGAACCGACGGTTCACCGCGTCCGCGAACGCGGCGAACTCGCCGGCCGGGTCGGCCGCCGGTACCTCCACCAGGACGGTGCTGGTGAAGTCGCCGACCACCCGGTCCAGTCCCGGGGTGGTGTCACCACCGGCGACGTCGTCGCGGTCGAACAGCGTGGTGTTCAGGCTGAACGCCTCCCCGGCACCGAACCGTTGCAGCGCCATTGCGAACGCGGCGAGGAGCAGGCCGGTGGGGCTGAGCCCGCGCTCGGCTCCCCGGCGCCGCAACCGTTGCCACTGCTGCGCGGGCAGGCGCGCGGCGTGCCGGGTGAAGTGCGGGACGCCAAGCTGCGCCGGGGGCGCGGTCCAGGGCAGGGCCGGGCCGTGCGGCAGCGTTGCGGCGCGCGCGGACCAGTAGGCCAGATCCCGGGCTCGCCGCCGGCCCTCCTCGGGATCGGCGGCGCGCCTGCCGATCAGCTCGGCGAACGTGGCGGGCAGGGCGGGCAGCGTGGCGCCGGGGTCGGCCACCAGCTCGTCCCACTCCCGCATGAGCAGCATCCAGCTGGTGAGGTCCAACGCCAGGACGTCGACGCCGACGAAGAGCCGGGTCCGCCCGTCCGGCAGCAGGGCCGCGCGCACGTCGAACAGTGGCCAGGTGTCGGCGGGCCGAACCTGGTGTGAGCACCGGTTCCGCAGCTCCGCAAGCCGGGCGGTGACCGCCGCGGGCGGCGACGAGCGCAGGTCGACGGACTCGATCACGTAGTCGCCGACGTCGTCGAGTACCCGTTGGCGGGCGTCGGCGCCGACGACCATCCGGAGCATCGGGTGCCGGCGCACCAACGCGGACCAGGCCGCGCCCAGCCGGGCAAGATCGGCGTCCGGATCGCCGTCTGGATGCCGGTCGAACTCGTGGTAGTAGAACGTCGCGACCCCGCCCAGCGGGAACGCGGGATCCCGCCCCACCAGGTACGCCGACTGGATCGCAGTGAGCGGGAACGGATCGCCGGGACCGGCCCGGTCCCAGGGCCGCGCGTGCAACGAGGCGGGGCGTTCGGGCTCAGGCGCGGTCTTCTGCGCGGGCACCACTCCCGCCGCGACGGTGCGGGCCGTCGCCGCGCCTAGGAACGCCGTCAACGGCAGGTCCATCGCCGCGTCCTCGCGCAGCCGCCGACGCAGCCGCACCGCCGTGAACGACTCGAGCCCCAGCGCCGTCAAGGTGGTGTCCGGGTCGAGGTCCGCGGGGTCGCGCTCCAATACGTCGGCGAGGCAGTCGAGCACCTCCGCCACGTCGGTCCCGTGGCGGTGCGGTGGTGCGACGGTCATCCGGAGGTCCTCCCCGATCAGGCTTCAGCGGTGCGACGACGGTTACTCTCCGGCCTTTTGAATACGATTGTCAACTCCGTTACGGTGTCGAGGTGACCACATCGACCACTCCGTCCCGGATGGATGCCACGCTCGGTGCACTGCGCGAGATCTGGGCGGAGCTGCTCGATCTCGAGGCCGCCGACGTGCCGCTCGACTCGGACTTCCTGCGACTGGGCGGTGATTCGGTGCTCGCGGTACGGATGGCGGCGCTGGTCCGGCGCCGCGTCGGGGTGACGCTCGCGCTCACCGACGTCCGGGTCGACACGACCCTGGCGCAGCTGCACGCGACGATCGGCCTGCGCGCCGCGGAGGCCGACGCGGGCGCGGAACGGCCTTTGCCGGTCACCGTGGTCCCACGGCCCGACCCGGCCGCCCCCTTCCCGTTGCTGCCGCTGCAGCAGGGCTACTTCGTCGGCCAGCACGACGGCTGGGAGCTGTCCTACGACTCGGCTCACTACTTCGTCGACTACCCGCTGCACGGCGTCGACGGCGACGACGCCGCCGAGGCGTTGGGTGACGCCCTGGACCGGCTGGCGCGGCGTCAGGCGACGCTACGGGCCCGGGTCACCTCCGACGGGGACCAGCACGTCCTGCCGGTCGACGCTCCAGGTGCGATCCCCACGCTCACCCTGCTCGATCTGCGAGAAGTCGATCCCGACGAGGTCGACCGGACGGTCGCCGAGCTGCGCGCCGCGATGAGCCTCACCGGCCCCGACCCGGCGGCCGGACCCGGCCTGGACGTGCGGCTGACCTTGCTGCCCGGCGGGCGCGGCCTGCTGCATGCGGCGTTCAGCCTGCTGCTGTTCGACGGTTGGTCGACCGGCGTGCTCACCCGCGAGCTGCTCGCGCTGGCCACCGACTGGAACGCCGTACTCGACCCGCTGGAGATCTCATTCGCCGACTACGTCGACGCCGTCGGCCGGCTGCGGGCGAGCACGGCGCGGACGGCGGACCGCGACTGGTGGTTCGAGCGCCTCGACGCGCTGCCCGCCCCGCCCGCCCTACCGCTGGCCCGCGACCCCCAGGACGTACGGCCCCGGCTGATGGCCCACCACGAGGCCCGCCTGTCGCCGCAGCGGTGGTCGTCGCTGCGGGCGGCCTGCCGCCGGCGCGGGGTCACCCCGGCCACGGCGGCGCTCACCGCCTTCTGCATCGTGCTCGCCCGGTGGGCCGGGCACCGCGAGTTGCTGCTCAACTCGCTGCAGCTGGGCCGGTTGCCGGTGCACCCCGACGTACACCGGATCGTCGGCGCCTGTGCCACGACGATGCTGCTCCCGGTGCGCCTCGCACCGGGAGCCACGTTCGGGCAGCTCGCGACAACCGTGCAAGAGGTGTTCTCCACCCACGCCGGGCACAACCTCGTCTCCGGGGTGGAGGTCGCCCGCGAGTTGGGCCGCCGGCGCGCCACCCGCCGACCGGTCGGCCCGGTCGTGTTCCAGTCAACCCTGGGCATGGACGCCGCAATGGGCAGCGCGCTGCCCGCCGAGGCCGGACCGCTGGGGGAGATCCGTGCAGGCGACTACACCCACCAGTTGCGCACCCCACAGGTGGCGCTGGAGACCCGCTGTTTCGAGATCGACGGGGCGATGGTCGTGGTGTTCTCCCTGGTCGAGGAGCTGTTCGACCCATCTGCGGTCGCCGCGGCGTTCACCGAGCTGACCGACCTGCTCGCCGCACTCGCCGACGGTCCCGGCTGGGACACCGTTCCCGACCTCCCGTCCGGTACGGATCCGGCTGTCGACGGGGCGCTGCGCCTGGGGATGCTGGACGAACCCGCCGCCGTCCACAACCCGGGCCCACCGGCGGGGGAGGGCGAGCAGGCGGTCGCCGAGGTGTTCGAGGAACTGCTGGAGCTGCCGGTCCTCGACCGCACCCTGCACTTCTTCACCGCGGGCGGTGACTCCTTACTGGCCGTGCGCGCGGTTACCGTCCTGGCCCGTACCGCCGGGATCACGGTCACTGTCCGGGACTTCCTCGCCGACCCCACCGTCGCGGGCGTCGCCGCCGCCGGCCGCCCCCGGACGTGACGGGCGACATCGGGCTGCTCGGCGGGACGGGGCAGGTCGGCGCCGCCGCGGCCCGCCGGATCGCGGGCGCCGGCCTTGGTGCGGCGGTCCGGGTCGGCGGCAGGGACCTCGGCCGCGCCGCTGCAATCGCGGCCGCCCTGCCCGGACCGGCGTCGGCCGTGCGGGTCGACCTGACCGACGACGCCGACCTGGCCGCGTTCTGCCACGGCTGCCGGGTGGTCGTGAACTGCGCCGGACCCTCCTACCGGGTGCTGGACCGGGTCGCGCGGGCCGCAGCGGCCGCCGGGGCCGACTACGTCGACGCCGCAGGAGACGTGCCCGTGGGGCAGCTGCTGGCCGCCGACCCGCCGCCCGGGATGCACGGGTGGCGCGCGGTCCTCTCCGCCGGCGTTTCGCCGGGCCTCACCGGGCTGCTACCCCGCCTGCTCACCGCCGACGGCCCGCTACGCAGCCTCGACGTCTTCGCCGGCGGCCCTGCCCGCAGCACCTCGGTCGCCGCCGTCGACACCCTGCTCACCCGTGGTCCCGAGTTCGGCCTGCCCGGTGCCGAGTGGCGCGCCGGGCAGATCCACGAAGGCGCCCTCAAAGGTCTGGACGCGGTGACGCTGCCCGGCTTTCCGGAACCCGTGACGGCGCGCCCGTTCCTGTCCGCGGAGGCCGAGCGGCTTGCCCGGTCCGCCGACGTCGACCGGATCCGCGCTTACACGGTGTTCGCCGGTGGACGGATCCCGGACCTGCTCGCGTCGGCCTGGGCCACCGGTCGGCCGGTGGAGGACTACGCCGCTGCGCTGGCCGCCGCAGCCGACGAGGAGGTCACCGAGCACGGGCAGTGGTTCACCTTGCTCGCCGCCGCCCGCCGCCCGCCCCGGAGCACGGGGCCCGTGCGCGTGCTGCTGACCACACCTGATCCATCGGCCCTCAGCGGTGCCGTCGTGGCCCTCTCCGTGCGGGCCGTGCTCGCTGGACGGGTTTCGCCGGGCGTTCGACATGCCGCCGACGTGCTCGACCCGCACGCCTGCCTGACGGCCCTGCGGGTCGACCCAGCGATATCCCTGCTGCAGATCGTCTGAACAAGGGGGTCAGCGATGTCGGCCCGCACATCGGGGGCAGCGGCCGTTGCTTCTGCGGGTACGTCGTGGCCCGTCTGTTGCTACTACGGCTGAAAGTTCGCCGAAGTAGCAATGAATATTGCTTGTTGGGTGCAGCGGGCTTCAGGGTGGACACATGGACGACGAGAAGTACGACGTTGTGGTCATCGGTGGCGGCGCTGCTGGTCTGAGCGGGGCGCTGACGCTGGCCCGTGCGCGCCGTTCGGTCCTGGTGATCGATGCGGGGGAGCCCCGCAACACCCCGTCGGCCGGGGTGCACGGGTTCCTGTCCCGGGACGGGGTCGCGCCCGCCGAGCTGGCGGCGCTGGGCCGCGCCGAGGTGCTGTCCTACGGCGGCCAGGTGCGGGACGCACGGGTGGACACCGCCGTCCGCGACGGGGACGGGTTCACCGTCGGGATCGACGGCGGCACCCAGGTCCGGGCGCGCCGGCTGCTGGTGGCGACCGGGCTGGTCGACGAGCTCCCCGACGTCGCGGGGGTGCGGGACCGGTGGGGCCGCGATGTGCTGCACTGTCCCTACTGTCACGGCTGGGAGGTGCGCGACCAGCCCGTCGGAGTGCTGTCCACCGGGCCGCTGGGCGTGCACCAGGCGCAGCTGTTCCGGCAGTGGACCGAGGACGTGGTGCTCTTCGTGCACACCGGGCCGCGACCGACCGACGAGGAGCGCGAGCAGTTCGATGCGCGCGGCATCGGCATCGTCGATGGCGAGGTGGCGTCGCTCGAGATCGTCGACGACGCCGTCACCGGGGTCCGGCTGCGTTCAGGCGACGTGCACCCGCGCCGTGCTGTGGTGGTCGGTCCACGGTTCACCGTCGCATCACCGGTGTTGGCGGGGCTCGGGGTGCCGGTGACCGAGCACCCGATGGGGATCGGGTCGCACGTGGCCGTCGACGCGCGGGGCACCCCTTGCATAGCGCCAGAACGCTTTACGCCCGGTCGATGACGTGAGCCGCGTTGCGACCGGATCGCTTGGCCTCAGCCGCGTTGAGACACCCTGCTCGCGGCGCAACGTGCGCACACGACTGGACCTATGGCAGTTCCGGCGCGCTCGCAAGGGGCGCTGAGCTGGGAATGCGGTACATATCGGCGAGATCCAGCATTCGCCCGCACCGGCAGGCAAGCACCGCTCGACCGCGTTGGGGTGCGACCGCCGGTGCCGTCACGGGCGACCCCCTCGACGAAGGACACGTACGCGCCGCGCGAGTCGGACGACCAGCCCAGGCGGGATCGCGGCGCGCTCGATCTCCCGCTGATGCTCGACACATTGCGGGCATCGTGGACCGGGGCACGCTGCCATGGACGCCACCATGACATCGGCCCCGCATATCGCTCGGTAGTGGCCCGTGCCCACCATCACGCCCCGCTCGAACTCGGCGAACGTGATCGTGTGAGTACGGCCGTCTGCGACCGACGTCATGTCCATCAGCTCTGGCCGCGTGACGGACCGCAAATACGCGCTCACGACGACACCCGCAACCCGCAGAGCGGACACACGAACACTCCAGCCGCCACGATCTGGGCAACCACCCGGAACCCGGTCAGGCAGGAGGCGGGCTCGTAGTGCCATGTGCGGTCGAGCAGCACCGGCTGTGGATGATCCAACGTCCGGCCTGCATGGTGTCGATGGATCGGTTCTCCCCACGAGAGGAGCGCACTCCGTCCGGTGCGCGACGCCGGGTCGACAGGTTCGTGACGGGTTAGGTTCGGTTGCCCGTGACGATCTTCGTTCATGGCGCGTTCCTGCTGTTCTCGTCAGCCCTCGGCGATCCGCACACAGGCACCCGTGGCCTGATGGCGAGTTCGGTAAGCGCGGGTGGAACGTCCGGTAGTACCGGACTGATCGGCGCGATATCTGACGGCACGGTTACGGAGACTCGTCCGAGTGCTGGGACGTCGGAACCGCTCGGCTGGGACGCCGGGGGACTGCGTCTGCGTGGTCGATTCGTCCCGAGAACGTCCCGTCCGCGGCTATGGCGTGAGCGGTGTCGCTGGCTCCCACACGCGCTCGAAGCTGTCGACGTAGGTGGAAAAGATGCCGTCCTCGACGCGACGGGACAGGTGGAGTACGGGCGCGTAGGCGGCCGCGATGCCGTGAATGTGCTGATTGATCAACATTTCGCCGTCTCCGACGAACAGCGAGTTGTAGAGCACCGTGGAGTGCAGCCGGATCGCGATGCCTGCCGCGAGCAGCGGTCGGTAGAGCATGATGGCGTTGCGGATCTTGGCTGCCATCGCGTCGTGGATGCCCTCGTCCTGGCCGCGCTGGTCGACGTGGGGGCTGTCAGGGTTGCCGAGCAGGATGCGGACCGTCGTCCCGGTCCGTGCCTTGTTCGCGAGGAGGCGGACCAGCTCGGCGTCCTCGGCGAGGAACAGTCCGCTGTAGACGAGGACGTCGATCTCCTGCTCCGCGGAGTCGAACAGCCGGTGCCAGACCTGGCGGGGGACCGATCCGCGGTGTGGGTAGGTGGCGTAGACCTCGGCGTCGATGGACGGAAGGTCTGCCAGGTGGGGCCAGAGGTCGTACTCGTGCACGCTCAGCAGGTCTGCGACGTTCCACCGATGCCGGGCGTGCGGCACCCGCCCGCCGAGCCAGCGTTGCACCGTCTTCGGGTCGACTCCGAGGGACTTGGCCACGTCGATGTCTCGCAAACGGGCACCGACGAGCGCGCGGCGCAGCGGTTCACCGACCGAGCGCGTGTCCGGCATGTGCCCTCCCCTTGTGAAGAGGCAACCGTAGCAGAAGACGTCCCAAGACGTCCCACGTCAAGGAACGAGAGGGACGTTTCTGGGACCGCGCCAGACGTCTCGGTGCGGTACCGGCGTCCCGGCTGGCCTACGCTCACCTGATGCCGGACGGGGACCCGCGGGAGTTGTGTCGCTCGCTGCTGGAGGCGGAGCAGCCGCGCCGCTGGACCCACTGCCAGGGCGTCGCTCGTCAGGCCGCCATGATCCGCGCCGCGGTGGGCGACTGCGGCCCGGTCGTGGAGTCGGCGGCGTGGTTGCACGACATCGGATACGCCGCGCCGTTGAAGGACAGCGGATTCCACCCGCTCGACGGTGCGCGGTACCTGCGCGATTCCCGGTTCGGTGCGCGTCCTCTATGGACGCTCGTAGCCCATCACACGTGCGCCTTGGTCGAGGCCGAAGAACGCGGCCTCGACCAAGCGCTCGACACGGAGTTCCCGATCGGAGACGCCGACCCATTCGCCGTGGCCGCCCTGACCTACTGCGACATGACCACCGGACCGGACGGGCACCCGATCGACGTCGACGAGCGCATCGCCGAGATCCTGACCCGGTACGCGCCCGACCACGTAGTACACCGGTCCATCACCCGTTCCGCACCAAGCCTGCGCGCACAGGTCGCCGAGGTCACTGCGATCCTCGGAACGGCCTGAACCTGCGCCGCCGGGGCGCCTGAGGCTCATCGCCGCCCGGGGCGAGGAATCCTTGCTCGTTGCGGGTCCACTGCCGACCGCTGCTGTCGAGGAACTCGATCTCGACCGGTTCGGGCGCGTAGTAGGTGGCCAGCCACTCCCGCGGCGCCGGGCGTTGGATCGTCTGCCCCGGCGGGACGAGCCCGATGAACTCGGCCTCGTCGGCGGCGTCGTCGGGGTGCGGGAGTGACACCTCGTAGATCGGCATGTCGCTGGCGTTGTGCACGAAGAACAGCAGTTCCCGGCCGCCGGGGCCCGTGCGTTGGGCCTCGACCCATGCGCTCACCTTGACCGCCTGCGAACGGTGTCCGTCCTCGGTCCGCCCTTCCTCGCGGTGGTGCTCGCGCCGGAAGAGCACGAATCCGACCACGAACGCGCCGATCGTCCCCGCGGCGGCGGCGGCGTCGACGTAGGCGGAGAACCAATCGGCGGACATCATCGGCGGTACCGCGTCAGCCCAGGTACGGCGCGCGCCGCCCGGACAGGTAGTGCTCAACGCGCGTTCGCATCGAACGATCCATCGGCAGCCCGTCGACGGCGTCGGGATCGACCCATTCGACGTGTCGGGACTCGCTGCTCGGGGTGGGCGTGCCGCTGATCGGGCGGGCGGTGAACACCACGGAGAACTCCTGTCGGGCCTCGCCGTCGCTGGTGTAGAGGATCACGTGTTTGGGGTCGGTGTAGATGCCGACGAGTCCGGTGACCTCGCAGACGATGCCGGTCTCCTCCTGGGTCTCGCGCACCGCCGTGTCGACCAGCGACTCGCCCAGGTCCATCGCCCCGCCGGGCAGAGCCCAGTTGTCGTTGTCGGTGCGGTGGATGAGCAGTAGCGCGCCCGCGTCGTCGACCACGACGACGTTCGCCGAGGGCACGATGCTGTTCGCCGGGGGAGCCTCGGGGTCGTCGTAGTAGTCGATCCGCCGCATGGTCGGTCGTCCGTTCTCGTCAGTCGAGTGGTCGGGACTCGGACCAGACCCGCTCGAAGCTCTCCAGGTAGGTGCTGACCAGCGTTCCACCCGCGATCTGGCGCAGGTGCATCACCGGAGCCTGTGCGGCAGGTTTGCCGTAGATGTGGGAGTTGACCAACAGCTCCCCGTCGGCGCGATAGATCGAGTTGTAGAGCACCGTCGCGTGCTGGCGGATCTCGACCCCGGGCACGTCCCGCAGCGACCGGTAGAGCACGACGACGTTGCGGATCTTGGAGGCCATCGCATCGTCGATCCCCTCGTGCGCGCCCCGGGCCGCCACCTCGGCGGAGTCGGGATCACCGATCAGGATGCGGACCCGGACGCCCTGCTCGGCCTTCGTGCGGAACAGGCTCACCATGCCGGGGTCGTCGGCCAGGAACAACCCGCTGTAGACGAGGACGCCGATCTCCTGCTCCGCGGAGTCGAACAGAAACCCCCAGGTGTCCCGCGGCACCGCCCACCGGTGCGGGTGCACGACCAGGATCTCGCTCTCCGACGCCGACACCACCTGATCGGCGGCCAGCGCACCCGGCCACAGGTACGTCTCGTCGACGCCCAACCGGACCGCGACCTGATGACGGTGCCGCCGGTAGGGGATGCGGCCACCGATCCACCGTTCGATCGTCTTCGGGTCCACGCCGACCGTGTCGGCCAGATCGGCCGGGGTCACGCCCCGTTGCAACAGCGCCGTGCGCAGTCTCTCGTTCGCCATCCCCGCCCGTGACTCCCGAGTCCGCGGTCCGCCCTCGCACCTGATCCGAGAGCAAGACGTCCCTCACCCGTCCCGAGGACGTCCCGGGACCGAACTCAACGTACCGGGGACGTCCCCAAGGGGTCCGATCGCGTGGTGATCGCGTACCCGGGTGGTGGCGGAGCGTTACCGCCATGACGACACACCACTCCCACCAGCCTGAGGACGACGACCACCGGCCCGCCGACCCGCTCCGGCCCGACCGGCTCCGCTGCGACTGCGGCGCCGTCGCCGACCTCGACGGCCGCTGCCGCAAGTGCCGGGCCCGCGCCGCCTGGACCCGCCGCAACACCGGACGCCGACCGGCCACCGACCGGCCGCCGTCGCGCCGCGACCCCCGATCCCGGACCCGTCATGACCGCTGACCAGCGCACCCACGAGAGAGGAGCCCAATCATGATCGTTTCTGTGTCCATCGTCCTGCTGCTGGCGGTGCTGATCTTCCTCCTGATCCGCTACGCGAAGCTGCGCACCTGGCAGGCCGCCGTCTGCATCGTGTTCGGCTACTACGTCGCGTCGACCCCGCTCGGCCAGTACATCGACGCCGCCGTGACCGCCGTCGTGCGGCTGCTCTCCGGGGTGCAGCTCTGAGCCCGACGCGGCGCGACGCCGCACCGACCGACCCCGACGTCCGCGCGATCGACCGCCTGCGCCGCGAGCTCGCGGCGGTCCGGATGCAGTACGCGAACCTGCTCGCCGCCGCTCGGGCCGCCCTGGCCGCGACCCGTGACGGCGACCCCTACGCGCTGGAGTTCCTGACCGACGAACTCGTCGCCCACCACGGGCAGCACGACCTCGACGACCGCCGTCCGGGCGGACGGACCCGGTGGTCGGCCGCCACCCACAGGTGGGAGGTGCCCCGATGAACCGGCACACCCGCCGCGCTCGGCGCCGCCTGCGCCGGGGCGCCCACCGCGAACCACTGATCATGATTGCCGACGACCGCGCGGACCTGTTCGAGTGGCTCGGCCTGATCGCCCGTCTCGGGTACCGCTATCGCTCCGAACTCGCCCCGCTGATCGTCGCGGGCATGCTGCTGGTCGCGGCCGCGATCCTGCACGGCAACCAGGTCGCCGCCGGGTGGGTGCTGCTGATCGCCGCACCCGCGGCAGGTGCGCTGTGCTGGTCGCGGGTCACGCCCACGCTGCGCCCGCCCGAACGCGGCTACGCCGCCGCGGTGGTGTCGGTGGGCGGAGCTTGGCTCACCGCCGCCACCGCCTACGGAGCGGGCTCACCACCGCTGCCCTTCCTGCTCGTCGCCGCAACGATCCTCGGGGGCGTCCCGTGGTGGGCGCACCGCCGCCGACGCGCGAAGGTCCGCGTGGAACGGACCCTCGCCGCCTGGCCGGACATCGCCGCCGCCGTCGGGCTCCCCGGTTCCCGGGTGATGTCGGCCGTCGTCGACCTGTGGGGCTGGCACGCCCGGATCGGCCTGCCACCCGGGAAGACCGCCGGGGACCTGATCAACTCTGCGCCCGCGCTGGAGTCCGGTCTCCACACCCGCCCCGGCGCGGTGCGGGTCGAGCCCGACCCCGACCGCGCGGACCACGCGATGGTCCGCGTCCTCACCACCGATCCCCACGCCCACGCCCTCCCCTACCCGGCGGCTTCCACGGCGTCGGACCGCTCGATCCTCCGGCCGGTCCCGCTGGGCCTGTTCGAGGACGCCCAACCGGTGACGCTGCGCCTGGCGCATCGCCACGGCCTCCTCGGCGGTGTCGCCGGCGCGGGCAAGAGCGGCGTCCTCAACGTCATCCTCGCCGAACTCGTCGCCTGCCCCGACGTCGTCCTGTGGGGCGTCGACCTCAAGGGCGGCATGGAGCTGCAACCCTGGGCGTCCTGCCTCGACCGGCTCGCCACCACACCCGCCGACGCCGCCGCGCTGCTCGCCGACGCGGTGGCGGTGCTGGAGGCCCGTGCCCGGCAACTGGCCGAACACGGGCAACGGCTCTGGATGCCCACCGCCGACACACCAGCACTGGTCCTGGTCATCGACGAGTACGCCGAACTCGCCGACGAGTCCCCGACCGCGGTCACCCACGCCGACTCCATCGCCCGACGCGGCCGAGCCGTCGCCGTCACCCTGCTCGCCGCCACCCAACGACCCACACAGAAGGCGATGGGCTCCGGGGCCGTCCGCTCGCAGATGGACGTCCGCGTCTGCCTCCGAGTACGAGAACGCCGCGACGTAGACCTCATCCTCGGCCAGGGCATGCGCGCCGCCGGATGGGCCGCCGACACCCTCAACGCACCCGGCAAGTTCCTCGTCTCCACCCCGGAACACGACACACCCCGCCGGGCCCGCGCCTACCGCCTCGACGACCGCGACGTCGCCACCACCGCCGCCCGGCACGCCCCGCACCGGCCCCCGCTCGACGAGCTGTCCCAGGGCGCGGCCGGCGAGATCGTGGAGGCGACCGACGAGGCCCCGCCGAGCGACGCCGACGACCCGGAGACCGTGCTCCGGGACACCCTGCGTACCGCACCGGCGCAGGGCCGGACGGTCACCGAGCTGATGACCGCAACCGGCATGGGCCGCAGCTGGATCTACGCCCGGCTACAAGCCCACGCCGCCGCCCACCGCGTCACCCAGGTCACTCGCGGCCGATGGGTCGCTACCGACCACGCCGAGCCAGGTTCCCGCAGGTGACGAAGTCGTCCGCGCGGACGTCCATGACGCCGACACGGCCCCGCGCGCAGGCGCGCGCGAGCCGTGGACGTCCGCGCGGACGACCTAGCGACCAACTCGGCAAGAATGCTCCCGCATCTGTCGAGGCTGATCTTGACGAGCACGTGCGGCGGGTCGTCAACAGAGCGCCGCCGCTGACCCCGGCACAGCGAACGCGGCTCGCCGGGTTGCTCCGGTCGACGGCGGGCCGGTCGGCGGCCGCCCGGGGACTACGGGTCATCGACTCTCGATCCCCGCCGCGCGTAAGTGGGAGACGGCGGGCCCGTGGGGCAGGTATGGAAGCCAAAGGGCTCTTCGCCGACTTATTCTGAAGGCACGCTCCGCGCGCCGCCAGCGTCGCCACCTACCTCGTCCCAGCCGTCACCTCCTACCCGGCATCCTCGTTCTCGACAAAATGGACGCCTGGCTCTGCTCATCGGCAACATACTTATCCTTATAAGAATTACAGTAACGCGCACCCACGGCATTCGGAACGCCGAGCACTGAGCCGTTCCGCGTAACGACCTGTAGCGCTGTGTGATCATCGGAAGCTCGTGGCCGGCGCGCGGACGACGTCGGACGAAAGACGCGGAACTCCCGCTATGAAGGTGGTCCTACCACAGATCATCTTCAAGAGGAGCTCCGCGCGCTGTGAGTGTCACATACGACGCTGTCCTGGACATGTCCGAGGACAGCGTCACCTTCCTGACCGGGCTGCTCGATGCCGAGCGGGGGCGGCGCGGTACCCGGGCGAACACGCGGGCGCTGGACACTCGCGCCCACGCGGTGTTGGTGCTGCGTTGGTTCCTCGACGACACCCGCATGTCGGCGCTGGCCAGGGACAACGCCATCTCGTCCTCAACGGCCTATGACTACCGTGACGAGGGGATCGCGGTGCTGGCCGCGCGGCGCCCGTCGCTGCACGGGGCGCTGCTCGCTGCGAAACTCGCCGGGCACTCGCACGTGATCACCGACGGCGCGTTGATCCACACCGATCGGATCGCCACTCCCGGCCCCACCGCGGGGGTGGACCTGTGGTGGAGCGGGAAGCACAAGCATCACGGCGGGAACATCCAGGTCGTGTCGGCCCCCGACGGATGGCCACTGTGGACCTCCGACGTGCGCCCGGGCCGGGAGCACGACATCACCGCCGCCCGCGCCGACCCCGACCTGATCACGGTGATCACCGCCTGGGTCGTAGACGGCCGGCCCGGTCTGGCCGACCTGGGCTACGAGGGCGAGCCCGAGGTCTTCAGCATCCCGCTCAAGAAGCCCAAAGGCGCCGACCTGACCGCCGACCAACAGACCTTCAACGCCGTCCATGGCGCGCTGCGCTGCCTCGGTGAACGCGCGAACTCGCTGCTCAAGACCACCTACAAGGTGCTCCGCCACTACCGCGGCTGCCCCTGGCGGATCGGCACCGTCGTCGCCGCCGCACTGGCCCTACTCCACCACGAGCACAACCGAACCACGTGACCACCAGCGCCTGATCACGCAGCGCGACAACCAGTTACGCGGACAGCCTCACTGAACGCCAGCTACTCGAAGACCTACTTGCTTGAATTCAACCGCTTGGCAGTCACGTGCATTTCCTCTTGCAACTCGACGGGAACCTGCCCTAGAAGCCGCTTAGTTAGCAGCGTTCGAGCCAAAACCTCCACGCTCCTTAGTGATACGTCCGGCACGTCAGCAGACTCGCCGTGCACAAGCTCGCCTCGCAAGCGCCACAGCGTTCCGACGAGCTTTCCCCAATAGCCCTGATCATTGCCGAAAATCTTGCCCAGACGCCTCCTTACAGGACTTGGGTCCGGTGTCTTCATCTCAAGACTTTCTACCACTACCCACCAGCTGATGTACCGGACTACGCGGTCCGGCTCAGCGTCAGCGCGCCAATACCATAGACTCGCCAACCCCAAGCGCTTGCGCTCCGCTGCCGACAACTTCTGCTCGGCCTCCAATAGCGACGATAGCTCCTCCGTCACATCCGATACTTTCAACTGCCGGATCGAAGCCTGCGACTCAATAGTGAAGAGCCCGGAGTAGTCGCGCCTGTTCCAATGGCCATCTGAAAAGATCTCGCCGACCTCTTCCGTCAAAGGCATTGCAAGAAGCCTAGGGCCGAACTTGAGGTCTAGCAGCGTTTTCAACGGCCCGATGGCCCGTCTGGCGCGAGCAACAACAGCCTCGTAATCTTGGACATCGACATCCTCGGCATGCCACAAAATCTCGACATGCGACACCGCTTCCAAAGTTTTGATCTTGCTGCTGATGCCAATCTCTAGATCGACACATGGTAGGTACATCGCACGACGGTCGTCATGTAGTAGCTTTCCGAACTCAGGTAGTACGCCGTGTCGAGGGCTACGGCCCGCAATTAGGCGCGCGACCTGCAAGTTGCCAGTGGTCACTGGGCCATTTTTGAACGTGAGCCTCAAGTTCGGCCAGTTCATCTCAATGTCAGGATACGGAACCCATCGGAGAGTCTTGTAGACAATTCGATAGGCTGGGATGCCACCTCCAGCTGGATGCTCATCGTCGGCAAACTGCCAGCAACTTGAGCGAAGCTCTTGTGGAATCTCAGCATCCCGCTGCCACGTATCGAAGAACTCTTGCAGGCCGTGCAGCTTCTCGTCCTCCGTGATGTCCGCAACACTGCCGTCGGCACCGAAAAGACGAGCACGAGCACGGCCGCCAGCGTATTTCTCCTCGGTCACTCCTGCTCCTTGGGGCAAACGATTGAGCTGTGGGCTCCGAATCTTGAAGGGCTAGCGTTACCTGTGGCTGCGCGGTTGCCGGGCTGCCCTCTCCTATACCAAGGCGCGCTACGCGCGCCGCTGGCTGAGTAGCGTCTTAGAGTTTCGCGAGTCGTGACAATATCTTGCGGTACTGAAGTATGAAGTCGCTTGGCGCACGCGCAGAACCATAGAAGATCTCCGAGTCAATTCCGTGCTCTTCGTCAAGCTGCAGCTCCTGCCGGATGCGCTTCAAGGTGTCACGCTCAACTTCGCGCCCTTCGTCTCCGTACGCTACTTGCACTCGGAGTATATGATCTCGGGGGAAAATCCTGCCCCGTTTTACCGTCCGCTCAACGTTCATGCGGTTTCCAACTTTGCCGTGGCTAAGATTGCAGCCGTACGACGCAAGAATGCCTCGGAGTTTGCGCCACTTTACCAATCGCTCGGTCTTGTCAATAAGGCGACTGTTCGATCTAATCCACTGTGCAATCTCTAGGACCTCACGATCGGAGCGCTGACTCCAGTGCTTCGGGACAAGTCGATGTTGGGCAACTCGAAGTACGAATCTGAATAGATCAGCTTCGTCGGCAGTGACGACGAAGCCATTCTCATCGAGGAATACTAGAAGCGCAACCAGTGCGGCGCGCTTATTGCCGTTATGAAACGCGTGGTTGTGCACCACCGAGTGCATGAGCGCTGCTGTCGCCATCTCCACCGTCGGGTACTTTTTCTCTTCCCCATGGGCGGTCTCGGGACGCATTGCAGCCGAGTGGATGAGTCCAACATCTCGAAGGCCCGGGGGGTCGATGGGGTCGTCGGAGCCAGCAAAGTCAGCCACCAACGTCTCGTGAATTGCGATCAGTTCGTCCGCGGTCAAGCACCGGAACAGTCGTTCGCGGCCAACGCATCGCCACTGCAATTCCGGCTCAGGCGGCAGCTCTTCGCTGACGATCGGCTTAGCTGGAATGATGACGGGAATGCTTTTCTCGGCGGCGATGCGGCGCAACTTCTGCACCGCTCCCTTGGGGAGCCGGCGCGCGTCAGCAGAGCATTTAATACCGAGATCCGCTGTAAGGTCAAGGAACTGTTGGTCGCTCATATTGAGTACGTCTCGCCAGTAGGAGCAGCGGCCCAGGTCGCGCGGACCTGGTATCCCAAGCAATCGCCGGGCACGCGTAAGATCCGAGCCGCCTAATTGACTGTCGGGCCCGTCAACTGATTCGAGGCCGCCGTCCCAGAGGGTTACAAGCGCCTCGTCTAGCTCAAGGGACGCTTCGCTTGCCAACTCGGATAAGCGAACTGCCTTGACCACCTGCGCTCCTCATGGCTCGCCAAGCTTGTCGTCGCCGGCGACCCTAGGGCAGGGGACTGACATTGTCGGCTTCCTCGGCCGATCATCGTCCACGTCGCGTCGGCGGAGTCCAGGGCGGCCAATACGAGGAAGCGGAGGACGTATGAGCAGCCGGGATCGGGTCGGCGAGCGCCCTCACGCAACCCTCGGAGAACGACGACAACCGGCGCCGAGTGTTGGGGGAGCGGTGGTAGGGCTGGCCGGGCGTCGGCCCTGGTGGCGGGCGTAGTCGACGATCGTTAGTAGGTGCCGATTGATCACCGGCGGTACTCCGCGGGTTCGGGGTTCGTCCCCCGGACCCACCGCATCTCACCAGCGCAGACGCTTAGAGCGCCCGGCACATGAGGGTCTGGCGTGTCGCAACGGCAGAGGCACGGACCCGCCGGTGATCATGAGGATGTCTGACGACCTGATGATCCGGAGAGTCCGTGCCTCTGCTGCCAGCATCCCTGACCGAGCCCCTGTGGGTCGAGTTCGCCGCCCTGATCGAGTCCGACCGTCCCGAGTTCGACCCTGCCCATCCGTGGGGCTGTCACCGCCGCCGGGTCCCGGACCGGGTCGTGTTCGACCACGTGATCGCTGCGCTGGTGCACGGCAGCGGCTACGAACGCATCGCGACCCCGGGCTGCTCGGACCGCACCATCCGCTGCCGACTCGACCACTGGGCCCGCGCGGGTGTCAGCCAGCAGGCGCTGCAGGCCGCGCTGGCCGGCTACGACCAGATGATCGGCCTGGACCTCGACGATCTGTCGGTGGACGGGGCGATCACCAAGGCCCCGGGCGGGGGTGAGGTGGCCGGGCGCAGCCCGGTCGACCGGGGCAAACAGGGCACGAAACGGTCGGTGGCCTGCGATGATCAGGGCATCCCGCTGCACCTGGTCGCCGCCCGCGCGAACGATCACGACTCGCCGCTGCTGGAGCCCACCCTGACCGGCATCGTGGAGATGATCGGCCCGCTGCCCCAGCACCGCGGCACCCGCGGTGAGGACCTGTTCCCGACCGTGCATCTGGACCGCGGCTACGACTCGGGCAAGACCCGCGACCTGCTCGACCTGCTCGGGTTCCACGGCGAGATCGCGGTCAAGGGCCAGCCGGCGCCGATCCAGGCCGGGCGGCGGTGGCCGGTCGAGCGGACCCACTCGTGGATGAACGGCTACGGCAAGCTCCGCCGGTTCACCGACAAGCGCAACGTCATCGTGGAGTTCTACCTCAACCTCGCCGCCGCGTTGACCGTCATACGTCGGTTGATCAACCGGGCCCGCACCCTTTACCGCTGGTCTACCAGGCCTACCACCCGTCGACTCCGCTGACGATCAATTGCCGGGCGCTCTTAGCTCGTTGCTGTGGTCGCTCGGCTCGTGACACCACAGATGAGACAGCGGGCGCAGTAGAGCCGAGCCATGGCACCGAAGTCGACTCGGCGCAATGCGGTGCGTCCGGCTACTCGCCCTGCCGCCACGTGATCGTGACCGTGTTGGGGTTGAACCGCCGAGCGTGCGCCCCCCGGCCTGGCGACAACACCGTGACCGTCATGAGCGTGTCCACGACCTCACGCCGCACGTCCAGGTCCATCCCGGCCCACGCCGCCGCGACGTCGGAGGCGACGACCAGCGGCGCCATCGCCGACACCCGCCCGGCGTCGGCAAGAGCGTCCTCCACCGCGGCGAGCCGCCTCCGCAGCGCCGCCGACCGGGTCCGCACCTGGCTCAAGGTGAGGTCAAGGTCCCCGGCCAGCGCGTCCAGCTCCACGCGCAATGAACGGGCCGTGGAGCGCAGCTTCTCCACGTCGGGACCTGGCCCTTCACTGGCGAGCAGTTCGGCCGCATCCGGGCGGCTCAGCCGCTCTACGACCAGCGCGGAGACGAACTCCTCGACCGGTTCCCGCTTGCGCGAGACGTGCCCGGCGCCCCGGCCCGCCCCCTTCTGCAGCGCGAAGCATCGCAGCACCGCCTGCCCGCCATTGGCCCGGCCGCCGTAGACCGGATCACCACACGGGCACACCGCGATTCCGCCGAGCAGCGTCCGATGGTTCCCGCCGGGCCGATGCGTCGACCGGGACGGATCAGTCAGGTGGGATACCAACGCCCGGTGCGTCTCCTCTGTCAGGATCGCCGCCCACTGCCCGTGCCCGACGACCTCACCCGCATGCACGCTCAGCCCAGCGAGACGCGGGTTCAGCAGCATGGTCCGGATCACGCTCGGGATCCATACGGTGCCGCCGGTCTGCGGGGTGACCAGCCCGGCCGCCTCCCACTGCCGCGCCACTGCCCGCAGCGACCCACCCGACAACACATGCTCAGCAGCGGCCCGCAGGGCCGGGGCCTGGACCGGGTGCTCGGTGATCCGGTCGTTCAGCCACCCGAACGGTGCTGGGGTGAAGGTCGCCGGTAGACCGGCCTCCGCCCGCTGCTGGACCGCGCGGCGCTGCCGGTCGGACTTCTGGTCGATCTCGTGTTGGGCCACCTCGCCGAGGATGCCTAGCGCCAGCCGACCCGCCGGGGTGGTCGGGTCCATGTCCGACCCGCGCACGACCGCGATCATCACCCCGGCGTCGCGGCACGCCTCGATCAGCGCGAGCCGATCCCGCGCGGTCCGGCACAACCGGTCCAACGCCCACGCCACCACCACATCGATCAGCCCGGCGCGGACCGCGTCTAGCAGCGCGGCGAACTGGGGGCGCTGCACCTTGCCTGCCGCGCTCACCGAATTGTCGGTGAACTCGCGCGCCACCGACCACCCACGCCGCTCCACCAGCGCCGTCGCGTCCTCGCGCTGCCGGGTGACGGCAAGCTCCTCGCCGGTCTTGTCCTCGCTCACCCGCAGGTAGATAGCGGCACGAGAAGGCTGCTTGACGAGGTCCGGGGCGCGCGTCGGCATAACGTTATAGTCGCACGCAAGGCACCACCAGCGTGCCGGGGGTCTGGGCGGCGGGCAACGTGGCCGACCCGATCGCCCAGGTCATGGGTGCCGCCGCGGCGGGGGCCAGCGCGGCCGGGGCGATCAACGCCGATCTGGTTGCCGAGG
>Ga0209591_10000953_pt1 | contig 37212 bp, 42 predicted proteins | sample MAT01_FD_187207 | JGI IMG/M metagenome (GOLD analysis project Ga0209591, IMG submission 187207) | Freshwater microbial communities from Lake Fryxell liftoff mats and glacier meltwater in Antarctica - MAT-01 (SPAdes) (version 2) | ecosystem: Environmental > Aquatic > Freshwater > Ice > Liftoff... | reverse complement strand
GTGCAAGACTTTCGTTTCATGGCGGCTCCTTCTGTGAGGCCTTTGGCCTCGGGCGTAGACACCACTCGTGATATCACGAGCAGCGGGAGCCGCCGCTTCAAATTTCAACAGCTACTGGGACATCCCCTCGTGGAGATGGCGCGGTTGTGATAGGCGTTGAGGGTCTTCTTGAGTTTCTCGGAGAAGATCTGGCTCTGCACGAGGTTCTTCTTCGCGCGCACCTTGAGTTCGTCCTTGAGCAGCTTTTCCAGCAGCTCGGCGGCGACGTTCTTGTGTTTGAGGCCGCGTACTTCGGCGAGGAATTGCGGGCTGAGAATGCCGATGTCGGGCTTTTTCAAACCGGCGGCGGTGAAGACGTCGATGATTTCTCCCTCGGTCGTGATGGCTTTGGAAACGAGTGGCCGGATCGCGGCGCAACTAATTTCTAGCCTGCTGCTGGTCATGCACCGCTTCTCAAGACCGCGAGGAAGTATTCCGAACCCGAGCCGGCAAACCGCCAAGATAAATCCGCCTCCACCACCAAGCCCGCCTGCTCCAACGCTTTGAAGATTTGCGAATTCTCCCAATGCCGGATGAGAAACGAATCCGTGTAATCCGCCCAGACATTGCCTTCCATGAACCGGGTGGATTCTTCATAACAGAACATCCCTGGTGCTTCGGCGACGGGAAGAACCTGGACATCGCGAACAAAATCAGACTCGGCTCGACGGTAAGATTGAAAGACCTGCCGCGTTGGAATGTCGAGCAACAGCTTTCCACCGGGTCGAAGCGCCGCCGCCGCCCGTTGGAACGATGCGTTCACGGCATCCTCATCCAGGAGATACAGCAGGACCGTGAAGACGCAGAGCGCGAGGTCGAATGGCGGCGATGGCATTGCATCCTGCATCCGGCAGCACGCCGTCTGAATGACATGATTCTCCTTGGCGGCTTTGGATTTCAGGACCGCCAACATCTCCGCGCACGGATCAAGCGCCACCACAGTGTAGCCAGCCCGCGTCAGTGGCAGGGCCAAGCGCCCCGTGCCCGCGCCAAAATCCACGATGCGGGCAGGCGGCGGCTGGATATTCTTGACGCACTCCATGGTGGCTTCCGTCAAGGTGTCGTAGAACCCGCCAAAAGAACGCTGGTAGGCTGCATCGTAATGCTGCGCCCAACTGGAGTGCGGCGTTTTCACGAGAAGACGAGGCGTTGGCGGCGTGGAAAATATCCAACCGCACGGTCACGCAACACTTCGTTGCCGATGATGCCCTCTGTGCTTGCCATCATCAGAGTCATTGCCAGCAACCCCGGAAGCTGACCACAGCGCAAGTCATGGCGCGTGGAGCCCAGTTGGATGGGGACGCGAAAGGTGTCGGTGGAGAACGGCCCCATTCCCGGAAAGAAATCCGTCACAGCCCCTTCGGCGGGGAAACTGGTGAGTGACTCCCCTTGGAAATATGAAATCTGCGCGCCGGTATCGAAGAACATCCTCGATGACTCGCTGCCAATCGTCGCCTTCAAGATCGGAATGCCCATGAAGTCTTCCAAGTTCAATGCTTCGCCAGCACATTCCAAAGGCGCCTTTGAAAAAGACACCTGCCCTTGCGGCACATCGATAAGAAGATCGAACTGGTTCAAGACGTCGCCACCCAAAATGCCAGCCGTCTCGCATCCGACATAGGTGGACAGAACCACGGCGGTCAAACCCATGTAACTCTGGGAGAGATTGAAACGGACTCCCTCCAATTCGACTGCCGAAACCCTGCCGAAACTGTTGGGCGCGCCAGTATCGAGCAAGAACTGCTCTGTCGCCAAAGTAACGAAGAGATGGCCGTGGTTCTGAATTAACTTCAATGACTGCATGGTGATGTTTTGGGATTGGTGTTCTGAGATTGATGGCGCTTCTCGTTAAATCGTCGGTCTATTCGGCGAGGTTGCGACAGGAACGCCATCTGGCCGAGGATGTCGTGGCAGCGTTGGAACTGGCCGAAGAGCTGATCGTCGAGATCGTTGCGGTCGGTCAGCACTACCAGCGTTGGGTTTTGCATCGCGCTCTCGCGGATCACCCGCGCGGCGAAGAACAGCATGGTGAAACTCTTGCCGCTGCCCTGCGTGTGCCAGACCACGCCGGCGCGACGGTCGCCCGGCTTGCCGCCGTGCATCCAGCCGGCCCAGAAGCGGCCGGGATCCTCGCGGAGCACGCCCGCGTCGTTCATGCCGCTGGCGCGCACCGTTTCCTCCACCGCCGCATTCACCGCGTGGAACTGATGGTATCCCGCGATGATCTTGTGCAGCGCGCCCGTGTCCGCGTCTTCCTCGAAGACGATGAAGTGTTGGAGCAGGTCGAGGAACCGCTGCCGCTCGAACACCCCGCGCACCAGCACCTCCAGCTCCAGCGCGGTCTTCGGCGCATCTCCCTCGCCGTCGATCGTGCGCCAGACCTTGAACCACTCCTGATTCGCCGTCAGCGAGCCCATGCGCGCTTGCAGGCCCATCGGAGACCACCAGTGCCGCGTTGTAGTGCAGCAGGCTCGGCACCTCGGCCTTGTAGGTCTGGATCTGCGCGTAGGCGCTCCAGATCGTCGCGTCCTCATCCGCCGCGTTTTTCAACTCGATCAAAGCGAGCGGCAATCCGTTCACGAAGACCACCACATCCGGCCGGCGGTTGTGCCCAGCCTCGATCGCTGATAGTCCGTAATACGTGGGTCTTTCCCTGACATAACGGTCCCTATCAGACGCAGGGGCAGATCACTTGGGGCGGATTTCGCCGCCACATTACCCCGACGCAGTGTAGCCGAGGGCTTCGACCTCGGCAAACTGCGGCTGTGGCGCGGCGGAGGCCCCAATCCAGCGTGCTCACAGCCACACCTCGGGCCGCCCACACTCGCAGGATCGCCGTAAACGGTTCAGTTGGTGGGAGGGTTTGCCTCGTCAACCGGCGCCTGGCCACTCGGGCTCAACGTCGGCCTCCCACGCTAGCGGTGGCGCGCGCCCCGCTCGAGGCACTGGCACCACGTCTGATAGGCCCAGATGGCGCAAGACACGCCCCACGACCGACGCGTCGCGAATCAGCGCCACCAACGTCATCCGTCCCGCACACCGCGGGCACGAGAGCACATCGAAGCCGAAGCTGCGCTCCATCAGTTCGGCCCAAACCCGGTTCGGGCGCCGGCCCACGCGTGCTCCGTGTGCACATGCACGCGCGGTGTCGGATGCGCCGGAATCGACATCCGCCGACACCGGCACGACGGCCTGCCGCCACGCCGCGCGCGGGGCCAGCACCCCGTAGTACAGGATCAGGTTGATTCGGGGCCGTGGCACCAACGCCGCCAGGCGCTCCAGAAGTTCCACCGGACTGAACACCAACTCCGTCGTCCCGTCCGCCCATCGGCGGCGCGGCGGCGTGCCGCCACGATCAGTTCGTAGCGTTCTCGTGCAAGGGACGGGGCTTCTGTCCTAGTTGTGGCGGCAGCCTACATCCTCGACACCGGCGAGGTGCTGAAACACGAAACGTTGAAAGGCGACGCGATCACCGCGGCCAAGATTGACGCTAGCGCGGTGACTGCTTAATCCCGGTTCCCACTTGAGTGACCGTACCCGGCATGGGCAAAGTACTGACGGCAGTGGTAGGGCGTGACTGCGTGACGGGCCGTACCAGCGACCCGTCGGAGGGCGTCGCCGGTGCGAGGCGCGTAGTCGCGGATGCGTTTCTTGACGAGGCTCCACACCGGCTCAATCGGATTGAAGTCATGCGAGTACGGCGGCAGATATTTGATCGTGGCCCCGCGCGCTTCGATGGCGTGTCGGACCTCGGGGGCCTTGTGCGCTTGGAGATTGTCGAGTACGACAATGTCGCCGCGTCGGAGGCGCGGCGCCAAGCGGCGCCGCACCCACGCGACAAAATGCACGCGCGTCATCGCGCGCCATTGGGTGTTCAGGACCACCCACCCCTCGCGTCGTACCGCCCCCACGAGGGTCAAGTTGTTCCCCCAGTTCATCGGCCGCGGCTCCACGTATTCTTCCCCGCGTCGGACCCACACGTGCGAGCGTCCCATTGCCAGATTGGCACCCGCCTCATCAAGAAACACCAGGCGGTTGGGATCTTGGCGGCGCTGCCACCTCACGAAGGCCTCACGCTGGGCCACCACATCCGGCCGATCGATTTCACTTGGACGCGGCCGTTTTTTTTATGACGAATCCTTCCCGGACCAGCGTCCGGTGGACGCTGCTGGGCGTCGTGCGCTGGGACCGTGGGACGCGCCGGTTGTATTCGCCGCACATCTCCGCCACCGTGGCATCGGGGACCTCGCGGGCGAGCACATGCACGATCGCCACATCGATCGGCGAGCGCCACCCGCCCCCGCGCGGTCGAGGTTCGACGGACTGGGCGACACGCCAGCGCGCCACCCAGCGCTCCAGCGTCCGGGGATGGATATCAAACAGCACGCTCAGCGCGGCATACGAGCCCTCACCCCGCTCGTATGCCATCACCGCGCGTCGACGCAGGCCGACGTCATACGCATTTGGCATGACGTTATTGAAGTACAGTTCCTCCGGTCACTCAAGTGGGAACCGGGATTAAACCGAGGTGATCGTGCTGCACTTCGCGCCCGTCAAGGCGGGCCAGTCAGTGCGTTTGCGGATTTCCGAGACCTACACCCACCCCGAGAGCTACCGGCGCGACGGTAACGACCTCGTCTTCGAACGCAACCTCGGTCGCGCCCGTAGCTCGGTGGTGATGCCAGCGGGATGGTATCTCACCGCGTCTTTCATTCCCGCCGTGATCCGGCTGACGCCCGAGGCACACGTCTGCACATCGTCGGCGTCGTCCGGAATATTTTGACAGCCACGTACGCGAGGCGTATGGTCAGCGGCAGGTGCTGGTCAGCCCAGACCCTGGGCTCAACTGATTGTTTGATGCCCTTATGTGCAGTGGAGGGAGTCGATGCCACGGAATCTAAGACGCGGGGGGGGTGGCGTTTGCAACTTTCGTGGTTCTGGCCACAGGGCTGAATGAAGCAACTACGGATCGGGTGTCCGCGCAAGAATCTCGTGACATTCAAGCGGCTTCAAAATTCAGACCCGCACCACAGAAGGGTGTGCCCGACCAGTACATTGTGACGTTAACGCGGCGGGAGGCAGGTCCGCGCGGCGACCGCTCCCGCGCAAGTGCCCTCGGAAGCGACTTGGCCCGAGAGTACGGCATCACACGCGTGAGAAGTATCTTGACACACGTTATCGGCGGTTTTGTGGCCGAGATGACGGAGGCCACGGCGCGCGCGCTCAGTCAGGACACTCGCGTGGCCTCGGTCACGCAGGAGCAACGCCTTGCCCTCAACACCGTACAAGTCAATCCTGGCTGGGGTCTGGACCGGATCGACCAGCCGCTCGGTCTGAACAACCAGTACCAATACTCCAATACCGGTGCTGGCGTCACGCTCTACGTTGTTGACAACGGCATTCGCAGCAGCCACAGCGACTTCGGAAACCGCGTGACGTTCGGCGCGATGTTCGTGAACGGCGGAGGGCCGCCGATTCCGCCGCCTCTGCCACCACCCCCATCTGGAGGTGACCCCAACATCGATCCTTGTTACCCAAAGGGTCATGGAACCGCCGTTGCAAGCGTGGCTGGAGGAGAGATCCATGGCGTGGCGGAAGCAGTGAACATCATAGACGTCCAAGTAGCCAATGGCTGTTTCTCGTTCACCGGTGACCTTCTGAGTGGAATCAACTGGGTGATCGCTGATCATGCGACTCGGGGCGGTCCGGCAGTCGCAAACGTCAGTATCGGCGGAGACAAAGACCTCCTCTTCAATAACTTGGTGGACCAGGCGGTTCGTGACGCAGTGTCGGCTGGTGTGGTGTTTGTCATTGCGGCCGGCAACGATGGCATCGATGCGGACGAAATCACACCCGCCCGTGTCACGCAGGCTATTACAGTTGGAGCAACGGACATTTCCGACAACCGGGCGATCTTTAGCTCAACACGTTCGTCGAATGTCGGGCCGGTGCTGGATCTATTTGCGCCCGGAAAGGCGGTTGCGACGGCATGGTCGCTAAGCGACACCTATACAGCGACTCTCGACGGAACGTCGTTTGCGAGTCCGTACGTCGCAGGAATTGCCGCACGATACTTGGAGTACTACCCCAATGCGCTGCCAGTGCAGGTTCAAGATCAGATCGTGACGTACGCGTCTGATGATCTGACCGTGGGAAACGCCGGAGCAGGCTCGCCGAACAGGATCGCGTTTTCAGGATTCTTGAACTCCCCTCCCCCCCCTCCACCACCGCCGCCCGGGCCGGGACGTTGGAAGAACGACGGCTACGGCGGCTGCTATTTCGACCAGTACGACTCCGGTCCCGATCAGTGTGATCCCGATTTGGGCCGCTGGAAAGACGACGGCTATGGCGGTTGTTACTACGACGAGTATGACTCTGGACCTGACCAGTGCTCGCCGCCTCCGCTCGAATCGGCCGCGACTTTCAGTAGCGCCACCGCCCTTGCCACGATCTTCCTTGGCATCGGTTTCTGGAGACTCCGTCGTCGAGCGCACGACAGAACTCCGATGCCTTCCTGGTCTACTCCTAGGATCGTCTGCGTGCTGCTGGTAGGGGCCGCGGCCGCCTGCAGCGCGACGCCGCCTTCGGGTCCCTCGCCGGACGGGACATACGCGTTTGATTTTCGTAACGGCACTCAGGGGTGGGTTCCAGGTGCCCCGCAATTCTACGGAAACCTCACCGCGGAGTTGCGGCCCCTGGCGGGAGGACTGGCCTCCCAAGGGTCCGGACTCTTCATTCAGATTGTTTCCAGTGACAATCCGCTTGTTTACTACAAGCGCAGAGTGACGGGGTTGAGCCCGACCGCATCTTACCGGGTCACTTTTTCGATCGAGATCGCCACGAACACTCCGAGTGGCTGTCTGGGGTTTGGCGGTTACGCTGCCGAAAAAACCTTCGTCAGAGCAGGTGCGACAACCGGCGAACCCATCACGACTCAGGAAGCCGGGCCGACTGGTCCTTCGTACCGCTACAATTTCGATTAGGGCGGGACCAGCGATGGCGCAAACGCAATCATCCTGGGAAATATAGCGAACGGGATGCCGTGTCCGAACAACGCTTGGCTGTTCAAGACCCTCCAAGGTCAGAGTTCGGTCATCGCGATGTCTGACAGCTCGGGCTCGGCATGGTTGCTTCAGTCGGTTGATTCAGCTGTCGAGGCATGAGTGACCACCTACTTCACCCAGTTCTCAGCGACGTTCGCGCTGCAGTAGAGAAACGCCTTTCAGGCCAATGCCCGGGCCCGAGTCTGCGCGAGCCTGCCACGCCGCAGCATCGGCCCTTGTAGCCAGACACCCACCCCGGCCCCCATGTCAAGTTAGGTGTCCACCCAAACGGATCAACCTCCATTGCCGACTACATGGAAGATGTGGCGCCGGTTCGCGACCCGTGGTTGGCAAGCGGTAGTTCCGGAGAGGCGAGCGGTTCGCCCCGCACCGTCACAGCCACTGGCCGAAGACCGATTGAACGAGGACCTCGTCGGCGTAGAAGCTGGTTTGCCTGAGCTTGTCGAGCACGTCTGGAATGTTGACGATGCCCTGCTCCGCTGCGGCACGAAGGACGCCCAGTGTGCCCGTGACACGAAGGTTGCGACGTTTCGCCTCCACACGGCCGGCTGCTTCGTCAATCAACAGCAGATCGGCCCGAAGGAAACCTGCCAGCGCGATGGCCGCTCGTTCCCCGAGGTCCAATTCGTCGGTGACTGACTCGATCTGGTCCAGTGAGACAGCCGTCACCACCGCCCATTCAGGCGGAAGTGCCATCCAGGTGCTCACGGTCACGGGAGAGTTGGCGGCACTCAACTGGTTGGCGACAGCGTCAGGAATGACAACCTGTCCGTAAAAGCGCCGAAGCAATTCAATCTGGTCGATGAGCAGCAGGTAATGCAGGGGCCCGCTGTCAGCGACGACGATCATCGGCTGGGCAGAATCCCAAGCTCGCGATGCGCCGACAAATCGCCTTCAACGTCCGCCGCCGTATAACGGAGAGGCACCTGATGTTCCTTCAACAGTGCATGCACCTGAAATCGGCTATCGAACTTCAGCACACGACGTATCGACGATAGTCCGTATGAAGGGGCTGTTTCGGTGACATAACCTCGAGTTATCAGACACAGGGCTCCAGTTCGCTTCGCGGAGACCGCAGACCGACATCGGCGCAGAGTGATCGCGCGTCGGCCTCAGCCGCGGTGCCGTTCCACAGTCGATCACGGGCCGCTTCGATCAGGCTCTTGAGCCATCGTTGGTCAAGCATTGAACTTTTCGCGGATGCTACCTGTCATCAGGAAAGGCTGTCAAGCCTCGTTTATGGGGGTCTCTGAGGGTGTTTGTGCGTGTGGCCTGCACGAAGTGATCGCTGATTTGCACGAACTGTCAACCGAATCATGTAGCGGCGACGGAAGCAGTCGAACACACTACTGCGCGAGGTAATCATGCGAAACAAGCGACAGTTGACGATCACACGGCGCATGGTGATTCTGGCCGTTTCCCTATCCGTCCGACCGGGTGTGCCTCGCTGATTCTGAAACCATGCGCACCCTGACTCGCACGGATCACGTTCTAATTGGCGCTGCGGCACTTGCATGTTTGGCACTAATTGGTTCTCTCGCTTGGAGTGCTCGCAGCGCTGCAGAACGGCAGGCATATCCTCCTGGCACGCTCGTAACTGAATTGCTCCGCGGGAACACGGACGAGAAGTCTCTTGACCACACTGGCGGTCGGTTCCGAGTGATCCTGTGGTTCGATCCACAGTGCACCGCCTGCATTGAGATGATCCCGGACCTTCCACAGCTCGTGGGCGACGAGGCTCTGACCATTCTCACGCCGGGTCAAGAGGCTGAGGTGGGTAACCTGTTCGTGGAGTTGAGTCTCCGGCTTGGAATCCGCCACTTGGCGCGAACCGAAACCAAGTTCCGCGCTTCGCCAACGATGCTAGTGGTCAACGGTTCCGGAAGAGTCTTGGCCGAGTTCGTTGGAAGACCGAAAGATCAGAGCGAAGTCGCCGCTCGCGCCTTGGCCATTCGGCAGCTCGGAGAACGGGAATCGGGCGAACACGACGACGAGGAGCTCTGAAGGTGCGTTGATTGCGTTTGGACACATAAAGAGGAGATACCAACATGAAACGAATGTTCAGGATCATTCTGGCCACGATGACCGTGGTGCTGGTTGGCTTAGCAGCCGCTGTTGCCCCGACGGATTCACCTATTGCTGGTGCGGACCATTGGGCTGCCGGGCTGAGTCAGATCGACGCCGCTCGGTGGTCTCAACCGTCGGAGACGGTAAAGTTGCCATTCGAGTACCGCAAGGCGCTGATCAGCCGGCAGAGCTCGGCGACCAAAGTGTCCTTCTGGGCTCACGCTTTGGACTCCGTCGAAGCCGCAGATGGCGTGCTCAACGATGCCCAAGTACGCTCGATGTTGGAGACTCGCGCGTTGGTTGCCCAATTCTTCGATGAGGCAGGGGCCCCATCAGGGATGGGCACTCGGCTCGCCGAAGTGAGGAGTAGGTTCGCCACCGCTTTCGGCGCGGATGCCGCGCGAATCGCTTTCCTGACGGGAAGTGGAGATTCAACGGGCGGCAACCTTCCCGTGGTCGAACGCGTCCTGTGGACGTGGCGTACCGCGAAGCCGTCCCTATTTTCCGAGGTTGCTAACACCGTGGCACCAACGCTGGCCGCCGCCGCATGCAACTGCAATGAGGCGGCGGATGACTGCTACTATGAGCAGCACTGCCGGAGCCCATTTAGTTGTGAATATAGCTCCTGGGGCTGTGGCTCTTGGTGGACCGAGGAGTGCAACAAGCGTTGCAGCTACGATGCGGCATAGAAACATAAGGTAGCGCTTGTCCACTCAAGCGCACCACAGCGCCCGTCGAGGAAGATGGCCGGGCTTGCGAGGGCCATTTCATGTGGAGCGCTAGTTTGGGTCTCGACATTAAGCTGGCGATCCGGCACCTGCGCCGGTCGCCAGCCTTTGTGGTGGGCTCTGTGGCCACACTCGCGCTGGCGCTCGGCGTGACGAGCGCCACCGTTCGTGTGTGGCGGGCCGTGGAACCGAGTTCGTCTGATGTCCCCGGTGGTGCCCAGGTCTATGCCGTCGGCCCAGTTGTGGAAGGCACGGTCCGGCTCGAGCGCGGTCTTGATGTCCAAAAAATTGTTGAGCTTCGGAACCGACTTCAGGGCGGAGCCACAATTTCCGGCGTCACACGAATGCGGGTACTCCTCCGCGTGCGTGACGCGTCACGGATCAGATTCGTTGAAGTGGTTGATGCAGACTACTTTAATCTGTTCGACCGTCCGATTGCCCGCGGTCGTCCTTTGAGTGCTGCAGATCGGGGCGCGTCGGCAATCGTCTTGAGTCAGCGATTGGCGCGACAACTGATCCCGGACCTTGAGAGCGCCATTGGCTCCGTCGTGAGTGTGGCTCAACAACCCTACGTTGTCGTTGGGATCGCAGACCCACGTTTCCTTGGTCTCACGGCACCCTCGCTGATTGGCGCTGATGCTTGGGTTATTGACCGACCTGCGACCCTTGCAGCTCAGGGTGGGCCACGGCCAGTGATGGCGTATCTGCGGCCGTATTTGTCCGGGGAGTTAACGGGGCTTCTGTCACCACTCGATGCAGCCGGAGTCGGCATCCGAGATCTGCGGGAGGGGTTGATGCCCACGGGTTTGGTGTTTGCGACCCGAGCCGCAGGTAGCGGCATAACCGTTGTGACACTGGCGATGCTGCTGGTTGCGATGATGAGTCTGTCGGCGCTTCTAGTATCGCGTGCCTTGTCATCACGAGTGACCGTCGACACACGCCTCGCACTTGGCGCGACCAAGGGACTTGCGTTCAGACCGTTCTTTATCGAGGGCGTGCTCGTGCTGTTGCTCGGTGTCGCGTGTGCAGTGCCGTTCGGCCAGTGGCTCATGCTGCAGCTTGCTACGATGACCGCAGGCGAGTCAGTCAGTGTTCGGCCCTACCTTCCCGTAGATCGGGCCATCGACATTGTGACGCCGGCGCTCGGCTTTGCAACGTCGCTCTTGCTACTGGTGATCGTGAGGCGTTCGTGTTTTGGTCGTGCCGATGCCGCGTCAGGTCAAGATCGGGTCCTGGCCGTAAGAGGGGGAGGGCGGGGCAGTCGGACCGCGCGGTTAATCGGAATTCAGGTGGCCGTCAGCATGATGTTGCTATCGGCCACAGCGGTTGTTGCGAGAAGCATCCAGACGTCGGCTTCGAACGGGGGCTGGCTGGCGGGCGATTTGCCGTTTCTGGCGCGTGTGGATTTCCGCCTCACGGGCCTAGATCCGGCCGGCCGAAACGACTGGACGCGCAGGCTCGTCGACATCGACCTTTCCGGGATCGGCGTCTATAAGTCTGCTGTGTCAAGCGGAGTCCCCATTGGACGCGACGGAATCTTCTTGAGGGTGCCGGGCAAGGGCAATGTAAGGTTCCTGTCGGTCGAGAGTGATTTTTTTGACCTCTACTCGATTCCGATCCAAGGCGCGGGCTTAGCTGGGCATGGAGACCAGCGGGTCGTCGTCGTGAGTCGTTCAGTTGCCGATTGGGTATGGCCGGACAGCCGTGCCGTGGGGCAAGACTTGCTGCTGCAGTTGGGTGGCCGGCCGGTGGCCCATAGGGTAGTCGGCGTGGCCGACACCGTCGAACTTGCGGGGGCAACGGCAGAGCAGAGCCGACAGGTCTATGTTCCCCTGTCCAACGACGCGCCCGATCGGCTGGTGTTATCTATGAGGACGAAAGGGAGTCAGATCGGTCCTGAGCAGCTGCAGGATGCGCTGAGCGAGCATCTGCCGGGAGTTCCATTTGAGGATGTTGTGAGCGTCAAGACAGAGCTTCTGAAGGACGCTATGGCCCTGCGGGTGGCGGCGCAGCTGACGCTCATTGGGGCCGCCTTTTCAATGGCGATCACGTTGGTGGCTGTGTACTGTGTCGCCCGGGTGGAGTTCGAATCGAGGCTCAGGGACATCGGCGTCATGGTTGCCATCGGAGCCGAGGTGAGACATGTCGGGCTGCTGATCGGTCGGCCATTTCAGCGAGCCCTCTTGGTGGGTCTGCTGGGCGGAGGCACTTTGTGCGCCTTGGCCGTGGCGGCGCTGGGAGACCTTCTCCAGCTCCGCAGTGGGGACCTGCTGCCGATGCTCGGCGTGAGTGCACTGGGTCTGTCGCTGGTGCTGGGCGCTGCGGTCGCCCTGCCGGTGGTACGCCTTCGGCGGATCTCGCCGGCGCTACTCTTGAGGAATCCCTGAGACCGCGGCAGAGGCTGAGCTACCGAGCATATGGCAAGTTCGGGCAAACCGAGCCGGGCGTGGGAGCTCAGTGGGCGTCCGGCGACATCGGAATCTTTGGTACGCCTTGCCCGCTCAGTCGGGATTGCACGAGCTTTGAGACCAACAGCGCAAACGGCCGGATATCTTGATGAACGCTCGCCGCCTCCAGCGCCGCCATGTATTCGTCACGCCGCTGCACAGGTATGACCGTCCAGGGGTAGCCGCCAGAGGCGAGCATCACGTTCATGAGAAAGCGGCCGATGCGTCCATTGCCATCGCTATACGGGTGGATGTAGACGAAGACGAAGTGTCCGAGGACCACGCGCACGGCTGGCTCCGGCTCGGCGGCCAGCAGGTCGAACAACGCCGGCATGCAATCTCGCACGGCGTCGCGTGGCGGGGGGACATGCATTGAGCGGCGGATGTAGACCGGACCGGTCCTGTAGCCCGCAAGATCGGTGGCCTTGATGATGCCCGCCGTGACGCCAGGTCCGAACAGCTGACGATACCAATCCGCGTGATCCTCGCGCGCGACTTCAGCGGCGGTTTCGCCGCGAAGGACGCGCTCCACGCTGGTCTTCGCGCTGATGAAAGCGTCGTAGTAGCCGCGTGCGGCGAGCGCGTTGCGGTTCTCGCGGTCCCCGGAGGTGCTCTCCGGATTCCAGTGGCCCTGCCGCACGCGATCAATCAACTCTGCGCTGACACGATAGCCTTCGATCGACAGCGAGTGGTACGCATCGTTGGCGTACACCGCTTCGACTGCCGTGATGTAGGTGTCGGCACTGCTGGGTATTCCTGGGGGAGCGGGAAAGATGTCGATGACCGACTGCCGCATGGCCTCCCACAGCAGACGCACGCGATTGACATACGGCGACGTCTCGCGAAGCGACAGCGTCGCGCCCGTCTGGCCTTGGAACGGATCGGTTTCACGAATGGCATAGCCGGCCTTGTCCATGGTCTTGACAATGTCGTCGGCCAGACGCGTCTGCCCTGTGTTGCGGAATGCACCCGCAAGGCGGCAACGTGATCGGCCCTGTGTCTGATAATCCCACGTTACGTCAGGGAAACACCCACTTCATACGGACTATCGGCCGAACCCAGCGTTGCACCAGTGATTGGTGTGCGTACGTCGTGCGGGCCGTTACCCATCGCGGTGGCACCGCATGCGCGCAGAGCATCGTTGGCAAGTGACGAGAGTTCAGCGGTTGTTGGAAAGCTCACGGCCTCAGCGTACCGACCGCCCCGCGCCCGGCGTTCAGGCGTCGGCGCCCGGCACGAAGACGGTGCTCGCCGCGCTGCCGCCGGTGATTGCGTCGGCGGCGAGGATGACGGCGGCTCCGGTGTACGCACTGGTTTCATCGGCGGGGAAACGCACAAGCGATGGGTAGACGATGCCTGTGTCGCAAGCGCCGTCGGCGCGGCGATGCGGCCGTGTCCAGTCGAGTAATTCGATCGCGGTGCTCAAATCACCGATCGCGGCGTACGCGATCGCGCACTCGGCGGTTTCGCTGGCGGTGATCCACGGCTCGTCGCTGACACAGCGAATGCCTTTGCCTTCCATCGCGAACGTCGCCCAACTGTCTGCCAGGCGCGCCTTGGCCTCTTCGCCGATGAGTGCGCCGGAGAGCACCGGGTAGTACCAGTCCATCGCCCAACGGTCCTTGGGTTCGAAGGCATCGGGTCGGGTCGCCACCAGATCCGCGAGCAGCACGCTCGCCGTCATCCAGTCGGGTCGCGGTTCGTTGGTGAGTTCGGCAAGTTGCGCGCCACAGCGCAGCGCGTGCGAAATGCTCGACGACCCGGTGAGCAGTGCGTAGTCTGTGTCTGATAACTCGAGGTTATGTCACCGGAACAGCCCCTTCATACGGACTATCGGCCCCGGTAGACCTCGGTGGTGACAGGTTTTTCGGTCTGATACATCGCTGCTGCAGCGCGCAGAGACACGCACGAGAACTCCTGTTACAGGTCGTTGAACTGTTTCGTCAGGCCTTGCCCTGGTCGACGAGCTGCGAAAGTCGTTCGTCAACCTCGGCCGGTGTCATCAGATTCCGTGGGACCCGCGCAACCCGTCCTGCAATCGTCGGCAGTAACTGGCGAGTTCCTGAGCGGCCACCGCCTCCGAGGGGCTCCAGCCGCGAGCGCACGAGGTCGGTCAGCTTATTGCCCACTTCCTGAAACGTCAGTCGATCCGCACCGGAGCGAATAAGCTGGGCGCCCGACAACTCCTCCACTATATCAATATTCTCGACAACGCGCAGGATGCCCGTCCGCAACAGGTCGACCCGCAGAAGGCGCGAACCCTCCAAACCGAGTCCGACATCAAGCATCGCTGGCGTCAGGACTTCGACCTGATGATTCAGGACGCCGCGCTTGGTTTCGCTCTCGTTTTGCTATCCGCCTCGCGCATATCTTGACCATCTGCTCTTCAGTAAATCGTGATGTCTTCCTCGCTCCCTCGGGGATGCGGGAGCGCCATTGTCTCAAGTTCAGCTGGTCCGAAAAACACCGAGCAGGTCAAATCACGTGGGTTGGACGAAAGCGCGCAAATGTCTCCCACCAGCGCGCGATCGGCGATCGAGCCTTCCACGACATCCAGTCCGGGACGCTGGAGGCCAGCTCGCGTTTGCCGGTCGCGAAGTTGTCGATGATGCAGATTTCGTGACCTGCGGCAGGTACTTCTCGATGATGTTAGATCCGAGGCAGCCGGCCGCCGGTAATCAGAATGCGCATATTGGAAGTGCCACCTTCAAGGTTGATCGACGGTCGCACCCGGCGCCGCAGTGGAGAGGTCATCGTCATAGCCGTCCAACGCAATCCGCTCGCGCCGCCACGTGACACCTCGCTTGAGGACTCTTGCCGGAGCACCGCCGACGATCGATCCTGGCTCAACGGCCCCCGTGACGATGGAGCCGATCGCTACGATGGCGTTTTCGCCGATCGCCGAACCCTTCAGAATCTTCGAGTCGGCTCCAATCCAGACATGCGCGCCAATATTCACGCTGCGCGCATGGTTGATACGCCGCCCTGTCTGTTCGTCGATGATGCTGTGAGCATCGCCGGTTCTAATTTGAATGTGCTGTGAGAACATGCAGTCTGACCCGACGGTAATCTCCGTCCGTGCGTCCCCGGCGGAAAAGTCGGCTCCCTCCACCGTAGTGTTCGATCCGATCACGATGCGATTGCCGCGGTCTTCGAGGTAAAAGCCGCTATTACGGATCACACAGTCGCGCTCAATCCGCAGCAGGTGCCCCTCCCCTTCGATGGAGATCACGGTGTCGGTGAGCCGCGCGCCGCTGCCCAGCTCAATGGTGTTGCTCGTGCCGGCGACGCGAACCGTGACGCTCCTCAACAGCACTCCGTCGTTCACCAGCCGGTTGCCCCTCTCTACGCGCGCTGAGTTACGGTGCCATACGTTGTAGACGAACACGGCTGCGGTCAGCAGTCTGGGGGACCGGCGGACATAGGCCTTCAGCGCGATAATAGTCCGCATTAAGGGGTTCCTGGAGTCAGCAGAAGGTTCCCTTTCAGACGTGAGGCGGCTTTTTCCCAGATTGAATTCATCTTTCTAATATAGTCGATGAGATTATGAACACCTGAACCGTGCCGGTTTCGTCGGAGGGCTCATTTCTTGAGAGGATGAAGCCGATGGCAATACCGAGAAAGTATTCCCGAGAAGTCCGAGAGCGGGCCGTACGGATGGTGCGCGATGACCTGCTGGGTGTTTTCCGGACCAGCTGAAGCCTGAGAGAATGGCGCCCTCGGAGCCACGAGGGAGTCATGAAGAAGTCACGATTTACCGAAGACCAGATGGTGCGCATCCTGCGCGAGGCGAACCAGAAGAGCGTGCCGGAGGTCGCCAAGAAGCACGGCGTGAGCGACCGCCGATAGTCCGTATGAAGTGGGTGTTTCCCTGACGTAACGTGGGATTATCAGACACAGGGCCGATCACGTTGCGGCGACACGTGGGAGAAACTCAGCGCCGACATGAGCTACAACGACAAGGCGAAGATCGGCGATGTTCCGCACCAGCTTGTCATCACCATCTCTGAGTCGCCGAAGAAGAAGGGGCTCATCTAGACCGGCACCGACGACGGGCGTCTGTGGGCATCGGTCGACGACGGCAAGGAGTTCAGGGAATTGACAGCGAACTTGCCGAAGAAACAGTGGATCGCCAAGGTGGTGGCGTCGCAGCACGACGAAGGGACGGTCTACGTCGCGCAGCAGGGTCGATACGACGAGGATTTCGCCCCACGCATCTACAAATCAATCGACTACGGCAAGACCTTCAAGAGCATCGCGGGCAACATTCCGGGCGGGCCCATCAACATGATTCGCGAAGATCCGGTGAGCCCGAATGTGCTGTACGCCGCGAATGACTTCGGCGTCTACGTGACGACGAATGGCGGTGCGCGGTGGGACGTGCTCGGCGGCAATCTTCCTTCAGTTGCCGTCATGGACTTCATCGTCCACCCGCGCGACAGGATGCTCGTCATCGGGACGCACGGCCGCGGCGTGTGGACAATCGATGTCAGCAAGATTGGGAGCCGATAGGAACAAGGCCGGGCAGGAAGGGCTGCCTGGTGGCCCGGACCACGGTGGGCACCGGACTTGCTCCGATCCCAAGCGATGTCGTCGTCGCTCAGCTATTGTCCGCGTCGCCCGGAGCAGAGCGGTGGCAGACCACCGCGATGGCCAGGGGATGCCGTGGTTGGGTGTCTGGCAGCCGGCTTCGCGCGGTTCCGGTGCGGGGCGGATGACGGGCGCATCCTGCGGCATCTGGGCCTGTCGGACGTGGTGCCGGTGCCTCGTGCGGGGCGCGCGCCGCCGCTGCCGTGGGAGGCTGATTCCGAATCGATTGGCGATTCTGCCTACGACTGAGCGAGCGGATTCCAGCGATCCTGCGACAGCGGGCCGCTGGAAGTGTGCCTTCAGGGGACCAGCGTGACCGCCGCCGACGTGGTTTGCCACCGCCTGCATCGACGGTGACCGTCCCGCGAGCGTGAGTGACACGACGACCCCCTCTTCATGTGCAGTCCGACCTCTTCAACGACACGCACGCCAGTGTCACGATCTGCCCGATCACGTCGGACTTCATTGACGCACCCCTGTTCCGCATTACGCTCCCTCCCGGATCGCGCACCGGACTTGACCTGCCCTCCCAGGTGATGACGGACAAGATCGTGAGCGTGCCCCGGGCAGCCGTGAGCCGAGCCATCGGCCGCTGCGACACCGAGGAACTTGGTGCAGTGTCGGACGCGCTCAGGCGCTGGCTCGATCTCTGACACCCGCGGATTGCATTACTTCCTATAAAGCGAAGTAATTTGGTAGCCTCTCCGGCATGCCGCAGGAGCGTCTCGGCGAATTTGAAGAATTCACGCTGCTCGCGGTGCGCGCCCTCGGCGAATCCACCTACGGCGTACCGGTTCAGCAGTTTGTGGAAGCAGCCACCGGACGCCGGGCCTCGATCGGCGCCGTGTATGCCGCACTTGATCGCCTCGAAGCCAAGGGCTTCGTGCGATCGGTGATCGGTGAACCCACCGCCACCCGCGGGGGGAAGCGGAAGCGGATGTTCACCGTGACTCCGGCCGGTATCAAGACCGCCGCCGAACTCCGCCGTGTGCGTGAGCAAATCTGGCGGACGATCGAGGAGCGGGGGTAGTGGTGCCCACCTCGAAGCCCCCGATCCTCGGCCGACTGCTCCTGCGCTTCTGCCGCCTCGGCGATCGCCGTAGTGATGTGGAAGCCGACCTGAAGGATCTGTTCGAGAAGCGGGCAGGTGCCGTCGGCGCGGCGCAGGCGCGACGGCGTTGGGGCGACGCATCCGGCCCTCAGCGCTTGAGACCGGTCAGGCGTCCGGCCATCCCACGTGCCCGAGGCACTCGGTCTCGTACCAAGGCCGTGCAGGACTCCGAAGAGGCGTAGAATGGACCGGCACCATGGAAGTCACGATCAGCCTACCCGACGATATTCTGGCTGCCCTCCGAGGCCAGTGGGGGAACGTGCCTCGACGGTCACTTGAAGCCGTTGCCGTTGAGGCCTATCGCTCGGGCGCGCTGAATGAGAGCCAGGTCCGTCGTGTCCTGAAGTTCGATACGCGTTTTCAGGTTCATGCCCTGCTGAAGGAACATCAGGTGCCTCTCCGCTACACTGCCGAGGACCTTGAAGGCGACTTGTCGGCGCATCGAGAGCTTGGGATTCTTCCGAGGCGATGATCGTTGTCGCTGACAGCGGGCCCCTCCATTACCTGCTTCTGGTCGACCAGATCCTATTACTACGGCGCTTCTACGGGCAGGTGGTCATTCCTGAACCTGTCGCCAGTGAGTTGAGCGCCGCGAGCTCTCCCGTGATTGTGAGTACATGGATCGCGCATCCGCCTGAGTGGGCAGTTGTGACGGCTGTGTCACCGGGCCAGATAGCGTCAGTTACCGATGACTTGGACCTGGGTGAACGAGCGGCCATTGCGCTGGCGGGTTCACTTTTGGCCGATCTGTTATTGATTGATGAGGCGGCCGGGCGCGTGGAGGCGAAGCGTCGCAATCTTCGGGTCACCGGGACACTGGGTGTGCTCCGTGCCGGGGCAGAGCAGGGCGTGGTCAACGTCGCTGATGTGCTCGACAAACTCCGGGCGACCAGCTTCTACGCGGACGAAGCTCTCATCGCCTCGGTCTTCGGCGAATGGCTGCGACGGTAAGGGAAAAGGCCGGACAGGGCTTCGGCTGTGCTTAGTTAAGTTAGCCCAGGGGACCGGCCCGGTGTTCAGAACGCCACCAACACGACGGTCCTGCCGTATCAATACAGTCACAGAGGGTGGCCTTCAGTGGCTGCGTAGAGCCGTGATGGGATCCACGCGCGCGGCGCGCATCGCGGGGATCCACGCGGCCAGCGAGCCCACCATGACCAAGAGGGCCGCAACGCCGATGAGCGTGGCGGGATCTGCGGGCGCCACCTGGAACAGGAAGCTCTCGATCGACCGCATGGCGTACGCAGCCATTCCCAATCCAACGACTGCGCCCAGCACAATCGGCAGCGCCGCGTCTCGCACCATCGTCCTCACAACCTGACCAGGCCTGGCGCCAAATGCCATTCGCACACCAATTTCCCCGGTGCGTCGTGTCACAGCGTAGGCGGTGGTGCCGAAGATGCCGGCCAGCGCCAACACGAATCCAAGTCCGCCGAGCATTCCCAGGAGCCAGGTCCTCTGCCGCGTTTCGAGGATGTTGGCACCGAACAACTGGTCTCCCGTGCGCACACGACGATAGTCCGTATGAAGGGGCTGTTTCGGTGACAGAACCTCGAGTTATCAGACACAGAGACGGACTGGCCCGCCAGCGTTGTTGTGCCAGAAATTCACGAGCAGATCGGGGGAAGGAGCATACGCATCTGTGATGATGCCCGGATCCCTGTCGGCGGGGTTCGTCCGCTCACACGAAGACGGTGCGAAAACAGGGCAATGTCGCCTAATGCCGTGATTCGCACATTGCGCGGCGCAAGGTTCGGGCGCATCTTCGGGCCCCACTGCTGTTCCGGCTCGGCGGCCTGTGAGCGTACTGCTGCATGGGGCTTGACGGACTCTCGTTAACGAAGGGGCGATGATGAAGAAACTGGCGCTTGGAATGATGACGGGAATGATGACGGGCTTTCTGTTGTTGGTCTCTGCCTCATTGGTGGAAGCGGGACCTATCGTCACCTACACGGTGAGTGGCACTCCGGGCAACTACTTGCTCAATTTTTCCGTGACCAACGCGCTCAGCGTGTGCGGCTGGCAGCCCATTGGTGCTGGCAACGTCAATGGGTATGCTCCTTCCCCCGATCTGCTCGTGAATGTCTGGCACAACAACAGTCACCCACCGGGTCGTTGTCCTCATGACGTTAACCGGGTAGGCGGCAAATCTCTTAACTTGACGGACAACTTGAGGAGGAAACTGTGATAACCAGGATTTCAGGACTCAAACTCTCTGGCTTCGGTGGGCTGCTTTTCTTGCTCGCCGTGCTGGCCTTCCCGGCTCGAGGCTTTGCCCAAGCGCCTCCCCAGTTCGTGTACGTGACCAACTTCTATTCGCACAACGTCTCCGCGTACTCCGTGGACGCCACCACCGGGGCGCTGACGCCCGTGGCAGGTTCGCCCTTCGCGACGGGTGCTTATCCCTATGGCCTAGTGGTTGATCCCTCGGGAAAGTTCGCGTACGTGGTCAACGTTTATTCCTTCAACGTCTCCGCCTACACCATCGGCACCAGCGGGGCGCTGACCCCGGTGGCGGGCTCGCCCTTCCCGACGGAAGCCTACTCCGCCAATGCGGTGGTCGATCCCTCCGGCAAGTTCCTGTACGTGGCCGGAGGTTACGGCGGCCTGTCCGCCTACACGATAGACGCCACCAGCGGAGCGCTGACCCCGGTGGCGGGCTCGCCCTTCCCGGCGGGAGCCACTGCCTATGGAATAGCGGTCGATCCCTCGGGCAAGTTCCTCTATTCGACGAACGTGATTTCCGACAGCGTGTTCGCTTTCACGATTGACACCACCAGCGGAGGGCTGACCCCCGTGGCTGGCTCGCCCTTCGCGGCGGGATCGAGTCCTTATGAGCCGGCAGTCGATCCCTCGGGAAAGTTCCTGTACGTGGCCAACGCCATCTCCGAAAACGTGTCCGCGTACACGATTGATGCCAGCAGCGGAGGGCTGACCCCGGTGGCGGGTTCGCCCTTCGCGGCGGGGACGTTCGCCTTTGGAGTGGCGTTCGATCCCTCGGGAAAGTTCGTGTACGTGGCGAACTTGGACTCCAACAACGTCTCCGCCTACACCGTCAACGGCACCAGCGGGGCGCTGACCCCGGTGGCGGGCTCACCATTTTCGACTGATCCTGCTCCCACTCGAGTGGCCATCGATCCCTCGGGAACGTTCCTCTATGTGACGACCCGGGGTCTCAGCAGCGTCTCCGCCTACACCCGCGACGCCACCAGCGGGGCGCTGAGCCCGGTGGCGGGCTCGCCCTTCCCGGCGGGAAGTTTGCCCTCCGTGATCGTGATAGCGGTCGGCAACGTCACCGATGTGACCCCTCCAGTTGTCGCGGTTCCGTCCAACATCACCGTCGAGGCAACCAGCCCGGCCGGCGTGACGGTCACCTTCGCGGCTTCAGCGAACGACCCTGACGACCCGGCTGGCCCGGTGACCTGTTCATCCACCTCAGGGTCCACCTTCCCCATCGGAACAACGACGGTGGCGTGTAGTTCGACCGATACCTACGGGAACACGGGGACCGCGAGCTTTACCGTGACGGTCCTGAGTCCGGCGCAAATCGTGGCCAAGCTCATGACTGCCGTCGCGAGCCTCAACTTCCAGCAGGGCAGCAATCTGCTCCGGAACGTGCTCCGTGCTCTGAACAATGGGCAATTCGGGGCCGCGTGCAATCAAATGGGCGCATTCATCAACCAGGTCCAGGGGCAATCGGGCAAGAGTCTCACCGTCGCCCAAGCAGCTCAGTTGATCCTGTCCGCCACCAATGCGAAAGCGGCGCTCGGATGTTCATGACGATGACGCCGGCCTTGCCCGCCCGGGCCGTAGGGTGCGACGGGTGAGCCTGGCGCGGTCGGCGCCAACGGGACCAACGGCATGGAACCCGGCATGCTCGTGATGCTCCCGACTGGGTCCGCCGCGCCGACTGGCTACACGTTCGTCGGCGTCTTCGACCTCCAGCCGTCGGGTACCGATCGCGGCAGTTCACTGACGCCGAGGCGCTCGTGTATCGACGGTCCGCCAACCGCGCGCCGGGTCCCAGACCTGGATGGAGAGCGGGCCGTCGCGCTCGGGACACTGTTCGCGCGTGTGGCGCAGCTTCCCTTCCAACTCCAGAACACGGTGGCGGTCCCAGTACAGGCTGCCGTAGACAGCGCTCTTCAGCTCCAGCGCCGGCGAGAACTCGTAGATCGCACCAATCAGCGCGCCTTCGTCGTTCGTCAGATCGACTTCTGATGTGTGCACAATGACATTGCTGGCGGAGGGTCCGACCGCCGCCCGATTGAACGCGGATCCGGTCACGCGATTCAGCTCCGATCGCGGCAGGACAACGTAAATCAGCGGCGCGCCGGGTCCGCAATTGCGGCACCGGAACGTTCCCGCTTCCTCTGGTGACGCCCCGTCGAGCGCAGCGGCATCAAGCAGCGCCACCATCCCGCCATTCCGCGCCTGATTGAAACCTGAGATCAACAGTCGTGACGGCGACAACCAGCGCAATGACTCGACCCAGCCACTGTTGACGAATGAGGCCTGGCGCTGCCAGCGTTCGTCGAGCACCGTCACCACACTCGGCCACCATGTGAAGTGATGCGCGGCAACCGCGATGCGTGTCGTGCCCCCTGAGGTCTCGGCTTGAGCGGCGGTCAAGGCCCACGGTGCAGTGAAAGGACGTGGGTCGGCGAACAACCAATCGTCGCGGAAGGAGAATGTGTGGAGCAGCTGCCCTTCCATCGAGAACTGTCGCAGGACACCATCGCTCGGTTGCTGGCTCTGGCGATCAAATCCGTGCGATGTCGTCACCAGCACTGACGGCTCCGCGCCACCAATGACCTTCCCCGCCATCTCCGACCTCGGGTTGACCGCCACTTCACCCGGCGGAAAATCCCAGCGCCAGCGGTCCGTGCCCTGGATGTCTGTGGCGACAACGCCAGCCGCCGAGACGTCGACCACCAGTTGCTCTGCTGCCACTGGACCCGGCCGCACGCGCCATACGACGATGGCCAGCATGACCACCACTGCCGCAGTGGCCCACCGAAGCCTCGAAAATTCGCGGGTGGCCGGCACGGGCAAGGCCAAGCCCTCGACCGCCTGCGTCCCGGCAGCAGCCGAACCGGTCGCGACCTCCGCATGACCGGTCAGCATCCAGGCATCGATCTCACTCCTGAGCGCAAAGACCGATTGCCCTCGCCGCCCGGGCACGCGCCGGATGGGCAGGCCCAGTGACTCCCATCGTTGAAGAGTCCTGACGTCGCGACCCAGATAGTCCGAAATCGCTTTCCACGAGTCGAGCCGGTCGGGCTGTTGATTCATGACAGGAGCAGACGCCTTCAGTCTACGCGTAATGCCATCTGACAAATTGGCGCGACCGCGATCACGGCGACGATAGTCCGTATGAAGGGGCTGTTTCGGTGACAGAACCTCGAGTTATCAGACACAGCCGCTATCACGGCTCGGCTGGCATCCACCGATGGGTCGGGCTCGGCGTCATCGCCGACAATTTGATCAATGTGGCGACATGCTTGGACCGGCCGGCCCTGGCGTAGTCAGCCGAAGGCGAACGACGGGAAATACAGCGGCCACCCATAGGCCAAAAAGCATCGATGCCCCAATCCCCGCGTCGCCAAACATCATTTCTTGACCTGAAAGTAGCTAAGAAAATGTCTACGGGCAATGCCTTCATCGGGGACACCGCGACCGGCGTGTCGCCCGCTGGACCGCCGGCTGTCGAGACAGAATAGGACCACGTCACCTCTCGCCGCTCAACGTCACGAGAGACCTGGCAGTGAGATTTTGAAGTACGCCTCGACCTCGGCGGCGGTTGACTTGTTGAAAGCTCCGCGCCAGTTCTTCACTATCCGCCCATCCGGTCCTATGATCAGCATTTGCGGCGTGCCTCCGAGGCTGTAGGCTTCCTTCGCCGCGTCGGAAGGCACGACGATGCTGGCCTCGACGCTGTGGCTATCCAGGAATTCCTTCGCACCTTTCCTGTCAAGGGCCAGAGCGTACACCGACATGCCCCGCAGACGAGCTGCATTGAGAGTTTCCCTCATATTGTTCGCGTTCCTGACACACCAGCCGCAGCTAGCGGTGTAGACATACAACACTAGTCCGGCGTGTTCGGCCGGCACGAGCGTCGCGGGTTCACCCTGCAAGGTCGTCCCAGTCAGGGGGCCGAACCGATCGCCGACCTTCAAGACAGGTCCCGGCGTAAGGCTCTTAATGATGCCGCGCTGCCGCTGCACTCGAGCAGCGAGTGCGGCATTCAACGTGAGTGAACTGACGATCAAAATCAACAAAGGAGACTTCCTTAACACATCCACTACACTCATTGCAGTTCCTCCTAAAGACAACCGTTGCTACGTTCCACCACCTGAGAGATGTCAGTTCTTCAGTAAGTCTGTTGGCGCTTGGCGGGTCAGAGCCAACACCGGCGCGAAGCAAGCTGCCACCATCGCACCCAAGCCGACAAAGGCAAAGACGATACCGGCGGTTGTCGAGGACAGGTCGGGCGCGAACACCAAGTGCTGCGCGAACCTCACCAGCGGGCCGGCGGCGACGATGCCGACGAGGGCTCCCAGTGCGAGGGGCCACACCTCTAACCAAGTCACTAGCCAAGCCACGGATAGGGGTGAACCACCGATTGCCAGCCTCACGCCGATCTCGGGCCGCTTGTCGAAGGTGATCTTCGTCATCACTCCGTTGAACCAGACCACGGCGATGAGCCATCCGACAACTGCCAAGCTGCCGACAACCACCGCAACACTCTCCTGTGCGGCGGTGGCATGGGCGAGGACCTCATCAAGGAGCGCGATGCGTGCAACCGGCTGAGTCGGGTCTATTGCGGCCACGGCATGCCGAATCTTGCGGTCGAACGACGGCTGGTATGTAGGGACCTTCAGCAAGATTCGTGACTCCCACGTTGTCTCTTGGTACGAGGGAACATAGACGGCACAGCGACTTCTGATGGTCACGTCAGACGTAACGTCGCCGACGACACCAATGATTCGCGTAGGGCCGGTCAATGACAGTGCGGTTCCGAGCGGTGACCCCGCGCCTATTTGCGCGGTACACTCACGAGACACGATTGCAACGGGCTCGGCTTCGTTGTCGCTGAACCTCCGGCCCTCGACAAGAGGAATCGCCAGCATTTCGAAGTACCGCGGATGAACTCTGTACTCGTTGAATCTAAGCCGGCCGGACACTCCGTCGGAAACCACCCGAACACGACCGGGCGATAGAATGGGAACGCCGCTGCCGAAAGTCGCGCTCATCACGCCCGGAATGTCCGACAACGCCGCGAGCGCACGTGATTCGAACTTGTCCACAGCGTCACCGTTCCTGTAGGAGTCGTAATTCAGGCGTAAGCCAACCACCACGATGTCACGCCCGTCGATACCCAGTGAGAACCGGTTGGCGTGCTGCACTCCCCTGACAACGGCATGCGTCAGCATCAACATGACAACCACGACAGTGGCCACACCGAAGGACAACCCTTTCCGCCATTTGCGGCCGAACGGGCTCGCAGAGATGTTCTGGCGGGTCACCAGGGCTGATATGTCAAGTCCTCGACTCAAGATAGTGGCGGTCGCGGACCCGGTACCAATTGAGACCCCCAACCCGCATGCCAAAATCCACCGGACGACGTCTTGGACTGGAATACTCGGTACCGCAGTCGTGGCCACGAGAGGCTGGATCACCCACCACATCAAGCACGCGACCCCCACCATGAAGGGAAGCGCAGCCAGGGCGAGCAACACCTCTTCAACCACAATGGTGGCCCACACCTGGCGGCGGCTCGCGCCGCAGGCATGTAGCACAGCGAGGTCGGGTCCGCCTGCTAGCGTGTGAGCGACCTGACCGTGCACCATCGCCACTACTGCGAGGACAAGTACGAGGCCGATGGCCAAGCCGAGCAGCCGCGCCACGTGGAGCCTGGGCCCTAAGAGATGCTCGCGCAACGCGATCGGCACCAGTCGCTTGCTCTTCATATCCCGAGACAGTCGATCGCTCACGAGAGCAGGGCTGATGGCTTGGCTGAGCCTGGCGACAACGATGCAACATATCTCGCCGGCTACCACCGGTCTCTCGGGGGGCCCCGCCCAGGGAATCCAGAGCTCGACTGTCTCGGACTCGATTCCGGAGAAAACGCGAGGCATGACGCCAACGATCCGATAGGACTTTCCGCCCAGGATGGCGCGTGTCCCTAGTATCGATTCTCTGCCACCGAACAAATCTCTCCACAGGGCATCGCTCAGGACCAGGTCTTGGTCGCCACCGCTTTTAACACTGGCAGCCGTAAAGACCTGGCCCAGCTGAGGCTCTGCACCGAGGAGAGAGAAGAATAATGGTGACACGCGTGCACCGATCAACCGATCAGGCGAATTGTGAACTCGCCGTCGAAGTAGTCAAACTGGACGGCAGGTCCACCGTATCGAGTCGTCTGGATGGCTGCGACGTCCGAGAGGACGCCTTCGTGTTCTTGGAGTCGTTTGAGGTCGCCATACGTTAGCTGCAGTTTCGGCGTGCTGCCGGATTGGCTTGAGCCGATCATTGCCACTTGCTCCGGATTTGGAACGGGCAATGACTCTTGGGAAACGCGGCCAGCCAGGAGCGCCACCACGGCTGCTGGCCCGACGGTCAACGACAGGAGCGCTAGGCGTGCTGCCGATCTGGAGAGATTCCGTCGCAGTACGCGCCAGCGGTACATCAAGACAAGTTTCATATCGATAGCCTCCCGGGCAAGGTGTCGTTCTGATTCAGCATCAACAAGCTCGGCAATGTCTGCCGGCCCAAGCTGACCTCATCGCGAAGCGCAACCACCAGTCGCCTGTACTGGATGGCGCTAATGCCCATCGCCCCTCTGAACTCCCTTGCGAAGTGGCTGGGTTGCTGAAAACCGAGATGGTAGGCCAGCTGTGACACCATCGTCACGGTTTCAACCAGCCGCCGAGTGGCGAGCGTCATTGAGAACAACGAGCGCCACTGGCAAAACGTCAGACCAGATTCGCGACGAAGTCGTCGGCCAAGATGCCCCCCATCAATCCCAATCGAATCTGCCAGTGTTCTGGCCGAAGGTCGTGTCCCTCGTCTGAGCTCATTCTCAAGTTGCAACAGTGCCTGAGCCATTGGCGGCTGCGTGGGTTCGCTGATGGTCTTGAGTCGCCTCCTGAACACAGGGCGCGCGATGTGGATCGGTCGCGCCTTGTCTGTTTCGCCAAGAAGCGTTCTGAAGCTGCCAGAACTGGCATAAGCCACTCGAATATTTGGGTACGGAGCGCTCATCGCCCCAATGAGAGTAGCAGTCAGGGCCACTCCCTCTGCGGACCATAAGTGCCTTGGAAGGTCGCGAGAGACGAGCGGCGACAATTGGCGTTGGCGGACGACGTTCGCGAGAATTCTGGCCCGGTCGAAGAAGTCTTCCTCGACCAGTGCGTCGGCACCTAGATTATTCGAGAAGATGGCGCCGTCTCTCCCTTTCGGTGAACCGGCTGCTGCTGTCGAACTGAAGGCACGAAGGTGGGCGACGACCTCATCCACGATGTGCGTAGGCTCAGAGCCCTCAACGAGGTGAGTTGCTGGCCAGTTGTTGACCGTTGCGAGTTCCAGCGGCGTCTTCGCTCGAGTGTCAAGGACGACAAGAGGCGTTTGACATCCGGCATGCCGGAATCGTTCGACGAAATCAACACTGGTCGCATTGGTGTGAATCACAATCGCGTCGTACAACGTGGTCTGCAGTGCTACGACCGCCGCTCGGTACGAGTCGACCAGGTGAATGTCAATCGGCTGACCATCAAGTTCCCGTTTCAACGCTGATGGCAATTTCGGGAAGTCATGTATCCACAGGACCACGAGCGAACGGCGGATCACATGTCCGGCGCCGGTTAGGTCACACACCAATTTCGAGCTCACCGGGCCTCCGTACGGCTCTAGCGCTAGCAAATCGCGTGCCCGCCATCGCACCTGGAGGGGCAACGCTTTCGTTGCTGCCATGAGGCGACGTGGCCTCGCGATGTGGGGGCATAGAGCCCCAAGGCGCTGGTAGAGATCGAGTCTATGGCGATGACCCACTCACGCAACGGGCGCCATGATTCAGTTAGGAGCCGGTCAGGAAACAGGTGACGCATTTGGAGCGCCGATCCATCCCGCTAGGCATTGTTGTTCGGGCCTCAAATACGCTGGGCATTCTCGGTCGTCGCGCCTCGACGCGCCAAATGCGTCACTTGCTTCCTGACAGGCCCAGTATCGACGGCGGCGAGGGGTGTGGTCGGGGGCGCCACTGTAACAGGCCGCGTCGCCGATCTCGTGTGCCGGACTCTCGGGCAGGAAACGGCCGGTCAGGGTCGTCTCGACGACCGTGACTGAAAGCGGCTAGGCGCGGTCCCGTGATCCTGCCCCCTTGCGGCGCTTGGTCTTGCAGACGCATTGCCTTTGCTCTGGCGCTGGCGACCTATAGCCGTCGATGAAGGCCTCCCGCACATCGACGCCACGGCGCGCATGGACATCTTTCGCGAGGGCGTGCGGCCAGTCGCAGTGCGCCGGGCCGGCCTCGCTGAAGCGACGCCGACAGGTCTGAGACGGCGGCTGCCGACCGGGAACGTCCGGTGCGTTCTTGAAGCGACTTTGCCAGTACCAGAAGCCAGGCGGAGGACTTAGCGTGGGACTGGCTCGCAATACCCCGTGCGCCCCGTTGAGCAGTCATCTCCGACCCGAAAGACGCAATGATGTGCGGCCGGGCATTGGGTGTCGTAGGAGCAGCAAATGCCCTCGACTTTGTGTGTCGCGGCAAGGGATACCGCGGAATACCCAATGGCCACGAGGGCCAGAACAGCAACAATCAGTCTCAGAACCATGTCGAACCTCCGGGCAGTTGCATGGCAAGTTCGGTGCCGCACGTAGTGCTCGCAGCGTATTCGTTTCGGTTGTCAGTCTCAGCTATTCAGGGCATCAGTTGCCCCGACACGTGGCACGGTGGTTGCGCCGCTCGAAAACTAGACCAGTCCACCGCTCGAAAAGTAGACCACCTGAAGGACGTTCATTCTACCCGTCTCCGTCCTGATCCGTCACCCCTTCGAGCTCTTGTGCTCCGCGGCCGGGCGGCGCGATCCGCCGTTCTCCAGGCGGAGCGCGCCGTCCGGCCGCGGACGCCCGTCATCGCTCCGCCCCTCGCCGTTTGCGCATCCGATAGCTCTTGCCTTTGGTGGTGATCACCGTCGCGTGATGCGCCAGTCGGTCTAGCAGGGCCGTGGTGAGCTTTTCATCGCCCGCGAAGACCGTGACCCATTCGGCAAACGCGAGGTTGGTCGTGACGACCGTTGCCTTGCGCTCGTAACGGTCGGTGATCAGGTTAAAGAGCAACTCGCCGCCTACGCGATCGAAGGGCACGAAGCCGAGCTCATCGACAATGAGGACGTCGATCGTGAGCAGACGCTTTTGGAGCCGCCCGAGCTCGCGGGCGTCGCGAGCCTCGAGGAGCTGGCGCACGAGGTCGGCCGCGCGCGTAAACAGCACCCGCCGTTTCTGCTTGGTCGCCTCGACGCCGAGCGCGATCGCGAGGTGCGTCTTGCCGGTGCCAATCGGCCCCGCCAAGATGAGATTCTCCGGCTGCGTGACCCACTCGCCGCGCGCGAGCGTGTGCATCTGCGTGGCGTTGACGCCCTCCGCCGATGCGAAATCGAAGGTGTCGAGCGTTTTGACTTCCGGGAAGCGCGCCTCATGGAGGCGGTGCCGGATCACGGACTCATGCCGAGAGGCTTGCTCGGCCGACAGCACCTCGTGCAGGTAGTCTTCATGCGGCCAGGGCGCATCGCGGGCTTGGCGGGCGAGCGCTTCAAACACGCGCGCCAGGCCGGGGAGCTTGAGCGCCCGTGCCTGCGCCACGATCAGATCGCGGGTGAGCGTGGCGGTACTCATCGGGCACCGCCCTGCAACAGCGCGTCGTAGTCGGCGGCGCAGCCGTGACCGATCTCGACGTCCCGCCAGACCTCGGGGACATCCGTGGGCAAGAGCGTGTGCGGGGCCGGCCCAGGCGCGAGGGCCAACAGCGGTGACGTGCCCGCCGCCAGCGCGGCGGTCACGATCGGGACGACGACTGCGGCCCCGTGCGTTTCCAGATGGCCCAGAATCTTGGCGAGGACCCGCGCCGCATCGCGGGGACCGTGGCTCGCCGTGAGCTGATCCCAGAGCGTGGGAAACGGCGGCCCCAAATCACGCAAGAGGTCCGGCAGGACTTGCCGCACCGCTTGCGGCTTCTCCGCGAGCGCGGACAAATAGTGGCGATAGTCGATCGACCGCTCGCCGAAGCGCTTCCGTGGGTGCACGATCCGCTGGCCCTCGCGTCCGACAATCGTGACCGTCATCGCGCCGATCCACGTCGTCAGGTCGAGGCCAGTCCAGCGGCAGGGCACCGAGTAGTACGCGCCTTCGACGCGCGCCAGGGCGCGCGGCAAAATGGTGGTGAGGGTCGCGGTCTCGGCGACAAAAGGCACCTCGACGGGACGCAGCAGACGCGCCTCCTCGACAAACAGGTCGCCGATCGTCGCCGCATTCCCGGCCCGGCGCTCGCCGATGCGCGCGTCGAGCTGCGCGAGCAGCGCCGTGTTGATCTCCTCGAGGGTCGGCTCACTCGGGATCGGCACCAGCGCTTGCAGCCGAATGGCTTTCCCGCGCGCCTCGACGCCGCCCTTGTCATGGCCCACCCCCGGCCGACAAAAGCACGGCTCGACCAGATAGTGCGACATCAGGGCGGTAAAGCGACGGGTCAAGGTCCGCTCGCCCCCCACCAGAATCTTCGTCACCGCGGGCCGAAGATTGTCGTAGGCGATCCGCGCCGGCACGCCGCCCAGATGCGCAAAGGCGCGCACATGGCCGTCGAGGAAACTGATTTGGTCCTGCCGCTCGTAGATCCAGCCGAAGTCGCGGCCGGAGTACATCAGCCGGAGGAGAAACAACCACGCCTTCCGGCGCACGCCGCCGACCTCCACGAGCACCTCGAAGAAATCGACTTCGGCCAAGTCGCCCGCGCGATACGTCAGCGGAATCATGACCTCGCGGCGCTGCCGCTTCCACTCGGCCACGGCCTGGCGGACCAGCGTCACCCCGACCGCCTGGCCTTCAGATTGGAGCATCTGGTGCAGCCGCGTGCCGGTCAGGCGCTGCTTGCCGCCGGTCCACTGCGCCGACGCCTCCAACAGCGCCTGGACCCGTGGCCCGACGGTCTCCCACACGGGCCGCCCCCGGCCCTCCGCGTGATACCCCGGCGCCGCCTGCGTAAGGTATTTCTTCACGGTCACCCGCGAGATGCCCAACTCGCGCGCCACCCGCCGCTGCGAGCGGCCTTCTATCAACACTTTGTGCCGAACAACATGTACCTGATCCATCCTGAGCATCCTCGTAGCGGACCCCAAGGCCTTCGGCCCTGCAAGCCCACCGGTTAGGTCCCCAGGTGGTCTACTTTTCGAGCGGCGAATGGATCAGTTTTCGAGCGGCGCGCCCACACGGCGACCCCGCTTGAGTGCGAGTTCGTCTTCGATGATCTGGACACACCGCTGTCGGGAAAACGGCACGCCGATTGCTGACAGCGCGTCTCTGGAGGAAGACATGTTGTCGAATGTTGTGGAGAGGTGTCAAAGGATCATGGCTGTTGTGGCGCGCAATGCGCTCGCAACTCTGCTTCTTGTATCCGTTGGTTTGAACGTGTCGCTCAGTCACGAATTGCGAGTGTCGCGGCGAGGGTCAGCGAACGGACCCTTGCCTGGATCGATCCTTCCTCCGATTCACGGTATCGAAGCCCGGGCCGAGTCTATCGTTCCCAGTAAGCAAGAGGAATTACCCACGGTCTTCTACTACTTCAGTGCGGCCTGTGGCTGGTGCGATCGGAACTGGGCGAACATCGAAGTCCTCGCCAAGCAGACAAGTGGTCGGTATCGAATCGTCGGTGTAGCGGCCTCGGACGAAGTTCCGGACGTTCTAAGGGAACGCGGGATACCGATGTCCGTCTTGACGGACGTAGACTCAGGTATCTTGGCTGCGTACGGATTTCGAGGGACTCCCCAAACTGTCGTTATCGGAAATGACGGCCGAGTTCTGCAGGCTTGGACTGGTGCATTCGAAGGCGACCAGGCGAAACGCGTTGAGAGGTTCTTTGGCGTTCACCTACCTGGCCTTTTGCCAAGAAAGACCCAGCCTCGACCTTGAGGCGCGTGCGCCCCACTAGTTGAGGCGCAACGACCCCACAGACTCGAACAAAATCCCGGAATTGCAGGCCGCAGGATTTGGCAGTGTTCTTGATTCAATAATTAGTACAAGCCGTGTCGAAGCGAAAGAACGTTGTCGAGTTTCAACATGTCACCAGCCGGCGCACGACCGGAGGCATTTCAGCGGTCTCATTTGAGCTTGGTGCCGGGGAAGTCTACGTCTGGCTGGGAGGCCCGGGATCAGGTAAGACGGCCATCGTCGACCTCATCCTCGGCTTCGGCCGGGCCGATGCCGGATCCGTAATTGTGGACGGCAGAGATCCCAGGTCGAACCCGACTGCTCTTCGGAGTACCACTGCTTTCGTTGACGGCCGCGCTCGGCTCGCCGGGCCGATGACGCCACTAGGCTACCTGGAGTTCATGGCTAAATTGACTGGTCTTTCATCGGATCGCCAAGAGCGCATCAACACGCTCCGGCTGATGGGGCTTCAGGACCGGTATCTCGTGGAGTCGATCGAGGAACTTTCTGGCGCAGCGCATTCGTCTGTGTTCATGGCGCTGGCGTGGCTTCGTAAGCCTTCTTTGCTGGTCCTTGACGACCCGACGCAGGGGTTCGACTCGGTCGCAACGGCGACGTTCATTGACGTCATCAGTGAATTTCTCAAGATGGGAACGTCAGTCCTGTTGGCCACCAGTGATGTGCTGCTTGCGTCTCAGGTTGGCGACCATATCGGTGTGTTGAAGCGGGGCGACAAGGTCGCAGAGCGACACCGACATCAATTGCTACAGGAGAGTTTAACGGCGCTGTATTCCGATTACGTCGGCCGGCCCCATTCCGCGGGTCTACGACAGTGACGAAATGGATGCGTCAGACTGGTATCGTAGCGGTCATGGAGTGCCGGCTCCAAATGGCGACTGCGATCTGGCGACTCACACTGTTCCTGAGCGCGCTGCTCGCAGTCGCGATGACGGTTGCCGGCCTTGGCGAGTACGACAGACGCCGGAGTCAGGTCGATGCGCTAGTCACGCAGCGAGACGAGCTTCGGCAGGGAGGCCAGTACACCTTCGACGGATTCCAACGTGATCAAGCTTTGAGAGCGGTTCGCTACCCAACTCCGTTGAGTGTCGTTGTCAACGGACTCGACCATAGAAATCCTCAATACTGGGATTTCGGGCCGGCCGGCATCTCGGCTGGCCCACCCGTCTCGGGGGAGCGAGTCTCTTCCGTCGTCAACGCGGACCTCGACCTGGAATTCATCCTCCGAAGCCTGTTTGGGATGCTGGCACTGGTGGCTGGATTCAGCTCATTGGCCGCGTCCAGACTCGCGGGACCGACAAAGTTTCTGGTAAGCCTGCCTGTGAGGCCCTCCGCAATTATGACGGGAGGTTTGGCTGGCGCAACGTTGGCAGCTATCATCGCTTCTGCAGCGGCAGTCGGAAGTTCTATAGCTGTCCTTCTGATGAGCGATCCGACCTTTGTTTCTGCGGATGCCGTGAAGAGCCTCGGGCTGATCTGGCTATCGACTGTACCTTACTACGCGGTACTTGTTGGTTTGGGTGCGATCGTGGCGCTGATGATCGCCAATCCGCTAAAGGCGGTCGCCACGATCGTCGTCCTATGGTTCGGCGCGACAACCCTCGCAAGTCCTGTGGTCGCCGCACTTGCCGATGCTCTGACGTCGAGTCAGTCACGGGCCCTGTTCGAGGTTTCCAGGAACGCCGCTTACGAAAAGGCGGCCATCGGAATCGAAGCTGAGGCTGGAGACATCGTCCTCAGACACCTGGCCAACGCGGAAGTCCCGTCGAGCTTTCAATTGAACGGAGTCATCCTTGAGGCCGTTACGCAGCTCTGGGACACGAGGTTCAGCGAGCTGCGTCGAGAATTGGACCAATTGGAAGCGGGATTGCTGCACCTTGAGAGCTTAAGAGCGACAAGAGCGTGGTGGATGGGAGCGCTGGCTCCAGGCACTGTGCTCCGATACGCCATGACCGATCTTGCCGGCGTGGGAGAAGCAGCGACCCGGACCTGGATCTCAGACGCTGAAGTTTATCAGCGCGCCTTGAATGCCGCCGTTTTTGACCGCCGCCCGAGAATTCACATTCGCGTCGGTTTCGGATCCGGGTACCGAGTACTCTTCCACGACCGGTCACAGAGACCCAGGGTGGGCGACCTGCCTGAGTTTCATCACACCGAGTCGACGGCGATCAACAGGTTACGAAGCGCCGCACCCTCAATCGCTGTACTCGCTGTCCAAGGGACCATAGCCTGGATGGCAGGTATCGTGATTTTTTGCCGCCGAGCATCGTCGCTTCTCGGGTGGCGTTAAGATTCGTCGTCACTCTCGGCAAGGCCGTATTGCTTGAGTTTTGTGAATAAGGTCTTGCGATTGATGCCCAGTCGCATCGCGGTCTGTGTTCGGCTTCCGCGACATTCCGCCAACGCCGATACGATGAGACCTCTTTCCAGCCGCTCGACAGCGCGCGCCACGGAGTCGGCCAATGTGGTCGGAGACTCGTCGGTTCCCGCCGCTCCTTCGTCAATGCCTCGAATCGTCGCCGGCAAGTCGACTGCCCGGAGCATCTGTCCTTCGGCCATCACCATGGCGTGCCGAAGCGCATTCTGCAGCTCCCTGATGTTCCCAGGCCAGTCGTAGGCGGCCAACAGCGCTCGGGCCTCCGCTGACACGGACTTGACGTTGCTCTGGAGCTCTGAGGCTATCGATTGGACCATGTGGTCGATGAGCACCGGAAGGTCCTCTGGACGCTCCTTAAGCGAGGGTAAAGGTATGGGCAGGACGTCCAGACGATAAAGAAGGTCTTGCCTGAACGACCCTGTTTTCGCCTCGGCCCTCAGGTCGCGATGCGTGGCCGCGATCACTCTGACGTCAACATCAACCGCGGTAGAGGACCCCAGATGGGTCACTTTGCGTTCCTGGAGCACGCGCAAAAGTTTTGCCTGCGCCTCCAATGGCAAGTCGCCGATTTCATCGAGAAAAATTGTGCCCCGATGGGCATTCTCAAATTTTCCCGGCCGGCTCTCCTTGGCGTCAGTGAATGCGCCGCGCTCGTGACCAAAGAACTCGGATTCAACAAGAGTGGCTGGGATAGCGCTGCAATTTACCGCCACAAACGGGCCCTTTGCCCGTGTCCCACGCCGGTGGAGCGCTCGAGCCACGAGTTCCTTTCCCGTGCCGGACTGTCCGAGGATCAGAACGGTTTCGTCGGTCCTTGCGACCTTCTCCATCACTTGAAAGACTCGCCGCATTGCAGGGCTGATACCGACGATGTCAACAAACCCGTACCGGCCTTCTAGTTCCAGTCTCAGCCGCTTGACCTCTGTTCGCAGTCGGCGTTGCTCAAGTGCACGCTCGATCACGATTAGCATCTCGTCATTGTCAAACGGCTTTGTCAGGTAGTCGAAGGCGCCTACGCGCATCGCATCGACGGCCGACCGAATACTGCCATGGGCCGTCATCATGACTCCGGTCGGCGCGTCGTCCCTGGAACAGAACTGGCGCAGTGCTTCGATGCCGCCGATGCCAGGCATCGCCACATCAAGCAGTGCTATGTCAAATGGCTGTGACTGAATCTGCGACAATGCCTGCTCTCCAGATTCCGCTTCGGTCACCGTGTGGCCATGCTGTTTGAGAAACATTGCCAGGACTTGCCGGAGTCTCGGTTCATCATCGACCAAAAGAATGTTTGCCATCAGTCTCCTGTCCTCAGCGGAAGCGACACCGATATAGTCGCGCCTCGGGCCTCTTCATTGTGTCCGGACATCTTGCCACCGTGTCGATCAACTATCTGACTGCAGATCGCAAGTCCTAGTCCGCTTCCCGAAGTCTTTGTTGAAACGAACGGATCGAACATCGTCTCGATGACGTCCTCGGAAATGCCTGGGCCTGAGTCCGAAATCGCGACAAGGATCATGGTGCGGTGACCGGTGCCGTCTGGCCTCGGTTCATCGGACAGGTTCGTTCGAATCCGGATTGTGCCTGCGCCCTCGATCGCCTGCGTGGCATTCAGCAGGATGTTCAGAAAAACCTGGCGCAACTCCCGTGGGTCGCCGAACATCCGGAGCGTCGGGAACTCCCGGAACACTTGGATCTCGACTTGCCGGCTGCTGGCATAGCTGCCGATGACACGCACCGCCCCGTCGATGACATCGACCAAGTCGACTGGCTCTTCTTGGAGGGTTGATGGACGGCTCAGGGACAGGAATCCAGCGATCGTGTCCGAAATCCGGTCGATCTCGGAAATCGCGTCCGTCAGCAACGTCTCACGCTTCGTCCAGCCCTCTTCTGAGTCCCTGACAATTTGAATGCTCGATCGGATTATGCCCAAGGGGTTCCTCACTTCGTGGGCGACCATCGAAGCGAGTTGGCCAGCAACTGCAAGGCGTTGGGCGTGGGCTGCCGTTTTTAGGTCGCCGACCAGAGCCTCATGGCGCTCGATGTTTTCGAAGGCGAGGCCGGTGTGCCGCCCGCACATCATAAGAAATCCGCCCAGGTCAGATGAAAATTCCCACAAAGCATCACTGCTTTCCAGAAGGATCATCGCTCTCAGTGTGCCGACCGCGAAGACCGGTACGCACGCTCGGATGTGATTCTCTTCAAGCTGTCGACGTTCGTCCGGCCCCAAGTACGACTCAATTCCGGACTGACCTGGAAACACCAAAGGTTCTTCGTTTAGTCGTAGCCAGGTTGCCAATGGCCCTTCAGCGTCGAAGGCCAGTGCTGAACCGGTGTCATCGGGGAGTCCTCGATTCAGACGCTCAGCCGCGAACTCTCCGCCACGGCGGTCAAGTTCGATGAACCAGACCGCATCACACTCTGCCAACGCTTGAAATCGCCGCGCCACCAAGACTCGCAGAGCGGCGGAATCCGGAGCGATGGCGACAGCTCGAATTAGTTCCTCAAGAGCCTCGTGGCGGACCGCAGGGTCTCGCCACGATCGGGTCGGCTGCCGACGTCGATTGAGCACGGTGGA
>Ga0209591_10000952_pt1 | contig 37237 bp, 32 predicted proteins | sample MAT01_FD_187207 | JGI IMG/M metagenome (GOLD analysis project Ga0209591, IMG submission 187207) | Freshwater microbial communities from Lake Fryxell liftoff mats and glacier meltwater in Antarctica - MAT-01 (SPAdes) (version 2) | ecosystem: Environmental > Aquatic > Freshwater > Ice > Liftoff... | reverse complement strand
GTGGAATATGTCTATTTTTGGAAGAAGCTTTATGTAATGTTGGTAAACACGCCCAAGGAGTCAAGCGCGTTCAAGCATCGGGTATTTATAGTGCAAATAAATACAAATTATCGGTCAAAGATAACGGATCAGGGATTAAATCAAAGTTAGAAAATAAAGGCACGAAAAATATTAAAATACTTGCTAAACAATTAGGAGGAGAGTTTCGCCGCGAATCGCTTTCTCCTCGCGGGACTATATGCGAACTGAGTTGGACACCAATGAAGGAATTTTAAGAAATAATTCAGGAGTCAGAATGGGCTAAACCTTAGCTATCCGCTAACAGAATTTAATTTTGTGTGAATAGCGGATAAATAAACGGGTTTAAGTCCCCTACTTTCTTATTCTGAATTCTGAATTATTCTTCACAAGTTTTAGATAACCATACAATCAACAACATCACCATGAGTCATCAACATTTTGCATTCTGGCGAAATCAGCGCAGACTTACCAGCTTAGTAGTGGGAGTGGTTTTTCTCATGACTACAATGCCTGTATTTGCTGAGTTTAAACCACGCGATCGCAAACCAGCTAGCGGAAATTCCCGTGCGGGTGGTTCACGCGGATGTTCAATTAACGGTATACCTCTGACGCAGCTTGCACCCCAGACATTTATCGGTAAAACTGCTTCCACACGTCCGATGTTAGCTTGGTATATGTCAAGTTCTCAAAATGTGCGATTCCGACTGTTTGAATTTGTTTCAGCCGACACCGTTAAACAAATTGGCAAAGTTAAAGAAATACCCACAACAGTCGGGATTAACAAACTAAAACTTCCCTTTGATTACCCCGAACTCACAGTCGGTAAAACCTATTTATGGCAAATTGTAATTGACTGCGAAAACAACACGATTATGAACAATGCAGAATTTACCGTTATCAATCCTCAATCACTCACTAAGAACCGATTTACTAGCATTCCAGAGAGCATAAATTATTATGCTGAAAATGAACTGTGGTATGAAGCGCTGGAAGAAGCATTGAAAGCAACCGATAATGGTAAACTGGGACAAACTGGAGCAACTTTAGTTAAAGAGCTTGCACAATCCGAAATGCTGACGGGTAGCGGCGTAGATATGAAAAATATTCAGCAACGAATCGAAAACCTCCAGAAAATTGTCGGCGAAAAAATATAGAAATAGTAGGGAGAATAGAAATAGTGAAAATTTTGCGGTTTGCGATCGCGGGATGGTTGGGGTGCGTGGGAGCGTTAGCGGAGCTCACCGTAGGTATCGCAGTTTCTATTCATCCTGCTTTTGCCCAGTTAACTCCCGATAACAGCCTGGGACAAGAGCGATCGCAAGTCATTCCTTTTAATCAAAATAATGACATTATCGATGGCGGTGCGGCTCGTGGCACTAACCTATTCCACAGTTTTCAAGATTTTAACGTCGGTGTTGGTAAAGGCGTTTATTTCGCCAATCCAGAAGGGATAACAAATATCTTTTCTCGCGTTACTGGTGGTAAAGAATCGAATATTTTCGGGAGATTGGGCGTATTAGGTGATGCAAATTTGACTTTGCTCAATCCTCATGGGATTTTGTTTGGTCAAAATGCCCAGTTAGATATACAGGGTTCTTTTTTGGGGACGACAGCAAATAGCTTAGTTTTTCCCAATGGGGTAGAGTTTAGCGCCATAAATCCCCAAGCACCGCCGTTGTTAGCTATTAATGTGCCAATTGGTTTACAGTTTGGTTCCCAACCTGGAAGTATTACTAGCCAAGCAGTGATTCGGAATTCACGGGGAAATGCTGTTGATGGTTTGCGTGTTGGATCTGGCAGCAGTTTAGCATTGATTGGCGGTGAAATTGCCTTGGATGGTAGTTTTTTGTTTACTCAAAATGGACAAGTGAAATTGGGCGCAGTCAGAGGAAATACAACCGTTGGGCTGAATGTCAATAGCTCCTCATTGGGTTTTAAGTTCCCAGAAAATGTAGAACGCGCACCCATCAACTTAACGAATGATAGCTTCATTATTGCAAGTGGGAATAGTGCAATTGAACTATTTGGGGGGGAGGTTGGGCTAAACGGTTCGTTTATTTTCGGTAGTAATGGCGGCTCAATTATGGTTGATGCAACTCAACTTAGTTTGGATAACGGCGCTGTAATTCTGAGCGCTACTTCTGGTGCAGCGAAGGGTGGTGATATTCAAATTCAAGCCAGCGATGCAGTAACTCTCACTAACAGCAGTCAGATTTTATCTGCTAGCGATACTTCCGCTACGGGTGCGGGTGGTGATGTTACTATCAATGCCGGAAAAATCACAATTATCGAAGATGGAACACCAGAAAATAGCGGTATTATCTCTACACTTAGCAGTGGTAAAGGCGATGGGGGGAACCTCACCTTCAATTGTCGATTGATCGTTAACACTCCACAAAGATGCGATCGCACTTTTAACTCCAACTTGCAATGCAACTCCAGCTAATCCTAGTGTGGCACGATCATCGCCAACTGCGGTTTCACAGGCAGTTAATGTGAGTAGTTCAACCCTATCTGATTTGCTGTTGAGGTTTCGAAGTGAGTCTTCTAATTGGCTGATGGTAAGTTTTTGGTTTTGCCCTGTGACAATGAAGGTGTCTTCAGGAATGATGCCAAATTGAGCATGACTAGCGATGTGGACAATGGGATATGTCGTTTTATCAAGTTTTTCCTGAAAACTTTCGGGGAGAAAATTGTCGTCGATGAGACCAGTATGATTGGGGAATATCTTTTCAACTGCACTGATTTCATCGGGAACCGCAAAAAGCTGTTCAAAAATCTTACCGTCGATAGTTGCTTCCTTTGTCAAACCCAAAATTAACGCTTTTTGCGTACTGCGTTGACCTCCGGTCGGTCGGAGACCATCGCCTAATTTTGGTGTGTTAAGTCGTAAACTGGGGGTTGTAGCAACTGCGTAGGTTTCGACTAAATATTTTTGTTGTTGGCTGTCATAAAGTGCCGCCATTGGAACGCTACGCAAAAACCCATCTTGAATAAATACCAAAGTTTTCACTTTCTCCGGTTTGATATCCTCAGCAAAGGGGCGAATTATCCAATCATAAAGCTGTGCCGCAATTGTTGTATCGTAGTTAATTTCTTCTTTTTTAATTAGTCCTTGGCGAAACTCGGCAATTTTTTTCTGTAGGGTGTCCCTGCTAACTGTTTTGTCACCTTGTTTATTAGAGTCTTCAATCCACTTAAATTTGGTTGCCTGATTGGGTAACTGTAATAATATCCCGGTTTTGCCATTCAAAATTATTGAACTTAAAAACCCAGTATTCTTAAACGCTACACTATTATCTTCGAGGAGTTCGCCCACCTGTTTGGGATTCAACCCACTCAAAATGCAATCATTGCCAAAATAATTTTGTAATTCTGCAAGTTTCAACGCATCGATGGTGTTAACTACTTTCGCTAGTTCTTCTGCACGTCTTTCGTCTCCAATTCCCCTAATTCCTAGCAAATCGAGCCGCGACTGTGCTAATGTCCGGTATAATGGTCGAACGACATCACGAAAGTCAAACTGTACATCCCGTTCAGCAGTCAAAATATCCTGGCGGATATCTTCTAAGGTATCAAATGCTCTTTGATAAGATGCGATCGCTTCTTCTTTTCGCTTTTGTTTATCTAAAATCCGTCCGGCTTGCCACTCCCACAAATACAAGCTATCTTTTGCACTCAACTTGCTGTCTGCTGCGATAATCGCAACCTGGGTATATTTTAATGCTTTTTCATTATCTGGGCTACATTCCCACCAATGACCCAAAGCCCCATTAGAGTAGGAAATTAGGCGATTATCTTGTAATCTTTTACTTGTTAATACTGATTTTTTGAGCAAATTCAATGCTTCGTTGTTACCAGATAAAACCTGCTGAGTTGAACAGTAGGTAAAGGGTGAAGTTCCTTTAGTACCGCGCTGCAAGTATGCTAAATCAATTTCCCCATAGACTTTTATAGCTGAATCAGGCAAAGCTTCGAGAACTTTTAAAGCATCCTTAAGGGTTTTATTGAACTCCTGATCATTAATAAATTTACTCTTATTTGTCTGCGAACCCAACTGAATTAAATTTAATAATCCCCGCATCTCTGCTAAGGGTTGTTTTTCGTTGCGGGAGAATTTTACACTATCCTGAAAATATTGATGGGCTTTATCGTAGTCTTCTCCAGACTTTTTAGTAAATTCTTGTTCTTTGCTAAAGATACCAGCCTTATTTGCAGAATCGGCTTGTAACTCTCGCAATTGACCGCGACTTTTGTAAGCATTGCCTAAACTATTAAACACCAAAAATTTAGATTCTGGTGCAACTTGTTGCGCTGTGTCTAAATACTTAATTGCTTGGTCGTAACTTCCAATTAAGCGATATGCTTCACCGAGAATACCCAAAGCCGCAACTTGACCGCGTTTGTCGTTATATTTGGTAGCAATTTGTTCAGCACTTTCCGGAGTGCATTTTATTTCCTGACTTGGTTGATTTTTGGAGTTTTTCGACTTATCTGCCAGCTGACCACATAAAAGTGCGATCGCTTTGCGAGGTTGCCCCAAATTGCTGTAAACTTGGGCAAGTTCTGACTTCATGCGTCCGACTTGCTCGATATTTTCTACTATACCATAGTCATGAATTGCTGCTGATAGAGATGCGATCGCTGCTTTATTTTCTCCTATTTGTTGGTAGGCACGTGCCAAGTTTTCATTCACAACCGCCGTAACTGATAGATTATTTTTATCCTGATTTAATGCCTCTTGCCACTGTTTTATCGCCTTAAAAAAATCCCCAGCATTATAGTCTTTAATTCCTTGTTCAACTAGGGTACTCACATTTGGAGTTTGTGCAGATACGACTTGTCCAAACAATAAACAAATTACGAGGCTTCCCAAAAATAATACTTTAATCAATCGATGACGATTTAGTTTTTGGTATTGCTGGGTAAACAGAAGAGGCTTGCATCGCTTAAACTTCGGTAGTCGTAAAAGCTTAGAGAGTAAGAGTTTGAGATATTTATTTGAGTATTTCATATTTTAATTCAGCTAGTGATAGTTAGTGTTCGGAGATCTCCCCAACCCACGCCACTTGCTCCACTTGGGGAGACCCCAAGACCGCAGTGGCTCGCCTTTTTAAGGGGGCTAATACCTCTTTTACCCCCTTTTTAAGGGGGTCGCCGGAGGCGGGGGGATCTTAACCTAAGCATATTGGCACATATAACGAAAGTAGCATACACAGTTTTCTGCAAAATGTCACGCACAATCATGCGATCGCACCAGACAATTTATGCAACTATATGTGCATAAATGGTGAAGGCATTATTTAGTCATCTCCCTTAATCTGAGTATTAAAGGAACGGTTAATGAATCGAAAAACACAAAAACCATAAATTTATCAACCGTTGCTGATGAAAATCTCGTAATTTTTATTCACTCAGATTGAGAGGTTGATTATGTTTTCCAAATTAGTTCGCAACATAGTTTTAGCTACATCTTGGGCATTACCGAATTTCAAACAAACCACTTCGATAGCAATGTTAGTCGCTGGAATTGGATTGTTTGGTATCAAGTCAGTAGATGCCAGAGATGCTTTAGTACAAACACCAGATATTTCTCAATCTTCATCTTATGCGATCGCGCAACTCTTAGATGCACATTCTCCGATTTACAATGCTCATCTGTAGATGTGGAAACTATAGTGTCCCAATCCTAAATAAAGATAGCGTAAATTATAGCAGTTCTCGTTTACGTGAGGTACACCCGTAGGGGCACGGCATGCCGTGCCCCTACACCTTGGGATATAACGTTGTACCGCATCTGAATGGGAACCGCTATATCTGACCTTCAAGTTACTTGATGATTAGCGAACTGATAAGTCAGCGCTTGCGCTATCGCGTATCCTTTTAAATATCTAATTATTAATGCGATCGCAGTGGGAATATATAGAAGTATATTACGAACCGTAAATATATCTAAAACCCTTACCAATGACAAATGATTACCCTTACAAATAGTAGATAAACAATGGGTTTTTACCTTCGGTTTCAAAAGCTTTTTTTCATATTACTTACCTGCATCAGCATCACTCCAATTGCAGTATTTGCCCAATCGACACCCCCACCTGGAGTAACAATTCCCCCCGATACACCAGGAAAAGTCGAAGAAACTATACCTCAGCCATCACCAACCCTTCCACCTACACCAATTACACCAACTGTCCCTATACTCCCATCACCCCCACAAGAAAATCTACCCGACACCACTTTTCCTAGTGGTGAAAGTTTCTTTGTCAAAGAAATTCAAATTATAGGCTATTCTGTTTTAGAAGATGAAATCATCAAGTTAAAACAGCCCTTAGAAAATAAAGAAATTACATTTGAGCAGTTATTGCAACTGCGATCGCAAATCACAGAACTCTATGTTAAAAAGGGCTATATTACCAGTGGTGCATTTATTTCCAACAATCAAAATGTCGCTAGCGGTGTCGTACAAATTCAAATTGTAGAAGGCGAACTCGAAGGAATTTCCATTTTAGGGTTAAAAAGATTGCAACCTGGGTATGTGCGTTCCCGGATTCAACGGCTTACAGGGAAGCCTTTAAATCAAAAAAGCCTCGAACAAGCGCTGCAATTATTACAACTTGACCCAGTAATTCAACGAGTTAATGCTGAGTTAACCGCAGGTAGCACTCCCGGAAGTAATATTTTACAGGTGACAATTACCGAAGCGCCAGCATTTCACGCTGGAGTTATCTTTGCCAATAACCAATCAACTAGCGTTGGTTCAGAACAAGGGAGTGTTTTTGTTACTCACGATAATTTATTAGGGTTTGGAGATAAATTCAGTGCTGAATATGGCATCACTGAAGGTTTAGACGTTTATAATATCAATTATTCTGTTCCCTTTAACGCTTTAGATGGAACCATTGGAGTCCGCTATACCAACAGTGGTAGCCGCATTATTGAAAGCGAATTTCGTGACTTAGATATCCGCAGCAAAGCCGAAACCCTTTCTTTTAACGTCCGTCAACCGTTAATCCACACGCCAAACAGCGAATTTGCTCTCGGTTTAGCATTCGATTTACGGCGCAGTCAAACCTTCATCCTCAATGATATCCCCTTCTCCTTTACCGAAGGCCCCGAAGATGGGAAATCAAAAGTTACAGTAATCCGCTTTTCGCAAGATTGGTTACAACGTAATGCTAACAGTGTTTTAGCGGCGCGATCGCAATTTAGTTTTGGAATTGATGCAATAGATGCAACCGTCAACAATAGTGGTACTGATGGGCGTTTTTTCTCTTGGGTAGGACAATTTCAATGGGTGCAACGGCTATCTCCCCGTATCTTAATGCTGGCCAAAGTTAACACTCAACTTACTCCTGATTCCTTGCTTTCGCTGGAAAAAATTACTGTTGGGGGAGTTGATACAGTACGCGGTTATGGTCAAAATCAACTTGTTACTGACAATGGGGTAGTTGGAAGTGTAGAAGTTCGGATTCCCTTAGCTTCAAATGTGGAAACCCTACAGCTAATACCATTTTTTGACATCGGTACAGCTTGGAACAATCGCGGTATTAATGCCGATACGCAAACTATTGCTAGTCTGGGGTTGGGTTTAAACTGGCAACCTTATAAGGGCTTAGTATTGCGTGCAGACTATGGTATACCATTGATCGGAACAAGCGATCGCGGTACTTCACTGCAAGATAATGGCTTTAATTTTTCAGTGCTATATCAGCCATTTTAAAAAGTATACTACTAAACCTTATGACCTCAACACAAGCTGAACCAAAAATATTTACTTTTGATGAATTCATCAAATGGTATCCAGAGAACTCAGAACTGCGTTACGAATTACATCATGGGGTAATTTTTGAAATGCCTAAACCTAGAGGTAAGCATTCTAAATTAACAGGTTCCCTGATTGAAAAACTACTTATAACCATTAGAGAGACAGCTAAAGGTGATATTTGGTTTATTCCTAGAGAAGTGATTGTTAAACCTAATTGCAATCAGTCGGGTTATGAACCGGATATCATTGTTCTGAACCAAGAAACTATTGATAATAAAACACGTTGGGAAAGTGAATCAGTTATTGAAAACTCAACTTCGGTTAAATATTTGAAGATATTAGGACTTACGCATTGACAAGAAATACCAAATATGGATAAAGATAAAAACCACATCTTTCGTAGGGGTTTAGCATGCTAAACCCCTACAGCGTGGTCTAATTACGTAGTTTACCGCCGTAGGCATCAAAAGATAATTAATAAAAGCCTGAAACAACCTATTTCTGTTAACGCACATCACGATGAATTTGTACAGTGCGTAAGTCCTAGATATATCTGGACAATGGGTGTAAAACTCCGCGTATACCGACAAATTTCTCTGTTCCGCTTTCCCTGTAGCAGCTTCCGCCTTCCCTGTAGCGGCTTCCGCTTTGACGTTTCCGTGTTTCGCGCAGTCTGTAGCGGCTTCCGCTTTGACGTTTCCGTGTTTCGCGCAGTCTGTAGCGGCTTCCGCTTTGACGTTTCCGTGTTTCGCGCAGTCTGTAGCAGCTTCCGCTTTGACGTTTCCGTGTTTCGCGCAGTCTGTAGCAGCTTCCGCTTTGACGTTTTCGTGTTTCGCGCAGTCTGTAGCAGCTTCCGCTTTGACCTGATTAGAAACAGACTCGCATTACAGCTATTTATTTTTAGGTAAATAGACCAATACGCTAGGCGTTAGCACCAAAAACCTTAAACTGCGTAGATTGAGGGGTCAAACCTCAAAAGCTCGCCAATCCAATCCTAGCTTATACTTTATTGCTGTGCCTTTACACTGTGTTTCAAATACGTAAAAACTGCTGTAAATTACTTAAACTTTAGTTTTTTTAAGAAATCAATAATTTTACGTATGACAATCCTTTAAACAATTGTCCACTATAGAGAGAGTTAGAAAAAACTTGTAGCAGGAGTATTAATTATGGCAAGGAAAAAACGCAGTTCACGTATTCTTGGCAAAGCTGAGATACGTTTAGCAAGCATTAAATCTATCAATGCAACTCTAGATGTAGGAGAGAGTTTGACAGTCAAAGATTATACTGGAAAAATCGAAAGCTTCCGAAAATCTCTAGAAGCATACAATACCACTCTCTCCACTATCGATGTCTTATTAACCCAGATCATCGAAAATGAGCAAGATTTAGCAAACTATTCTGAGAAAATTTTGCTTGGTATTGCTTATAAATTTGGTAATAATAGCTACGAGTATCAGATGGCTGGAGGAGTTCGTAAAAGCGATCGCAAGCATACTCGTCAAAGTGTAGTTTTGCCCACTAGCTAAAACTAAGGCGTGTTTTCAAAGTATTAGATCCCCCCACGGCTGGCCCCTCCACTTGGGGAGACCCCAAGACCGCAGTGGCTCCCCTTAAAAAGTGGGGCTAATATCTCTTTACCCCCTTTTTAAGGGGGTCGCCGAAGGCGGGGGGATCTAAATCCAGGGTAAACAATGCGGTAGCGCAAAATTGATTGTTAGCAAAGATGGTAATACGTTTTCTGCAATGGAGCGATGTCTGACGACAAGCCTGACGGCTACGCTTTTGTGCATTCTCAAAATATCAATGCTGCACGCAAACAAACCCAAAAGGTGGATGTGTAACATTAATTAGAACATTCTCGACTCAATAGCAACTGCCCATTATTGAGCCGATATAAACCTTGCGGTTCGATAATCGGATTGCCTTTCTTCCAGGGACGGGACGTAGTTTCGACACCTCTAACCTCACCAGTTGTGTAAGCCGAAACCGAAACACCAGGACGATTAGTAGTCAAAGCACCGGAACCTGTGATGGTAAAAGAGTTTTCTTGTCGCTTAGTACCGCGTGAAATACAACTATTGGCGATGAGTGCATTAGTGTCAATGTTTGGGGATAATTCGGTGAAGCTGTTTTGAATTGAACTATTGTCAGGGGAATTAACCTCAACAGTTCCCGATAAGCCGACTCCAGAAGTCGCTGTAATATATTTGGAAACATCGCTGGGTTGAGTACCAACAAATACACCTTGGGCGTTGACTACAACTCGACCACCACGAGAATTGTCTGAGTTAGCGCTGATGCGGCTATTTTCTACGGCGATTAAGAATTTTGTTGCATGTATATTAATATTGCCACCAAAGACATTTTCGCCTGTGGCGTTGGTAGTGATACTGCTACCGTGACGAAGAGTTAAATTTTGGGTGTTGAGGTTGATGGTGGCTTGTTCACGGTTAGGGTCTTTATTTGGACTGCGGGTGTTGGCGTTGAGGGAGGCGTTGTTGTCTAGGTTGATGGTGTCAGCATTGATGGTCATTATACCTGCGTTACCTGTTCCCAGACTATTCACAAATACCCCAGCACCGTCGCGTAGAAGTAACTCATGGGTGTTAATTCTCAATTCTCCCGCATCTCCAGATCCCAAAGTGCTAGTAGAGATAGAACTGCTTAGACCATTAGGTAAACGACCTACAACCTCTACTGAGTCTTTGGCATTTATTGTTAATTCTCCCCCTCGACCAAGCTGACTACTAGTAGCTGTGCTAATATTTTCACCATCCCGAACGCTCAATCGTTCCGTATTAATAGTTAATCGCCCACTATTTCCAGCGCCGAAAGCACTTGTTGCCAGCTTACTGGTAGGCAGAGTTTCTCCAGTATTTGGAATAACAAATGTACTTGTACCTTTTAAGTTGACCGAATCTGAGGCGTTAACGAATAAATCGCCACCATTGCCACGTCCTTGGGTTGATGTGTTAATGTAGCCACCGTTGAAGAGATTTAAAACTCGCGTCTGAAGTTCGATATTCCCACCATCTCCTTTACCAGTGCTGGAAGATGAAATGGACACCAAGACTTACACTTAAGCAGCCCAAAATCCCCGTCAATCCGAACTGCAAACACCTGTTTAATCCGTATTTTATCGTCATAGGGTGCTATTCATCTTGATTATATGAGTATCTAATAAAACTGTACCTTTGCACAATAAGTAAGCAAACATTTGTTAATTATGCAGTTTTCTGCAATAAAGCGAGTCAAAACTAATCGCTAATGCTTGCAATATATTAGGCTAAATTACAATGCAGTTTTCTGCAATCTTACATACATGAATATGTATATGTGAATGCTAAATCTTGCATATAAGATTGCATAAAAGGTGAATGACTAATTTTTATAGTTTCTTTATTCTGTATTGTGTGAATGAGTTTGTAACTCCAGTTATAAGCATAATTACACTAATACGGAAGATACAAAGCTACAAGGGGTTTTACTTCTACTTGTATTTAGTAAAAACCTAGCTATATTTTCCTAAAACTATTTGAAATAACCATCTCATTCTGATTCTAAAAAGAAAAAAAATGTCTAATTTTGTTGGTTCTGCTGTCGATGTTACTAAAACTGGTTCAATCTATGTAGACAGCTTATTATGGGGTAGTCGTTGGAAGATTGAAAACGACAATAGAAAACTTACTTACTCGTTTGTTGATAATAAGTCTTGGGATTACAACTTCGATAACGCTGAAATAAATGCCTTCACTAATGCGGTAAAATCCTGGGCTAATGTGGCTAATTTCCAGCTAGAGTATTCTGGTTTTAATGATTCTCAAGCTGAACTAATCTTTCATAGTGTTGATTCTTCTGTTTTTAACGGTGATGGCGTACTAGGTATGGCAATGCCGCCAGGAGTATCTTTTGACCTTTTTGTGGAAGGAGATGTTCTAGTTAACTGGGAGCTTTACCAAGGCAATTCTGATTCAGCACTCTTAGTTGGTGGCTATAACTACTACACTTTTGTTCACGAAATTGGTCATGCTTTGGGATTAGCTCATCCTCACGACAATGGAGGAAGTTCTTCCATATTTCCTGGCGTTGATGGTGCTTCAGATGATGGTGACTTTAGTCTCAATCAGTTTGTGGCAACAATCATGTCTTACAACACTGATAGCAGTTCTTATTCCCCTGGCTATCCTACAAATTGGGGTTTTGCTGCCGGGCCAATGGCATTTGATATTGCAGCCATCCAACATATTTACGGTATCAATCGGACATACAACACCGGGAATAACGTCTATTTGCTTCCATCCTCTAATGGCGTGGGAACTTATTGGTCTTCTATTTGGGATGCAGGCGGAACAGATACCATATCTGGTCAAGGGGCAAGTAATTCAGTCATTATCAACTTGAACAATGCGACTCTAGCAAATAACGATCCTAATGCTGGCGGCTTTATTAGTCGAGTTGTTGGCGTTAAAGGAGGATTTACGATCGCTAACTCCCAAGGAGGTATATCTGTTATTGAAAATGCCATAGGAGGCAACTTTAATGACACTCTAACCGGGAATAGATACAACAATTATCTCTCTGGCCAAGGCGGGAACGATATCATCAGTGGAAACGCTGGGAATGACAATCTCGAAGGCGGCGCGGGGAATGACACTCTTGAAGGCGGTGCTGGAAATGATACGCTCAATGGCGGCACTGGTGATAATGCTCTGTATGGCGGCACTGGCAACGATCGCTATATATTCAAGAGTGATGATTACATAACTATCACTGAATACGCTGGTGAAGGTGTAGACACAGTTGAGTCTTCCTTTAGCTTTGACTTAGGCCCAGCTTATTTAGAAAACCTGATTCTAACAGGTACATCTGCAATCAACGGCACTGGTAATAGTCTCAACAATACAATTACAGGTAATAGTGCTAACAATAAGCTCACTGGTGGTACTGGCAATGATACCCTCAATGGTGGTGCTGGCAATGATAGTCTGATTGGTGATGGAGTTAACAACCAAACCAATACCTTTAGTAATAACTCTCCCCTGAGTATCCCTGACTTGTCTACAATTAGGTCTAACTTAGCTGTCAGTGGTTTAACTGGGTCAATTGCTGATGTTAACGTCACTTTAAATATTAGCCATAGCTGGGATTCTGACTTAGATGTATTCCTGATTAGTCCTACAGGCACTCGCGTTGAGTTATTTACTGACGTAGGCAGTAGCGGAAGTAATTTTACAAACACGACATTGGATGATGAGGCAGCAACATCAATTACATTCGGGACTGCTCCTTTTACCGGAACTTTCAAACCCGAAAGGCTACTATCTGCTTTTGATACTCAAAACCCAAACGGGACTTGGAGACTAGAGGTAACAGATGATGATAGTCTAATTACTGGTACACTCAATAATTGGTCGCTGCAATTTACAACTCAAACAGTTGACGTTGGCAATGATCTTCTTGACGGGGGTACGGGGAATGACACCCTCACTGGCGGTGCTGGTAATGACATCCTCACTGGCGGTAGTGGCAATGACATTCTAGTTGGCGGATCTGGTAACGATACACTAACTGGTGGCATCGGAAGCGATCGCTTTACTTTCAACTCTCGCAGTGAAGGAATCGACCGGATCACTGATTTTAGCGTAATTGATGATACGATTTTTGTCTCTGCATCTGGTTTTGGTGGAGGGCTAATTGCTGGTGCAGCGATCGCTACCAATAGATTTGCGATCGGCATAGCAGCTACTACAAGTAGTCAAAGATTTATTTACAGCACAGGTAATGGTTCTCTCTTCTTCGATCAAGATGGCATAGGAGCGATCGCTAAAATCCAAATTGCTACACTCAATACCGGATTGTCCCTGAGTAACGCAGATATTGTCGTTGCTGCTTAACTATTTTTAAGGGGTAGGTTAGGTTGAGGAACGAAACCCAACATTTTCAGGGCTTTGTTGGGTTGTTCAACTTGGTTGAAGGGCTGATTGATCACCAAATTTTCGGTATCCATCATGTCAAACCAGGCCTAAATCAGTTAGCTTGGGATGTAGGAATTCTTGTATTTGATGCGTTGCTTATTCTCATCGGCTGGATAATGATCAAAACAGAAGTCAGAATTCAGCAATCATTAATCAATGATAAAGTGTGATTTTTCTCCTTCTGTCCCACTTCCCACTTCTCACCTATGCCTACAGATGCCTTTGAAAAAACTAGCTGGAGTTGGCAGCTTTCTCAATTTCAACAACAAGCAGGAGAATGGTGGGAATACCAGTTTTACCGCTTGGAACGAGTTTTACCAGAATTGCCTACTGGATGGTCAATTAGCCCAAGGCTTGGTGAGTTGCTGAAATTTCTGTTTTGGCTGGTAATCGGTTTATTTTTAGCTTGGGTGGCTTGGCGGTTATGGCGAGAATTCAGTCCTTATGTCTATTCTTGGCTGAGTAGAGGTGGCAATTTCACTGATTTTCGCGTAAAAACTAGCTCTAGTAAGTCATCCATTCCTCTTTTATTGGCGCGATCGCAAGAATATTACCGTCAGGGTAACTACCGTGAGGCTTGTCGTTGTGTCTATTTAGCGATGTTGGAGCATTTGCATCAAATAGCAATGTCTAACGATAAGCGACTCGTCTACGCACCTCATAAACTCAGCCGTACAGATGGAGAATATCTAGAATTGCTGCGATCGTCTGTGACTTCCATGCAGCCTTATGAAACTGTAATTACCACTCACGAGCAATTGTGTTTTGGTAATGCCGAGATTTTGCCAGACAATTATGATCAGTGTTGGCAAGCTTATCAAGAAATTTCTCAGCAATGAATAAAGTCATACAGTCATGAATTATCGAAATAGAATTCTTCTTCAAGACTGACATTTTGTTTAATGAACAAAACCTTAAACAGAGATGATATAGAAAAGGTGGGTTAAGCGATCGCCTAACTCACCTTTCTTTATATAGATTAGGAGTTGCAAATTAATACATCCACATTCCTTATTCTTCTGGCTCTAATTCCACTTCTTCTTCCTCTTCATCTTCACTTGCTTTCGCCACGGAGTTAGCAGAAACAACAGCGCCTTTATCTAGCTTTTCACGCACTAGTTGCTTAATTTGTTCAGCAAATTCAGGCTTTTCTTCAAGATATTTGATGGCGTTGTCTCGTCCTTGGGAAATATTATTACCGTCGTAACTATACCAAGCTCCTTTACGGACAAGAGTGCCAGTTTCTTCTGCTAAGTCAACAATACAACCCAAGGTAGAAATACCTTTGCCAAAGATAATGTCGAATTCCGCTATTCTGAAAGGCGGCGCTACTTTATTTTTAGCGACTTTGACTTTAACGCGGTTTCCATATTCATCTGTACCTTTTTTCAAGGTTTGAATTCGGCGAATATCTAAGCGCACCGAAGCGTAAAATTTCAATGCGTTACCACCAGTTGTGGTTTCTGGGCTACCGTAGGTAACACCGATTTTTTGCCGCAATTGGTTGATGAAAATTACTGTACAACCAGATTTACCAATGTTACCAGTAATTTTACGCAAAGCTTGGCTCATCAACCGCGCTTGCAGACCGACGTGGATATCACCCATGTCGCCTTCAATTTCAGCCCGCGGAACTAGTGCTGCTACTGAGTCAATTACTACAATATCAACCGCAGCAGAGCGAACAAGCTGATCGACAATTTCTAAAGCTGATTCGCCATTATCAGGCTGGGAAATTAACAAATTGTTAATATCTACACCTAATGCCGCAGCATAAGTGGGGTCAAGGGCGTGTTCAGCATCAACAAAAGCAGCAATACCGCCATTTCTTTGCACTTCGGCGAGGGCGTGTAGCGCGACTGTAGTCTTACCAGAACTTTCCGGCCCATAAATTTCAATGACTCTTCCCTTGGGTAAACCACCACCCAATGCCAGATCCAAAGTAAGCGCCCCACTGGAAATAGTCTCCACCCGCATCCGGGTAGCATCGCCCAGCCGCATGATTGCTCCTTTACCAAAGGTGCGCTCAATTTGGTTTAGCACCATAGTCAGCGCTTTTTGCTTGCCAGAAGTATCGGTCTTGCCAGAAGTATCGGTGTTGATAGCCATTCCTGCCTCTAATGCCTCTAAATATATGGTTTTAAGGAGTGTTGGTTTTGGAGTTTGAGTAGAACAGATATACTATTTTAACCAGAAAATTCTGGAATAGGACTTCTCAAATCAAAAAAAGGGTGTGATAAGATCGTAACTTGATCGCTACCAGATTAGGGTATTTCTGCACAACGATCCCAACTTGCACTCAGAGATGACTTCTTTTGACTGGATCAGCTATTGCTTTTAGGTTTACGCAATTTCTGAGAACCAATTGGGCCGAGAATTTGGTTAAGACTCCGCAACTGTTCTGCTGTACCCATACCAATTAGCCGATCGCCTGGCATTAAAACTGTATCGCCAGTGGGACCACCGATGAGAGTCCCATCAACGCGGCGAATTGCCAGAACCAATGCCCCAGTTTGCGATCGCAATCTCGCTTTTTGCAAAGTTTGACCCACACAGGGACAAAAAGCCGGGTCGAGTAAAAATTCTTCCATATATAACTGGCGGTCTGCACCTGTCAAAATGCCGTCTACAAAATCTAACACTTGGGGTCTGAGAGCCGCAGCAGCCATGCGCTTACCACCAGTAATGTAGGGAGATATTACTTCATCGGCACCAGCGCGTTGTAACTTCTGCAAAGCTTCTTCTTTACTTGCCCGCGCGATCGCCCGAATTGCTGGATTCAATGTTTTTGCTGATAAAACAATATATAAATTTTCGGCATCTGAAGGAAGTGCCGCAACGATACAAGTCGCCCGTTCAATGCCAACTTTCAAAAGTGTATCATCTAGGGTAGCGTCACCTTGGTATGCCGTGTAACCTTCTGACTGCGCCCTTTGTACCGATTCGATATCCGAATCAATCACCACAAAAAGTACATCTTCTGCCTGAAATTCCTTGGCAATTTGACGACCAGTCCGACTAAATCCACAGATGATGTAATGTTCTGATAGGGATTCCATTAACCGCCTCTGCTGCTGTAGCCGAATTCCTTCGTGAAAGTAGCCTTCAATGATCGCTTGTGTAAATCTATTGACAATGTAACCGATATTCATCACACCCAACAAAATCAGGGCAATTGTAAACAACCGTCCTCGGCTACCCAGTGGGTGCGTCTCTCCATATCCCACAGTCGCTAAGGTGATGACTGTCATGTAAGCCGCGTCTTCCCATGACCAGCCCTCTATTATTCGATACCACAAAGTGCCAATGAAGAAAACACCGCCGAGAGCGATCGCCCCAGCCATTAACTCCTTTTGGATACGTTGATATTTTTGCTCAAGTGTTGAGAATGACGTAAAAATAGTATTTTTAGCCTAATTTTTCTAGTTTTCTATTAACTTTAAAGTTATCTCTACCAATAGTCCAATCACTCAGGACTACTTAGCTTTTTTCTTATCTAGTGCTTCTTGAATAGCGCGTCTACAGAACTCTGGGGGATCATCTTGTGCTTTCACCTCTTCCTTCATATCTTTAGTAACCCGAAAGTTGAGTTGTTCGGTTAGTTCTTTGCTTGGTTGATTTCCGAAATTTTCAGGTTTACCCTTGGGGTTAGGCATTGTTGAGAGATGTGAATAACGCTTGAATCGATGTTAACAACGATATAAAGTTTTAAATCGGTGGTGTTCTCAGTCTGACAAACGGTTCACCACCGATACCACTTTTACCAAGAGGTAATTCTATTTTATGTTCACGCGTTCCGAGTTAGAAATCAAAACCATCCCAGAATTACGTGACTTAGCCCGTCGATACGGTGTTAAGCCTACAGGGAGTGCAGCATACAAAGTCAGCTACATCACATGATGGTATTCCCTCAGCTAGCACTTCAGCAGGTGAGAGAAGGAAAGGGATTAAAACCACCTGGATTTAGCGTGATTCAATTTTTTGAAGGGGTGATAGATGAAATAAATTCACCCACAGATGAGCAAGCAGCACTCATTAAAATCATCTTGGAAGGTAGGAGGATGGCTTACCCCGATAGATTTGACCAAGAAAACCTGCTGAATTTGCACAAGGCTAAGATGCACCTTGAGATTGCCGTTGGGTTACTGACTCAGTAACATTTTCAATTTCTCGCTAAACTCCCTTCATCCCAAAGGGGAGTTTTTTTCACCACCACAATGCGTTTGAGGTTATATAAGCGTTAGCTTAAGAAGAAGTACGAGTTGTGCTAAATAAACGTGAGTTCGATGAACCTCTCCCTCCCAGCCTCCCTCTCCGAAACGGAAAGGGAGGAGCAACGAAAAATTCAGCTTTTTGCTCCCCTCTCCGCGTCGGAGAGGGGCTGGGGGAGAGGTCAAATAAAACTTGTCGAACTCACGTTAAATAAAAAGTAATTTTTAGAGATTTCTAGCAAACTTGTAAATAACTATATAATGAAAAGCTTTCAGGAGGAGCGGCAGTGAGCCTACAAACTCTCGTTGATCAAGCCACCATCCCCCCAGATTCAGGGTCAGCATCTAGTCTATTTGATGCAGATAGCTTTAATGAAGCTGTCATGTCCACCTACGCCCGGTTTCCCTTAGCCCTAGAACGGGGTGCTGGATGCCGGGTTTGGGATACACAGGGGCGAGAATATCTGGACTTTGTGGCGGGAATTGCCACTTGTACTTTAGGACACGCCCACCCAGCGATGGTAGAAGCGGTGACACGCCAAATCCAAAAGCTGCACCATGTCTCTAATTTGTACTACATTCCTGAGCAAGGTGAATTGGCAAAATGGATCGTTGATCATTCCTGCGCCGATCGCGTATTTTTCTGCAATTCTGGAGCTGAGGCCAATGAAGCTGCGATTAAATTAGCGCGGAAATATGCCCACACAGTTTTAGACATTGAAAAACCGATTATTTTAACCGCCCATGCCAGTTTCCACGGACGGACTTTAGCGACTGTTACCGCCACCGCCCAACCGAAATATCAAAAGTATTTTGATCCCTTGGTTCCGGGTTTCCACTACGTAAATTACAACGATATTAACGCTGTGGAAGTGGCGATAAGTGAGTTGGATGAAGGTGATTATGGGGTAGCAGCGATTCTAATCGAGCCATTGCAGGGAGAAGGCGGTGTGCGTCCCGGAGATGTTGCCTATTTTAAAAAGCTACGGCAGATTTGCGACGAAACTGGCATTTTATTGATTTTTGATGAAGTGCAAGTTGGTATGGGGCGCAGTGGCAAATTATGGGGTTACGAACATCTCGGCGTTGAACCGGATATTTTCACCAGTGCCAAAGGCTTAGGTGGCGGTATCCCCATCGGCGCAATGATGAGCAAAAAATTCTGCGATGTTTTTCAACCAGGGGAACACGCCAGTACCTTTGGCGGAAATCCGTTTGTGTGTGGTGTAGCACTCAGTGTCTGCCAGACATTAGAGCGGGAAAATATTTTGCAGAATGTGGAAGAACGGGGTGAACAATTGCGATCTGGATTGAGAGCGATCGCCACAAAATATCCTCAGTATATTACTGAAGTTCGGGGTTGGGGTTTAATCAACGGTTTGGAGTTGCGATCTGACATTGAGCTAACCGCAGCCGATGTCGTCAATGCTGCCATCAACCAGGGCGTATTGCTGGTACCCGCCGGGCCAAAAGTTGTCCGATTTGTGCCACCGCTGATTGTCACAGAAGCCGAAGTAAACACAGCCTTGCAAGCTGTGGATCAAGCGATCGCGATCGCCACAAAGTAGACAATCTGAAAAATATAGCGGTTCTGGTGTGGATGCAACCCAATTTGTCGGGGCACAACAATGTTTATGTTTGTGTCCCAACGATAAACTTAAAAATTACAACAAGCCTCGTTTACCATTGGGGCGCACGGTCATCCAATTTGTTTTAGCTAGTGCTAACTGCTCATCAGAAATTTTGGCACTGGTGAGATTAGCACCACACAGATTAGCTCCTCGGAGGTTGGCATTGGTGAGATAAGCATCGCTGAGGTCTGCGCCTCGCAAGTCTGCCCCTTCCAGATCAGCATGATTCAAGTATGCTTTGCTCAAATTAGCATCCTTGAGATTTGCTCTAGTGAGACTGGCTCTGCTAAAGTCGCTATTCTGGAGATTAGCTCCCTGGAGATTGGTTTTTTGAAATTGAGCAGAATGGAAATTTGTTTGGGATAAGTCAGCACCTTGCAGGTTCAGCAAATTTAAATTGTGTAGGGCAAAATCCCGCCTTCCCTTCAGATAGGCGGCTAGTAAACCTTGGGTATCTAACTTGCGCTCAACTTTAGAATTTTGAACCTGGGAACCATTACTGTTGCTATTAGCCAAAGTTGTTGATTTGCCCATCCCAGAACCCTGGTGTAATCGAGATGCTTCTGCTGCCTTAGCTCGTCTAGCGCGAATTGCTGCCGCCACCTGTGCTATTCCGATATTGGTAACAGCCGCAGAAGGGTTGTTAGATAAAACAGCAGAATTCCCCAGACGGTTATGTGTTTGATCTTTAGATCCACCATCAGATTTAACTAGCAAACCCTTTGCTAAACTATCTAAATATGGTTCTATTTCCAATGCTCTGAGAACTTCTGCCGCTGACTGATAGCGATTACGTACAGACACCTCTAACATTTTTCGTAATACATTGCTCAAGTGGTCACTCACTTGCACAAGCTGCTCCCACATCATCTCGCCAGTGTTGGGATTGTAATCTAAATCTTTAGGAGTTTTACTAGTGAGCAAATAAATGCATGTTACCCCCAGTGCGTAGATATCACTGGCGTAGACTGGACGCATAGCCATTTGCTCTGGAGGTGCAAAACCAGGAGTACCAATGGCATATGCAGTTAATGCTGTCTGTCCCGATTGACTTATTGCACCTTGGGTAACTTGGTCTTTGACAGCACCAAAGTCAATGAGTACCATTCTGGCATCTTGAGTGCGGCGAATTAAGTTGGCTGGCTTGATGTCACGGTGAATCACCTTTTGCTCATGGATGTATTGCAGCAGTGGCAGAGTCTCGCTTAAGAATTGCTTGACTCCAGTTTCGCTCAAGATACCCTTAAGCTTGACCTCCTCCTGCAAGGTATCACCGCCAATATATTCTTGAACTAAGTAAAATTGTTCATGATCTTCAAAATAGTCTAACAATCTTGGTACTTGGGGATGATTGCCAATCTTACCTAGAGTTTTGGCTTCTCGCTCAAAGAGTTCTCTGGCCATCTGTAAAACGTGTGGGGCGCTTCCTGATGGGCGTAATTGCTTGATTACGCAACTCGGTTCTCCTGGTAAGCCCTGATCATTGGCTAAGAAGGTAGCTCCAAAGCCACCCTGACCTAATGGTTTGATCACTTGATAGCGATCGCGCAACAGTAATTGCGAGCCACAGGATTGACACCTTTGGCTATTTGCCAAATTTTCTGGATTGGGACAGGTAGGATTTAAGCAGTAGCTCATGCACTGTCAACTCGCTGCACAAATAATCACGGGGAACGTTACAAGCTGTTTCAATTATTTAGAGATTAATCAACTCTGGCAAGGTAATTTTTGCTGAAATCCTTTGAAGAGTTTCTAAAGTTTAATTAAGACTATGTAGATGATTTATTATACTTACACTAAAAATTATTGTCTACACCTTCAAGCCTTCGGCTCTGATGCTTGCAGTCTTAATGATCAGTTTTTAACAGGATGCGATTAAATATACTGGAGAGCAGTGTCCAAGGTCAGTTGATATCACTTGCTCTACTTTGGGAAACCCCAAGACCGCAGTTGCTCCTGTACTTGGAGAGAAGTCGGAGCGGCGGCTTGGGCAATTTAGAATCGGCTCCCTTAGTCGTTAAGAGACTATTAGCTGGCTTTAATATTCACACTAATTAGCTGTTCGAGAAGTGCAAATACATCACTGCGGCTGAGTTTTTCTTTACCATTAGCAAGAGCATCAAGAGTACCATTAGCCAAGGTTAAGGGAATTTGGCAAAAGTCCAAGGCAGGACCCGTAGGAAGGTCTTTGGTGTAAGCTTCTGCCAAGACTAGATTGCGCCGCGCATACTCTTGCATATTTGCTGCATTCCAACCCTCTGGAAAGAAGTCTACCCCACGCTCTAAATCTTCAGTATGATTACGCAGGATATTAACTGCTTGTAAACCCCGGCCAAATCCAATGGCCTGGGTCCGGTTTGTTTGCGTTCCATCGTACCAAGTCCATAAGTCCGAAAGCAACAATCCCACCGCACCTGCAACCCCAAAGGTATAACGATCCAAATCAGATTCTGTGTAAATTTTCCAGTTTCTTTCTGCCCAGTAAGCCATCCGGTCGGCCATTGCAGCAGTAGCATCCCAAATTCGAGGTGCGATAGTTTCAGGTGCTAGCAACGACCATTCTCTAATCCTCACGGTGACTTCTTCTAAGGAATCCTCGTACCCGCTAAATCCTGCAAAGAAAGCATCTACTGGGAAGCCATCAACCCCTGCCTGTAATGTCAGGCTAATTGTTCTTAACAACTTTGTCTTTGTAAAATTATCTAGTTCTGGATGATCTTCAATTTCATCAATGGCACGCATACACAAATATGCTGATGCTACTGCTTCTTGCAATCCTGGCGGTAAAAGATTAATTGGAATATAAAAAGTTCGGCTAGTTTCTTTAAGGATTTGCAATGCATCTCTACGTAAATCCATGTTTTCACTCCCCGCTTGATTTTTGTACCACATGAAGTTTGCAGTTTTTTGATGATACTGGATATAGTTTTGATTAAACCTTAAAAACTATAGACTATAAAATACGCTAGTATTTCATCTAAAAATTAATAGTTTTTGGTGTTGCAATTAACAAAACTCTCAATCTTATCAAAATCTAGTCTAGTATATAGGGTTTTGGTTGCAAAAAAGTGTGAAATGCCGTTTTATATAGCCTTCATAAAGTTTGAGTACATATATAAAAAATTATGCTGATATTTGGTTAATTAACGCGAAATTTTTCCATAAGCGAAGATCATTTTAGTGGTTTGAGGTGTCATGATTCTGCGTTAATCTAACTAGTAAAATATAATTTTTGTATATATAAATACAATAGCGTAAAATTTGATAACGAATAATAGCAACTGTACACACCCGTAGATGCAAACGGCAGCTTGCCAAAGAGTTAGGGTAAGTTAAATTGGATACAGAGGGCTAGGATGCGTGCGGCAAGCTACGCCTACGCTGATTAAGAAGTGATATTAGCGACTATAACCTTAATATAATACATTTTGAAGTGCGAAATATGAGATTAAAGTAATTATTTTGGTGAAAAAAGTCATCTCGCAAAAGAGACATAATTTTTGATTGCGTCAATTTTAACTGATGTAAAAGGGTTATTAAATAACCCAATATAACTTTTTTGTGGTCATGAGTTTAATGTCGCTCCAAAAAGAGGTTTACAATTAGTACTTATAAAGAGCAACTGTACATTAGTACTCTAGTAATTGTAATATTTGAAGTTAAGAAAGAATATATTATTGGTGGGCTTGGTCAATTTATCGTGGTAATGGTTACAGCCTATTTATTTAATCAAGACCTACCAGGTGGAAGATTGGAAAAGTAAGGGGGCATAAGACCCCCTACTTTTTCCTGCTATTCGTCCCGATCTTACATGGGGATAGAGAATTTTACGGAATTAGTTAAATCTACTAATAGTGTGTTGGTAGCGAAGATTAGGAATATGCCAGAGGGTAAATCAAACAAATACCTACCCTATAATTTCCCAATTTAGCTTTGTCCTTCAGTAAATCCAGTTGCATCACTTTCTTTGAGGAATCCACTGTAGGCTTCCATACCGTGTTCACTGATATCCAAACCTTCTAACTCCTCTTCTTTAGATACTCTAATACCTAAAGTAGCTTTCAGTGCCAGCCAAAAAATACTACTGAGTAAAACAGTGAAGCCACCTACTGTAACAACGCCCAGTAACTGAATACCGAACTGTCCAACACCACCACCTGTAAATAAACCTTTTGCTGGACCAAGTGCATCACCATACCAGGAATAAACACCAGGACCAACAGCCCATAGTCCTACTGCTAGAGTTCCCCAGATACCACAAACTAGGTGAACTGAGGTAGCTCCCACTGGGTCATCAATGCCAAGTTTGTCAAAGAATGTTACAGAAAAAACTACCAGTACTCCAGCAATCAAGCCAATGATAAAAGAACTGCCGATGCTGACGTAAGCACAAGATGCTGTAATCCCAACCAAACCAGCCAAAATGCCATTGATAATCATTGACAGGTCTGGTTTGCCTAAGTACAACCAAGCTGTGATTGTGGCTGCAATACCACCGGCTGCACCAGCCATGTTGGTTGTTAAGGCAATGTGAGTGATTGCACCAGGATCAGCAGCCATCACAGAACCGGGGTTGAAGCCAAACCAGCCCAACCAAAGTATCAAACAGCCCAAAGTGGCAATACTCATGTTATGACCAGGCATAGCTACGACTTGCCTATCTTGATATCTACCAATACGTGGTCCGAGAAATGCTGCTCCCATCAAAGCTGCCCAGCCACCCACAGAGTGAACCACCGTAGACCCGGCAAAATCCCAAAAGCCTCTGTCTGCTAGCCAACCAGCTCCCCAAATCCAATGTCCAGTAATGGGGTAGGCAATACCTACAAGTAAGAGGCTGAAAATTAGGAAATCAAGAAACTTAATCCGTTCGGCTACCGCACCAGAAACTATTGTTGCTGCTGTTCCGGCAAACACTAGCTGGAATAAAAATTTGGCAGCTAAGGGTACACCAGCCCAACTAATGCCACTGAAGATACCTTTGTAGGCTTCTCCTGTAGCAGGACTGTTATCTGCTCCTCCTAAGAAAAATCCATTCAATCCAATAAAGTCATTGCCATCGCCGAACATTAAGCCAAAACCGATCGCCCAAAAGGCAACGGTAGCAAGAGCAAATACAATCAGGTTTTTAGAAAGAACGTTGACAGCGTTTTTCTGGCGGCAAAAGCCGGTTTCTAGCATACAAAAACCAGCGTTCATGAAGAACACTAAAAAGGAGGCGATCGCAACCCATAGTGTGTCAAGAGCAACTTTAAGTTCTGCTGTCGTTGGTCCTGCTGCTGGAGTTTGAGCAACTGCGGCACAACCCCAACCCAACACAATCAAACAAGCCAAAGGTAAGCAGGCTTGCCAACTGGGAGAGAGTCGCTTAATTGCTAAATTAAATAGCTTGACTTTTGCGTTAGATTGTGAATCTATAGCGTAATTTCTTGCAGACAGACGCCTACTTTTTGTTTTCAATTTTTGTTTGTACATGAATCTAAACAGCATCCTCCAAAAACAGGTTGAGCATAAAAAACTAACGCCCGAAGTTAATCCAGTGGTTTTTGATATTTTTCTTTTAAACCACTTGTTTAGAAACTTGAAAATCAAATAACCTTAGTAGGAGTTTAGGAAACTATTGGCACATATGTAAATATTTTTTGGAAATCTTCATTAAGAAATTATTATGTAGTTTATAAAACAGTCAAGTAGTTTTTCAATTAATCTTCAATCTTGCAAAATTTCTTTAGCATGAAAAGTAGAAATCGTCTGAAATTGTCAACATAATGCCAATAAAAAATGCGGTGAGAAGTGGCAACCTGCGTAACAATCTTAGTTATTTTTTCCCTGGAACCCACCTTTTTTTCATATCAACTCAACAACTTTGATTTAGGGAAAAAATCTCAACTCTCCCTCACAGGAAAATATAAGAATACTTCCTGTTGCACTTGTGGTGAATCCATGCCTAAACTGATAAATTTGACTGATTTTCTATTTACTAGAACCAAAAAACTGTATTATTTAATACGTTTTCTAGCATTTGTAGTAGCAAACAGCCTTTGAGGGATCAAGGAAAGCAACTGTATCGTTTACAGGTTAAGTATTTCCCGATATCAGAATAGGACAATTCAGTATTTTATTAATTTTCTATACGAAAAGTTAATTATTCGTTACTTTAAAGCTGCTAACAAGCTTTTCTTGGTAACGGCAATTTGTTGAACTGCTACTGCTGTTAAGATTTTACAATTCAAGTCAAGGATAATTTATACCCTGTCACCTGCTCCCTGTTTTCAAAATACATGACTAGAGCATCTGTTTTAAATATTGTTCATAGCCCAATTGTTCTAGTTTTGCTTGTTTGGCGATTACTGATTCCGAAAGGGTTTGACGATATTGTTGCACTTTTTCTAGCAATTCTGGTTGGTGGGTTGCTAGGATTTGTACTGCTAAAAGTCCGGCATTTTTAGCATTACCGATCGCTACTGTTGCTACAGGAATACCCGCAGGCATTTGGACAATTGAATACAAAGAATCAACGCCTTGCAAATTCCGGGTGGGTACGGGAACACCAATAACCGGAAGTGGGGTTAAAGATGCTACCATTCCGGGCAGATGTGCAGCACCACCCGCACCGGCAATAATTACTTTAATGCCGCGTTGGTGTGCAGATTGAGCATATTGCACCATGCGTTGTGGGGTGCGATGAGCAGAAACGATCGCCACTTCCCTCTCAATGCCAAATTCGTCACAAACGGCGATCGCGTCTTTCATAATAGGCAAATCGGAATCACTGCCCATGATAATACCAACTAAGGGAGCCATAATAATTCAAAATTCAAATTGGTTGCATCTAAAATCAGATTTAGCTATCTTCTCGCTAATGTGATGATTCAAGCAATACAAAATCCTGTAAATATTATCAATGCTAGAGTACCAAGTTACAAAGATTTGCAAATGCTGTCGGTTAACCATGAGGGCATAATTGAGCAAATTCTGCCAATGGGTGCAGTAGGGGTACACAACCGTATATCCGTAATAGATGTAACAGGTGACTGGATTTCATTAGGAGGCGTTGATCTACAGATTAATGGGGCGTTGGGATTGGCATTTCCTGATTTAAAAGCTGAAAACTCTTATATTATCCCGAAAATAACGCAATTTTTGTGGAATGTTGGGATAGATGGATTTTTACCGACACTTGTGACAACTTCAGTAGAAAATATTCAGCGATCGCTTGCTGTAATTGCTGATATTATCCCCTGTCAACAAGCAGGTGCCAAGATTCTCGGAGTACATTTAGAAGGGCCATTTTTGAATTACCAAAAGCGTGGCGCACACCCAGCAGAGTACTTGTTACCCCTCACAATTGATAAGGTAAAGCAGGTTTTGGGAGATTATGCCCACGTCGTAAAAGTCATCACCTTAGCGCCGGAGTTAGATCCCACTGATGAAGTCATACCATATTTGCGTTCTCTGGGCATCATCGTTAGTTTAGGACATTCTCAGGCAACATCTGCCCAAGCGCAACGTGCTTTTGAACTCGGTGCAACGATGGTAACTCACGCTTTTAACGCCATGCCATCATTACATCACCGCGAACCAGGATTATTAGGCGTAGCAATTACCCATCCTAATATAATGTGTGGTTTTATTGCTGATGGTGAACACGTTTCGCCCACAATGCTGCAAATATTACTTCGCGCCAGCAATTACAAAAAAGGGCTTTTCCTTGTCAGCGATGCTTTGGCACCACTGGGATTACCTGATGGCGTGTATCCTTGGGACAGTCGGCAAATTGAAGTTAAAAACGGTACTGCACGACTGGCGGATGGCACCTTATCGGGGACGACTTTACCCTTATTGCTGGGAGTGCAGAATTTGGTGAAGTGGGGGATTTGTGACGTGGAAAGTGCCATTTTACTAGCTACCGATGCACCTAGACAAGCAATTAATTTACCAGGAATTGCCAAGAGTCAACCCGCTAATTTATTACGCTGGCATTGGGATGAAGCGACAAAAGAACTAACTTGGCAACGATTATTGGCTTAAATTTCGCGTCAAGGTAAAAGCGAATTGACGAAAACAAACTCTGCGTCCTTACTGAAATCTGAGCAGAGGAAGCCGCTCAGATTTCTCAGTCAGTCTCAATTCTTAATTCGTCGAAAATTTACGAAATTATCTACTTATTCACTTTCGTAAATGCTAAGTTTTTAAAAGCAAAAACTATCATCAACGCTTAAAAAATTACGACTCAATCAACACAAGTTTACGAACTTGAGAATTATTTCCTTGAGAGTTGCGTGATGAAACAGCAGTTAGCAAGAACTTCCAAGAGCGAGGAGAAAGTATAGACGGATCGATCATTGAAAGAAAACTTTTGACATTTTTCTGCTTTAGTGATACTAAAATCCAATGGAGTCTTAAGTAATTTTTTATATCTTCAAAGACGGGAATCTTTGAGCGATGTTGTTCATCTACTAAGGCGTAAATCTTCTCCTTCATCAAAATATTTGTCGCCAACCGTCGAGACAAAGAAAACTTTTGATTATAAGCACCAGGCCAGATAGTGCGATAAGCAAGACACTGGTTGAAGAAAATAGCATCACCAAACTGGGCAATCCGAATCCAGGAATCGATGTCATCACAGTTAGCATCGAGTGTAGAGTCCCAACCACCAGTTTGCAGGAAAGCATCACGCTGACAGGCTACTTGTACAGGTGTGCCAAAAGGTACAAGCTCTAAGAGCATACCGTAGTGAATATCGGCTTGGGGGACATAAAAAGCCAAACCGGGACCAACTTGGGGGGTGCGAGATATTTCAACTTCATTACCATCCACCTGAGCCGCCACACAAGAGCAGATTACAGCATCGGGACGAAGTGCGATCGCTTTCGCCATCTCTTCTATGCAGTTGGGAGCTAAATAGTCGTCATCATCCAAAAACTTAATCCAGTCGCCGCTAGCTTTGCCAACTCCAGCATTTACCGTTGCTGCATGACCTTGGTTCACTTCATTACGATGGTAAACAACGTTGTTCCCTAAGCTTTTAACATAGGTTTGGGTGTCATCAGATGAACAGTCATCGGCAACAACCACCTCACACTCAATTGTTTGGTTACGAGCCGAATCGATTGCTCTTTGCAGCAACTTTAAGCGATTATAGGTAGTGATGACGACGCTAAATTTCATAAATTTTACCCTTGTGGTATAGGATTCTGCAATATAGCTTTGATATCTAGGCTGTTGTATCAGTAAAATTATCAATCCCAACAACTAGACTGAAATAGGATTATCGATTTATAATTGATGATCGTGAGTTTTTTAAGCAGACCCAAAGACTATGAACGCTCAAGACATTATCCGCTCAATTGAGGCGGAACAGATAAAATCGAACCTGCCCGACATTTATGTGGGCGATACAGTAAAAGTCGGAGTAAAAATTAAGGAAGGCGAGAAATCCCGCGTCCAACCCTACGAGGGAGTAGTGATTGCCAGACGCAATGGCGGCATCAACGAAACTATTACAGTCCGTAAAGTTTTTCAAGGTGTAGGGGTCGAGCGGGTGTTTTTGTTGCATTCTCCCCGGATTGACAGCATCAAAGTATTACGTCGCGGTAAAGTCCGCCGTGCTAAGTTGTATTATCTTCGCGATCGCGTCGGTAAGGCAACCCGGATTAAACAACGATTTGACCGCCCTTTGTAATTCGTCTTTCCAAAGTATGGGAGAAATCTCAAGCCTCAAGCGGCATCTGCCGCTAACTTGTTTTTTAGATAAAATTGAGGTATGATATAAATCGCATATTGCGTTAAACTTAAATTCAGTTCAGCGCAATAACTGAATCAAAAACAGCTTGTGCGCTCTTAGTTCAGTTGGTAGAACGCAGGTCTCCAAAACCTGATGTCGGGGGTTCAAGTCCTCCAGGGCGCGCTCAAGAGCAATAAACAAAGCCCGAAATAATTACGCAGCTGCTATATTAGCAGTTAGCGCTAATAATTTCGGGTAAATTTATTTTATTTGCAGTTGTTTTGCTTTCAGTGAGTGAAATAGAGTCGAAACTGCAAACCGGGACGACAATTAAGCAGGAACTAACTGTACAAGAAACGGGGGATGAACGGCCGTGGCCAAAAAAAGTGAGGCAGAATTGCCAGAAACCAGCAATGGATTTAGCTTTGGCAACTTCATACAGGGAACCAAAGAAGAACTTGAGAAAGTAGTTTGGCCTAGTCGGAAGCAGATAGTAAGCGAATCCGCCGCTGTGTTGTTAATGGTGGCACTCTCCGCATCTTTGATATACTTGGTCGATGGATTGTTTGCTTGGGCAGCAAAACAGGTGTTCTGATGACTTTTGCAACAGATGAACCACGCGACTCAATATTCCAGTCGGAGGAGACAGCAGAAACAGCAGAAGCAGCGTCAACAGAAGTACGCTGGTATGCGGTTCAAGTAGCCTCAGGCTGTGAAAAGCGTGTAAAAACTAACTTAGAACAACGCATTCAAACTTTTGATGTAGCTGACAAAATTGTCCAGGTGGAAATTCCGCAAACGCCAGCGGTGAAAATCCGCAAAGACGGCAGTCGCCAGCATACAGAAGAAAAGGTTTTCCCTGGTTACGTGCTGGTGCGGATGATGATGGGTGATGATACATGGCAGGTGGTACGAAACACCTCCCATGTAATTAATTTTGTGGGTTCAGAACAAAAACGTGGTAGTAGTAGCAGGGGTCGAGGTCATGTCAACCCCATACCATTAAGTTCTTCAGAAGTAGAGCGTATATTCAAACAAACCAGCGAACAGGAGCCGATTCTCAAAATTGACATGGCTACTGGTGATAAGATCATGGTGCTTTCTGGTCCATTTAAAGACTTTGAAGGCGAGGTGATTGAAGTCTCTCCAGAGCGGAGTAAGCTTAAAGCCTTGCTCTCAATTTTCGGCAGGGATACACCAGTAGAATTGGAATTTAATCAGGTAGAGAAACAAAGCTAAATACAAATGGCGAAGAAAATAGTAGCGGTCATTAAACTGGCCCTGAATGCTGGAAAAGCCAACCCAGCACCGCCAGTGGGTCCCGCCTTGGGTCAACATGGTGTTAACATCATGATGTTCTGCAAAGAGTACAATGCCAAAACAGCAGATCAAGCTGGAATGGTGATACCTGTAGAAATTTCGGTTTTTGAAGACCGGAGTTTTACATTTGTACTCAAGACACCACCAGCATCGGAACTAATTCGCAAGGCAGCGAAAATTGAAAGAGGCTCGAATGAACCCAACAAAAAGAAAGTAGGGTCAATTACCAAAGCTCAATTGCAAGAAATAGCCCAAACGAAACTGCCCGATCTCAATGCCAACGACATAGACGCGGCAATGAAAATTGTGGGAGGAACGGCTAAGAATATGGGTGTAACAATCACAGATTAGTCATTGGTCATTAGTAAAAAACTGGCAAATGACAAGGGACAAATAAGTAAAAATTATCGGGGGAGAGGCGAAGCTTCGGAATTACCCCAAGAGAAAAAAATGCCAAAAATATCGCGTCGTTTGCAGACGCTGCAAGCAAAAGTAGAAGACAAGGACTATCTACCCCTAGAGGCTTTAGCTCTTCTGAAAGACACAGCAACAGCTAAATTTGCCGAAGCTGCGGAAGCGCATATCCGGTTGGGAATTGACCCCAAGTATACAGATCAACAGTTGCGGACAACGGTAGCACTGCCCAAAGGTACAGGACAAATTGTCCGGGTGGCGGTGATAGCCAGAGGCGAAAAGGTAAACGAAGCAAGCGTCGCTGGGGCTGATATAGTAGGTTCAGAAGAACTTATTGACGAAATCCAGAAAGGTAGAATGGATTTTGACAAGCTGATTGCTACACCCGATGTAATGCCACAGGTGGCAAAGCTGGGTAAGTTGCTTGGGCCGCGCGGTTTGATGCCATCTCCCAAGGGTGGAACCGTGACATTTGATTTAGCAGGTGCGATCGCAGAATTCAAAGCTGGTAAATTAGAGTTCCGAGCTGATCGAACTGGTATTGTCCATGTTATGTTTGGTAAGGCAACCTTCTCGCCTGAAGATTTGTTAGTCAACCTGAAGGCATTGCAGGAGACAATTGATCGTAACCGTCCTTCAGGAGCTAAAGGTCGTTATTGGCGCACATTTTATATAGCTGCCACAATGGGGCCATCGATTAAAGTTGATGTCAGCGCCCTACGAGATTTAAAACTGAGCGAAGCAACGTAAAAGAAGTAGTAAGTAGGGAATTTTCTCACTCACTACTCCCCACTCCCCACTAAGAAATTAAATAGGCAAAGCCGGAGACAGCAGGTGCTAATAGCTTAATATCCTGCCGAGGTGAAAACTCTAATTGTCAAAATTACCATGCGTAAAGGTGTGATAACTATGGCATCAGGAGTTTTACTACCCAACCCCGGCTTACATTAGCTAGGGGTTTGTTGTTTTGGTTCAGGTTTAGAAAAAACGTAGAAGTAGGGCAATGATTAATTGTTTTAAGGAGGTGAGATTGAAATGGGTAGAACACTAGAAAATAAAAAAGAGATAGTAGCTGATCTCAAAGAAACTTTGAGTGAGTCAACTTTGGCACTGGTAATAGAGTATCAAGGGCTAACGGTTGCAGAAATTACTGACTTGCGGCGGCGGCTGCGTCCGAGTGGCACTGTTTGTAAAGTGACTAAAAATACTCTGATGGGCATTGCCATTGAAGGTGACAAAAAATGGCAACCCCTATCGGAATTACTCAAAGGTTCTTCAGCCTTTTTGCTGGTTAAAGAAGATTTTTCATCGGCAATTAAAGCATATCAAGAGTTCCAGAAAACTACCAAGAAGACAGAACTTCGTGGTGGTGTCATGGAAGGTCGCCTCCTCAAAGAACCGGATATCAAGGCTCTGGGAGACTTGCCATCTAAGGAACAACTCATAGCGCAAATTGCTGGAGCTATCAATGCTTTGGCTGGCAAGATTGCTGTGGGTATCAACGAAATTCCTGGTTCACTGGCTCGTGCTTTCCAGGCTGTGGCTGACCAAAAGCAAGGTGATACCAGTACCGAAACCGCTGCTGTACAAGATAGCAGCACTGAAACCACTGCTGTACAAGATGGCGGCGCTGAAACCGTTACTGTACAAGATAGCAGCACTGAAACCACTCCCGTACAGGATAGCGGTGCTGAAACCACTGCCGTACAAGATAGCGGTGCTGAAACCACTGCCGTACAAGATAGCGGTGCTGAAACCGCTGCTGAATAGACTTCGTGGTTCATCAGTCAAGAGTCAAAAGTCTATAGTTAAAGACCAATGACCTATGACAAATAAATAATCAAAATTACAGGAGTTATATCAATGTCTACTGCAACCGATCAAATTTTAGAACAACTAAAAACCCTATCTTTGCTGGAAGCAGCTGAGTTAGTTAAGCAAATTGAAGAAGCCTTCGGCGTGAGTGCAGCAGCACCAGCCGGCGGCATGATGATGATGGCTCCTGGTGGTGGTGCTGCTCCTGCTGAGGAAGTAGTTGAGCAAACCGAGTTTGATGTGATTCTAGAATCAGTTCAAGCTGATAAGAAGATTGCCGTCCTGAAGATTGTCCGGGAATTGACTGGTCTGGGTCTGAAAGAAGCAAAAGACTTGGTGGAAGCTGCACCCAAGGCAGTTAAGGAAGGTATGGCTAAGGATGCTGCTGAAGATGCTAAGAAGCGGATCGAAGAAGCTGGTGGTAAGGTGACTGTGAAGTAGTCACAATTACATTAGTAGTTTTTTTATTAAAGAGCCAAAGTCAGGCTCTTTTTTTATATCAAATCAGTTGCCTTTTAAGCTTTCCCTTAAAAAAAACTAAAGGTTATTGCAATCTAGACGCGCTAATCTCCTCAAGCCGCTGGACAAATATATACTATAAGTGTAATATAAAAGTTATTATTAACTACAGACACTACAAAAATTCGATGATCCGCAGATTATTCTCAAATTTAAATAGTGTAGTGCATTGCTATCCCTGGTGGGGTTTAGGCAAAGCAATTGTGCTATTTGCCTTTGAGGGAATATATTGTTTTTTAGACGGTAAATTTGTCGATGAAAACATTTTGACAGGATTGGTGCTTTGGCTGAATGCAGACCAATCAATCCAGAGTGGGAGGTGTCGGGCGATCGCGACACCGATATAGTGGAAAAAGTATCAACTTCAACTACTTGACCCCCGATCCTGATAACCAGAGGCGGGAGTTATTTTTAAGGAGTTTTTTTAGATGCAAGTTCAACCACCAAGTCTGCAACCACATATACTACAAAATTCAGTGGTAGTGTTTTCTAAGAACTACCTACCACTAGCACGCGTCAATATCAAACGAGCAATAGTGCTGTTAATTACGGGTCAGGCAGAATCTTTAAATTTTGGCACTACAAAGCACTGGGAAGTCCGTTCTCCTAGTATCGTACTACAAGTGCCTGAACATATCCGCTTGACGGTGGGTAATCCAGAACGTCACTGGAAAGTGCCTCCAGTGAATCGACGTGAGGTACTGAGACGAGATAACCACACCTGTCAATACTGCGGCAGCACCAAGCGTCTAACGCTTGACCATGTAATTCCTCGTTCAAAAGGTGGACAGCACCGTTGGGACAACGTAGTGACTGCGTGTGAAAAGTGTAACTCAACCAAAGGCGATCGCTTAGTTCATGAAGTTGGAATGGTACTTAAAACTAAGCCCAAATCTCCAATTCACCCAGCAGTTGCATTTGCAGAACAATTTTGGAATGCACAACGCCTGACTGAAACAGTGCTGAGTGCTGAGTAAAAAGTAGGAGTAATTATTGAACTTAGAATTTAATAGAATGGTTGTATGGCGGTGACTCTGCAAAAAGGGACTTGCTCAAACTTATGCAAATATTTTATAAAGAATAGGTAGAGTTCTTCCTTTGATATTTGGGAGATGTTTCTTGTTTTATAATCAGATTAAATATAATGATCCGGATGACAACACAAGACGCACGACAATACGCACCAGCAACCCAGCGCAATAGCGAACCAATTCTAGAAGTACTTTTACAAGTGTTGCCGGAGAGTGGCACTATTTTAGAAATAGCAAGTGGTACTGGTGAACACGCAGTCTTTTTTGCGTCCAAGCTCAGGGATTGTCTGTGGCTACCAACAGATGCAAATCCGCAATCAAGAGCCAGCATTATTTCATGGACTGAACACGATGTATGTGATAACGTTTATGCACCGCTTGATTTAGATGTCAGAGAACCAGTTTGGGCAGTGGAAAATGATGCATTTGATTGGCTAAATACGCAGCCAATTGTCGCCATCGTCAACATCAATATGATTCACATTTCACCTTGGTCAGCCTGTCTGGGGTTAATGGCAGGGGCAGGTCGTATCCTAAAAGCAGGAGGTATCCTCTATTTGTATGGCCCCTTCAAGCAAGGTGGAAAACATACAGCAGCAAGTAATGCAGCTTTTGACGAATATTTACACACCGAAAACCTAGAGTGGGGTGTACGTAACTTGGATGATGTTATAGCAGTAGCTAGCGCACAAAATCTCACCTTGAAACAGATTTACCAAATGCCAGCTAATAATCTTTCAGTAGTGTTTCAACGTTCCGCTTAATAATTATTCGGTTATGATGCAGGTGTCGCAGCTACGCCCGTCGTAGACATTTCTTGACCGATACGTTTAAGAATTTGCAATATTTTTAAGAATTTGCAATATTTCATACACTTTCGGATTGCTATATGAATAATCAACTGTACGAACAAGATTTTAATCTTTGGCGAGAAAGCATTATTGAGCAGATTAAAGAACATCGTTTTAACGACATAGACTGGGAGCATTTGCTTTTAGAATTAGAAGATATGGGAAAGTCAGAGAAACGGTCATTTATTAGTAATTTAACAATCTTGATTGCTCATTTACTAAAGTTAACCGTTCAATCTGATGCTCCTGAGATGATGAAAGGAAGCTGGTATAGTTCTGTCACAGAACATCGTTTCAGAATAAACAGGGATTTAGAAGAAAATCCTTCTTTTAAGAACTATATTACTGAAGTTATTTCTAAAGCCTATGCCGATGCTCGTAAACTCGCAATCAAAGAAAGTAAAAAAGCTAAATTAGGAGTGAGAAAACCAACTGACGCAGAATATCCTCTCGATTGTCCTTTTCTGATAGAACAGTTATTAGATGAGGATTTTTATGGAGATGGCGATTAAGATTCGTAGATTGGGTTGAATGCACCATCTTGATTAAATCTATTATGGTACGTTAGTCTCTGGTGTAATAGCGGCTACGCCTACGCATGAGTTGCAAGGGAGTAGATTTGCATCAGTGATAATTGCTCGCAGCTACTAAACTACTCTAAAATTACATTACCCGACCAAACAAAAATCTGAAGATGGCTAGAGAATTCAACATTATTATAGAACGCGACTCTGAAGGTTATTTTGTTGCCTCCGTACCTAGTATTGCTGGATGTCACACCCAAGCCAAATCTCTAGACGAAGTGATAGAGCGGATTAAAGAAGCTATTGAACTTTGTTTAGGGGTTGAACAAGAAAATGCCGAAGTATTAGAGTTTATCGGTATGCAGAGGGTTTCTGTTATAATATGAGATTATTTGATTTTTTCTTTCACTAGAACTACTACAATTACTATTGATGCTAGATAATGGGGAGGCTTTGATATTTTCTTGCCAATCTAGCCCAGACAAACAGAACTAACACCTATGCGAACTCACTATTGCGGCGAACTCCGAAAAGAACATATTGGAAAAACTGTTACCTTTTACGGATGGATAGACCGTCGCCGCGATCATGGTGGTGTGATATTTTTAGATTTACGCGATCGCTCTGGAATTGTCCAAATCGTCAGCGATCCGCAACGCACCCCTGACTCCTACGAACAAGCCAACGCTTTGCGAAATGAATATGTTGTTGAAATCACTGGTAGAGTAACGCAACGTCCCGAAGAATCGCTAAATACCCGCATCCCCACAGGCGAGGTAGAAATCTACGCCGATAAAATTGAACTCCTCAACGCGGTTCGCAAACAGTTACCTTTTCAAGTTTCCGTAGCTGACACTGAGACAGTGCGGGAAGACTTGCGGCTGAAATATCGTTATTTGGATTTGCGACGCGATCGCATGGCGCAAAATTTGCAACTGCGTCATCAAATTGTCAAAGCCATGCGTCGTTATCTAGAAGATTTGCAAGGTTTCATCGAAGTTGAAACCCCAATACTTACCCGTTCTACCCCAGAAGGAGCGCGGGATTATGTTCTACCCAGTCGCGTCAATCCTGGTGAGTGGTATGCTTTGCCGCAATCACCCCAGCTATTTAAACAATTGCTGATGGTATCCGGCTTGGATAGATATTATCAGATTGCCCGTTGCTTTCGTGATGAAGATTTGCGCGCCGACAGACAACCAGAATTTACTCAATTGGACATGGAAATGAGCTTCATGTCTCAAGAGGAAATTATCGAACTAAATGAAAACTTAGTTTGCCATATCTTCAAAACAGTTAAAGGCATTGAGTTACAGCGCCCTTTTCCCCGTCTTACTTATACTGAAGGGATGGAACGCTACGGTAGTGATAAACCAGATACCCGCTATGGTTTGGAATTAGTTGATGTCTCCGATGTTGTAAAA
>Ga0209591_10000951_pt1 | contig 37243 bp, 29 predicted proteins | sample MAT01_FD_187207 | JGI IMG/M metagenome (GOLD analysis project Ga0209591, IMG submission 187207) | Freshwater microbial communities from Lake Fryxell liftoff mats and glacier meltwater in Antarctica - MAT-01 (SPAdes) (version 2) | ecosystem: Environmental > Aquatic > Freshwater > Ice > Liftoff... | reverse complement strand
CTTTAAGGTGATTGCCGAAAATGCTGGTTGTACACTGAACCTAGATAATCTAGAATATGGGGTTCTATTCAAGAATAGACATTTTTGTGTCATCTCCGTGAATGGGTAAAATTCTAGCGGTATTAAGGTAGAACATACTTTTTGGTACTTGTTCAAATCTGCGGCAGGGCATGACGTGGATTCAAAACAAAGCTCAGTCAATGTCTTCATAGAAGAGTCACTGAGAAGCCTATACTGTATGCTTGCATCAGTGTAGGTATGTCACGATTTAAACCCGATATAAAACAGGACTCCTTCCTGTTTCCGGCTGACAGCTAAAATTAACACTCTTAATTTTATTGATAAATTTTTTTATTAGTAGTTGACATTTATTCTCAACCAAGGCTATATTCTTATAAAGTGTTCTCCTCTCTTTTAAGGATCGGCAGACGGGATTAGCCAGCAGTAGCAGGCTCGTCCCTCTTTTTTTTGATCGGTCATTGGTCATTAGTCATTAGTTAAATTAAATATTGATTGACTCTAGACAAAGGACAAATACTTCTCTACGAGACGCTACGCTTTAGCGATACGCTCAGTACAAATTGGACTTTGGACAAAGGACAAATGACAAATGACAAATGATGCGATCGTGATTGGGTCTGGGATTGGCGGATTAGTAACAGCGACCCAGTTAGCGGCAAAGGGAGCGAAAGTGCTGGTACTGGAACGTTATTTGATTCCAGGTGGTAGCGCTGGTTATTTTGAACGCCAAGGTTATCGATTCGATGTTGGCGCATCAATGATTTTTGGACTGGGAGACAAGGGTACTACCAACTTACTCACCCGTGCATTATCAGCTGTAAATGTTAGCCAAGAAGCGATCGCAGATCCAGTGCAGATTCACTATCATCTACCTCAAGGTTTAGACTTGAAGGTTGACCGGGTTTATGAAAAATTTTTGCAAAATCTTATTGCTCATTTTCCCCATGAAGAACAGGGAATTCGTCGCTTTTATGACGAATGCCAAAAAGTATTCAAGTGTCTCAATAGCATGGATTTGCTGTCGCTGGAAGAACCTCGGTATCTACTGCGGGTATTTTTTCAGCATCCTTTGGCATGTCTCGGTTTAGTTAAGTATCTGCCCCAAAATGCCGGGGACGTGGCGCGGCGCTACATCAAAGACCCGCAATTATTGAAATTTATCGATATGGAATGTTATTGCTGGTCGGTGGTTCCATCAGACATGACACCAATGATTAATGCTGGGATGGTCTTTTCTGACAGGCATTATGGCGGAGTCAACTATCCCAAAGGCGGAGTGGGACAAATTGCCCAAAAACTGGTGGAAGGTCTAGAGAAGGCTGGAGGTAAGATTCAGTACCAAGCTAGAGTCACGAAAATTCTCACAGAACAGGGAAAAGCGGTAGGTGTGCAACTGGCTAATGGTAAAGTATATCGGGGTAAACGCATAGTTTCTAATGCTACACGCTGGGATACATTTGAACAATTATTACCAGCAAAAGAAATGCCAGATAATGATAAAAAGTGGCAACAAAATTATCAAAAATCTCCAAGCTTCTTGAGTTTGCACATCGGGGTAAAGGAGTCAGTTTTACCTGCGGGGACAGAGTGCCACCATATTTTGCTGGAAGATTGGGAAAAGATGACAGCAGTGGAAGGCACAGTTTTTGTTTCGATTCCCACATTGCTTGATCCAGATTTAGCACCAAGTGGATATCACATCATTCATGCATTTACGCCTCACTGGATAGATGATTGGCAAAAACTTTCTCCGAGTGAGTACGAAGCGAAGAAAGAAGAGGCGGCTTGGCGAATTATTGATCGCCTAGAGAAGATTTTCCCAGGTTTAGATGCTGGATTGGATTATTTAGAAGTGGGGACACCCCGCACCCATCGCCGCTTTTTGGGTCGTCAGGATGGCACTTATGGGCCAATTCCCCGACGGAAGTTGTGGGGGTTATTGAATATGCCCTTTAATCGCACAGCTATTCCAGGACTTTATTGTGTAGGGGATAGTACCTTTCCGGGTCAAGGATTGAATGCAGTAGCTTTTTCTGGGTTTGCTTGCGCCCATCGCATTGCCGTAGATTTAGGATTTTAACGTACATCAATCAAGGTGATTACAGGAACAGCCTACGTAAAAAAATAGATGTGGTTTTTCGTATAAGCGCATAATTTACAAAATTTTTCATAATTATGCTTTAAAGGTTTTATAACCGCCCTTTTAATGTTAGGTAATTGATACAGCTATAGTAGCGTGTCAAGACTAAATTGATGCAATATAAAAGTTTAGTTATGTTTCTACAATCTCAATATTTCCAAGATTTTTAATGCACTATTTTAGCCTTGCTACGCCAGTAGGGTGTGTTATATCATGTCCGCTTGATTGCTTATTAAACTCGAAGAACCCCACCCCGCCAAAGCTGTGCTTTGTCTCCCCTCCCCGCTTGCGGGGAGGGGTTGGGGGTGGGGTTCTTTTATTATGGCTAATTTGACGGACATGATATTACGGCTTCCGTAACACACTGAAAGCCTCAAATGATGCCGTACTCTCAGCAATAAAATACCCTACAGCTACAGTGATTTTCTATTTAATTCAACCTACCCACTTGGATTACATAATTTTGATTTTATTGGCTGCTTTCGTAGCCTTTTCCCTTGCCTCTTGGACATTATCACCCTTTGCCAAAGCTACGCCCATTCGCCGATATGGATGAGCATTAGGTTTACCAAATAATCTAATATCTACATCTTTTTCTGACAAAGCATCGGCTACACCACCAAAAGCAATAGAATCAGATTTTTCTGAAGCTAAAATTACCGCACTGGCTGATGCTCCTAGCTGTTGTATATGAGGAATTGGCAAATCTAAAATAGCTCTTAAATGTAGTTCAAATTCATTGAGATTTTGTGATATTAATGTTACCATTCCTGTATCATGCGGTCTGGGAGAAAGTTCAGAAAAAATCACTTCGTCTTTGGTAATGAAAAATTCAACGCCAAAAATTCCGGCTCCTCCTAAAGCATCGGTGACTTTTATAGCTATTTCTTGAGCTTTTAATATCTTTTTTTCAGAAATTGCTGCCGGTTGCCACGACTCTTGATAATCGCCTCGTTCTTGGCGATGACCAATAGGAGAACAGAAAATAATGGGTGCATTCCACTGTTTAATTGTCAGTAAAGTTATCTCAATTTCAAAGTTAATAAATTCTTCTACAATGACTTTTTGACTGTCTCCTCTAGAATTAGCGATCGCATAGTTCCATGCTTTCTCAACTTCACTCTTATCCTGCACTACAGACTGACCTTTGCCAGAGGATGACATCACAGGTTTAACAACATTACTAAACCCAATTTCATCAGAAATTGCAATCAATTCTTCTAGAGTTGTTGCATAACCATATTTAGCTGTTCTGATACCTAATTCTTGATGTGCCAGTTCCCGAATTCTATCGCGGTTCATTGTATAGTTAGTGGCTGCCGCAGTCGGTATAACTGTAATCCCTCGCTGTTCAAATTCGATCAGCTTTTCTGTTCTGATTGCTTCAATTTCTGGTATAATAATATCTGGCTGATGTTTTGTCACTACAGCTTCTAAATCATCAGCACTGAGCATAGAAATAACTTCATAAGCATCAGCAACTTGCATCGCTGGAGCATTAGCGTAGCGGTCAACGGCAATCACATAATTACCAAGACGTTGAGCAGCGATCGCAAATTCTTTGCCTAGTTCTCCTGAACCCAGCAACATCAATTTTTGGGGTAATTTAATACTCATTAATTTATCCAGGTCAATCTCAATTTAATAATCTTATAATTTTGTGTGTTTTAATTACCATCTCCTCAAGAATTAAAGCCTCGGCTCCGCTCGGCTTTAACAGTGAGCGGAGCCGAACTGTTAAATCTAGCACCGCGAAGTTGTAAATCTTGACGTTGTAGATGATTTAAACCAGTACCTACGCCAAGCTGACACTTATCTACTAGAGTCTCCAACCAAATAGTCTCGTTAAGAGTTGCACCTCGTAAATTTGCATTTCTCAAATCGGCTTCCGTAAAATTTGCAAATAAGAGGTCTGCATTGACTAAACTACTACCTTGTAGATTTGCTCCTGATAAATTTCCTCGAATTAAGTTTACTCCATCTAAAATTAAACCAGATAAATCTGCTCCTATAAGATTAGGGAATTTTAACTGACTTGGATATTTAAAAAACCGCATTATACAAATTATATTTGCTTCATTTAGTTGTATTTGGGTTAAAAATTCATAACGAGCTATGCCCAGTTGCTTAAGAATTTGTAGACGCTGTGGGGGGCTTTGTTCTAAAAACTGGATGGCTGTATAGCGTAAGTCTTGAGTAGGCAGATTTAGCATTATTGTCAAATTGTCATGATACTTATGCTAATAAAAAGTTTAACCTTAATGCAAGAACCCCGATTTCTTTGAGAAGGCGGGGTTCTAATGGATAACTACTTATTTAGCGTCCTGCTAACAATGCTTTCGTTGCAGATTCGCCTGCTAATCTTACCTGCTTTGTTAACTGGAAATTCAACAAAGCTAAAACACTAAACTGAGCTAGGAATGCCATAAAAATTGTTGTCGCTCCAGAGTATTGTATTGCTGCCCAAGGATAAATTGAAAACAGCCATGCATTAGGATATTTCCACGAGATGCCAAGAACTTCTAGAATCATCGGTGGTAGGAACGTTACTGCACCTATAGTACCTATTGCCCAGAAAGAACGTTTGGGAGTTTTCAGCAAAAGTATCAATTGGGTAATGGTAGCGTAAATCATGATTATGCTGATAGACAAAGCTACAGCTAAAAGTACTTTGAATCTGTCAAAATTGTTATCCGCCAAATTTTGGCTATAGTCTGTATCAAAAACAGATGTAATTGAAATCCAGACTAGCAAAGGGATAGTAACAATTGCCAGATTAATAGCGATCGCTACAAGTGCAGGGCTTTTTTCCGCCAAAATCAGATCCCGCCACACACTCTTGCGGCTAGAAATTTCCTGATGTCGGTATCTTGCCCAATCTTGTATATCTTGACGATGAGGGGAAAGAACGGCAATTAAACTGAAAACTAACCCGAAGTTGTACATTGCCAGATAAAGTAAATTTGCCCCAACCTGTTCATCAAAGTTGGCATTATTTTGCCAATATTGTAAGCTAAATCCCCACATCATCACCTGGCAAAAAGCTACTAATAAATAACTTTGTCCCTTGCTGATGATTGAGGCTTGAGGATTACGGAAGCAACGTTTAAGAGCTTGTAATATTCCATAACTGCACAATCCCAAGTTCAACAAATGGAAACCAACAACACTAACAACATTTTTTCCTAATGGTAAAAAGAAAAACTCCAAGCTGTTCAGTTGAGAACCATTGTATACATGTAACAAGTTAGGAAACAGATAATTTATTGTATCCCAAGGAGCGAAAAGCCTTATCCAAGCAGTTGAATTATTTAAAACGTTGCTAGAAGACGACGATGCAAACCTCATTGCTGTGAACAATAAAAGCAAAACTGTACCACTACCCAACCAAGGCTGAAAACCGCTAAACAAACGACTAATTAAACCAAATAGTAGTGCGGCACTGTAGAAGAAAATACAGCTAGCAGCAAGAATGGCGTAGTAGCTCAAAATGTAACTAGAGGCAATTTGGGCAGAATGTCCAGCCAACAAATGTAAAGGAACTGCAACTAATATTACGAGATAAATTAAACTTGGAACTCCTAGCAACTTGCCAGTCAATATACTTGTTTCTGATTGGGGGCTGAGACGGATGAAATTTAGCGTACCGCGAGTTTCTTCTTTGGCTAAATCGTTGATTAGCAAATAAGTTCCTGCAACTAATAGTGTAAATACAAAAACTACACTAAACGAGAGAAACATATATTCCCAGTGATCTCGCCACCACAACTGCCAATCAATGTCGTTTTGAGGACAATAATTATTTGATAAATACTCCTGAAATTTATCAAATACAGTTGTGGCTTCCTGGTTTTGTGTTTTCAGATTAGTGAGGATTGCTGAATTGGATGGTTTAATCTGCTGATAATTATTTAATTGTTGGGAGAGAAAATTTTGTTGCCGACCAAGTAGGTTGTATCGCTGATTGTAAGTTTCACGTAGACGACAGTATATACCAGTTAGCGAGTATTTATCATCTGGCAAATCTCGTAACTGATATAAAAAAACTACCAGTTGCAGTAGTAGGGATGTAGCAACTGCGATCGCTACATTAAAAAATTTCAGGCGTCCTTTAAGTTCTCGCAATAGTTGCGGATTCCAATCGCCGATTCTGTCTATCAAATTGGGCATCATAGGAAAAAATTCTCCAAAAATGGGGAGTAATATTTATTGACGAATCAAGATGCTTGTTTGTGACCTAATTTTAAAAAAATACTTTCTAAGTCTTCTTGCGTACAGTGAAAATCAGTCAGGGGAATGCCCGCTTTGATGAGCGATCGCAACAACTCAGCACTATCTTCATCTTTGCCAGAAAAATTCACCCGCACACTGTTTTTTGCTGATATTACCTCCCACTCTTCTACTAAATGATGATGTTTCAATTCTCTTAAAAGTGCCTCTAGGTTTCCTAGAGTTGATATCACAATCTGCTGGTGGGAAAGACGTTGGTAAAGTTGTTGTAACGAGGTACTTTCTACCAAGAAGCCAAGTTCCATAATTCCCACAGAAGTACACAGTTCCGCTAAATCACTGAGAACATGAGAGGAAATAATTACCGTCATTCCAGCTTCTCGCAAAGCCTTGATGATTTCACGAAACTGCATCCTAGCAATGGGATCAAGCCCAGAAACAGGCTCATCTAGTAATAGTAAAATCGGTTCGTGGATAATGGTTCGCGCTAAACTTAAGCGCTGTTTCATCCCCCGCGACAGAGTAGAAATTTGGCTCTTGCGTTTATTTCCAAGTTGGATGAGTTCTAAAACTTCATGTAGGCGTTGAGTCCGGCGCGGTTCTCGTAAACGATACAGACGCGCAAAATAATCTAGGTAATCCCAGACTGTCAGATCCTCATATAGCGGGTAGTCATCGGGTAAGTAGCCTAGACGACGCTTAAGTTTGGGATTACTCTTGTCACGAAGTAAGCGATCGCCATTAATATAAATCTCGCCCGTAGTTGGTTCCTCAGCAGTTGCCAACATTCGGATGAGAGTGGTTTTACCCGCGCCATTCGGCCCAATCAGTCCATATACTTCCCCTACCTGGATTTCTAAATCAACATCATTGACAGCAACGTGCCGGTCAAATTGCTTAGTTAGTCCACGGGTGCAAATTGCTAATTCTTTTACCATCGCTGCTGGGGTGCGGCTTGTGATTAACACTTAACCTAGCCTTTTCTACAGCTTTTGTCAGGCTGGTTTCAGAAATTGAAACTGAGTTTATATAAAGTTGCTTTGTGTAATGGGCATTATTTACTACTGTTTCAATGAAGTTTTAAATAATACCAATTATTAAGTTTTACTACGGTGGATAGTCAATTACCCGCCACTGAGCGGAGTACCGCTACAGTGGGGGCTTGTATCTACGCTCCACCTCAATTCTGAAAACATGAGCAGGATATCAGCTTTGGTTTCATCGCGCGACACATCAGGGGATACTGACAAGCTCCCCGTACTCGTCCAGTCTTGCCGAACGAGCAACGTTCTCATTGCAATATTTCTGGAGCCAACCAAATCAGCGTGTAATTCATTGCCGCAGCACGCCTATAGTGGGGGAATCCTGCTGATCTAGTTGAGAAAATCTCTAAGAGATCGAATGAAACAGCCCTACTTTTTAAAGGGAGTTGGGAATCTCTTCTGCGTAAGTCCTACAAAATATAGGTGGCATTAATCCTATTCATATTTTTTATCCGTTAAGATAATTTTTTCTAATTACAGCCTGACTTGAGCCGGAAATAATATAAATAAAACTTATCAGGATTAAGCAACTAAATTTCATTACTAATCGGGTTCAATTTCCAGTTACATCGTTTAATTTTTCTCGTAGTATCAGAATTGAAGCAAATTTAAACCAGCGGCTAATCCCACAGAACAGCCGTGACCTTTGCCTAAAGATAACTTATACTACCGTTTGCAAAAGAGAGGATTACTTAATGGCAACTTATCAAGTTACACTAATCAACGAGGCCGAAGGACTAAACACAACAATTCCCGTTGAGGACGATACCTATATTCTAGACGCTGCCGAAGAAGCTGGTCTTGACCTGCCCTACTCTTGCCGCGCTGGTGCTTGCTCGACCTGTGCAGGTAAGCTCGTAAAGGGTACTGTTGATCAGGGTGACCAGTCCTTCTTAGATGACGATCAAATAGAAGCTGGATATGTACTGACCTGTGTCGCTTACCCTACCTCTGACGTGACAATCGAAACTCACAAAGAGGAAGAACTCTACTAAGAGTTAGGCCCCTCAACAATAAACCTCTTGCAAGAGTTAGTGATGTTGAAAAAATAAAAGCATCACATCTAGTGTTAACGCCCTTTCAATGCCGTGTCTATAAAGCGACTTTGACAAAAAGCCTAATTTCCTGTTGAGCAGGAACACAGTAAATTTTGTGTTCCTGCTTGATTTTTTAAGTATAGACTTTTCCGATTAGCTTAAAGTTTAGTCTCTTTGCTGAAAATCTGAATCTGAGTACCAGGATAGTAGAATTGGAGAATTTTTGGACTTGACCAACCTAACTTAGCTAAATTTTGAGCGCCAGTTTGACTCAAGCCGACTCCATGTCCTAATCCACCACCAATAAAGGCGTATCCCCACAGTTCGGGTTTTCCTTTGTTCAGGGGTTCGATGTAAAATAGCGTACTTCTAGGAGCAGCAAAGGCACTACGAACTTCGTCTTTGTGGAGAAGAAAGGTGCTGTTATCAGTTTTAACGGCAAGTTCAAGGATACGCCCACTCTGGCTTCGCTTTACTACTGCCATAGCCTGAATTGTCTTAAATTTGGCATGGGGACTTTTTTTCACCTGCAAAAATTTCTGCAAGTCCTTGGTAATATCCTCTAAAGAGGTTTCCTTATGCCAACGAAACATATCCCACTTGCTTTCATTAAATCCTTCTTGGATATTAATAAATTTTTGGAAGTTCTTTTCATCTGCTAAACTCTGCTTAGACAAGTTCCAAAAATTAGTCGGAGCATCCAGTACAGGGCGCAGATAGGGACGATCATCGCCATTCCAGACATCGCTGAAGGAGGCGGTAACGCCACCAGTAGTGGAAGAATAAAGGGCATCTACTAGTTCGTTTTTATAGGTTACTACCTTACCCCTGGTTGAGGCGATCGCTCGGTCTGTTTTAGCCACCGCTCCATTCAGCCCATAATAAACTTGGCAGTGAGTATCAGCACACAACTGATAGTTATCTGCGGCGAACCTGCGTAAATTTCTTAAAGCATAAGTCCGAGCGAGAATTGCCTGGGCTTCCAGCGCCGCTGTTGGTGCATCTGTGCCTATTTCGTAAGGCACAACCCCACGCAAATAAGTTTCTAAAGTTACTTGGTTAACTAGAGTGTATGTGCCATAAGCATTTGGCTGCAAATTCAGTCGCCCAGCATAAAGACGAGCATTTTCTGGTTTCTCGCTTTTATTCACCCGAATCAAGTTTTTATCAGTACTGATTTCCAAATCATTCGGGCTATAGCGCTTACCATCCACCACCCAACTAACTCGCGGTACTTGTTTTAAAACTCTAGTATCAAGATATACTTTTTCTTTGGTAGAAGCCTGGATGTTTTGCAATAGCAAGCGTCGCAGTAAAGGAGTGCTATAAACATCTCGTTTTGCCCAAACCTGCCAGCGTTCTGGCTGGGCTATTTCCACTTCCATTCCCTGAGAACGCCATTTATTAGCACTGTCTTCCGCAGTTTCAAAGGTGCGATATGTACCCAAAACTACCACTTCTTCGACTACTGACTGGGGTAAAGCTTGCATGACTGTTTCCAGCTTTACAGGATTTTTGGTAATCAGGGTTTGCTGCTTGTTGCCCGCAAGAAATTTTAGCTTTAAGCGATCGCCTTTTGTGGGTTCTAGTTGCAGCTTGGCTGTGGGTTGTGAGCCAAATCGCTGCACAATCCCAATTTTCAGTTCCATACCCTGAATGTTACTTTCAGGCCCTGATGCAGCAGTTAGTCCCAATAGACAAAATGTGGTCAGCACGGTGTGGGAAAAACGCCAAAGCGATAATTTCATAGCTACCTGATAGCGATCGCCCAGCGTCTCCAAGAGTTGCGATAGCGAGTTATTGATCGTCTTCTGCCCCTTAATGCGGTGTTGGAGCTGATTTTCCGATTGCTTTTTAGTGCGGTTTTTTTGTCGCATGAGTGCTCCAATGATACCATTAGCAGTTTTGCCCAAAGTAGTTGCAAAACGTAGTCATAATGACTATGATTTATTTAGAGACACAAAACAGAACTAGTTGGATAAACTCCTTATGGTTAGAGTCCAAGAAATTCCATTAAATCAGATAAAACGGCCGTTGCCTCGTGCAAACGATCCAAATAAAGTGCAAGTCTTAATGGAATCGATTGCGGAGATTGGGCAGCAAGAACCTATAGATGTCCTAGAAGTAGATGGACAATATTATGGCTTTTCAGGTTGCCATCGGTATGAGGCTTGCCAGCGTTTAGGCAAAGAAACCGTTTTAGCCAGAGTTCGTAAAGCACCTCGCAGCGTTTTAAAGATGCACTTGGCGTAGACAATGAGAGTGGGGAGCAGGGGGGCAGAGGAAAATAATTAATAACCAATGCCCCATGCCCAATTCCCAATCCCCAATTACATATAACCTAATTAGGAGAAAATTATGTCATCGAAAGTAACAGTCAAAAATATAAATATCGGCATTGACGAGGCGAGTAGGGCTAAAATCGCCGAGGGTTTATCTCGCCTGTTGGCTGACACTTATACACTTTATCTGAAAACTCATAACTTCCATTGGAATGTAACGGGGCCAATGTTCCAAACATTGCATTTGATGTTTGAGACCCAGTATACAGAATTAGCCTTAGCAGTTGATTTAATTGCCGAGAGAATTAGAGCGCTTGGCTATCCCGCGCCAGGAACCTACAGCGAATATGCCAAACTAAGTTCGATTCCAGAAACTCCCGGCGTTCCTAAAGCTGTAGAAATGATCGGTTTACTAGTAGAAGGACAAGAAGCCGTAGTCCGAACTGCACGGTCTATTTTCCCCGTGGTAGAGGAGGTTAACGACGAACCTACCGCCGATTTATTAACTCAGCGGATGCAAGTACACGAGAAGACAGCTTGGATGTTGAGAAGTTTACTGGAAGAATAGTATTGGGGCATGGGGAATGGGGCATAGGGATTAGGCGATAGAGAAAAACTTAATCGCCAATGTTCAATACCCAATGCCCAATGTCCAATACCCAATGCCCAATGTCCAATACTCAATGCCCAATGTCCAATACCCAAAAGTTGCAAGATTTAATGCAACAGGTGGGTATTCCTAGTTTTAAAGCGCTGAGTCGTGCTGCTGGCGTTTCAGAGCGTCAACTTTTGCGGTTACGCCAAGGGAAGCTTGAGCAGATGCGCGTAGATATATTGCTTAAGCTGTCGCCAGTGCTACAAATTCCACTAAATGAATTAATCGCAACTTTTTCAACCGTAGAGTTGTTACAAGAGAAAGCAGCGCCTACTCAGGCATTATTAGAAGAAATTGCAGATTTAAGAAAAGAGTACCAGCGATCGCAGCAACAACTAGAACAGCAGCGAGAAATATTACTACAAGAACTCCAGCAGTCAAGTTTGCAACTGCTGGAGTCTTTATTATTGCAATGGCCAACAGTAGCACAGAAAGCGCAGGAGAATCCCCAGCTAGCAGCAGTTAAAATAATACCGTTGGTGCAAAAACCTCTAGAAAAGCTTTTACAGGCGTGGGGAGTGGAAGCGATCGCACCCGTGGGAGCAGAATTACCTTATCACCCCCAACTGCACCAATTAATGGAGGGAACCGCACAACCTGGAGAAACCGTCAAGGTGCGCTACACTGGCTACCTTCAAGGTGAGAAACTGCTTTACCGAGCTAAAGTAAGTCCTCTTAGAGAGAGCTAGAAGGCTTTTCGCCTTCTTCTAACGCCTCCAAAGCTTTTAAAACTGCTGAATCGTTACAATTTGAGCTTGGCGCTTATCCGTTAAGGGAGGCAGGAGGTGCAGGGGGGAGAGAAAAAAGGCTTATCTGAACTGTATTGGTGCTGAAACCAAATTTTTTTGGTAGAGTTTTTTAATCTAGACAGGAATTATTGCAATTATGTAAGTAATCGGACATAAATAAATGTAAATGCTAATTACTATCATAACAAGCTATAGCTTTTCCTAATCAAATGAAGTACATCATAGCCCCCTCATCGCTTGCGGGGAGGGGGTTGGGGGTGGGGTTCTTGTAGCTCACTCAACTGATAACCGCTATACACATAAATACCCTCAAAGGGTTACATAAACAAAGCCTGCCTTTGCAGGCTATTTTGATAATGTTTATTGGACAAATTTTAGTTCTGCAAAAAACTTTGACAAATCATCTGAAAAGCTGGAACGTTGGCTTATAGTTCAATATTTAGCTAAAAATATTAAGATGGATATAGGTTATTTTTACTTGTTAATTTGCTAGTAATCAGGTAATATTTAGTTAAACAAAAGTGAGTTTTTGATAAATATTAATATAAAAGCGTTTATAGTTTATCTTTCATTATGGTATTACTTATCAACAAGTATTTAGCAGTAAACTATAATTTTTTATTGTAAGCATTTTTAAAATTTCTATGATGGGTATATAATAGCAAAATCAGAGCCTCATTTACAAAAATCAGCATGACATAATTATGATGCAACAAGTGAAAATTATTAAGCTCACCGGTAATTTAAACGCCACAACTTCACAAGAGTTTCGACAAAATATTACTGAGATTTTAGAAAGTGGTGCGAAAATTGTGTTAGTGGATTTTAAAGATGTAACGTTTATGGATAGTTCAGGTTTGGGAGCTTTAGTATTAGCTTTTAAAACCTTGCGAGCAGCAGATAGTAAGCTTGTTCTCTGTTCAATTAATGAGCAAGTGAGGATATTGTTTGAACTGACTAATATGGATAAAGTATTTGAAATATTTCCTAGCCAAGATGCATTTAATCAGGTTTTAGTCTCCAATACGTAATTAATCAAAGTTAATTTGCAAGATAGATAAATCATCATCAAAAGCATCTTTGGAGTTCAGAGCGATTAAATAACTCAGGACGTAATCAAGTTGGCAATCAACAGGATTTTGTAAGCTAACTAGTAGCTGAATAAAAGCATCCAAACTCCAAAGTGCGCCATCTGATTTAGTGATTTCATAAGCACCATCACTGAAAATATAAAGGGTACTGAATTTTTCAATATTGCAAAACCCATCAACATATTTTGCTTCTGGAAACATCCCAACTGGCATACCGGGGGTTTTCAATAGCTGAACTTCAGACTTTCTTGGAGATGTGCCAGTTACTAAAACAGATGGTGGATGACCTGCACTAGCATAAATTAACTGGCCGTTGGTTCGATTGTAAACTCCATACCAAATCGTAAAGTATTTGTCATTTTGATAATTCATCTGAAAGGTATCATTCAAAGCTTTCAATACATCACTAGGTTGATAATAATTTAGGCTTTTGAGCGCACGGGAACGCAGCAGATTCAGCACTGAAACAGAGGGAAGAGTAGCTTTGAGTCCATGTCCGGCAGTATCAAGTAAGTAAATTGCCAGACAATCGTCATCAAGCCAATAGTAGTCGAAACAGTCACCGCCAAGTTGCCGTGAGGGGATGAATCGGAAATTTATATTGAAGGGTTCAGTCATGGGAAGAGGCAGTAGCGATCGCACATATTCTGCGGCTTCTGACATTTCTGATTCTAAAAGCAACTTTTGAGCCTGCAAATCTCTGCTCAACTGATGCAGACGTAATCCCGCTCTTACCCGTGCTTGTAATTCATTGTGTTCGATAGGTTTAGAGATAAAATCATCAGCACCAGCATCTAGACCTTTGACGCAATCGGCAACGGAATCTAAGGATGTTAATAAAATAAAGAATGTGGTGAAAAATTTAGGATCTGTCTTAATACGGTGGCAAACTTCTAGACCAGTCAACCCCGGCATGATCCAATCACAAATAATTAGTGCTGGACAGTAAGCCAGTGCCTTTTCTATCCCTTCCTCACCGCTACTGGCAGTAACTACCTCATAGCCCTGTTTTTCCAACATCCTTTTCAAAAGTATTTTTATTGAATAATCATCATCAATTATTAATATTTGAAACATAGAGAATTGTAGTAAATACTAATTAATAAATTTCTGTAAAAATAGAAAATTAAAATAGGGTATGGGCTAATGAGTTAGTAGGATTAATAAAGAAATCCTACTAACTCATTTCTATTTCTCTGTCGAATTCATGACTTTTTAATTAGTCATAAAACATTATGGAGGGGCAAGAGGGTTCACCCACAAGAGGATGGTATTTTTTAGTTGGTTCAAGTCGCGGTATGCTTCTTGTTTGAACCATTGCCCTAAGGCATCAAAGGGGGTGAAAGATGTTCCAGTTTGCCATTTAATGTCTTGACCTAGAGGTGTTGTATGAGTTCCTGGTAACGTTTGTGTCGTCACCATCTCATCAAAGCGTCCTTGTAATATCTTGGTTAAAGCTGCCGATTGGTCAATGGTGTCATTGCTAAATTTTATTAATAAATTGCGCCTGATGTTATAACGCTCTTGGACAAGCTGGTTAGTTTCCAACGGTGAGGGGGTAAACTCGATGGCAAAAGTAGAATTGAATTGTTCTACTAAGGGGATAGCTTCTTTAGCGGCGTAGTTGTTGAAGGATATTAAAATATTGCCTGCGCGTTCTACTTTAAAAAGGCTACCAATCAGCAAGTGAAGTTTACAGCCCATACTGTGCCCAATGCCGTAGATGGGGTAGTAAAGCTTGCGTAATGCCCCAGAATCGTGTAAGCGTTCGAGGGTGCGGTCAAAATTTAGCAGCACAGATTTTGCGATCGCAGTATGATCCAAAGTGTTGACGAAAGGCGTAGCAATTACAACATAACCTTTACTTGCTAATTGTTCGAGTAACCAGCGATAAGTGATGTGCGGTGCAGTGGCGACAAATGCACCTCCTAAAAAATGGATGATACCTATGGGATTTCGGGGAATGATTACCCAGTTGCCTCTGACTTCTTTCCAATCCATACCGATAAGTGATCGCTTTCTTGATATTCTTTATGTTAGACCGGCGATCGCAACCGTGGGAAGGATTATGGAAAAAGCCATTGAGGATATCTGGCGAGTAGGTTGGCAATCAACCCACCCAGCAGGGTCTATGGACTTATCGGAAGCATTTACGCTTTTTCCAACTCTTACTGAGTATTGAGTGAATTCAGGAGTGCTTTCTGGATCTCCATTACAAAACTTAATTACCTTATAGCGGTTCACATTCAGATGCGGTACAAGATTATATTGCCAAGTGTAGGGGCACGGCAGTGCCGTGCCCTACGGGTGTACCTCACGTAAACGAGAAACGCTATAGCGCAGCGTCTCGTAGAGAGCGTCATTACGAATTACGTTAGCGTAGCGGTAGCGAGTCCGCGTACTCTTACAGAGAAGCAAGCTACGCTTTTAGCGTCTCGTAAGAGAGCGTCATTACGAATTACGAATTATCTTAATGCTGAGTCTGTAATCTTTTCATTTCGTGTTGCACATCTAATGCAATCTGTAATGCTTCATTGAGTAACCTTCCATGCTCAGTAGCCTGCTCATTTACTTGCATGGCTGTTAAAGTTGCTAAATTGTTGACGAATAGCTCTGTATTACTAAGAATAAAGCTCTTATTTTCTCTCAAAATTTTTTCTGTCTTCAATGCGCGGACTAAATCGGATTTGGTAAGTTTTAGCGCTTCGATAACACTCTCTCTTTCTTTTATAAGCACTTCTGGATTACCAGCTTCTTCTATTTGGTCATTGATATCTATTGCTCTAATAACAGTATTATATCTTTCAACTTCGGTTAACAGGATTTGCAAAGAATTTGTCATGCTATGTTTGACAATTTTACTTCTGCTTTTCCATATTAAATACAAGATAGCTTGTGTCAAACCGCTAACCCAAATGCCTAAGATAATTAATAATATCCCGGGTGGAATGGTTATCCATGCTACAAATATTTTTATAAATATATCAAATATAAGATAAGCAAAAACAAATGTAGCAAACCCAATAAAAATTACAGTTGCTCCTTCCGAACTTTTAATTTTTTGGATGTATATTTTTGCTAACTTTTTCAGAGGATTTGTAATGATTAAAAGTTGCTCATTGACAGGTAAATTAGTCAGATTTTGCAGTTCATACTGACCAATTTCCAAGCCCTGTAAATCATCCCGCACAGCTTTTCAATCCTTGCCAGAATAGTTATTTAATCTAATATAGCAATCAATTTTCTGGAATGCTGGCATTTTGTCTAAACTTTTTCAGACAACTTAATACTGTTATGCAAGGTCAAGGTTTTTTGTACAATATGATACTCTTTTTCAAGATAACTATTTTTACTACAACATGAAAATAAATCAATTGCCTGTAAATGCAATGAAAATTTAATAGGTTATTGTGCTGGTAAACAGCGATTTGCAACTACGATAAACAATAATACAAAAGTCCGCAAAAACTGAGATTTTGCAGCATTCTCGATTAGCATCATCGCCCACCCAGAAATAAATTTCAGCGCATTATAGCTACTGTCCACTCAAGTGGACTAAAACCCTTGTTCAGTCTTCTTTACAGTAACACCAGGCGTATTGGTTATAAATCCCTTCTGCCCTCTGCCTTTTTTGTTAATCCAATGCCCAAAAACAAGATCCCCCTAGTCGTGTTTTATATCGAGCTAGGGGGATCACATAGGTGGTAGTCTATAAGAGATTCGGTATAGTTCCTTACGACTTGATTCTATAGCCAATATTTCAGTTTGAGTAGTCTTACCATCAGAATTTATAGTATTTTTACACCTTCTTAATCAATGCTTCATCCCTGTTGTTCTTTAGGGAGGCGGTATATGTAAATATGACAGTACGCAATGTGCGTCACTTGTCATTTTTGTAGATATCTGTAAAAAGATATGTAACTATGGCAGTACGCAATATACGTCACTTGTCATTTTTGTGGATATCTGTAAAAAATATGAAACTCAAGATTGTTGCTACCGTTGCCCTGTTAGCTTGTTTTGGGTTTGCAGAGCAAGCCCTTGCATTAAATCAGCTAGATTTAGATCAGTTGAAGGCAAGAAGTGCCTGTCCCAGGTGTAATTTGAGTGGTGCTGACCTAACTAAACTGAATCTAACTGGAGCAAATTTGCGAGGGGCTGACTTGAGCGGTGCTACATTATCTCAAGCTAATCTCACGAATGCCGATCTTACTGGTGCAAATTTAGAAGGTGCGGTTTTGAATTCGGTCAATCTCAGTGGTGCTTCCTTAACAGGTGCAAATTTGAAATCAGCATCTCTGGAAAATGCCGATCTGTCTTATGCGGGTTTCATCAGCGCCAATTTGGAAGCAGCAAACTTAAAAGATGCCAAATTGCAGTTTACCAATTTTCGAGGAGCTAACTTCCGACTAACAACTATGGCTAATGGTGTCGTTACCTCCGATAAGCCCTATAACTGGTCGTTAGAGCATCAAAATCTTAAAGCATGTAACGAGTTTAAACTCGAAAATACTCCAGGCACAACCTGCTATTCAAAATAAACTGGGGCATTGGGCATTAGGCAAATAGCTGTGGGGAGTCTAAACAACTATCCTTGTATAGCAAAAGCATTTTGTTTGTTAACAGTTCTTTATCATGGGAAAAAAGCCTATAGATTAATTGAATCGATGCTTACCCATATTAAAGACTTAGCAGCAAAACTAGCGCCTCGCTTAATTGAAATTCGCCGCCACATCCACTCTCACCCAGAACTCAGCGGCCAAGAGTACCAAACAGCAGCTTTTGTGGCTGGTGTTTTATCTTCCAGTGGTCTGCACGTACAAGAAGGAGTTGGTAAAACGGGTGTTATTGGAGAACTGCAAGGCACTAGCGAAAATAACCGTTTATTGGCAATTCGCACCGATATGGATGCCTTGCCAATTCAAGAAAGTACCAATTTGGAATATGCCTCTCGCGCAGAGGGTATTATGCACGCTTGTGGTCACGATGTCCATACCACCGTGGGCTTAGGAACGGCAATGGTACTGTCCCAAATCGCTGAAGAGTTGGGTGGGAAAGTGCGATTTTTATTTCAGCCAGCTGAGGAAATTGCTCAAGGGGCAAGCTGGATGGTGAAAGATGGGGCGATGGAAAATGTCTCAGCTGTATTAGGGGTTCATGTTTTCCCTTCTATACCCGCAGGCTCTATTGGCGTGCGTTACGGGGCATTGACCGCCGCAGCTGATGATTTAGAGATTCTGATTATGGGAGAATCTGGGCACGGGGCGCGTCCCCATGAGGCGATTGATGCGATTTGGATTGCTTCTCAAGTTATTACTGCACTTCAACAAGCCATCAGCCGGACGCAGAATCCCTTGCGTCCTGTAGTATTGAGCATAGGGAAAATTAATGGTGGCAGAGCGCCGAATATAATTGCTGATAAAGTGCAGTTATTGGGAACCGTGCGATCGCTCCATCCCGAAACCCGTGCCCATCTCCCAAACTGGATTGAAAACATTGTATCTAATGTTTGCCATACTTACGGGGCAAAATATCAAGTCAATTATCGCCAAGGCGTACCCAGCGTTCAAAATGATTATACCCTGACGCAGTTATTACAATCAGCCGCAGAAGAAGCTTGGAGTAGCGATCGCGTTCAAGTTTTACCCGAACCCTCCCTTGGTGCTGAAGATTTTTCTATGTATTTGGAACACGTCCCTGGTTCTATGTTTCGCTTGGGTGTAGGCTACAAAGAAAGAATCATTAATCACCCATTACACCATCCCCAATTTGAAGTCGATGAATCTGCCATTATCACTGGGGTTGTAACTATGGCATACACCGCTTATAAATACTGTCAGCAAAATCTGTAAACAAAACTCCCAGCAGATCAGCGCTGGGAGTTTTTGTTTAACTAACTAGGGGATATAGAAAGCTCGAAAGCATTCTACACATTCGATTCGCTAACAACGCCCAATTTCTTTTGAATTCTGGTCTTAGCGGCTTTGAATTCAGTAGCCAGTTGTTCACTTTGCTCAGTACTTAAATTGTTACGAATGGCAGCAAACATTGTGCTTTCTTCTTGACGAATATGATCGCCAATAGCATCCATCAGCTGTTTGACTTTCTCTTTAAACTGGGGTGAAGATGGGCTAAGAGCCTTAATTTCTTCTAACGCCTGCTTTGCATGAGCTTGCTCGTCAAACAATTCTTGAGTGTTATCCTGCCCGTAGAAAGGACGTACTCTTGGATAGACTACTTCCTCTTCAGCTTCGGCGTGAGCAGTTAGATCCTTATAAATTTGACCAAAGTATTCTTGGATCTTCTGTGGATTGTCGCTTTGCAGGAGTTCGGTAAATAGGGTATTTACCTTGTTGTGATCGAGGCGGATGACATCTTGGATGTTCATATCCTTTTTGTCACTGCTTTGGGTAACAGCACTACCTACTACACCACTGACTGCGGCCATAGCGTCTTGAACACGTGCCCAAATTCCTTGATCTGCATCTTGTCCAGTGAGTTCACGAACACCCAGAATTTCCAGAACACCTTTGAGTTGTTCTTGGTGAGCGCGGTTCTCAAAGTTAACGGTATTCAAAGGCCCGATCGCTAACAAAACATCTGCACCAACTTTTTGAGCAGCCTTGTGAACAATCAAGCCACTCATTACTACTTGATGTTTCAGCAATTCATGCTGAGAGACTTTTTCATACAGGCTTAGTTCAGAACCTTTAAACAATTCACGAGCTTTTTCAATGAATTCTGTAACAGTTTTTTTGGGTTCAGCCTGAATGCCATACTGACCAATTACAGTTTCCAGAATGCCAAGATTTTTTTGGTCATCATTGATGAAATTCCGGATGCGATCAGCAATCTCAGCATCGAGTCCTTCTTTCAAAAGCAATTGCTCATTTTCGATGACTAACTGTTGAAGTGCTTTGATACTTGCCAATTTTATAGCAATAGCATTGCGCTTTGTATCATCTAAAGTAGCTACCATCCGTGTTCTCCTCGGCAAATGTGTTCGGAATTATTACTTGATATAACCTTGACATAGGGGTTGAGGATATTTCATCTTTCTTTTGAGCGATCGCGCTCACAACTCTGGGTAGAGAAACAAAAATTTTCGTTACAATTTCTGGTTTTATACTTTTAGATAGGTAATATTTAAATCTGCATTCTATCCCCAGGCGGATAAAATATTAATAATCTAAGATTTCTTTAAGAACGCTCTTTAAATCCACTTCAATCGAGAAGGGAGTTGAGCCAGTCATGCACTTCTCCTTTACGAATACGAGTTGATGATTCCAAAGTACAAGCGTCCTTTAAAATTTCCTGCATTACGAATTGATACGCCGGATGATCCCGCTCTATTTGGTCTAGTTTCTGATGTCCCAATGCTTTCAAGTCTTCAAGAAGAATTACCTTAGTTGAGCTAGCTTCAGGTAGCAAACCTTTACGCGCCTTTTTCCAAGGGAGTTCCAAGTGGCTCATACCACTAAGTTGATAAGCATGATAGCCACCAAAATATTCCCATACTTCTTCTAGAAGCTGTCTGTTATCTTCAGGCATCTCTAACAGGAATTCTTGACTAGGAATAGGTAATTGTTTAGCTTCAAATTCACTATAAAACCTGTAAGCCGGAGGACAAACTGGCCCATAGCACCATGCTTGTATTTCTTCTTCAAACAATGGCTTATCATACATCGCCAAATGTAAACTTTGCGCGTAGTACAGAAGCTTTTGAACCTTGATGTTTGTCATTTCTGCATCTATACTGTCTTCGTAAGCTCTGACGATGAAGTAGCGAGCCATATTTAGACAATCAATCATAATCAGACTCGCAAATTAAGACTGGTTAACTATCTTAGGAATAAGAATTAAATAACATACAATTTATGTCCGACAGCTTACCTCACCCTCAATCCCTCTCCTTATAAAGGAGAGGGAAGCTAGAGACAGGATGAAGTTTTACATTTTATTTAATCCACGTTCCTTAGCTATTTTTAACGGTCACTTACAGATACTATTTTAGTTTAGATATCTTAATTTAGTACATTTTTACTATTTATGGTGACATATACTCAGGCGATCGCAATGCAGCCTTGACAAACCTCACCGCAATTGTGACGATTAAGCTAGAATTATTAAAGGTTATTTACAGAGTTTTGCTAATCATACCTAATTCTGTTAAAAAAGCCTAGCATTCAAATGTAAATATCAAAACCCCCTCTAGAGTTCACCAAAAGTTTCTATGACGCTCCCAATTCGCAACGTCGCAATTATCGCCCACGTTGACCACGGCAAAACCACCCTGGTTGACGCACTCCTCAAACAATCCGGCATTTTCCGCGAAGGCGAAGACGTTCCGGATTGCGTTATGGACTCCAACGCGCTAGAACGGGAACGGGGTATTACTATCCTGTCCAAAAATACGGCAGTTCGCTACAAAGAAACACTAATTAATATTGTTGATACCCCTGGACACGCTGACTTTGGTGGCGAAGTTGAACGTGTACTCGGTATGGTTGACGGATGTCTTCTGATTGTCGATGCCAATGAAGGCCCCATGCCCCAAACACGCTTTGTCCTGAAAAAAGCTTTGGAAAAAGGGCTGCGCCCTGTCGTTGTAATCAACAAAATTGATCGTGGTCAAACTGACCCCCACGTTGCTGTCGATAAAGTTTTGGATCTGTTCTTGGAATTAGGGGCAGATGAAGACCAGTGTGATTTTACCTATCTGTTTGCCTCCGGTATGGCAGGTTTTGCTAAGGAAAGCTTGGAAGCAGAATCGGTAGATATGCAACCCCTGTTTAACGCGATTCTGCAACACGTTCCACCACCAGTAGGCGACAGCAATAAGCCTCTGCAATTGCAAGTTACAACCCTAGATTATTCTGAATATCTGGGACGGATTGTCATTGGCAGAATTCACAACGGTACTATCCGCTCAGGGCAGCAAGCGGCTCTGGTAACAGAAGATGGCACCATTGTCAAGGGTAAAATTACCAAGTTAATGGGCTTTGAAGGACTGAAGCGCGTAGACATGGAAGAAGCAACCGCAGGTTATATTGTCGCGGTGGCTGGTTTCGCTGATGCTTATATTGGGGAAACCATTACTGATCCCAACGATCCGCAAGCTTTACCACTAATTAAAGTGGATGAGCCAACCTTGCAAATGGCCTTCTGGGTGAATGATTCGCCCTTTGCTGGTCAAGAAGGTAAGTTGGTGACTTCCCGTCAAATACGCGATCGCCTATTCCGCGAACTCGAAACCAACGTTGCTTTGCGTGTCGAAGAAACCGATTCTCCCGATAAATTCCTCGTTTCCGGTCGTGGAGAACTCCACCTCGGTATCTTAATTGAAACCATGCGTCGGGAAGGCTTCGAGTTTCAGGTATCTCAGCCACAGGTAATTTACCGCGAAATCAACGGTCAACCTTGCGAACCTTACGAACTTTTGGTGTTAGACATACCTGCTGAGGGTGTGGGTAGCTGTATCGAACGCCTGGGACAACGCAAAGGCGAAATGCAAGATATGCAACCAGGTAGTGGCGATCGCACCCAACTAGAGTTTGTCATACCCGCCCGTGGTTTGATTGGTTTCCGGGGTGAATTCATGCGGATGACTCGTGGCGAAGGCATCATGAACCACAGCTTCTTAGATTACCGTCAACTGAGTGGCGACATTGAAGCCCGTAACAAAGGTGTTTTAATCTCTTTTGAAGAAGGGGTTTCAACTTTCTATGCCATGAGAAACGCCGAAGATAGAGGAGCATTCTTTATCACTCCCGGCACAAAGGTTTACAGAGGTATGATTGTGGGAGAACACACTCGTTCCCAAGATTTGGAACTAAATATCTGTAAGACCAAGCAATTAACCAACCACCGGGCTGCTGGTGGCGATGAATTGGTGCAACTGCAAGCACCGATAGACATGAGCCTAGAGCGTGCTTTGGAATACATCGCGGCCGATGAATTAGTGGAAGTTACACCCCAATCGATTCGTTTGCGGAAGATGTCGAAGAAGTTGGCGAAACGGTAATTCATAGCGGTGGCTTTTCTTGCTCACCGACTCATTTAATAACATCACAAAACAAAGCCTGCTGACGCAGGCTTTTTCGTTTAGTAATCTTGTAGTAGTTAAATGTAGTACTATACGCTACTATATAGCGGTTCCCATTCAGATGCGGTACAACATTATATTGCCAGGGGTAGGGGCACGGCAGTGCCGTGCCTTACGGGTGTACCTCACGTAAACGAGAACTCAATCCCGGTTCCGGCATTATTGATCTTAAGGCTTACCATCGTGGTTTTCGATATGTTCGTGAAATATTAAAAATGCTTCCCGAAATCCCTGACCCTATTTTATTAACCCAGATTTTTGCCAAGCTTACTGCTTTAGGACGTATTCATCCCGTTTCCATCGGTGTTGAACCCTCGTAAATTGGCAGAGGTATTGTTACTAATCACTTATTTTCTTTGTATGCCCAAGTTGAATTAGTAGCCAAGCTCCTCCAGAGGATATCAATAACAACGGTGTCAACCAATCACCCCAACGCACATATAAAGTCTGCGTTTGTCGCCGATAAATTGTTTCAGCATGAGTTTCGTAAGTATTATATCCAGATATCCACAAGGTTCTGCCGTGAGGATCTATAAAACCTGAATATCCTGTATTAGTCGCCCGTGCTGACCATCTATCAGTTTCAATTGCCCGCATGATATCCTGTGCATGGTGCTGGAATGCCATCGATGCAGTATAATGGGCATCGTTAGAAGAACTGAGGATAAATTGCCCACCCGCAGCAGCTTGACGGCGAAATTGCTCAGGAAAAGCAGATTCATAACATATACTAGCGATCGCCCGACCAAAAGGAGTATCAAATATCTGATTTGCTGAACCGGCAACTTGGTGTGCCTCCAGTGGCGACAAGCGTTGAACTATCCCGCCGAAAATTCCTTCAAAGGGAATATATTCTCCCAAGGGTACTAGTTTGGACTTATCGTAGCGGCTGACAATTTCACCCTTACTGTTGAAAGTAAACAAGCTAATTGTATAACTGTCTCCCCGTTCGCCAAAAGCCCCAATCCAAGCAACTACACCTTTTGCCTTCACGGCTGCAACTAAAGCAGTTCCCAGCAAGTTACGCTGGAAAATAGGTAAGGCTCCTTCTGGGGTCAGGACTGCATCTACACCTTGGTCTGCTAAAGTTAGATATCCATTGGTATAGTTTTCTTGGGCGCGACGAAACCCTTCGGAACTTTGTAAAAGTCGGTTCGGGATATTACCCTGAACAATTCCCACTTTCAAGGCTGCTTCTGATACTTGGGCGATGGGACGGCTATATAAGATAAAACCGATGAGATGTAAGGTAATTAATAGTCCTGTGGCGATAACCCAGTATTTATTAACGAACCGCAGAGGCGCAAAGGACACAGAGGAAATTCTCTCTGCGTCTCTGCGGTTCATCCATCCTTCTGCAATTAACCCATTCACGGCCACTATTGCTGCTGTTACAGTATTAGGCCCAGAGAGTTGACCCAAATGTACAATTACGAGATTATACGGGCTTTGGGTGTAAGCAAGAGAACTCCACCACAGAGGCCCGGCACTCCACAGACTCTCTAAGCCGCACCAGACGGCTGTACCAATCAGTATACGTAGCCACGGTTTTTGTCCGTTCAGGCGAACCATCACAGCCGCCCAAATACTAACGAATACCCCTCCCAAGACACTGATAAATCCCCAACAAAAGAGCGTAATTGCCAAGCTTGGCAACCAAGGAACGCCCAACCATGTCATCGGATGAATTCCGGTAATCCAAGATAGGGCGACACCGTGATAACCTATACCCCAGAGGAGAGCAGGGGGGGATTGGTTTTTGCATTTGGCTGAAGTGAGAATTAGCACCCAGAGGGGGGCTAGAGCAATCCAAGCCAGAAACCATGCGCCGACAGGGGCGACGGTCAGCCCCATTAAAATGCCGCTACATAAGGCAATTAAGCAAGGGAGTAAAGAGATAAATTTCTCCCCCTGCCTCCCCTGCTTTTTACTCTGCTTCTTCTGCATCGACAGCATCAGGTGGAACTATTGCTACTCCGGTAATGGCATCATCTTCATCTAAACGCTGCACTCTTACCCCAGTTGCCGATCGCGATTGGATAGAAATCGCATTCAACGCTTGACGGATGATAATACCCCGATTTGTCACCATCATCATTTCATCGTCATCGTTGTTGACAATGCGTAGGGTTGCCAACTTATCTTTGTTTTTGCGGTTTTTGAACTTGGTTGCCATTAAACCCTGACCAGCACGGTTTTGTAGCCGGAATTGGGCAACTGGTACGCGCTTACCATATCCTGCCATTGTAATTACTAATACCCAAGGACCAATACTGCCAGTGCTAGGCACTTCTGGGGACTCTTCATTGATTTCGGTAATTTCGATATCTTCTGTTTCGATAGTTTCGATATCTTCTATTTCAATTGTTTCGATAGTTTCGATAGTTTCGATAATTTCGATATCTTCAATTTCGACTTCTATCTCTGTATCCAAAGTGGCAAGAATTGCTGCGGGGAGAATATCCATACCCACCAGTTCATCTTTATTTTTGAGTTTCATGGCTTTCACCCCACGAGTCGCCCTACTTAAAGGACGCAATTGTTCGTGGTTGCACCGGAAGTGAATCGCCATACCGTTACGAGAACCAATGATTACGCTGTCTTCTGCTTTAGCGCGTCGCACCCAGCGGAGTTGGTCGCCTTCTTCTAAGGAAATCGCAATCAAACCATTGGCGCGAATGTGACTAAATGCTGCCAATTCGGTTTTCTTGATATTGCCGCCTTTGGTGAGCATAACCAAATATTCTTCTTTGCTAAACTCGTCAACGGGTACAATCGAGGTGATTTTTTCCTCTTTGGGAATGGGTAGCATTTGAACAATTGGTGTCCCGCGACTGGTACGCGAACTCACTGGAATTTGATACGCTCTCAGGCAGTAAACGACACCACGCTGGCTAAAGAATAAAATACTGTCGTGATCGCAGCAAGTCAAGAAATGCTCAACGGTGTCATCATCTTTCACCTTAGCTGCGGCTTTACCTCTGGTAGCACGGCTTTGCGCTTCAAAGGTGTTGACTGGCATCCGTTTGATGTAGCCTTGCTCTGTAACCAAAATGATCGCTTTTTCATTGGCAATTAGGTCACGGTCATCTAGTTCCCCTTCCCCTGGTAAAATCACTGTGCGGCGGGGTGTGGCAAAGCTAGTTTTTAGTTGTGCGACTTCGGTTTCAATGATTTCTAGCACTCTCTCCCGCCGTGCCAAAATATCTTGCAAGTCGGTAATCTTCGTTTGTAATTCCTCGTGTTCCAGACGAATTTTGTCTGCTTCTAAGGCAGTCAACCGCCGCAATTGCATCTGCAAAATCGCATCTGCTTGCACTTCGGAGAGTCCGTAAGTTGTGATTAATTCGCCTTTGGCTGTGGGCGCATCTGGTGCATGGCGAATCAAGACAATAATTGGATCTAACTGGGATAGGGCAATCAATAACCCTTGCAGCAGATGGTCGCGTTCCTCGGCTTTCCGCAGTTCGTAACGGGTACGTCTGGCAATGGATTCGATGCGGAAATCCAAGAAGACGGTTAAGAACTGCTTGAGGGTGAGTACCTGGGGTTCGCTATTCACCAACGCCAGCATATTTGCGCCGAAGTTGGCTTGCAGTGGCGTTTGCTTGTAGAGGTTGTTCAGCACAACGCGGGGATAAGCATCACGCTTGAGTTCGATGACAATTCGCATCCCGTCGCGATCGCTTTCATCCCGGATATCTGCGATGCCCTCTAAACGCTTCTCGTTCACCATTTCGGCGATTTTTTCAATCAGCGCCGCTTTATTGGTTTGATAGGGCAATTCGGTGATGATAATTGCTTCTCTATCTGGCCGTCCCCGTTGTTCAACGGTTTCAATGTTAGCGACACCACGCATGGTGATGGAACCACGCCCGGTGGTGTAAGCTTCTCGAATGCCAGATGTCCCCAAAATTTGCGCCCCAGTCGGAAAGTCTGGGCCGTGGACATACTGCATTAATTCGAGATCGGTGATTTCTGGATTGTGGATTACAGCCACTAAAGCATCAATCAATTCGCCCAAATTGTGCGGCGGAATGTTGGTTGCCATACCCACGGCAATCCCAGAGGAACCGTTGAGCAACAATTGCGGAATCCGCGCTGGTAAAACTGTCGGTTCTTGCTGGGAACCGTCGAAGTTATCGGCAAAGTCTACGGTTTCTAATTCGATGTCGTGCAGTAGCCCAGCACTAGTCAAAGCTTGCAAGCGGCATTCTGTGTACCGCATGGCGGCTGGCGGATCGTTGTCTACCGAACCAAAGTTACCATGTCCGTTAACTAGGGGCGATCGCATGGAAAAATCCTGCGCCATCCGCACCAAAGCATCATATACTGCTGTGTCACCGTGGGGGTGATATTTACCCAATACTTCCCCCACCACACGGGCGCATTTCTTAAAGGGGCGATCGTGGAGCAGACCTAGCTCGTGCATTGCGTAGAGAATGCGACGATGCACAGGTTTTAGACCATCCCTGGCATCTGGCAACGCCCGACCCACTATCACGCTCATGGCGTATTCCAGATAAGACTGCGACATTTCGGTTCGCAAGTCTATCGGGATAATCCTCTCCTGTGAGGTTGTCATAACCTAAAAATCTCCAAAAATCGTAGATTTTAGCTTGTTTACTCAACAAAGCGCAAAATTATTCTAAATTGCTCTTGAATAATTGCCATAATTTGGTACAATTCTAGCATATATTGCCTATCCTTTGCCTGGAAAGCTAACCCAAATATCTAGTAAAAAAAGAGTATAATAATTTACACTTTATCAGATCTACCTAATTAACAAGAGCATTAAACTAAAAGGTTGCTTAGTGCAAAATTACTTAAATTGAAAGATGACGGGGTAAATTTAAGGCAACAATCTAAATTGGCTTTATAGCTCTTACTTTTATAACCGTTATTTATTAGATTTGTCACTAAATAAGGTCTGAAAAATTAAACCATAGTTGATCATTTCTACTTAGACAAAGAGCAGAAATGGATAAAGCCTTTCAAGATGTAATTAAAAGAACACTCGCAGAAATTGGTATCAGAATCAACAGGCTATTTTCACGTAAAGGAGAGAAAATTTTGGCAGTAGTCCGAGTCCGCCAGCATGTTAATCCACTTGGTAAAAAGTATCAAACACCAGCAAGTCCCCTTGATTGGGAAAAAATTTATGCAAAGCCAAATCAACCGCTACATTTAGATATTGGCTGCGCTAAAGGACTATTTTTGCTAAATATAGCCCAAATAGAACCAAACTGGAATTTTCTCGGCTTAGAAATTCGGGAACCGTTGGTGGTGGAGGCGAATAAGTTACGTTCTGAGTTAGGTTTCACAAACCTGCACTACTTATTTTGCAATGTGAATAACTCACTGCGATCGCTCTTATCTTCCCTCCCGCCAGGAAGTTTACAACGCGTTACAATTCAATTCCCCGATCCTTGGTTTAAAACCCGCCATGCTAAACGCCGTGTAGTGCAACCAGAACTAGTGGCAGAATTAGCTAATTATCTTGCAGTTGGGGGAGTTGTATTTCTGCAATCAGATATGGAATTTGTCGCTGTGGAAATGCGCGATCGCTTTGCTGCTCACCCAGCTTATCAGAAAGTTGGTACAGAAGAATGGTTAGCAGAAAATCCACTACCAGTCCCCACAGAACGAGAAATAGGTAGGCAAAAAAAGGGTGAGCCTGTTTATCGAGCTTTATTTAAAAGGGTGACAAATACAGACTAGTACAACACAGCGTAAATCTAGCTACCATAATCCTTATGCTGTGGATGCTTCGCCCATATTAATCAAATCCAAAAGTTGAACCACATTCGCAGTTTATAATCGTGAGGGGAAAGGGGTAAACCCAAATAAACGGGCATCCAGAAAATAAAAGCAACCAGAATGATAAAAGTAATGGTGACACCTAGCGCCCGGAGTTGTTGATAATAACTGCGAAGGCACTGATCAACAAACCAAGCGATCGCTAAAAATACAAACACCACTGCACACATATAGTGGTAGATAAAAACGCACCTCGTCACCTTCACCCAAGGTAATAAGTTAGCAGCATAATTTATAACTAAATACAAGGCAATCCAAGTATCAACACTCAGAGTTGCAGGTACAGAAAAACGCTTTTCCTTCACCCAAGGAATTACGATTTGTGACATCAGCATCCCTGCTAAAAACAACATGGCAGCAACACCAAACCACCACAAAAATGGATTGCCCATTGCATGGACATCATAAATAACTTTTCCAGCACCGGCAGGCAAAGGCGGGCCCATGACAGGTAAAGGATCGGTGATACTTTCAGCCGTTTGATAATAATATGCCATTGGCCGAGTCATCAGCGGCCATTTGTACCAGGCAGCACAGTAAGGATGCACATTGGGACTATTGCCACCTAGCTGTAAGTGAAACTTCAAAATTTGCTGATGTACTGCAATAAATCCATAAGTTTTATCTAGTTGAAGGTGAGGAATCCAGATGATGCTGTAAATCAAAGCTGGGATAATTCCTAGATAAAACAGCATGTGAAAAATATTTAGCTGAGTTAGGTTTTGTAGTGGTGTCTGAGATGAGGGGGATGAGGGAGATGAGGGGGAATAAGTACTAACTCCTGACTCCTGCCTTCTGCCTTCTGCTTCTTTCAATGAAGGGGATGTAAAAAAGAGTTTGGAGTTAAGAAAAGAATGTGTTACATGGATTACCCAAGCTGCTATCCAAATGAGATAAGCACCTGAGAGGAACCATAAACCATTCCACTTAGTACCGAGTGACGCACCAAAAGTAATGCCAGCAAAAACTAACCAAAAAGGACGTCGCTGATTTCGATTATCTAATGCCAATAATAAAAACCAGTGCCCTAACAAACCAAAAATGACGATATAAATATTACTTAAAGCATAGCGAGACTCAACTAGAAAGATGCCATCACAAGCTGTAAACAAACCTGCTAGTATTGCAAAGCTACGACGATAACTCAACTGATAAGCGATCGCAGCCACAACTAAAGGGATAAATGAGCCTGTGAGAGCATTGAACCATCGATAAGTCCAAGGCGATCGCAATGAACCTGTCAGTCCATTTACCTGATCGTGCCCAAAAGGAATGTGACTACCAATCCAAATGCCGATACCAATAATATATTGACTTAACGGCGGATGAGCATTAAAAAAAGGCGTGCGCGTGAGATAATTATTACCGAATTTGGCAAAGTAAACTTCATCAAATACCAGAGTGTTGAATCGCTCCAGTCCCCAAAACCGTAAGGCAAGTGAGAGAAGAAATACACTCACCATTCCAATTCGGAACCACTTTTTTGTCATTTGTCATTTGTCATTGATTAATAATTCTTGTTCCCCTACTCCCCACTCCCCACTCCCCACTATGCAACAGCAAATTCTGAATTTTCTCTTAGTTCTTCAGAACGAAATCCCAACACAATCCGATCCTTTGGTATACCTGCCCTCACCAATTCCGTTGCTAGCCCCTCTTCAGTGCCATCACGTTGAATCCAAATTTTGCCATCAATAATATCAATGTGAATCAGACAGCCGTGAACGCGGCGGGTTGCAGTTACGGAAAGTTCGGGCACTGGTTCTCGACCAAGAATCATTACCAAATATCGATCCTGTTCTCGATCAAAGATAGTTTCATGCTGAATATTGCCATAAGAGTAAGGAATCTTTGTGTGTTCAGTAAGAATGTTGCAAATTAGTTGTCTGTATTGCTCCAGATTACCCATCGGACAATAACCTCCCGCTTTGGATTAAAAACGATCAGAGGAATTTTATAGTCTTCCAATATAAGTTTACCAAGCGGCTCTTCCTCAAAAATATCAGTAAAAACATCTTCATGAACAGCAATATACAAAACCCTATCTGGATAATTGCGGCTCATAACAGCAAGGTAAGTAAAGTACTGACCAATTGCCTGTTCAAGGTCTGCTACTTCTGAGTCACCACTGAAGGTCTTGATTTCAACAGCAATCTTTTGTGTTCCTTTTTCTGCTATGAGCAACTTTTCGGATGCCAAATCAACGTACAGATCCTTTTTTCCCCACTTTAGATGAAACGGATCGTTAGTAACATTCCAGCCATCTTTAATTAAGGCATTCTTCAAGTTTTCGTGGTAACGGTCTCTAACTGGCATAAATTACTCGAATTACGAATTACCCTCGACTTTTGCCACTTCCAGCATTGTCTTCAAAACCGAATCTGGATTCAGACTAATCGAGTCAATTCCTTGTTCAACCAAAAACTGGGCAAATTCTGGATAGTCGCTGGGTGCTTGTCCACAAATGCCGATTTTGCGGTTATGTTTTTTTGCAGCTTTTATAGCCATTTTGACCATTTCCTTTACCGCTGGGTTGCGTTCATCAAACAACCTCGCTACCAACGCCGAATCCCTGTCTATCCCTAGTGTAAGTTGAGTTAAATCATTAGAACCAATCGAGAAGCCATCAAATACCTCAGCAAATTCCTCAGCCAGGATAACATTACTGGGTAACTCGCACATCACATAAACCTGCAAGCCGTTCACACCCTGCTTTAAACCATTTTTTGCCATCTCTGCTAAAACCAAACGCCCTTCATCGGGAGTCCGACAAAACGGAATCATCGGGATAACATTTGTCAAACCCATTTCTTCCCGTACCCGTTTAATAGCATCACATTCTAGGGCAAAAGCTTCCCTGTAGCCTTCATCATAGTAACGCGCTGCCCCCCGCCAACCCAGCATTGGGTTTTCTTCATGGGGTTCAAACTGTCGCCCACCTAACAAATTGGCATATTCATTACTTTTGAAATCTGACATTCGCACAATTACTGGTTTGGGATAAAATGCCGCCGCAATTCTACCTATACCTTGGGCTAATCTATCTACAAAATACTGGGGTTTATCGTCGTAAAGTGCAGTAATTTCAGCAATTTTAGCTTTGGCAAATTCATCTTTTAACAATTCATAGTGAATCAACGCCATTGGATGAATTTGAATTTGGTTAGCGATGATAAATTCTGTCCGTGCTAAACCTACCCCATCATTGGGAATTGCCGATAAACTCAATGCTTCTTGGGGATTACCCACATTCATTAAAATTTGAGTGCGAGTGCGGGGTAAGTTCTCTAAAGGAACTTCTTTAACTTCAAAAGGTAATAAGCCTGCATAAACTTTTCCTTCTTCTCCTTCAGCACAAGAAATTGTTACCTCTTGACCAGGTTTCAATATTTCCGTAGCATTGCCGCATCCCACGATCGCAGGTACACCCAATTCTCGCGCAATGATTGCTGCGTGGCAATTACAGACAATCAGTGGGGTATATTTACTTGTGAACACAACATAGTTATGGTGTTCGGCAACTGTAATATTGAAAACATCATCATCATGAGTCTTTTGATCAACTGCAACCACCCGATGCATCCGAATATCGCTTGCAACTAGACGATCGAATTTGCCAATTTTATGTAGTTGTTTGTCAGAAATCAAGAAATTATTATCTCTTCTGAGTTTTATCTGTCCTGTAGCATTTTCATCAAATAATTGTTTGGTAGCAAATAAGCGTGTTTGTATTACTCTATCGCTAACTTTTCCTTTGACTCTGTTGGTAAACTGAAGTATTTCTGTTAATTTTTCAACCAACTGTACATTATGTATTCCTCGATTTTTCGTCACTTGAGGAACAGTACCTATTTTTAAACAAGCTACAATTATAGCTTGTAGTAAAAGTTCTTCTGACGCATATATATGTATGCGATTGTTGTAGTAACATCCATCTCCATCAATCACACCTGCCAGAAAATTATAAGCAAATTCCACAGAGTTATTGAGCAACATACTCACAATATTTTGCTCTTTCTCATGCAAATCGTAGGCTATTTTTTTAGAGTAGAGTCTATAAGCTGTTGCTTGACCTACTACTAATTGACCTCTGATTGAGCCAGAAGATGCTTTTTTGAGATGAGCAACAAATGGTTTATCGTAAACTGTATTCATGCATTCCTGCATAGCTACTATAAATTGCTGCTTTGGCAAAGTATCCTTTTGGATAAACTGTACCTCTCGATGAGTACGGCTTCTATAAATAGAACCATCTGTGAGTATACCCCCTAATAAATAAGCCATTTTGATATTCTCTTTTTCGGGTACACCCAACTGCGGAATATTCTCTGCTACTACCACCATTTCTTGGGCTGCAAGCATATCTTGAATTTCAGTTTTTACATATATACCGCCTCTGATATTAATCATTTTGTGATCTGGAGTTAAGCGTAAGTAGTTATCAGTAACTCTACCTGTTTGTGAGATGCTGATACTAATCATTTTCGCTTGTCTTTTCATCGCATCCAGAATTGGTTGCCACTCTATTTTGTTGGTCTGAGTATTTAATGATAGAGTTAGCAAACCTTCATAACCTTGCTCATAAATCTGACGCAAGGTTATAAACCCTTTGTTAGTTAATATTTTGGTTTCGCCATCAAAGCATGTCCTCCCACCAGAATTGGTGACAATTGCACTAGCGCGTTTCATAATTGGTTCCCAATCTGGATCAGTTCTCTCTGTCACCAAAACTTCCCCAACTTGGAACTGTTCGAGTTTCTGAACATCTAAAATTAGGCGTGCTTTCCCTTGACTAATAGCTTCCCCAATCGCACTTCCGGTGATCAGAGGAATTGGGGATTGGGAATCAGGGAGTGAGGATTGAAAAGATTTTTCCCCATTCCCTATTCCCCATTCCTTATTCCCCAATAACAACCGATAACTCCGCAAGACATTTCCCGTCTTCTGCGACTGGACAGTTTCGGGACGCGCCTGCACAATAAAAAGTTGGTTAGTAATTCCATCTTTTGCCCACTCAATATCCATTGGAGTGGGAATACCGTGGACTTGAGAATAATGGTCTTCAATTAAACATGCCCAATTTGCTAGTTGTAAAATCTCTTCATCACTCAGAGCGAATTTGGCTCTTTCGCTGGACGAAACCGAAACATTTTTCGTCAATTTAGAGCCGTCATCATAGATCATTTTCAGTTCTTTACTACCCAATTTTTTATCAATAATTGGGCGGAAACCAGCTTTTAAAGTGGGTTTAAAAACATAATATTCATCAGGATTTACAGACCCCTGGACAACGTTTTCGCCTAAACCGTAGGCGGCTGTAATCAGTGCAGCATCCTTAAATCCGGTTTCTGTATCAATGGAAAACATCACCCCAGAGGTTGCTAAGTCAGAGCGCACCATTTTTTGCACACCCACAGCCAGAGCAATGCTAAAGTGATCAAATCCCTTGGTGTGGCGATAAGAAATGGCGCGATCGGTAAATATGGAAGCAAAGCATTTATGACAAGCTGCTAAAACTCCTTCAGCACCGACAACGTTGAGGTAAGTTTCCTGTTGTCCAGCAAAACTAGCATCTGGAAGGTCTTCGGCGGTGGCGCTAGAACGGACTGCAACATCTGTCTCTGCGTTGTATTGTTCACAAAGACTCTGGTAAGCTTTAGCGATCGCCTCCCGCAATTCTACAGGAAATGGGGTGTGGATTAATAGCGATCGCGCTTTTTTTCCCCGTTCTCGTAAATTTTTGACATCCTCAACATCTAAGTCAGCAAAGAGTTTGCGTAGCTTTGCTTCTAAACCTCCTGATTGAATAAAATAACGATAAGCATAAGCAGTGGTGGCGAATCCTGTGGGAACGTTAATCCCTTTGGGCGTTAGCTGTTGAATCATTTCGCCTAGTGAGGCATTTTTACCGCCAACTACGGGGATATCAGCAATGCCAACTTCATCAAACCACAAAATGAGCGATCGCTCTTGGGAAGATAGAGATAATGTGCTTTTAGATACTGTAGTCATAATTACCTTTTAAGTTTATACTCAGTTTGTCAGTGCGTAACCGCTAGTATATTTTTCCCATATTCAATTTTAGCTATTACAGCTAGTAGCGTGATTTTGTATTGTGCAATTAAATGCCAAACTATAGTCCATAAATAACAATTATTCGGGATAATAGCTGTATCGTAATATCAGACGTAATGCACAATGGCACAACTAGAACGACTGCTGAAAATGGCAGAAGATGAGCTAACTGAGTACAGTACTGATGCCCGCAAAATTGAAAAACTACGACGCAAAATAGGTTTATCAGTATCAGCAGCCGAACAGCGACAAGTCAAAGAGGCATTACTCGCTACTAAGCAATCTTCTAATATGATTACTCAAATTGTGGAAGAACAAAGGCAAGCAGCAGCTTTACCATTTTGGGGAATTGCTGGATTGGGTTTGTTATTCGGAATTTCTTTAAATCAACCCATAGGTTTGTTAGCAGCTATAGTTGGAACTGTATTAGCTTTTAGAATTCAGAAATGGGGTTGGCAATTGCAGGCAAATCGTCTATTGTTACAAACATTGGAAGATATTGAAGCACGTATTGCCCAACCGAATAAGTAACAAAACAGATCCACTTTATAGAAAAATATCTCTATAAATTTGTATCTTAATATACAAAGACGTTGACTAGTCACTTGATTGACACCTCGTAATTACTTAACGATTCCTTTGGGATCACCATAGCAAAAAAATTAGATATTGGATTTGATTCAGATATTTATTCATATAGTTTGCGTATAATAAATGCTACATGACCCTTTGTCAGTAGGTATTTACCATAACGACGCATTGTTTCAACTCCAAAGCCCACGCGCTGGAGTTCACTTTCAACTAGTACTACCCACCCCTCTCCTTCAGTGAACCCCTTACTTGTGGTTCCCTGTGCGACTTGTCCTGTTGTTGCAATGTCGAATATGAATACACTCCCAGGAGTTAAGGTATTATATATGCGGTGGAATTGAACAAGAATTTGGCGATCGCTGTCTGAATCAGACAGGTAGCTGAGGCATTCACCAATCGATACTTATTGCCTCTTCACAGCAATCGTATAACTAGGTAAATGTGAGGCATCTGTTTGAGTTTTCACAAGTCGCAAGTCATTATCTATATATAAATGCTCAAACACTTGAGAAGTTACTAAGGATGTTTTTTGAAACACATTAAGATGATTTATCTCTATATTTTCTAATTTTTCAGCTTTAGGTAAAACCCCTTTCGAGGCGTTCAGTTTAACTTTAGTATTAACTACATGAGTAAACCAGTTGTAGACTGATTCTAAAGTTAGAGGAATTTCTCTATTTGTAAAAGCCTGAAATCTATCAATATTTTGAAGATACCATTTCCCATTTTGAACTTCATATTTCTGGATTACCATGAAATCATAAGCAGGTAATCGTGATTGAAAATTCTCTGATAAAGACTGCTCTTTTCCCATTATATAGCGAGCTACACTGGCACAGTAACCATCATGCTGGAAAATTTGGAAGGACTGCTCTTGTATTCTTTGTGGTAAACTTTCATGAAACGATATGGTAGACCAGATTGGTGTCCAAACACCTACTAAAAGCCGTAATTGCTCTGTAACACTAAAAACAGGATTCTGCTGGCTCAACTTTATAAAATAGGGAAGCAATTCAGTTTTATAGAATTTTATTTCGTCATTTAAAGCTTCTAGATTTCGACCTTGAACTCGTGCCAAAATTTCCTTTTTAAATTTTAGTTTTTTTGGAGCACTTATTTGATTTTTTAGTAAGAGGTCAAACATTACCATTTACCTTTTTCTCATTTTTTTAGATGACTTGGTTGGTAAGTATTAAAAACTTGTGAGTTTGGCGTTCATAAAGGTCTTATCTATTCTTTTATACTGTAAAATGTAGAGTCTTTTACCCCTCTTTTTAACAGTTATTGGATGATTATCTGCTTGATATTAGCTATTTTTACTCACAAAAGGGTGTGATCCAGATCACTGTAAACTAAAATATATTGAAGAAGTATTTAGAAATCAGAGTAAGTAAGTGGGTAAAA
>Ga0209591_10000950_pt1 | contig 37249 bp, 32 predicted proteins | sample MAT01_FD_187207 | JGI IMG/M metagenome (GOLD analysis project Ga0209591, IMG submission 187207) | Freshwater microbial communities from Lake Fryxell liftoff mats and glacier meltwater in Antarctica - MAT-01 (SPAdes) (version 2) | ecosystem: Environmental > Aquatic > Freshwater > Ice > Liftoff... | reverse complement strand
ACTTAGAGGTCAACGCCAGCATGAGTAAGAAAATTCCAATTACTTAAAAAAAAATAAAAACATATATTATTTGGCAAGTTTTTATTGAAGTTCAAAATTATTGGAACGCTTGCATAGCATCAAGCACCCCTTTAGGGCAAGAAGTTGCACGACCTTTCTGGACCGTTTACTGAGTGGAAACTGAACTTCTTTTAACAGCTCTGGAGTTTTGAAAAGTTCCCTATGGCACTATCCTTGCTCCGCCCCCCTACACCCTTTCGCCCCGTACCAATTCCAGCACCGTCACCTCGGGCCAAATGCCCACGCGGCCCGGAAATCCAATAAAGCCGAAGCCCCGGTTTACGTACAGAAAGCGCCGGCCTTCCTGATACAAGCCTGCCCAGCGCGGGTAAACAAAACTGGAGGGGCTCCAGCGCACGCCAGGAATCTCCACGCCCATTTGCGCACCGTGCGTATGACCGCTCAGGGTTAGGTGCACTTGCTTAGCACCGGGCAACACACGGGCATCCCAATGCGTGGGGTCATGGCTCATGAGCACGACAAAATCGTCAGGCTTTGTTCCTTCCAGGGCAGCGTCCAGGTCGCCGTGCTGGGGGAAGGGGGGCTTGCCCCAGTTCTCCACCCCGGCTAAAACCAGAGAATCCTGGCCCCTGGTCAGGCGCACATGCCGGTTTTTGAGCAAATCAAAGCCCATGTCAGCGTGGTGCTGGTGCAGGGCAGCGAAATTATCGACTTTGGTCTGCTCGTTTTCCCAGCCCGGATAATCCCCGTAATCGTGGTTCCCCAAGATGGAGTATTTGCCCATAGGGTGCTTTAGAGCCTGGAACATGGCCTTGTAGGGCAGCACCTCTTCGGCAAAATCGTTGACGAGGTCGCCGGTAAAGAGCAAAAGGTCTGCGTTCTGTTCGGCCACCAGTTCAAGGCCGGAGCGCACCGCATCGACATTGTCGAAACTGCCGCTGTGCACATCAGAGAGTTGCACAATGCGCAGGCCGTCAAAGGCCGAAGGCAGGTCGGGAAAAGCCAGTTTGATCTGGTGCACGTGAAAGGCGTATTTGCCCTTGGTTATACCATATAAAAACGTGCTGAAGGGCACTGCCGCAATGATCAGGCCTATGCGCGCCAAAAAGTTGCGCCGCGAAGCCAAACTAATCGGACCAGAGGGAGCGGTATGGAGCACTTTGGCCGCATGGCGGTACGCCCAATAGGAGCCGCGAAACAAGTCTTCGACCAGCAACACGCAAGCCAGCACAAACTTGGTAATCAGAAAGGTAAAACTTAGGCCCAGCAGCACGTTGCCAAAGAGATTTGCCCGCACCGGGCGGCCTGTGACCAGGAAGTACACGATTGTAGCGACTGTAATGAAGAAACCCAGCCAAGCCAGCGTGCGCAACGACAACCAAGTGTGGCCGCGCCGGTCTGGGGTGCCATAAACGGCCCGGAGGCTAAAGAAAACGTAGCCCTCAAGGCCCAGCCAGAAAAGAAGGCTGAGGATGGGTACAATCATGGTGGGGCGAGAGTTCCCACAAAGATACGCCCTGAATCCACGGGGACCCAGGGCGCTCTAAACGGTAACCTAAAGGACGGCTTAGCGGTTCTTCTTGTTTTCCTTGAGGGTGATGTAGGTAACTTTCAAGGCATTGGCCTTGCGCAGTTCAATCTTGACGTCGCTCAAAATACCCAGGTCGGCTTCTTTATCACACTTGATGGCGATAATGATGGCATTCTGGAGCTCCGGGCGCATTTTGGCTTTTTCTGTGGCCACGAAGTCAATGACATCTTCCGGGGTAGCCAGGCGATCGTTTAATTGCAGACGGGGAGCGGAACCGAACTCTTTTTGATAGCCATCAGCAGGCGCTCCAATGTAGATGTACGACAGCAAATCTTTCTTCTCCAGTTTCTCCATTTCGGTGGCCTTGGGAAGGTTGGATTTAACCTTGATTTCCGTTTCGCGCATGCGCGTGGCTACCATGAAGAAAAAGAGCAGAATAAAGACGATGTCCGGGAGGGACGCCGTGGAAATAGCCGGCATGGCTTTTTTCTTGCGCTTAAAGTGCCCTAACATAGTCTATGTTATTTACCGAGTTTGGTGGGTTCGGCTTCTGAAAGTCGTATCGGAAGCGCAAACTTAATTTCCTCGATGAGGATGGAATCGCGGGTGGCGCGATCCAAATCGCTGAACCTGGCAACACGACCATTCGTTTTCTTGCGGGTCAGGTCATTCCTAAGATCGTTGTAGGCACCGCGAAGTTCATTGTACACCTGAATGTACGTATCGTAAGAGGTGCCGACGTCGCCTTTGAAAGAAACTACCGCCTCCTGAGGACTGTTCGATAGTTCCGGATTCTGTCCGTTGTTGCTAAGAAACTCGATGGTTCGCTTGCGCAAATTATCGACGTCATCAAGCTCTTCCTCCACCAGCAATTGGTTGCGGGAATTGATGAGAACCGTTAATGTATTCTTGTCGTTCAGTTCAACTGGCGGAGGAGGAACATCCGACCATGGCGGCAACGCTACGTTGATGCCTTCGTCAATGTCAATCTCCGTGGTTACCAGAAAGAAGACCAATAGCAGGAAGGCGATATCCGCCATCGAGCTTGCATTGATCTCAGGGGTTGTTCTGGCCATGAGGAGTTATTTGAGGATATCCTTAATTGCTGAGCCAATCACGGCAACGACTGTGATAACCAGCAACACAGTAAACGTGATTAACCCGGCCTGAACGGCTTTAACCGTTGTATCCGAGGCGGGCATGTCCGAGTAATTGGTGGAATCAGACATGGTATAGGCCACAAGGAAAATAGCCACCATAGCAAGAATACCCGCTACAGATTTGACGGCACTTTTCGGATTGCTGACCATGCCCCACAACATGCCGACCGCCATCATGACCAGAGCAACCGGGATAAGGTAAATGCCAGCCGGGAGCACAACATTCGTGAAGAAACTTTCCATAGGGAATAGGTTTTCGGGGTTTTAGCTCCGCTTGGCTACGTCGTATTTGACTAACATGTCAATGAAGGTCTGAGCAGCGTCTTCCATGGTGGTGACCATGCCGTCGATCTTGGAAACGATGTAGTTGTAGAAAATCTGGAGAATAATGGCCACAATCAGACCAAACACCGTGGTGAGCAGAGCCACCTTGATACCGTCAGCCACAATAGAAGCAGAAATAGCCCCTGCTGTTGCGATGTCATCAAAGGCCTGGACCATCCCGATAACCGTACCGAGGAACCCGAGCATCGGAGCCAGGGCGATGAACAGCGAAATCCACACCAGACCGCGCTCCAGCAGGCCCATTTGCACAGAGCCGTAGGCACTGAGTGATTTTTCCACCACATCAATGCCTTCACGGACACGGGTCAGACCCTGCCAGATGATTCCGGCAACAGGACCGCGGGTTGCTTTGCAGATCTCTTTTGCTTTCTCCACATCTTTTGCCTTCAGCGCTTCGTCCACGCCTTCCAACAACTTCCGGGTATTGATGTCTGCCAGGCTCAGCGATATGATGCGCTCGATGCAAAATGCAAGACCCAAAATAAGGCAAATCAGAACGATCCCCATGAACTGCCAGCCACCTTCAATAAAGTAACGCTTGAGCAAAGGCATACCGAAAGAAGCATCGGGAGCAGCCTCTTCGGCGGAGGAGGCAGCAGCTTCGGTGGCGGTCTCATTGTTGTCCTGAGCCACCAACGGGGCCGAGCTGAACACAAGGAGGCCAATGAGCACGCTCAGTGCAAACAGCTTCTTAATCATGGGATTAAAATTTATAGGGTTTTGCGTTTTTTAATGCTGGTTTAGCAGTGGAATTGCGCCACAAGTAACGCAATTTTTTAGGGAACAATACTTGTGCGGAGAGAGAGGGATTCGAACCCTCGGTACCCTTTTGGGGTACACCCGCTTTCCAGGCGAGCACCTTCGTCCACTCGGTCATCTCTCCATAGGTCCAGGCGCAACGCAACCTGGATTTCTTGCAGAATACGGCAGGGCAAAGAGCAACACCGGTCATCCGAAGGTGCCCAAAGTTCCGCATAGGAAACGAATAAACCAAAGAATTCGGTATGTGCCTCTTGTCAGGGCAGCGTCACAAGATATTTTTTCGGGCGAAGGGCTCCGTTTGGCATGGCGGGAGCCGTCTTCGCGCTTCAAAGCCCGGGGCTGCAACAAGGCATCTTCAGGCAAAGCGGAAGAGTCGGTTCGCATTCTCCGTCGTGCGCTGAGCGATAGCCTGCGGTGTGGTTCCGTACCATTGGGCCAGAACAGCCGCAATATCCGTGAGATACGCTGGTTCGTTCCTTTTGCCCCGGTGGGGAACCGGCGCTAGAAAAGGCGCGTCCGTTTCGAGCACCACAAAATCCGGGTCAATACCGGGTAAAACTCGGTCCAGGCCCCCGTTTTTGTAGGTAGCCACTCCGCCAATTCCCAGGAAAAACCCCATGTCCGTTATCCGGCGGGCTTGTTCCAACGTGCCGTTGAAGCAATGGTACACCCCGCGGAGCCTGGCGTTCCCAAGCCCTTCCACCAAACCAATGGTATCCTCCAGCGAGTCGCGGGAATGGATGGCCACCGGCAAATCCAGGCGGGCGGCCCAGTCCAATTGTTGCAGGTAAGCCACTTTTTGCTGCTCTACGAAGGTCTTGTCCCAGTAGTAATCCAGCCCAATCTCGCCAACAGCCACAAAGCGAACAGGCTGTGGTGGCTGAAACAGCCAGGATTCGGCCAGCGCCAATTCTGTTTCAAACGCCTGGCCAATGGAACAGGGGTGCACGCCCATCATGGCAAAACAATGGCTTGGGTGCCGTTCTGCCAGGTCCAACATGCCGGAAATAGAGCCAGCGTCGATGTTGGGCAGGTAAAAACGCGCTACACCAGAAGCCGTGGCCCGATCCAGGATCGCTTCGCGGTCCTCGTCAAAACGAGCATGATAAAGGTGCGCGTGGGTATCGACCAGTGTCATCAGGGCTGTTTGCAGCCGCCCATTCAGGAGCGCACCGGCACTTCGGCGGGCACGGTAGCAAACGAGTAACCGAGGGTCTTAAAATGTTCTAATAACCGGGGAAGGGCGTAGCGAAGCTTGGCTTCTGCTTTGGGACTGTCGTGCATCACGATGATGGAGCCGTCTTTGGCGTTGTCTACCATGTTTTGCAAACAGCGCTCCTCGTTGATGTCTTCGTCAAAATCACCGCTGATGACATCCCACATGACAATGTGGTAGTCGTTGCGCAAGGCTTCAATTTGTGTAATCTTAATGCGTCCGTACGGCGGGCGGAACAGCTTGCCCGGTAGCACTTGCGCAGCTTTGGCTACGTCTGCCAGGTAGCTTTCGTCGTCGGTTTTCCAGCCGTTGGGGTGGTTGTAGGTATGGTTGCCGATTACGTGGCCCTCCATCCGAATGCGCTCGATCAATTCCGGTTGTGCGTCTGCCTTGCTGCCCAGGCAAAAGAAAGTGGCTTTGGCCTGGTGAAGGGCCAGCGTTTCCAGCACAAATTCCGTGATGCCAGGCGTGGGTCCGTCGTCAAACGTGAGGTAGATTTCTTTCTCCCCACCGGGAAAATCCCAGGTCATGGCCGAGAAGATTTTCTTCAGGTAAAACGGTGTTTTGACAAAATACATGGATTGGGGCGCGGCAGGTGAGGAAAACGACATAGCAACGTGGGTTCAAGTGCTCAGGCTCACGCTCAGGTGCAGGAGCCTTCGCGTCAAAGTTACCTAATCAGCGCTAACTTTGCCGACCAATGCGGCGGCGCTGACGAAGGTTGCTAGTTGGGAGCTGCACTGCTTTCAATGGCCTGGTAGTCAGGTTGTTATCCGCAATTTCCCCTTCCCCCATGGCTGTCCGCGTTCGTTTTGCCCCCAGTCCAACGGGTCCGCTGCACATCGGCGGGATCCGCACGGCCCTTTACAACTACCTTTTTGCTCGGCATCACCGGGGCCAGTTTTTGCTTAGGATTGAAGACACCGACCAGAAACGCTACGTGGATCATGCCGAGGAGTACCTGATGGAAGCCCTTACCTGGTGCGGCCTCACGCCGGACGAAGGGCCTGCCCAGGGCGGCCCTGACGGGCCTTACCGACAGTCAGAGCGCAGCGCCATTTACGGCGTGTATGCCCAACAATTGCTGGACAGCGGCCACGCCTATTACGCCTTCGACACCGAGGAAGAACTGGAGCAATGGCGTGTGCGCGAAGAGGCAGCCAGCGGTCAGCCGCCCAAGTACGACGTGCATACGCGAATGACCCTGCGGAATAGTTTATCGCTTGCTGCGCAAGAAACTGCCCGCCTGCTGGAATCAGGCGCGGACAAAGTGCTGCGCTTGCTCGTGCCGGATAACGAGACCATCGCGTTCACAGACCTAATCCGTGGCGAGGTCAGCTTCCGCTCCGAAGAAGTGGACGACAAGGTTTTACTCAAAGCCGACGGCCTGCCAACGTACCACCTGGCCAATGTGGTAGATGACCACCTGATGCACATCACCCATGTGATCCGGGGAGAGGAATGGCTGAGTTCGGGGCCGCTGCACATCCTGCTTTACCGCTACCTGGGCTGGGAAAACGAACGCCCGGCCTTCGCCCATTTGCCGCTTATTCTGAACCCGAACGGGCAGGGCAAGCTCAGCAAGCGCACCGCTGACAAGCTCGGCATCCCGGTTTTTCCGCTCAACTGGCTGGATGCCGGCTCTGGCCAGACCTGGATGGGCTTTCGCGAAAACGGTTTTGAACCCGAAGCCCTATTGAATTTCCTGGCCCTGCTCGGCTGGAATCCGGGCACGGAGCAGGAGTTGTTCTCGCTGGACCAATTGGTCCAGACCTTTGACCTGGACCGGGTGCACAAGGCGGGAGCGCGTTTCGATTTCGACAAAGCCCGCTGGTTTAACCAGGAATACCTCAAGCGCATGGACAACGACGCATTGGCTCAAAGGCTGGGGCAAATGTTGGTCGAAAAGGGGGTGCCGCACGACGCGACTACCCTGCCAGCCATCGCGGGGATGCTCAAGGAACGGGTGCACTTTCTCCAGGAAATGCCCGATGCCGGCCACTACTTTTTTGAAGAACCGCGCACGCTTGACGAGGCAGCGTTGCGCAAAAAGTACAAGGTCGAAGGACGACCCGTTTTTGATGAACTTCTGCAAGAACTCCAGGCGTGTTTGCCTTTTGAACCGGAGCCCTTAGAGGCCAGCGTAAAAGACTTTTCGGCGCGGACGGGCCAAGGCTTGGGCATGCTGATGCCCGTCCTGCGACTGGCTTTGGCGGGAACTTTGCAAGGCCCGCCGGTGTTTGAAACTATGGCGGTAATGGGAAAGGAAAAAGTCATTCAGCGCCTTCAACGCAAGCTCGACGTCTTCGACGCATTGTTGGCAGGCTGAAACAAAGCTTTTGTAAAGCCTGTTTTCCGTCTGACCCAAACCGGATAAATCGGTTTTACAATCTTCTGCTATGAGCGAACCTTCAAACCCCAAGGACGGAAAAACGAACCCTAAATCGAACAGAATTGGGGTAAAAAAGCCCGGGCGGGGCAAAAAAGCCAAAGTGAATACAGACTTGGCGGGGTTCGAAATTGGCATCAACGCGTTCGGCGAAATCAAAAGCAACTTTCCTGTGGAGCGCATCAATGCGTTCCTGAACACGCATGTGGCCGACCGGCGGCTGCATGGTTCGGACCCTGATGAAGCGGAGGATTCCTCGCAAGATGCCGCTCCGAACGCCAAGCAACACGGTCAAGACGGCTAGCAAGACGGGCTGGATTAGGCTGGATTAGGAAAGACGCCCCGCAAACGGTCAAATCGATACTCAATCGGAGCCCTAATCAGCGCACGCTTTGGGTTTAACCTTATTGGCTGTATCCGGCCTAAGGGTTTTAGCGCTGCCCTTGCGTATTTTTGCAGCAACCCCTCTCTCGTTATGCGATTTCTTGTGCTGGCTCTGACGAGCCTTGTTCTGTTTTCCGGCTGCACGCTGGGCAGGCGCTTGTTTCTGAATGCTCCGGGCTATTCCGATCAGTTCCGTTTTGACTATGTAACCCTTGACCCTGCCCCGCAGCCTTTTGACTTCAAGCGGCCTGCGGTGCCGCTGAATCTGGGACAAAAGCTGCACGTTGTTCCCACTTTCCTCGGTATAGGCACAGTTCCTATGGAAGAATACCTGCGCAGTTCAGCCACACAAGTGTTCGTGATCATAAGAAATGATACGATTCTCTACGAGGGGTATTTCAATGGCCACGCACCGGAAAAATCAGTCACCAGTTTTTCGGTCGCTAAAACTTTTGTGGGCAGCCTGGTGGGTTTGGCTGTAGCGGAGGGCCGCATAGGATCGCTGGAGGATAAAGTTCAGCGCTACCTGCCCGATTTTCCGCTGCCGGACATCAGCATTCGGCATTTGCTCAACCACACCTCTGGCATACACTATCCGATAGACGGCTGGCAATATTACACACCTCATTTAGACCAAATCTACACCAAAGGCCTGGACCGTCGTGTTGCGCCAGGAAAGACCTTTCGGTATGAAAACGGCAATACACAGGTGTTGTCCATGGTGCTTGAAGCCGCGATGAATCAGCCAATCGAAACCTTGTTAGCGGAGCGAATCTGGTCTAAAATTGGAACGGAAAATCCTGTTAAATGGAGCACTGATGGCAACGGCACGGTTAAGGCTTTCTGTTGCATGAACAGCACCGCCATAGACTTTGCCAAGTTCGGAAGGCTGATGGCCCGGCAAGGAGATTGGGATGGGCAGCAGCTTATACCGCGGGAATTTTTCAGCGAAGGTTCACACGGTGATACGCTGCAGGGTCAGTTTGTTCGCTACAAGAACCAAATGTGGTTAGAAGGGGAGGATGCCGGCATTTACATAGCGGCCGGACTTTATGGCCAGTACCTGTACGTGTACCCGCCCAAAAACATCGTCATTGTTCGCTTTGCACACGAAAACTTTCACCTGCACGCCGCTTGGTCGGAGTTTTTCCAGACCATTATTGCGCAACTCTAAGCAGACTAGCGTTGCTGTAGGTCCCCTTCAGGGTAAACTCCCGTTAGGGCAAGCTCCGCTCAGCGTTCGCGGAAGAGCGAAAGCAGTCGCTCTGCCGCTTGCAGTGGGTGCACAGCGCCTGCGCGCACCGCAAACTCTTCTTCGGCCAGCGCCCTTCGGATGGCTGAGTTGGCATAAAAACCCGCACTGAGTCCATCGCGGATAGCCTCGTGCATCCACGAGCCCGCCTGCTCCTGGCGGCGCAGGGCAAAATGGCCGCCCGCCTGCATCGCATCGCGGAAAGCCAGCAATTGTTCGAGCACCTTTTCCATACCATATTGTATGGTTGAAGAGCAGCGCAACACGGGGGGTACCCAACCGCTTTCTGTCGGTGGAAAGAGATGCAGCGCCCGCTCGTAGTCACGTTGCGTTTCCAGCGCGCGTTTTTCAAAATCGCCGTCGCTTTTGTTCACCACCAGCAAATCGGCCATTTCCACAATACCGCGTTTGATGCCTTGCAATTCATCGCCGGCCCCCGGTAACAGCAGCAGTAGAAAACAGTCCACCATGCTGTGCACCGCGGTTTCACTTTGCCCAACCCCGACAGTTTCTACCAGCACGATATCGTAACCGGCGGCTTCAAACAATAAGATATGTTCTCTTGTGCGATCCGCCACACCACCGAGCGTTCCCCGGGCAGGGCTGGGTCGGATAAAGGCCGCATCGTGCGCGGAGAGCTTTTCCATACGGGTTTTATCACCCAGGATACTGCCTCCGCTTTTCTCGCTCGAAGGGTCTACGGCCATGACGCCTACGCGATGCCCGGCGTTCACGAGCATCATGCCCAAGCGCTCAATGAAGGTGCTTTTGCCCACACCCGGCACACCGGTTATGCCGATGCGCAGCGAAGAATGGCGAGTTTCTGCTGAGCCATCGCGAAGACAGGCTTCCAGCACTTGACGCGCCAATTGGCGGTGCTCCAGCCGATCGCTTTCTACCAGTGTCAGCGCGCGCGCCAATGAATTCCGGTCGCCATTGCGGAGGCCGTCTAGCAGTGCCGCTGGATCAAAGTTGCCGCGTTGGCGCGCCAGAAATTCGCGCTGGGCCTCACCAGGAGAGGGTTTTTTACCATCGCTCACGCTGTGCGGCTTTTGATGAGCAGGTCCAGGATATCCCCCGCTGCTACTGCAATGACGGTGCCAGGTCCAAAGATGCCTACGGCTCCCGCCTGGTAAAGCGCTTCGTGATCTTGTTCGGGAATCACGCCGCCGCAAATGACCATGATGTCTGCCCGGCCCAGCGCAGCCAACTCCGCAATGACCTGCGGCACCAGCGTCTTGTGACCGCCGGCCAGACTAGAGATCCCCACCACGTGTACGTCATTTTCCATGGCCTGGCGGGCCACTTCTGCCGGCGTCTGGAACAGCGGTCCTATGTCTACGTCAAAGCCCAAATCAGCAAAGCTGGTGGCAATCACTTTGGCGCCGCGATCGTGCCCATCCTGGCCGAGTTTGGCTACCAAAATGCGCGGCCTGCGCCCTTCCAGTTCGGCGAAGCGGTCGGAGCGCTCCAGAGCGGCGTGGAATCGTTCGTCCATAGCAATTTCTTTGGCGTACACCCCGCTGATGGAGCGGATTACAGCCTGGTAGCGGCCAAAAACCTGCTCCAGCGCCAGCGATATTTCGCCCAATGTAGCGCGTTTTCGCGCGCAATCGACCGCCAGTTCCAACAAATTTGCCTCGGGCGAAAGGGCTCCTTGCCCGAGCGCCTTCAACGCTGCTTCCACGGCCTTTGGATCCCGTCGCGCGCGCAGTTGCTCCAGGCGTTCCACCTGTTCCTTGCGGACGGCATTGTTGTCAATAGAGAGGATGTCCATGTGATCGGCCTCGCCGCTGCGGTAGGCATTGACACCGATGAGCACATCCACACCCGCGTCCAGCCGCGCCTGTTTGCGCGCCGCGGCTTCTTCGATGCGCATTTTGGGCAGGCCCGTTTCAATCGCCTTGGCCATGCCGCCGAGTTCCTCGATCTCCTGCAAGTGTTGCCAGGCCCTTCGAACTAATTGATCCGTAAGGTATTCTACGTAGTAGGAACCGCCCCAAGGATCCACCACCCGCGTGATGCCTGTTTCTTCCTGCAACACCAATTGGGTGTTGCGGGCAATGCGCGCGGAAAAATCGGTGGGCAGGGCAATGGCTTCGTCCAGGGCGTTGGTGTGCAGGCTCTGCGTGTGGCCCATGGTGGCCGCCAGCGCTTCGATGGCCGTTCGACCTACGTTGTTGAAAGGGTCCTGACCGGCCAGGCTCCAACCGGAAGTCTGGCAATGCGTGCGCAGCGCCATCGACTTTTCGTCTTTCGGGTTAAAGTCGCGGAGCAGACGCGCCCACAACAAGCGCCCTGCCCGCAACTTGGCAATTTCCATAAAGTGGTCCATGCCCACCCCCCAGAAAAACGAAATACGCGGTGCAAATTCGTCGATCGTCAGCCCGGTGCTGAGCCCGGTGCGGATGTACTCCAGCCCGTCGGCGAGCGTGTAGGCCAGCTCCAGGTCAGCGGTTGCCCCGGCTTCCTGCATGTGGTAGCCCGAAACGCTGATGGAATTGAACTTAGGCATGCGCGCCGCCGTGTAGCGAAAAATATCTGCGACGAGCCGCATGGATGGCGCAGGCGGATAGATGTAGGTGTTGCGCACCATAAACTCTTTTAGGATATCATTTTGTATGGTACCCTGAAGTGTTTCGGGAGCAACGCCCTGTTCTTCGGCAGCAACAATATAAAAAGCCATGATTGGGATCACGGCCCCGTTCATAGTCATCGATACCGACATTTCACCCAGCGGAATGCCGTCGAAAAGCACCTTCATGTCTTCGACCGAATCAATGGCCACACCGGCCATGCCCACGTCGCCGGCTACACGTGCATGGTCGGAATCGTAGCCGCGATGCGTAGCCAGGTCAAAGGCCACGGAAAGCCCTTTTTGACCCGCGGCGAGGTTGCGTTTGTAAAAAGCGTTGGATGCCTTCGCCGTGCTAAACCCGGCGTATTGCCGGATGGTCCAGGGCCGCAGAATGTACATAGAACCGTAAGGTCCGCGTAAAAAGGGCGCAATGCCGGCGGCGTAATCCAGGTGTTGCAGGTGGCCGGGAACCGCCGGTTCCATGTGCTGCGGTATGGAAATTCCCTCCGGGGTTTCGCGGGTAGTTGCGGTGCTTTCGCCCGTTTTTTGCCCGTAACCGGAGGCGCTGCGCCCAAAAGTCAGTTGTTGAATCGGAGCTTTCATGGCGCGGATGGCTTGGTTTCCAAAGCTTTGGTAGGTGGGTTATGGGCGGCCTGCATGGCAAGTTCTTGTTCGGCCAACCAGGGCAAAATCGGGTCAAAGGCCCTCGTTTTTCCAGCAACAGGATCGCTTGTACCAGCCGGTGTGGCTGTAGGAGCCAGAGCCTGCTGAGCGGCCGGCACTGTGCTAGAAGTTGCGTCAGCATTGGCGGGTTGATTGGCCGCTTGAACCGGACGAAAGCGCGTGACGCCGATCCAACCGCTTCCTGGCTGCACGAGTGAAAAGGCCTTTCGCGTTCGGGCTTCCTTGATCCAGGTGTGCACCTGACCATTTTGCAGTGCAGCGGTGAACCCACCCAGTGCCTCAATTGCTTGAAAACGCGTCCAAGCGAGTGCTCCCAAGTCATCCGTCAGGTGCTCCAGGTACCAACTGCCAGCGGCCGGATCGTCCACCCGCAGCAGGTGGCTTTCTTTGTCCAGCAACAGGGCCAGGTTGTCAGAGATGCGGCGCGAGAAATCGCTGTCCGCTGCTGTGGGAGCATCAAAACGCGGCAGCGACAGCGAGTCAACGCCGCCGAGCATCGCCGAAGCAGCTTCGGTGCTGAGCCGCAATAGGTTGTTGTGCGTATCGCTGGCGGCCAGGTTCCAGCTCACCGCAGTGCCCAGAATTTCCGGACAGGGCAGCGGGTGCTCCCGACCGGGAAGCGACTGGCTGAGCAGGTCCCAACCGATGCGCAACGCGCGGAATTTGGCCAACTCTGCAAAGAAGTTTGGTCCACTGGCCACTCGGAGCACCAGGCGTCCCGTCCAGGCTTCCGGTGGCAAACCGCGCTGCGCCAGTTCGTCGATCATCTCGTGCAGCGCGGCCCAAATCAGGGCCATTTCCGTGGGAATGTCTGCTCCCGCGTTGCCGAACAGCGATCCGTCCAGGTAGCCTGCCGGGTGGACCGCCTGGCCGCGATCATGCCCCGCGGCTTTGAATGCAGCAGCGAGCCGATCCCAAGCGTAGGCGTCCAAGCTGTGCCCGGCACCGCCGCTGGCGGCGCGGTACCCGGCCAAGTCGTACAGCAAGCCTTCGGGAAGGGGCTGGGCAGGGTTGGGAAAGTCGGTGGCGAAGTAGCGGAGCGCGAAAGGGCCCGCCACGCTATCCCCCCCCAGCGCGCTGCGAAGCGCGAACAGGTCGGCCGTTGCCCCCCAGAGGTCCAACCCGGCCGCGTCCCGGTGCCGGGCTTGTTCCGTGGCGCGAAGCACGGCACTTAAGGTACCAGCCAGCCTCGATGTTGCCCATGTGGCGTCGCCGGAGGCAGACCCTTGCTCCAGCACCAAGGCGCTGAAGTAACGAAAGGGCCGGTGGCGGGGCAGGGGGGGCGGGGGGGGGGCTGTGCCCCGGCGGTAATATGGCCGGATTTTAGGCGCGTCAGCCGGGGTGTCGGGGGGGGACCAGAGCAGTTTTTCTTCGTAAGAGGCTCCCCGAAGTTCCCGCGCTAATTGTTTGTCCCAGTCGGCATCGGGGGTGGGGGGAAAGACCGAAAACAGGGCATCATCCATGGGCGTGGTGCAGCGTTTTTTGGGCGCAAACGACGAGGGCTAAGTTAAGGCAAATCCGCCCGTCCGGGCTATCTTTGCGCCCTGTTGCAAAGCGCTGTTGCCGCTGATTTTTGCTCAGCCCGCAAGCCAACCAAATCGGCCTTTCCCCCGGTAACTTTCCCAAACTTTCCCAATCCTTGCCCATGGATGCGCCCCTGTTACTAACCGAAGAGCGAGCTGGCTTGCTGCTGCTCACCATCAACCGTCCGCAGAGCCTCAATGCCCTGAACCGCGAGTTACTCAGCCTCATTGACCAAGCCGTTTCGGCGGTTTCTGCCCGGGCCGACATCGCTGGTATTATCCTGACCGGTTCTGGCGAAAAGGCCTTTGCTGCCGGCGCCGATATTTCCGAATTCGCTCATTTTACGCCCGAGCAGGGCACGCGTCTTTCGGTTCAAGGGCACCAGATCCTGAACCGCATCGAAGCGGGACCCAAGCCGGTTATCGCTGCCGTAAACGGCTTTGCACTGGGGGGCGGTTGCGAGCTGGCCATGGCCTGCCACCTTCGCATTGCGTCAGAAAACGCGCGCTTTGGACAGCCGGAAGTGAACTTGGGAACCATTCCCGGCTATGGCGGAACGCAACGCCTGGCCGAGTTGGTGGGCAAGGGACGGGCGCTGGAATTGCTGTTGACCGGCAACATGATTGACGCAACAGAAGCCTATCGCATCGGCTTGGTCAACCGCGTGGTTCCCCAAGCCGAATTGATAGCTGCCGCGGAGGCGATGTTGCGCACCATCGCCTCAAAAGGACCGCTGGCGGTGGCGCGCTGCATTGATCTGGTCAATGCCAAGTACCGCAGCGAACCCGCCGTTGGTGCGGGCTACACCATGGAAAGCGAAGCCTTTGGCGAGATGATGGCCAGCGCCGATTTCCGCGAAGGAACGCAAGCCTTTATGGAGAAGCGCAAAGCTGTTTTTACCGGAGCATAAATAAAGTTATGTAATTGCCGGCGTCGCCAAAAGCGGCATCGCCCTTCGCCCGAAACCGGCACAAGCCTACCCACATGAATTTTCGCACAGAGAAAGACACCTTAGGTTATGTTCAGGTTCAGGCCGACAAATACTGGGGCGCTCAGACCCAGCGCTCGCTGGAGAATTTTACCATTGGTGGACAGCGCATGCCGCATGAAATAATTCAGGCCTTCGCCGTGCTGAAGAAAGCCGCTGCGCAGACTAACGAAGCGCTGGGAGTACTGGATGCGGAGCGTTCTGCGCTCATTCAGCGCGCAGCAGACGATGTGCTTTCCGGCTTGCTGGACGACCAATTTCCGCTGGTCATCTGGCAAACGGGCTCGGGGACGCAGAGCAACATGAACGTGAACGAGGTTATTGCTTACCGCGCGCATGTGCTCCACGGTGGGCAGTTGACGGACGAGAAAAAGTTTGTGCACCCGAACGACCACGTCAACATGAGCCAGTCGTCGAACGACACGTTTCCGACGGCGATGCACATTGCGGGGTATCGCATGGTGGCCGAGGTGACGATCCCCGGGTTGCAAGTGCTGCGCGACACGCTTCGCCAGAAATCGAAGGACTTCATGGGCATTGTCAAAATTGGGCGAACGCACCTGATGGATGCCACACCCCTCACGCTGGGGCAGGAGTTCAGTGGTTATGCCGCGCAATTGGACTACGCGCTGCGCACGATCAACAACGCGCTGCCGCACCTGTCGGAACTGGCGCTTGGGGGAACGGCCGTGGGCACGGGCATCAACACGCCCAAGGGATATTCGGAGCACGTGGCGGGTCGCATTGCGGCGTTGACCGGGTTGCCTTTTGTGACCGCGCCGAACAAGTTTGAAGCCCTGGCCGCGCATGATGCGGTGGTGGAAATGTCTGGTGCGTTAAAGACGGCTGCCTGCAGCCTGATGAAAATTGCCAACGATGTTCGCCTGCTGGCTTCCGGCCCTCGCAGCGGCATCGGTGAGATCACTATCCCGGCTAACGAGCCGGGTTCATCGATCATGCCGGGCAAGGTCAATCCCACGCAGGCCGAAGCGCTCACCATGGTCTGCGCGCAAGTGTTGGGCAACGATGTGGCCATCAACATCGGCGGTGCTACCGGGCATTTTGAGCTGAACGTATTCAAGCCGATGATGATTGCCAACCTTTTGCATTCCGCCCGCCTAATCGGCGATGCATGCGACAGTTTCAACAAGCATTGCGCCGTTGGGATTGAGCCTGACCTCGCGGTCATCGAAGACAAAGTGCAGCGGTCGCTTATGCTGGTCACCGCGCTCAATCCGCACATTGGGTACTACAAGTCTGCGGAGATCGCGGGCAAGGCTCACGCGGAGAATTCCACCCTGAAAGCGGCAGCTCTGGCACTCGGTTACCTGACCGAAGCGGAGTTTGATGCCTGGGTTATTCCGGCGGACATGGTCGGGGAAATCTGAACATGCGGGGAAAATGTTGGGTAAAGTCAGCGGGTTAGCCGCCGCTGCTTAGCGGCGCATGTTAAAAGGCTGAAACTTATGCTGCGCAAGGGTTTGGGGCCACTTCGCCCGAGCCAAAACAAGTTGTGTTAACGCCTGCTAACAAGGTTTAACACATGGCTTTAACAGGACTTAACACCGAAAGCTGTAACAAGTCGGGGATGTGGCGCGTCTTTGCATCGTGTACGGGAACAAACGACCAAAAAGGTACTCCCAAACACGATTCTTCAGACCGATAAATACGCACCCATGATTCGCGCCACAGTCTTTGTCCTCACCGTTTTGTCTTTTGGACTCTTTGCTGGATCCTGCGCTCAGGACCCCATCCAGGAAGAACTTATTTTACTGCAACCAGATGGCTTCCCGGATGGTTTCGGAAGCACCGAAGAGGTGGAACCCGATGGCACGGTCCAGCTGCGCCAGGACGGTTACGAGCACAGCACGGAAGCGGAACCCGATGGAACGGACCAAAGCCGTCCAGACGGTTACGAGCCGCCCAACCGCCGCAAGAAGTTGCCGACTCCGCCATCAAAGTTGTAAACGGGGGCAAGTTCAGGCTGTTTCAACCCTGGAATAATGCTGGTAAGGGAGGTTGGATTTTGTGATTATTTAAATAATATCAAATCCAATATCTTTGCGAATAAACTTTGCTTTGAAATTTAGTTTGTTGGCCTGCGCATAGGCTTTGCGCAATGCTTCGGTTAACTCGCTGCCGCGGGCGGTACTGGCTAAAACTCTTCCGCCCGCGGTGAGCAGTTTTCTGTCTTGCCCCAATGTTGTCCCGGCATGAAAGATCAGCGCATCTTCGGATTGGTGCAGCCCCGTTATTTCCAAGCCGGTCTGGTAGTCTCCGGGGTATCCCCCGGAAGCCAGAATGACTGTTGCCGCGTAGCCTGGTTCCTGCTGCAGCACAGCGCTCTGAAGCCCTTCGCCCGAAACACGCGCCATAAGTGCTAACAAATCACTTTTTATCATGGGCATGACAGCCTGCGTCTCCGGATCGCCAAGGCGACAATTGTATTCAATTAAAAACGGGTCATTGTCCACGATCATCAAACCAAAGTATATAAAACCCTTATATATCAGCCCATCTTTTTTCAAGCCTTCCAGGGTTGGACGGACCATGCGCTCTTCAATGCGATGCATGAGCCCGGGGCTGGCAAACGGTACCGGACAAACTGCTCCCATGCCGCCTGTGTTTAGGCCGCTGTCGCCCTCGCCGATGCGTTTGTAATCTTTAGCGCAGGGCAAAAGCACATAGTGCTGGCCGTCAGAAAGGACAAAAACACTCATCTCACGGCCGGTCAAAAATGCTTCCAGGACCACTGTGGCGCTGGCCGCCCCGAATTTCCCGGCCAGCATGGCTCGTAACTCGGATTCGGCTTCCTGCAGGGTAGAACAAATCAGCACGCCTTTGCCCGCCGCTAGTCCGTCGGCTTTGAGCACCACGGGCAAGCCAAAGGCTGGCAATGCAGCCAAAGCTTCGTCCAGTTGGCCGGCGTGGAATTCCCGGTAGGCGGCCGTGGGAATGCCGTGGCGGAGCATAAAGCGTTTCGCAAAGCTTTTGCTGCCTTCCAGTTGCGCGGCGTCGCGGGTTGGTCCAATGACCGGGATGCTGGCCGTGCCGGGGTCGGACGAAAAAGCATCCACAATGCCAGCTACTAGTGGTGCTTCGGGCCCTACTACCACCAAATCCACCTTGTTTTGCCTGCAGAAAGCCTTTAATGCGTCAAAATCAACGGGCGAAAGGGCAACGTTCTCTCCGCAACTTGCCGTTCCGGGATTCCCGGGGGCAATCCAGAGCTTGCCGCAAAGCGGCGATTGGGCAATTTTCCAGGCCAGGGCGTGTTCCCGACCGCCGGAACCGAGCAGAAGAACGTTCATGAAGTTTGGGGCAGCGTTGCGCTGCGCCGAAATTAACACCAGGAGCGGGGGGAGCCAAAAGAGCTGTCGCTAACGTGTGCATGCCTCCTGGCGGCCTGACAGATAGGCAGAGCGTTTAGTTTGGCCGGTGTTTTGCAGCGTTTCGCGCTTCGTTTCACTTGTGTTTTGAGGGGTTTTTGCTTTGACCCAACAGCCCTTTTGCCTCGGTCTGGCAGGGCGAAACGTGTTATCTTTACGGCCTCTTTTAGCCCCTCAAACCGGGTAGATACGGGTAATGTGCTGAGATATGAACTTTATCACCAATACGCTCACGAAACTGTTCGGGGGCAACAAGTACGACAAGGATGTCAAGGAATTACAGCCCCTGGTCAGCCAGGTCAACGCCGAGTTCGCCAAACTCAGCGGGCTGTCGCACGATGCCCTTCGCGATAAAACTTCGGAGTTTCGCAGTCGTATTGCCGACCATCTGAAGGAAATTGACCAGAGGATTGCTGCTATCAAGCAGTCCATGGAGGCCGATTCCGACATGGACCCGGACAAAAAGGAGGAGCTGTACCAAGCGCTGGACAAGCTGGGCGGTGACCGAACCGAAAATGGCGAGGAGATTCTTCGCAAGCTCCTGCCGGAAGCCTTTGCCGTCGTCAAGGAAACAGCCCGCCGGTTTAAAGAGAACATTGAAATTCCGGTCAAAGCCACCGAACAGGACATGCGCCTGGCCGTGGGCCGCGACTTTGTAGAAATCCGCGACGGCATTGCGGTATACAAAAAGTCCTGGACGGCAGGGGGCACGCCCGTAGTTTGGGATATGGTGCATTACGATGTCCAGTTGATCGGGGGCATGGTGTTGCACAACGGCAAAATTGCCGAGATGGCCACCGGGGAGGGCAAGACGCTTGTGGCCACCCTGCCTGCCTACCTGAACGCCCTGCTCGGCCAGGGAGTGCACATTGTGACGGTCAACAATTACCTGGCCAAACGAGACGCAGAATGGATGGGGCCTATCATGAACTTCCTGGGCCTTACCGTTGATTGCATCGACAATTACCAGCCCCATAGCCCCGAGCGCAAAACGGCCTACAACTGCGACATCACTTACGGCACCAACAACGAATTCGGTTTTGACTACCTGCGCGACAACATGGTGCGCCACGCCGAAGAAATGGTGCAGCGCAAGCACCACTATGCCATGGTTGACGAAGTGGACTCCGTGCTCGTGGACGATGCCCGGACCCCGCTGATTATCTCAGGCCCAGTTTCCAAACACCGGGATCAGGAATTTGAAGTCTATAAACCCCGCGTCCAGCGCCTGGTTGAAGCCCAGCGCAAGGCCGCCCAGAATTTCCTGACCGAGGCCAAGCGACTGCTCGAAGCCGGTGATCAGGAGAAGGGTGGCATCGCTTTATTGCGCGCGCACCGCGGCTTGCCCCGGCACAAAGCCCTGATCAAATACCTTTCCGAAACGGGCATCAGACAGGTGCTCCAGAAAACGGAAAACACCTACCTGCAGGACAGCCAGCGCCGCATGCCGGAGATTGACCAGGAGTTGTACTTTGTCATTGACGAGAAGAGCAACTCCGTAGAAATCGTTGAAAAGGGCATTGACCTGATTACCGCCGCGGGCGAAGACCCTGAATTCTTCGTTTTGCCCGATGTCGGTGCAACCATAGCTGAGCTTGACCACGCCGCCATGGACGAAACGGCCAAGCTGGAAGCCAAAGACAAACTCATCCAGGACTTTTCCATCAAGTCGGAGCGCCTGCACGCGGTTCAGCAGTTGCTCAAGGCCTATACGCTCTTCGAACTGGATGTGGAATACGTAGTCATGGAGGGCAAGGTCAAAATTGTGGATGAGCAAACCGGCCGTATCATGGAGGGGCGCCGCTACTCCGACGGACTGCACCAAGCCATTGAGGCCAAGGAAAATGTTAAGGTGCAAGACGCCACGCAGACCTTCGCTACCGTTACGCTGCAGAACTTTTTCCGCATGTACCACAAGCTCTGCGGTATGACCGGTACGGCAGAAACGGAAGCGGGGGAATTGTGGGAGATCTACAAGCTGGACGTGACCGTGATCCCCAGCAACAGGCCCATTACCCGCAGCGACCACGATGACCTGGTTTACCGGACCACGCGCGAAAAGTACAACGCGGCCATTGAGGAAATTGTCAACCTGACCGGGCAGGGAAGGCCCGTGCTGGTGGGTACCACATCGGTAGAGATTTCCGAATTGCTCAGCCGAATGCTGCGCATGAAGGGGATTGCACACAACGTGTTGAACGCCAAGCAGCACCAGCGCGAAGCAGAGATTGTGGCAGGGGCTGGCAAGCCCGGAGCCGTGACCATTGCCACCAACATGGCCGGTAGAGGCACGGACATCAAGCTGGGCCCCGGGGTTAAAGAAGCCGGCGGTTTGGCCATTATCGGCACAGAGCGCCACGAATCGCGACGCATTGACCGCCAGTTGCGCGGTCGCGCGGGGCGCCAGGGCGATCCGGGTTCTTCGCAGTTTTACGTGTCGCTGGAAGATAACTTAATGCGTTTGTTCACCTCCGACCGCATTGCGGGGCTGATGGACAAAATGGGCTTCAAAGAAGGCGAAGTCATCCAGCATTCCATGGTGACAAAATCCATTGAACGCGCGCAAAAGAAGGTTGAAGAAAACAACTTCGGCATACGAAAACATCTGCTTGAATACGATGATGTTATGAATGCCCAGCGCGAGCTGATCTATAAAAAACGGCGCCACGCTGTTTACGGAGAGCGGCTCTCGGTAGACCTCAACAACACCTTCCAGGATTTATCCGAAGAATTGGTGCGCGAACAAAAGGAGCGCGGTGATTTTGACAGTTTCCGTCTGGAGGCCATCCGTTTCTTTTCCATCGATCCAGAAATCACGGAGCAGGAGTTCAGCAAGGGCAAGATTGAAGACCTTTCTGACAAACTTTATCACCAGTCGCGGGACGCCTATCAGCGCAAAACCCGCAAGCTGATGGAAATAGCCTTCCCCCTGATCCGCGACCTTTACGAAAGCCGCGGGGAGCAACTGGCCAATGTCATTGTGCCGTTTACCGACGGTCGCAAGACGCTGAACGTTTCGGTGAACCTCAAAGAGGCCTATGAAACGCAGGGCCGCGCCATCATCAACGCTTTTGAAAAGGGCATTTCGCTGGCGGTCATCGACGAATCCTGGAAAGACCACCTGCGCCAGATGGACGATCTGCGCCAGGCAGTGCGCAACGCGGTTTACGAGCAGAAAGATCCGTTATTGATCTACAAGTTTGAGGCCTTTGAACTGTTCAAGAAAATGGTGGCCGAAGTGAACCAGGAGGTAACTTCCTTCATCTACAAAGGCAGCATCCCGATTCAATCGCCAGAGCAGGTGCAGCAAGCCCGGCAGGAAAAGACCGACATGAGCCAGGTTAGGGCGTCACAGCCCAGCGCCAGACCGGCATTGGCCAGCGCGGGAGCAGCGGCGCCATCAGCAGCCGGAGGGCATGCTTACGATGACGGTCGAATTGCCAAAGCGGCTGCTGCAACAGCCGGTCAGGACCAGCCACGCGTTCAGCAGGTGGTCAGAGCAGAGAAAAAAGTTGGAAGGAACGATCCCTGTCCCTGTGGCAGCGGAAAGAAATACAAGCAGTGTCATGGCATCAACGCCTGAGCCTTTGGGCATGCCAAACAAGCCCAAACGGGAGACCCGCCCCATGCTCAACCGCGAACAAAAGGAACTGGCGGCGCGCATAGAGCATACCGCCCTCAGTCCCGGATTGCTGCTGGCCGATGTCGAGCGTCTTTGTGCAGAGGCCCGTATCTATGGCTTTGCCGGTGTCTGCATTCCGCCGTATTTCGTGGAGAAAGCTGCCACCCTGCTGGAAGGCAGCAAAGTGCAAGTGGTGACGGTAGCGGGTTTTCCTATGGGCTATCAGACCACATCCGCCAAGGTGGAAGAAGCGCGAAAGGCTTTCGAGCAGGGCGCGAATGAATTGGACATGGTCATTAACCTGGTGGCGTTGAAAAACGGGCGTTGGAGCACGGTTAAAGATGACATCCAAAGCCTGGCGACGCTGGCTGGGATGAATACCCGCGTACTGAAGGTCATCGTGGAGTCCGGCATGTTGTCGGAAGAGGAATTGGTTCGCGTTTGCGCCATCTCCGCCGAGTTGGGGGTGCATTACGTCAAGACCTCCACTGGATTTCACGGAACGGGTGCAACGGTTCAAGCCATTCGCATCATGCGCCGTGAACTGCCCAAAACCATTCGAATTAAAGCTTCTGGCGGCATCCGGACCCGGAGTTTTGCCGAGGAACTCATTGCTGCAGGGGCCGACCGCATCGGAACGTCCAATGGGGTGGCCTTGCTGGACGATGCTGGTGAACTGTTTCAGACCGCGCAGAGTAGTCCTACTGAACCCTAGCTCATTAACCCTAAGCCCTTGCCATGAAAAACGTTTTGATCCTTTCGGGTTTGCTGGCACTGGTGCCGCTGCGCAGTTTTTCGCAAAGCAGTGATATCCGGGTGGTGGTGCCCCCGGAAGTAGAGGCAATGGTGGCGGAGCACGTTCGCATCAATCAGGCCAATGGCGTTGTAGCGGGATACCGTGTCCAGGTTTACGGCAACGCGGTGCTCTCCCGTTCACGCGACGTGAAAGCCAACGTGGAAATGTCCTTCCCCGACCTGGAGGTCCAGGTGGTGCTGGAAGAGCCCGATTTCAAGGTGGTCATAGGCAATTACCAGGACCGGTTTGAGGCTTATGGCGATTTGCAGCGGGTACTGCCCCAATTTCCCGGTGCCTTTCTGGTCCGGCAACTGATCCCGATTTCCGAACTTTAACGGCATGAGAACTGATCTGGCCCAGCGGATCCGCACACTTTCGGCGGATCAATGGGAAACAACGGTAGCCTACCGCAGGCATTTGCACCGCTACCCTGAACTTTCTTTCCAAGAACACCAGACGGTTCGCTTTGTCGCGGAGCGCCTGACGGAAATGGGTATTCCCTTCCAGGCCGGTTTGGGCGGCACGGGCTTGCTGGGCTGGATCGAAGGGCGCGATCCCGGGTCTTCCGTCGTAGCGCTGCGGGCCGACATGGATGCCCTTCCCATCCAAGAAAGCAATGATGTGCCTTATCGCTCGGAAAACGCGGGCGTCATGCATGCCTGTGGCCATGATGCCCACACAGCGTCCTTACTGGGGGCGGCGAGCATCCTGCACCAGCTTCGAGACGAGTTTTCCGGCACCATCAAGCTGATTTTTCAGCCGGGCGAAGAGAAATTTCCTGGTGGAGCCACCTTAATGATTGCCGACGGGGTGTTGCAGAACCCAACACCCAAGAGCGTGCTGGGTCAACATGTGCATCCACCGCTGGTGTCCGGCAAGGTGGGATTTAGGTCCGGAGCCTACATGGCGGCAGCCGATGAGCTTTATTTCACGGTCATCGGGCGGGGGGGGCACGCGGCCTATCCTCATCTGGTCATCGATTCAGTGCTGATGGCCGCCAAGCTGGTGATTAATTTACAGCAAGTGGTGAGCCGTTTTGCCCGACCCGACCAGCCCGCGGTGCTTTCCATTGGCAGGATCATCGCAGATGGGGCCACGAACGTGATCCCGGATCGGGTGCAGGTGGCTGGAACCTTTCGCTCGTTCGACGCGGAATTGCGGGAGCGCTCGCACGAAGAAATCCGGCGGATTGCGCGGGGTACGGCGGAAATGTTCGGCGGGCAGATCGATGTGGACATCAAAGTGGGTTATCCCCCGCTGGTGAACCATCCGGAGTTGACAGCGCGCACCCGTGCAATGGCTTGCGCCTACCTGGGCGAAGACCACGTAGTAGACTTGGACATCAGCTTGGGAGCAGAGGACTTCGCCTATTACAGCCAGGTGGCAGACTCCTGTTTTTATCGCCTTGGCACGGGCAATCCGGACCGGGGCATAACCGCCCCCATTCATACCTCCAAGTTTGACATTGACGAAAATGCCCTCGACACCGGTCAGGGCCTGATGGCCTGGTTGGCGCTTGGAGAACTGAAAAACAGGGGCTAACCCGCGTTTTGGTCTCCGGGCGAAGGGCCATGGCCGCGTTTTGCGGGCAGCGGCGGCTCCTCACATTACACACTTCACTCAAGCAAGAGGCGCTGACATGCCTGGTTAGCCGGTTAAAAACCGCTGCTCGCGATTTTTTGAGCGGGGTTGCCCCTGAATGCTTAACTTTGCCCTTCGAAATTCGGTTCAGACCTGTTTTAGACCATTGTTCACCCGTTCTCGATCTGCCTCATGAGTGTCGGCGAAAACATCCACCCCATTTTCGACAAGATCCTGCAGCGCAGCGACAAAGAGGCGTTGTTGAAGCAGCGTTCCAAAGTCATTTGGATGACGGGTTTGTCAGGTTCAGGCAAGAGCACCATTGCGCAGGGGGTAGAAAAGGTGCTGCATGAACGTGGTTTTTTGACCAAATTACTGGACGGTGACAACGTCCGTACCGGCATCAATAAGAACCTCAGCTTTTCCGAAGACGATCGCCTCGAAAACATTCGCCGCGTCGCCGAAGTCTCCAAACTTTTTTTGGAAGGCGGAATCATAACCATCAACTCTTTCGTAAGCCCCACCTATGACCTCCGGGATTTAGCCAGGGGCATTGTTGGCACAGAAGATTTTGTGGAAGTATACGTAAAAGCCTCCTACGAACTTTGTGAAGAGCGCGACGTAAAAGGCCTTTACGCTAAGGTCAGAGCGGGTCAAATCGCCAATTTCACCGGCAAAGACGCACCCTTTGACGAACCAGTTAACCCGGAAGTAGTGATCGATACAGCCAGCCAGACCCCCGAGGAATCGGTGGCCTTCCTGGTAGAACAAATCCTGCCTCTTATCCAGTACTCCTAACCCGGAGATCCCTTTAATCCAGCGACAAGTCCACGATCGATATGGTATCTTACAATCTGTCTCACATTCGCGAACTGGAATCCGAGTCCATCTTCGTTATGCGCGAAGTCGCGGCTAAATTTCAAAAGCCGGCCCTGCTTTTTTCGGGTGGAAAGGACTCCATTATCATGGTGCACCTTGCCCGCAAAGCCTTCTGGCCTGCCCGCATTCCCTTCCCTCTGGTCCACGTGGACACTGGGCATAACTTCCCGGAAACCATTGCATACCGGGATTGGATGGTTAAGGAAACCAAGGCTGAACTGATCATCGGTATGGTGCAGGAATCCATTGACCGAGGAACAGCCACCGAAGAAAAAGGACAGAACGCCAGCCGGAACGCCCTGCAGACGGTAACGCTTTTGGAGACGCTCGAGAAGCACAAGTTCGACGCAGCGATGGGCGGTGCCCGTCGCGATGAAGAGAAAGCCCGTGCCAAGGAGCGCTTTTTTTCGCACCGCGATGAATTCGGGCAGTGGGATCCCAAAAACCAGCGCCCGGAGCTCTGGAACCTGTTCAATGCCCGCCACCAGTTTGGCGAACACTTCCGGGTGTTCCCTATTTCCAACTGGACCGAAATGGACGTTTGGCAGTACATTCTGTTAGAGAATATCCCCATCCCCAATTTGTACTTCTCCCACCAGCGCGAAGTGCTGGAGCGCGACGGGATGTTGTTGGCCAAAACGGACTACATCACAGTTCGCGAGACAGAGAAAGTTTTTACGGATACCGTTCGTTTCCGCACCATCGGCGATGCAACGTGTACCGGAGCCATCGAGTCTACCGCTTCAACGCTGGAAGACATCATTCAGGAAGTTGCCTCTACCCGCGTCACCGAACGCGGTGGGCGAGCAGATGACAAGCGGTCAGAAACCTCTATGGAGGATCGCAAGAAGCAAGGTTATTTCTAATTCCAACCCGGAACTATTATGAACAGCGAAAACGGCATCCACGAAGTCGAAGAGTTCGACTCCAAAGGATACCTTGACATGGAATTGTTGCGGTTTACGACCGCTGGCAGCGTGGATGACGGCAAGAGCACGCTCATTGGCCGCTTGCTATATGACTCTAAGTCCATCTTTGAAGACCAGATGGAGGCTATTGAAGAGTCCAGCAGACGCCGGGGTGAAGAGAAGGTCAATCTCGCGCTGCTGACCGACGGCTTGAAAGCCGAACGCGAGCAGGGCATCACGATTGACGTAGCGTATCGCTACTTCGCTACGCCCAAGCGCAAGTTTATCATTGCCGACACCCCCGGGCATATTCAGTACACCCGCAACATGGTAACTGGCGCTTCCACCGCCAACCTGGCCATCATCCTGGTGGATGCCCGAAACGGGATTGTAGAGCAAACCCACCGCCATACGTTCATTGCCTCGCTGCTGCAGATTCCCCACGTGGTGGTTTGCATCAACAAGATGGACCTGGTGGAATACAGCGAAAAGGCCTACGAGAAAATCGTGGACCAGTTCACGGACTTCAGTGCCAAACTCGATACCAAGGACGTTCGCTTTATTCCTATTTCCGCGTTGAATGGCGACAATGTCGTAGACCGTTCGCCTAGAATGCCGTGGTACGACGGCCCGACACTGCTCTTTACGTTAGAGCATGTCCACATTGGTTCGGACTACAACCACATTGATGCCCGTTTTCCGGTGCAAACGGTGGTGCGCCCGCAAAGCGAAGAGTTTCACGATTTCCGTGGTTATGCAGGCCGCATTGCTGGTGGCATCTGGAAGAAAGGCGACCGCGTCGTTCACCTGCCCAGTGGTTTTGCCACCAAAATAGCTTCGATCGTAGACATCAGCGGAGAGATCGAAGAGGCTTTCGCGCCCATGTCGGTGACCTTAACGTTGGAGGACGACATTGACATTTCGCGCGGGGACATGATTGTTCGCGAGAACAACATGCCCGAAGAAGGCCAGGACATCGAGTTGATGGTTTGCTGGATGAGCGAAACCCCGATCCAGATCAACGGCAAATACAGTGTGCAGCACACTACCCGCGAAACCCGCTGCGTGGTCAAAGATGTTCGCTACAAAGTAGACATCAACAACCTGCACAAACTCGAAGACCAGAAATCGCTCGGTCTGAATGACATTGGCCGTATTTCGATCCGGACCACCAACCGTTTGTTTTACGACAACTACCGCCGCAACCGTTTCACGGGCTCCCTGATCATCATCGATGAGGCGACCAATAACACGGTCGGGGCAGGCATGATTATTTAAGAGAAATTCTCATCCATACCATTAAGAATCTTATGCCCCTGGCCGAAAGGCTGGGGGCATTTTTTTTGGGGGGGGAAGCGCAGAATTCGAGTTGGTTCAACTCAGCACCTGATAAGCCAGAAAACTGGCGCCATAGGCAATGCCTGTCATGTAGAGGAATTGGTAAACCGGGATTTTCCAGGAACCTGTTTCGCGTTGCACGACCGCAAGGGTGCTCATGCACTGCATGGCAAAAACATAAAACAGGAGAAGGGAAACGGCTGTGGCGGCGGTATAGACCGGAAGGCCCGTGGAGGGGTGGACATCCATGCGCATGGACTCCACAATGCCGGTCTTGTTTTCCTGATCGGCGGCCCCGTAAATCGTAGCCATCGTGCTAACAAATACTTCGCGGGCGGCAAAGGAAGTGATCAGCGCAATGCCGATTTTCCAATCAAAACCCAAGGGTGCGATGGCAGGTTCCAGCAAGTGACCGAGGTGGCCTGCCCAACTCATCTCCAACTGCCGGGCTGCGGTGAGGCCTCTTAATTCGTCAGGGCTTAGCGCAGAATCGGCATAAATAGCGGTTATCTCTGCCGCGGCATCGCGGACGCCTGTTCCGGGTCCGTAACTGCTGAGCGCCCAAAGAACCAGGGACATGACCAGAATAATTCGCCCGGCATTGATGACAAACACGCTCACTTTTTGCCAGACCGTGGCGTAAACGTTGCGCCAATGTGGCCTGCGGTATTCCGGCAATTCCAGCATCAGGTAAGACGGTTCTGCAGAGGGAAATAGCCGTTTGATCAACCACGAGGTAGCCAATGCTGAAAAAGCTCCCAGGAAATAGAGGCCAAACATGGCCAGACCCTGGAGGTTTAAAAATCCACCGAGGGTGGTGGTGGCTGGCACGGCAAAAGCAATCAACAGGGCGTAGACTGGCAAACGCGCGGAACAGCTCATGAACGGGGTGACGAAAATCGTCGCCAAACGCTCCTGGCGATTGGTTATGCCCCGGGCCGTCATAATAGCGGGAACAGCGCAGGCAATGCCTGAAATCAACGCCACAAAACTTCGGCCGTTTAGGCCAAAACGCCGCATCATGTTATCGGAGAGGTAGACGGCGCGGGCCATGTAGCCCACTTCTTCCAGCAAGGCAACCAGCGCAAAAAGTAGCGCAATCTGCGGGATAAAAATCAAGATGCCTCCAATACCTGGAATCAGTCCGTTGATGAGTAAGTCGCTGAGCAGGCTTGCAGGCAGCAGGGTGCCCAGCAGGTTTCGGCTGCCGGCAATACCCTCGTCCATTAATCGCATGGGCCATTCTGCCCAGCGGAAAACAGCCTGGAAAATCAGAAACAGTACAATAAAGAATGTTATTGTGCCATAAAGCGGATGAATCAGCACTCGATCGAGCATGGCCGTTCGGCTGGGCACTGCGTGATCGGGTGACGAGCTGGCTTGTTGAACAATCGGAGTGAGGCTATCGAAGCGACTCATGGTTTCATTGACCTGCGCGCGCAGCGGGAGAAATCCGATCGGCTCCAGGGCGCGTTGAACGGCGTCTCGCTGTCGGGGCAGCAGGTGCGAAAGGTGCCGGTATTGATGGGCGATGAGAACTGCGGGGTATGGACCGAGTTCCGGCAACACCCCCTGAATAGCGGAGACCACTTGCGGATTAACTTTTTCTGCCTTCCAGAATGGAACAGCTCGCAAGGGTATGGGATGTTCCAAACTGGCCAAAACCTGCGAAAGCCCTTCGCCCGTTCTGCCGTGAATGGAAAAAACGGGCACTCCGAGCCGTTTTGAAAGCATAACCGAATCTATGGTCACGCCCCGGTCGCGGGCCACATCCATTTGGTTGAGGCACAAGATGATGGGAAGACCCAAGTCGGCAATCTCCGTGAACAGGAGCAGGTGCCGCTCCAGATTGGATGCGTCGGCGATATACAGCACCACATCCGGATGGAGCAAATCCTGCTGGTTGAGCAGCACTTGCAGGGTAATAATCTGGTCGGGAGAATGGGGGTAAAGGCTGTACACCCCAGGCAAATCAATCAATTGGGCTTTTTGGCCGCTGGGCAACCGGATGGCCCCGGTTTTTTTCTCCACAGTGACTCCCGGGAAGTTTCCAACCTTTTGCTGAAGGCCGGTGAGTCGATTAAAGACGGAAGATTTCCCTGCGTTTGGGTTGCCGGCCAAAGCTACCCGCGTAGGGGCTGGCGCTGCATTCAACGGGGATCAGTAAGAAGGATGGTTCGGGCTTCGTCTTGCCGAAACGCGAGGATGCGGTCTTCGATTTCCAGACAGAGTGGTCCGTTAAACAAGGCTTTGCGGAGCAAGCGGATACGTTGCCCGGGTCTGCACCCCAATTCGAGCAGCATCGGCGCAATGTTGTTGTCGCTAAACCCGGCTACCAGGGCCAGTTCATCTTTTTCCAGATCGAGGGCAGTGCGCAAAGTGATGAAGTAGTTTAGACCAAGTCCAGACAATGCAAAATAACGCTTTGTAGCCTGCTGGTACAATACCCGAGGTAGGGCATGAACTACCCCAAAGTAGGTATAGGGTACTCCTGAAAACCCCATATCCTGCGTTATGCCCAATTTTTAACATGCTCATTTACAGGAGTAAACTCCGGTGTTAAAAATTGTGCAGGCCTTGTCTCCGGGGTTTTTAGAAGCACCCTACATTTATTGCAGGCGGGCCGCTTCCAAAGGCAGGTTTTTAAAGCAATGGCCTACTGTCCGCGCCGTATTTTTGTGGTAGTGAAGGGGTGTCTGGTCTCCTGTGGAAGTCTCCCCGATTTTTTGTTCACCTTCCCTGTTATCCTTGCTCAAAAGCCATCCTGTTATGAAAGAGATATCGGTTCAGGAACTGAAAGCCATGCGCGAATCGGGAGAGGTCTTTCAACTGATCGACGTGCGGGAACCCTATGAGTACGAGATTGCTAACCTGGGGGGGGAGCTGATTCCTTTGGCACAGCTGGCTTGGGCTCCCGAACGGGTGGCCAAGTCTGGCAAGGTGGTGGTGCATTGTCGGAGGGGAGGACGCAGCAGCAACATCATTCGGCTTTTGGAAGAGCGGTTCGGTTTTGTGAATTTGTACAACCTGGGGGGGGGCATTTCCGCCTGGGCAGAGCAGATTGACCCGGATATGCCCCGGTATTGATCCAGGCAGTTGCCTTTTTCTAAATTCGGTCTCGCAGTGGTTTTCTTTGAAACGTTAAAATTCGTTAACGGGCGATTAGCGTCTTGCAAGTGCGATATGATCATGATATCTTTGTGATATCAAAACAATTCGCACCATGACTCATGAAAAATCATACTCTGCCTCAAACGGTTACCTCGCACTCCTTTTCTGGGTAGTACTTGCTACTGCAACAGTCTTGGCTATTGCGCTGTGGGACTATCGCGTACTTTTTGCCATTGGATGTGTCTTGTCCATTTTGTTCCTCGCGGGGTTTTTCACTGTCGCGCCAAACTCCTCTAAAGTGTTGGTTCTCTTTGGCAAGTATCACGGAACAGAAAAGCGGGACGGATTTCACTGGGCGAACCCATTTTTTAGCAAGCAAACGGTGAGTTTGCGGGCCCGAAACATGGACACCGAAAAAATCAAAGTCAACGACAAGCAAGGCAATCCCATCATCATTTCAGCAGTAGTGGTTTGGCAGGTTACCGAAACGGCCCATGCCATGTTTGAAGTAGATGACTATGAGCATTATGTGCGGGTGCAAAGCGATGCCGCTGTGCGCATCCTGGCTGGTCATTACAGCTATGACCACGCTGACGAAGACCAATCAGACATCACCCTGCGAGCAGGCGGCGAACAGGTCAACGACGAGCTGGAGCGCGAGTTGCACGCTCGCCTGACCAAAGCCGGCGTTCGCATCATTGAAGCGCGGATCAATCACCTGGCTTACGCCGAGGAAATTGCGGGCGCCATGCTCCAACGTCAACAGGCTACCGCCATTATAGCGGCACGCCGGATGATTGTGGAAGGCGCCGTTGGCATGGTGGAAATGGCCCTTCAGAAGCTGGAAAGGGACAACGTGGTCACGCTGGATCCCGAGCGCCAGGCGGCCATGGTTTGCAACTTGTTGGTGGTGCTTTGTTCGGACCGCGCCGCACAACCGGTCGTCAACACAGGATCCATTTATTAAGCTCCGGACAGTTAGGGAGCCATGGCAGAAGACAAATCCAAAAAGAAGAGCTTTGTGCTCCGCATGGATCCGGATACCTTCCGGGACCTGGAGAAATGGGCCGCGGATGAATTCCGCAGCCTAAACGGGCAAATTGAGTTCCTGCTCCACCAGGCCATGAAGAACAGCGGGCGCCGCAAAGATCGAAAGCCTCCCTCTTAGGGAGGCTTTCGCCGTTGAAAGACAGGCTTTTTCCGCTCAAGGAGCACCCTGGCTCCCGATGCCAAATGCCGAATAGCGCACGCGCTCATTTACCCGGCCAGAAAGCCAGCTTTCATTACAGTCTGAATGCATTGCAGTATTTTCGGCCTCTAATTCGCGCTACATGTTTGAAGTTTTGCTCACCCCCGGAGCTTTGTTTGCCCTCCTGACGCTTACGCTGTTGGAGATTGTGCTGGGTATTGACAACATCATTTTCATCTCCATAATCACTGGCAAGTTGCCTGCCGCCCAGCAAAGACGGGCACGTGTAACGGGTCTCGTGCTTGCCATGATCATGCGCCTTGGCTTGCTGATGGCCATCGGGTTTATTTTAAGCCTCGACAAACCCCTCTTTGAACTGCCGTTTGCGCTGCCGTCTACAGGCACCCACTCGGTGGAAGGGGCTACTGAGGCTCCCGGCAACCTCGGGTTGAGCATTAAAGATTTGCTGCTCCTGGCTGGCGGGTTGTTTCTGGTGGCCAAAAGCGTTTCGGAGATTCACGGCAAAATGGAGGGAGAGGAGCACGCTCCGGCAGCTAAAGGCAAATCCGCCATGAGTGCGGCCATCGTCCAGATTATTCTGGTTGACCTTGTTTTCAGTTTTGACTCCATATTAACCGCGGTTGGGTTGACTGACATCGTCCCGGTGATGATGATTGCTGTGGTGTTATCCATGATTGTCATGTTGATTTTCTCCGGTGGAATCGCGCGCTTTATTAACAAACACCCAACGTTTCAGATCCTGGCGCTGTCTTTCCTGATCCTCATTGGCTTTACGCTGATTGTTGAAGGGTTACACGTTCACGTGGCAAAAGGATATGTGTACTTCTCGGTCGCATTTGCCCTTGCCATTGAGGTTGTTAACCTGCGGGTTCGCAAGAAATCCAACCCTGTTCAGTTGCGCCAACGAGCCCAGGATTAGTAGAAGTGCCAGAAATTTGCCCTAAACCAGCTCTGGCCTTCTTTGAGGCTCAAAGGGCCGCTCCAACTTCCCATTTTCTGTCGTTCATGCGTATATTGTTCTGCGTTTCACGTTCAGCCGCTTATTGAGCAGGTCAGGTCGGCCTTTTTGCCAAAATCTCCAACCCTCTTTCATGCCAATCATTCTCATTTTCTTCATTACCCATTGGTACTTGACCATTTTCATTCATACGTTTTTTCTTCATAGATACGCCGCTCACCAGCACTGGACGATGTCACAGCCCGTAGAGCGCTTTTTCCATTTCATGAGCTGGGTGATCACTGGCTCGGCGTACCTGAGCCCTTTCGCCTACGGGGTCATGCACCGCATCCACCACGCCTACACGGATACGGAGAAGGATCCCCATTCTCCTCAGTACCACGGCAATATTTTTAACATGATGTGGCAGACGCGCCAAACCTATTTTGGTATCTGGAAAGGCACGGTGCCGGTTGACGAAAAATTCAAAACGGGTGTGCCGCAGTGGAGCGCGTTTGAGCCCTTCGCCCACCATTATGCGGTGCGAATTTCCTGGATTGTGTTGTACATTCTTTTCTACGCCGCGTTTGTCACCGCTCCCTGGCAATGGCTGTTATTGCCCGCTACCATCGTGATGAGCCCGCTTCACGGTGCCATCATCAACTGGTTTTCGCACCGTGTAGGCTATGTCAACTACAAGATGAAGAACACCTCTACCAATATGATGCCGGTAGATTTTTTCTTTATGGGCGAAGTGTTCCACAACAACCACCACAAAGCTCCTTCGCGCCCCAACCTCGGTTTCCGCAAGTTTGAATTTGATCCGCTCTGGCCCATCGTACTTACGCTGGAGAAGTTGCGGATGATCAGGATCAACCGCGTCCATACAACGCCGCCTGCTATTGATGGTCCAGGCTACCGCTCCGATGCGGCTACGGCTTAAGGCTGCTGTTGATCTGTTGCAGGTAGCCCCGAGCGCGCGCCAGGTTGAAAAAAGCACGCCTGATGCTCACTCTCTAATTAACTCGACTTCCAGCCAAGGATCGCTGTATTGATAGGAACCCAGTACCATAAAATGGGCAAATCGCGGCAGGAATACGTGTTTGCGTCGGGTTCCTAATTCCAACACCAGTTCGTCCCCGAACTTGTTGAGCTTAAACGCCTGGTCTTCCAGAAAGGGCAGTTTGAGGCGTACCGTGTAACCCTTGTCCGTGGAGAGGTATTCAACCGGCTGTTCTTCGTGGTAAATAACGGATGGGTCGCCGTCGCCATACATGGCCGTGGCAATTTGATCCAGAAGTTCCAGACCAAAAACCTCTCTTCCCGCGTGCTCTACTTTAAAAATGGGCAGCGGCGAGAAACTCTCCTCGATTTCCTCCAGGTAGCCTACTTGACTCTCCAGATAGCGCGAAAAAATGCCTGGATTCTCCATCGGTGGAATAACCCGGTTCACGATGACGGCATCCACGTTGTAGCCGTAAAGTTGCAGGTAGGTATACGCCCGTTTCGCCTCCTGAATAACCATGCGCTCCGGGTTGGCCACCAGGCGAATGCTGGTGACGGCGGGATCAGCGAAAATTTTCTGGATTTCCTCCAGTTTACTAAAAAGCGCTTCGAGTTCTTCGTAGCCTTTGTCAAGCGGTACACCGGTTGTTTTTCGAATGGCCGCCCCAAAGCCTTTGATGGCAAATTTCTGGAAGGGCAGCGCCTTGGTGACCCACCATTTAGTGACTTGTGGCAATGCCAGCAGGGTCAAAGTCTCACCCGTTGGGGCGGAGTCAATGATGATGATGTCGAAAAGCTCCTCACGGGCGTATTCTTCAATCCAGAGGAAGGCGCTGGCTTCTTCCATGCCTGGAAGCGCAGACATTTCTTCGGCAACAACGTCGCGCACGCCCTGCCAGCGGAACACCGTCAACATGAGTTGGTGCATGTTGCTCCAGTGCTTTTTCATGCTGTAATACACATCGAGCTCCTGGCCAAAAAGGTTGGGTTCAATTTCTACCGGCTCCGGTCCTAACGGGAGATCCAACGCGTCTGCGAGGCTATGTGCGGGGTCTGTAGAAATAACCAGGGTGCGATAGCCCAGGCGGGCACAGCGCAGCGCCGTGGCTGCAGCAATGGTCGTTTTTCCTACGCCTCCTTTTCCGGTAAACAAAATAATGCGCATACGAATAGAATTGGCTGCAAAGGTACGTCCGGAAGACAGATCATAAATTGTGCCCGAATCTTTTAGAAGCACCCTTTAATCAGAAACGGGAGCAGCCTGACCTGCTTGCTTAACCAACAGTGCTTCGTGCAACATCAGGTCACGGATGTTGTCTGCGGTGGCGTAGTGGTAGGAACCTGCAGCGCGTGTGGCTAATTTACGTAAGTTATCTGCGTATATTTTCTTTTCTGTTTCCCCGAAAAGATAGAGACTCAGATGTATGCCTCTTGCTTTGTAGCGATCCAGCAACCGCAGTAAATCTTCTGTTACATCAAACCGTCCGTCTGTAGCCAGAATGACCCGGTTGTTTCCTTCTTTGACGTATGCGGCCACGGATTGCGAATAGGCCATTTCCAACCCTTCGAGCAAAACCGTGTTGCCCTTTGAGGTAATGTTTTGTATGGTTTCAACGATTAGGCGGCGTTGGCTGGCAGATACGCTGGGCAGAGGAAGAGCTGCTGTGCTGGTGTAGGTGACAATGGCCACTTGGTCTTCGTAGCGCAACAACCCCGTAAAGTGCGAAAACGTTTCTTTTAATAGGGGCAACTTTTCCGGGCTTTCCATAGAGGAGGAGACATCGAGCAGGAGGGTCAGGTTAGCCACCGGCTGACCAGCCAGCGTATCGATATTTTGATACAGCGTATTACTCGCCCAGTCTGGCATGTACTGGTGCTCCCGCCCCAGGTGATCCAGCAAGACAGGTTGGCCATTGCGCAATGCATAGGCTTTTGCATGGTTGAAGGTGCCAATACTGTCGTAGGCTGTTGAGGTGAGCGGTGAACAGCGGTCGTAAAGTGCCCAACGATTGCCGAGCCGGGTGCGAATCAGCCCTTCGCCCGGATAATCTAGAAATTCATACAACGGCGGCAGTACCAAGTTGTCCCATTGGTCCAAAGCGCCGTAGCGTCTGCGTTCGCGAATGGTCCGAAGCTCTTGGTCAGGTGCACTTGCGATTACCTGATAGGGCAGCGAATCTGTCGGCATCAATTCTGGGGGTAGGCAGCCAATGTCGGTATACTCCTGTTCCAGAACTTCTGTAATGTTTTCACGGTCTGCATACACAAAGCGAACTCCGGCCAATTCCGTAAGACGAATTAGGCGCTCGTATTCCGTACGGTCGCCGGTGTAGGAGAACACAAAAACCGTGAGCAGCACATCTCGCCCTACCCCCGCGTGCAACACCCGTGCTAGTTGCGCGGTATCAATATCGCCGTCGGAAGCCATGTAAATGTGCTTTTCCAGCGCGCGGCCAGGCTCCTCCAAAATGGCGTAGGAGAGCCGCAATCCCCGGCCTGCGTCTGTTTTTAAGGAGGGGCGAAGTTGCCGGATGGTGTGCACCACTTCGCTGTGATTTTCTGTGGGACGCAGCTCTACTTTGGAAAAAGAGTTGAACGAAACAATGGAAACGTTATCGTTCTTGCACAGCGAACCGGCCAGTTTGGAAAAAATCATTTTTGCCAGCGGCAATTCATCCATGGATGCGGATATGTCCATCAGGAAAACGTAGCGGCCATTGATGGGCACTTCTTCCAGCAGTATTTGCGTGGAATCCGGAATAGGCCGTGTGGCCCTCATGTGGAGCAGGATGGGCTCTTCTTGCCCTTCAAACTGGACGGGCAGCCTGATTTGCCAATCCGGATGGATGCCGTCAGTTTCGCAATCAAGGTGAATTTGGCCAAATTGACCGGGTGCCAGCACATCGCCCGGTGTGGCGTAGAGGGTGCATCCACAAGGACTTTCCAGCGGCTTTAGCCGTAAAGGCTGGTCCGAATTGTTGCGGAAGTGAAAGGTGTAGCGCGCGTGCTGGTCAATTTCAATTTTGCCCAGGTTGGCATAGGTGTCTACAAATTCAGCGGGTCCTTTGCTGAATCCATAACTGCGGCCGCTTTGGTCAATGTAGCCCCAGGATTCGCCCACGCGGATGCGGGCGGCTCGCTCCGGATCGACGGCAAGCGGTCCACTGGAGGGCATGGCGTCCAGGAACATCCAGTCGCTTCCCTGGCGCACACTGACCATTCCCCCTTCATAGGTGCCAATTTCGTCGTAGAGGGGAGCCAGAATTTGTTCGTTCTCGCGGTTGATGAGGCCGAATTTGTCCCCGAGTTGGACACGGGCGATGCCGTCTCGAAACGTCAGCAAACCGTCCCAAACGGGCTCGCTCAGCACGCTGCCATCGCTTCGGACAAAGCCAAAGCGTCCGTTCTTGCGGACCATAGCCACCCCGTCCATGAAGCGGTAAATTTCGTCGTACACCGGCTCGATGACCATTTCGCCCTTTACATTGAGGTAGCCCTGGTGCCCGTTAATTTCCACTTTAGCCATGCCGTCGTGAAAGGGGTGAATGCGGTCGTAAATCAGGGGAATGACCTCGCGTCCCGCCATGTCGATGTAGCCCCAGCGCCCATTGCGGGACACCTGTGCACGACCTGATTCAA
>Ga0209591_10000949_pt1 | contig 37266 bp, 35 predicted proteins | sample MAT01_FD_187207 | JGI IMG/M metagenome (GOLD analysis project Ga0209591, IMG submission 187207) | Freshwater microbial communities from Lake Fryxell liftoff mats and glacier meltwater in Antarctica - MAT-01 (SPAdes) (version 2) | ecosystem: Environmental > Aquatic > Freshwater > Ice > Liftoff... | reverse complement strand
TGGGCGACCAGCCCGACGGCACAGAAGGCTAAGCGAAATAGGAATCCTTACCGCAGAGGACACTGGGCACACGGAGGATTGGAAAAGGTAAAATACACTGTTCCTATCTCTGCTCTCTCTGTTCTCTATGGTTAACCCCTCCTCACAACTCTGCGGGGTCAACTCCGAATGGCACTAAGATAAGCCTATTGTCTTCTTGATTTTAAATGACTTAGGAAAGGAAAGGCATCCCCAAACAGCCTTATCTTAGTGCCATGCGGGTCAGTCCTTGGAAATTAGTCTATCTTTTCGCGTTAGAGGGAAGGCTGAGAGCATGGCCCGGCAGCCGCGGATGGAGTATGAAGGAGCGTTCTACCATGTCATCGCGCGGGGAGCGGCGGCAGGCGATCTATGGGGACGACGAAGACCGGCGGATGTTTGTGGAGTTGATGGGCCAGGGCTTTCCCCACCACGTCCTCCGATGTCAGTTGATCGAGCAAATCCAGCCTGAGCTTCATACTGCATAGGCCAATTTATCCCACCCGCCGGCACCAGTCAGTTTCTAAGATTGAGGTAAAGGAGGGAAGAGATGAGACCTGAGACCTGATACCTAAAATTAGAAACCTGTTACTTGGTAGGATAAGACCCCATGGTAATTCCTGAACTTTGCGGTGATTGTAGCGTATGACGAATTCGCTTCTTGCCACAGGTGATATTGCCCTCTGGCTGTTGGTTGTTGGTCTCTTTTTTCCGCGCCTGGCTCTATTTATTGCGTGGTTGGGAACGGGAACCTACCCTTCCAATCCGCTTCCTTGGCTGCTTAATTTTGCATCATGGTTGTTCTTTCCCCGCTTTCTGATGGCGTATTACATCTACATCGATATGGGTTCAAACAATCTCTGGTTCTGGGCATATCTGGTGCTGGGTATTGTCGGATTCTTTGGTGAGTCGGGGTTTGTTCGTGGCAGGGTCAGCCGGAGGCGTGGGTGATGAAGTGAGTGAATGATGGCCCGAAACTCTCTTAGTTGTGGTTTTTTGCAGGATCCGGTTAAGACGGAATGCGTTCCAGCTTGATCACACGACCCCCGGAGATCCACTCCACCACGTAGATGTTTCCTTGGGAGTCTACTGCGGCAGAGTGGGGGCTATTGAACAGACCTTCGCTAACCCAGCGGCGATCGTTGGGCCATCCCTCCTTGGCGTTCACTCCAGTATTAAATCCAAGAGAAGCCATAGGACGGTCATCGGCATCGAGAACCGTGAGGCCCGCGATAAGCTCCGGGACAAGCAGGTTCGGGCCCATTTGGACGCTGATGTCGGGGGTGTTTAAAAAGCCGCCCCCGAAGCTCCGGCGGTAGGAGCCGTCCATCGCATAGACTTGAAAGCGGCCGTTACCTCGATCGGCCACGTAGAATTCCGGAACTCCGCGCCTGGTGTCGATGGCCAGGGCGTGCGGACAGTTAAATCTTCCCGCTCCCTCCGTTCCATCGAGCGAGCCAAGATAGTTCCCTGTGCGGTCATAACGATGCACGAGGTAAGAACCGTAGCCGTCGGCCAGCCAGAGGTCGCCGTTGCCCCCGAATCTTTCTTCGGCCACGGCCAGCCAGGTCGGAATATACTTGCCTTCCACGTAGCTGGGATGTGGAGGTATCTGTAGTTTCATCCGTACGGATCCGGACAGCGTGGTTTTCACCGCTTCTTTGGTGGTTAGATCGACCAGCCAAAGCAGTTCTTCGTTGTTTTCCTGCACCAAGGTAAGTCCATGGGCCCCGGTATAATTTCCCCAGGAATCCAGCAGTTTTCCTTCCGCCGAATAAATGAGCAGGGCCGGATCGGCCTGATGGAAGATGACGACACTTCCATCCCGCAGCACTACGATCCCATGCGTACGGCCGCTGATTTTACCGGAAGGCGTGTCAGGAATGGAAATCCAATTGTCTATCCAGCGAAATTTTCCAAGAGGGGTATCGAGAATCACGGGGGCATTTTAAGGACTTGGTTGCCAAGGGTAAAGCTGGAATTTACCGTGTGCCAGAGTGCCAAGGGAATCGGAGCCAGGTCGGTTTGCACATTGGTAGCGGGATTGAAGGTGAAAACCGCGTTGTAGCAGACGTCGTGGGGTGTCTCAAAATTACAGAGAAATTCTGTTGATCCGTTAATGGCGGGAACGTCCCCGCTCTAACCTCCGAAAGTGTGGATGCTGCCATCAAGGACAAGGCAGGCTGTGTGGGTGCGGCTCTCCGACAAATAATCATCAAGACGCCATCCGGCAGGGTCGGATTGGCCGTCACGGACCCCGAGGCTCCAGCATTCGAAGGCTGGGGTGTTGCGGTCGGATTTGCCACCTTGTCTTGGAAAGCGGCGTCGTATAGGGGAGCGTGTCTGAAGGACACCCGACCCGAAACGCAACAAGGTGCCGGGCCTTTTACTGTGCAACCCCTTGGGTCCGTGATTCATTTATTTCCGGACTTCGTTACTCGTTTACCTTCTATCGTTCAGATTGAAGGCTGTTCTCCTGCCCTGCCGGAGAACAAAATCCTTCACGGATTTGATAAGGTATTTTTGATATCAGGACACTAGAGAATACAGGATTTAAGCCGACTTCGGATCCTGAATCCGGTTCCGCCTTGACTGGGGCTTTTCTGGGGCAAACAGCAACCCCAATTATTTGCCTTATGATACTATTGCATCAGAGAGAGGGCACTCAAGGCATCTTCTCCGCCTGCCTCCAACCTCATGGTGCCTTTCTGACCTGCATCGGATCCCATAATCATGATGCCCACAACCAGCCCCTTGACATCCAGGATCGGGGCCCCGTTGAAGTTCGTCAGGTCTGCGGCAGGCTGGATCTTGAAGCGGAAACGATCACGGCTGCGGGAGGTAACCCTGCCGGTATGGATATTCTGGATAGTGTTGGAGCCACCGGGGGAGGTTCCCACCAGATGGACTTTTTCATCAATGGCCACAGGCACGGAGCGCAGGCGCAAGGCTGTAGACTGGGAGAGATTGGCATCCTGTGTCAGTTTTAGGATGAGCCAGTTGTTGTTCGTGTCGGTGTTGATGGGTTGGCCAAGTCCTTCCACCTGGATTTTCTTTTCTCCGGGGGCACCGGGAGAGAGAAACCAGAAAACAAGTTCCGAGTTAAAATTTTCCAGGGAAATTCCCTGGGCGGCGCCCAGCAGTTGTTTGGCTGTCGCTGCATAGACCTTCCCGTCGGTATGCCGGAAAAGAAAGGCACAGGCACCGGCCAATTCCGGACGACCTTTAAACCAGGCCTTATTGCTCAGTACCATCCGGGGCCAGCTGTGTTTGGAATGGGATGACCAGGGTTCGGCCGGCCCTGTTTCTCCCAGATAGCGATTAGGATCCTCTGCGAGAAAAAGGAAATACACAGCGTTGAAGAAGACGAAGGCGCAGAGGGCGGTGAAGGTCAGGTAGAGAGTTTTTTTGTATCGCAAAAGGAAGTGGGGACTGCTGTCGGATTTCTTGGTGGAGTTGGCGGGGGCGTTGGGGTTGTCGGACCATTCGGGAAACCGGAATTGGAAGAGAGGGATCCAGTCATCAAGAGCTTCATCAAAAATGAGGGTATCGTGGGTGATCTGCTGATTTTTAAGCAGATCCATGATTTCCTGGGCACTGTAAGGCCCCACAGAATCCGCTCCGTTGTGGTAATAATACTCGTTCATAAATCAAATGATCCTTGTATCATCGTTTTCACGAGCGGCCCCTCCCCTCCCATGTCTCTGCATTGATAGTTGGAAAAGGTTGGCAGGGCAAGACCCAAGTGTTATTTTCAGAAAAAAAGGAATGATAGACTAACGAGGGCGGTTAAAGCAGGCTGAGATTTTGAGAGGCTTCGTTACAGGACGGGTGGGGCGGGTCTGGGGAAAGTCCGCCCTTCTTTTGAGGGTAGGCGTTGAATGGCTGGTTCAGGAGTCGGGCCCGGATTCGGAGGTTGTGCCGGCTACTACCGGACCGGCTTCCCAGCCGTCGTAGGATTCGATCTTAAAGGATAGAGCAACCTGGTTGAACTCCAAATTCTGGGCGTGAAGGCTTACCGGGGTGTGGATGCGGGCTAGGGCCATTTGCAGGAAATGGCTGCTCTCGTCTTCGTTGGGATAGACATTGACCACATGATAGCCGGACATTTCCAGGAAGTGGGCGACCTCTTCCAGCTTTGCCAGGTCGGGGTCGGTGAAAAAATGTTCATAGAGAAGGCCGGAGCGGGTATCCCACAGCATCTCGGTCTGCATCTGTTCAAAGGCTTCCTGTATTATCTGTAAATCGCAGTCCATTAACCCCTCCTGACATTCAACTTACTTATAAGTCTTGCGTGCGGGCGTGGTATGACAAGACGGATCTTTCGGGTCGAGGGAACTTGATTTGGTATTATACGGTAAGGGGCCACCATTTCGGGACCAGCCAGAGAGTGATGGCCAGCATGAGAAGGGTCAGCGGAAACCCGACGATGAAGAAGTCCTTGAAGCGATAACCGCCGGGTCCGTAAACCAGCAGACAGGCCGGTTCCAGAGGAGTGAGGAAAGAGCAACTGGCGGCCAGAGCAACGGTGATGGCGAAGGGGCGCGGATCCAGTCCCAGTTGGACGGCGATCTGTACGGCGACAGGAAGGATCAGAGCCGCTGCCGCCTGGTTGGACATGGGTTGTGAGAGGGCGACAGTCAGGACAAAAACGCCTCCCATCAGAACGATAGCGGGAAGTGATCCTCCCCAGGTGACGATGGCGCTTCCGATGGCCTGATCGGCCCGGGAAGTAGTGAGGGCAGTGCCCACACTGAGCATGCAGGCGATGAGGATAACGGCTTTCCATTCCATTTCCCGGAAGGTTTCGCGGGGGCTGGCGCATTTGGTGGCGAGCATGAGGAAGGCTCCGAGAAGTGCGGCCATGGGAAGGGTGATGATTTTGGCGATGCCGAGTGACAGGGAAATGACAAAAATGGCGCCAGCCACCAACCCCCGCCGGAGGGAGTTTTTAGGCCGATCGGCTTCGTAAAGAAGTTTCAGGAAACCCTCGTCCTCCAGACTTCTGAGATCCTGGGTGGCGCCGCGCAGGAGGAGCAGGTCGCCGGTGGCCAGGGAAACCTGGCTCATTTTGCGAAAGAAGATATTCCCGTGACGCCGCAGGCCCAGGACAATGACGCCGTATTTTTCGTGAAAACGGGTTTGTTTCAACGTGCGTCCCTGGAGGCCGGGCCGGGGAAGGACAAGGGCTTCCACAACGCGTTCCGAATCCGGGTCGGCACCTTCAACAATTCCGAGTTTATCCTGAGCGAGGATTTCGATACCGGCTTTCTGCTGGATGTCGAGGATGGCCTCCCTGGCTCCTTCCACCAGGAGGATATCCCCCGCAGCCAAAGCGAGGTCCGCATTGACACGGATGCGGCGGTTCCCCTCTCTGACAAGCCGGATGACCTGGAGATCATTGGCTTCGCCAAACTTGAGATCGCGGAGGGTTTTTCCAGCCATAGGGGAGGATTCGAGCAGGATCATTTCCGTCAGGTAGTTGGAGGAACGGATGACCTCTGCCATGTCGGTATTCTCTTTGGGAGTTGAGATCATATGGCGTCCGATGAGTACAAGATAAAGAAAGCCTGATCCCAGGATGACCAAACCGACCGGGGACAGTTCGAACATATCGAGGGCTTCCATACCCAGCGTGGTCATGAGGCCGGACACGACCAGGTTGGTGGAAGTGCCGATGAGCGTGACGGTGCCGGCGAGGATGGAGACAAAGGCCATGGGGAGCAGGATTTTTGAAACGGGAAAATTCATTTTGCGGCAGACGACCACGGCCATGGGAGTCAGGAGGGCGATGGTGGCTGTGTTACTGATAAAACTGCTGAGAAATCCGGTGACCGTGAGAAGTAATAGCAAGAAGATGAAGGGGCGTCCGCTGGAGAAGGCCCGGACCCAGCGGGAGATGCCTTCCATAGCACCGGTTTGAGTCAGGGCTGTGGTCATGATGAGGAGGCCCATGATCATCATGACTGTATCACTGGCGAAACCGGAGAAAGCCTGACCGGGAGTCAAAATGCCGCAAAGAACAAAGGACAGCATGAGGCCCAAGGCAATAATTTCCGCTTCCAAAACGTTAAAACTGAAAAACAGTACGGCAATTCCCAGCAGGAGACAGACAAGGGTGATATCGGAGAACATAAAAGGTCAGTTTCTAGGAATTAGACAGAAGGCCGGGTTTAACCGTTTTTTCCACGCAGGATTCATACCGGATAGACGTGGTATTGGAATTGGTACGAAGTCCCCGTTTTCTGAGGTAATCGGCTTACTGATTTATGCACGGTGGACATTGCAAAGTACGGTTGTTACCGGGCAGAGCGGGGATTGGAAGAGAATTCGGAAGCAGGCACCTTTTCACCCTTGGACTGGACGCCCCTTTATCCCGCGCTATACCGAATCCATGATTTCCAAGTATTGCCGTCAATGGGTTGATGAGCCCGTTTTTAAAAACTTTATCCTCGGAGTGATCGTCCTGGCCGGAATTCTGGTCGGACTGGAAACGGATCGGGGCCTGGTGGCCCGTTATGGCACGTGGCTGCATGTCTTGGACAAGGTGGTTCTGGCGATTTTTGTTGTGGAGATTCTGATTAAGTTGATCGCAGAAGGTGCCACGCCCTGGAAATTTTTCCGTGATCCATGGAACACATTTGATTTTGTCATTGTGGCGGTGTGCCTTTTGCCTTTCGATTCGGAGTTTGTCGCAGTGCTGCGACTGGCCCGGGTCTTGCGGGTGCTTCGGCTGGTGACGGCCCTGCCCAAGCTGCAGGTGTTGGTGGAGGCTCTTCTGAAGTCGATTCCTTCCATGGGATATGTGGGCCTGCTTTTGTCCATCCTTTTTTACATCTACGCGGTGACCGGCGTTTTTTTCTTCGGGAAAGCTGATCCTGTACATTTCGGGACTCTGGGGGATGCGGTGCTGACCTTGTTCGGGGTCATCACTCTGGAGGGTTGGACGGCTCTGATGTATGACTTGTTGCGGGGCGATTCAGGCGTGGCGCCGTTCAAAGTGGTGGTTTACTTTGTTTCCTTTGTCATGTTCGGCACGATGATCATGCTGAATCTTTTCATCGGGGTCATCATGAACAGCATGAATGAGGTGCAGGAGGAAAAGGCGATGGCGAGGTTGCAGGCCGAATCCACCGATGCGGAACTGGAATTGATGGAAAGGGAGCTGGAGCTTCTCAAGACAAGAGTCCGTTCCGCGAGACAGAAATTGTAGGAGAGGGGCACCACCGGAGAACCGCCGGCCTTATTCGCCCAGATAGGCGCGGCGGACTTCGTCACTGGCGAGGAGTTCGGTGCCGCTGCCGCTGAGTTGGATCTGACCGGTGACCAGAACATAGCCGCGGTGGGCGATGCGGAGGGCCTGGCGGGCATTTTGTTCTACCAACAGGATAGGAGTTCCCTGGCGGTTGATGTCGGCGATGATGGAGAAAATCTTTTCGACAATGAGCGGGGCAAGCCCCAGGGAAGGTTCGTCCAGCATCAGCAGTCTGGGTTCGCTCATCAGGGCCCGGCCAATGGCCAGCATCTGTTGTTCGCCACCACTCAGGGTTCCGCCCAACTGTGATTTCCTCTCTGCCAGAACGGGGAAGTAGTTGTAGACACGCTCCAGTTTTTCGGGGTCGCGCGATTTCGGCTGCGTGTAGCTGCCGATCAGCAGGTTTTCCAGGACGGTAAGGCGTGGGAAGATGCGACGGCCCTCGGGGCAGAGGCAAATGCCCTGGCGCAGGATGGCGTCGGGTGAGTCGGCGGGGAGTTTTTCCCCTTTCCAGAGTATATCGCCCTGTCTGGTGGGCACCACGCCGGCGATGGTCAGAAGTGTGGTGCTTTTGCCTGCACCATTGGCACCGAGCAGGGCAACGATTTCTCCGGACTGAACCTGGATGTTGAGGCCTTTCAGCACGTCGTTGGGTCCGTAACCGGAATGGATGTTGGAAAGCTGGAGCATGGTAAAGAATTTCAAACCACTATCAGTCACTAAAATACACTGATAAGGGAACGATCGGGAAGAGTGGACAATCTTTTCTATTAGTGGTCATTAGTGGCTATGAGTGGTTAATTCGGCGCTTCCTGGCCGAGGTAGGCGCTGATGACCTTGGGATTGCTCCGCACTTCGGAGGGTGTTCCTTCGGCAATGGATTCGCCGTGATCCAGCACGTGGATGCTGTCGGAAATTTCCATGACGAGCTTCATATGGTGTTCGATCAGGATGACACCCAGTCCCCTGTCGCGGATGCGGTGGATGAGGGCCATCATTTCCCCGACCTCGTTGGGATTCATGCCGGCGGCGGGTTCATCGAGCAAAAGGACTTTGGGCCGTGAGGCAAGGGCGCGGGCGATTTCAAGACGGCGTTGGGATCCGTAGGGAAGATTACGGGCCCAGACGTTGGCCACATCCGGCAGCCCGACAAATTCCAGCAGTCCGAGGGCTTCGTCAAGAAATGCTTCCTCCCTGCGGTGATGCGCCGGGTTGTGGAAGAGAATGGCTAAGGGGTTCTTTTTTTGATGGGAAAACTGGGCGACCTGGACATTTTCCAAGGCGGACATTTCTCCAAAGAGCCGGATGTTCTGGAAAGTGCGGGCCAGGCCACGACGGCAGATGAGGTGAGGAGCCAGGCCGTTGATACGTATTCCGTCCAAAAGAATTTCGCCCTGTTCCGGCTTATAAATACCACTCAGACAGTTGAAGAACGTGGTCTTACCGGCGCCGTTGGGACCGATGATGCTGACGACCTGACCGGGCTTTACACTAACGCTGACGGATTGCAGGGCTTTGAGACCTCCGAAGGTTTTGGAAATGGAACGGCACTGGAGGGAGGAGCTCATGATCCTGCCTTTAGCTCCAGTTGATGCCGTTTACTGCCCCAGAGGCCCTGGGGACGATACAACATCATTACGACCATGATGATTCCGAAGATGAGAAGGCGATAGTCACTGATGGACGGGAACTGATCCCGCAACAGGGTGGGGATGAGATACAGGAGGGTGCTGCCGAGGAGGACGCCGGGGATGCTGCCCATGCCACCGAGAATGACCATGGCCAGGACAATGACGGACTGTTCAAAAGCAGAGGAGGCGGGATCAATGAAACCCACATGGCAGGCGGTGAACTGGCCGGCCAGGGCGGCGAAAGCCGCGCTGAGGGCAAAGGCGAGAAGCTTCATTCTAACGACCGGAACACCCATGGAGGATGCGGCGATTTCATCCTCGCGGATGGCAATCCAGGCCCGGCCGATGGCGGAGTGGTAGATGCGGTAGATAAAAAAGACGGAAAGAATCACGGCCAGGAGAGTGAAGACGTAGGAGGATTGGAGTCCGTTCAGGCCCAACATGCCCTGGAATTTGGAGCTGGCGGCAAGGCTGATGCCTTTATCCCCGCCGGTGATTTCCAGGTTGCGCATGAGTTCGCGGAAACTTTCGGCAAAGCCGAGGGTGACGATGGCGAGGTAATCGCCGCGCAGGCGGAGGCAGGGCAGACCGACGAGCCAGCCGAGGATACCTCCTGCGAGAAAGACAAAGGGGAGGGCGGCCCACCAGGGGAGGCCGGGAATGAGGATCTGGGCGATGGCAAAAGCGTAGCCGCCGAAAGCGTAGAACCCGGCATAGCCGAGAACGAGGAGGCCTGTCATGCCGGTGGTGATATTCAGGCCCAGGGCCTGCAGCATGAAGATGCCGACAGTGACGGCGTAGTTGAGATTTTTGGCATCGAGCCAGAAGGTGGCGGAGAAGAGGAGCAGTCCGGCGGCTGGGAGCAGGAGGGGGTTTTGCTGTTGTCTGGCCAGCCATTGGCCGGAACGTTGAGCGGCGGCGGGGATGGATATTTTTTTCTGGAGGCGCTGCCAGGCAAAACAGGCGGCCAGGGCGATGAAGACAGGCAGCAGTCCCTGGAAAAATTTGACTCCTTTGGAGAGGGCGGGAATGAGTTCAACGGTCTGGGCCGTTGTGTTGTAATCGAGGCGGAACCAGATGAAGGGGGCCGTGATGGCAAAGAGCCCGAGGCAGCCCAGAAGTGTGTTGCGCAAACCCCGGTTCATGCGGTTCAGACCTTGTCAGCGACGCGTTCGCCCAGCAGTCCGCGGGGGCGGAGGATCAGAACCAACATGAGGATGATGAAGGTGGTGCAGTCTTTCCAGTCGCTGCCAATGGTGTGGCTGGTGGCGTCCTCCGTCAGTCCGATGATGAGGCCGCCGAGGACGGCGCCGGGGATATTGCCGATGCCGCCAAGGATGGCGGCGGTGAACGCTTTCAGCCCCATGCTGTAACCGGAGTCAAAGCGGAGTACGCCCTGATACATGGCGATCATGACGCCGGCCAGTCCGGCCAGGGCGGAGCCGATGACGAAGGTGGTGGCGATGGTGCGGTTGACCGGGATGCCAACGAGAGAGGCCATGCGCTGGTCCTGAGAGGTGGCCCGCATGGCGATGCCCATACGGGTGCGGTAGATGAGATAAAAAAGCCCGCCCATAACCAGAAGTGTGACGACGAGAATGGCGATCTGAAGTCCTGTGATGGTGGTGGAGCCAATTTGAAAGGTGGTTTCAATCAGGGGTCCGCTGTAATGGCGGGGAAAATCGATTTTTCCTTTGCTGACACTGAGCATGATGAAATTCTGGAGGACAATGGAAAGCCCGATGGCACTGGTGAGGGGGGCGAGGAGATGGGCTTTACGGAGATGGCGGTAGGCAATGCGCTCGTTGCTGTAGCCGTAGGCAGCGGCGAGTCCCACGGCCAGCAGAACTGCCACGAGCAGGGCGGCAGTTCCGGGTCCGAGCAAGGTGCTGAGAAAGCCGATGGCGAAAACACAGGCAAACATGCCGATCATGTAGATTTCGCCATGGGCGAAATTGATCATGCCGAGAATCCCGTAAACCATCGTGTAGCCGAGAGCGACGAGGGCGTAGGTGGCCCCGCGCGTCAGACCGATGACAAGGAATTCTATCACAACGGAATCAAGGCAGGATGGTGAAGGCGCCGTTTTCGACCGTCCAGATCACGTAGTTGGTTTGCTTCAGGTCGCCCTTATCGTTGAATTCGACCGGCCCGAGGCAGGTTTCGAAGCGGGTGGCGCGGAGGACTTCAGCGACTTTAACTGCATCGGTGGTTCCTGCCTTCTCAATGGCGCTGAAAAGGATGTTGGCGGCGTCATAGCCGTAAATCGAGTAGGGGCCTTCTTCGCCATGGGCGGCCCTGTATTTTTCCAGGAAAGGCTGGGCGGCGGGCAGTTTTTTAAAGTCGGGGCCGAAGGTCAGGAAAACGTTGCTGGCTTTGGGGCCGGCGGTGTCGAGGAATTCTTTGACAATGGTGCCGTCTCCGCTGATGAAGGGGATATTTTTGCCGCTGTCGCGCAACTGGGTGAGCAGGGGGGCCGCCTGGCCATACATGCCACCCCAGAAAACGGCTTCGGCCCCGGTTTTTTCGATGGCGGAAAGGTTGGCACGAAAATCCATTTCCTCACTGCTGATGCCGCTGAAGAGGACGACCTCGCCTCCGTTCGCTTCAAAGGTTTTTCTGACTTCTTCGGCCAGGCCCTGCCCGTAGGCGGTTTTGTTATGGAGGATGGCGATTTTGGAAACTTTAAGTCTTTCGCGGGCGAAGCCTGCGGCGACGGTGCCCTGTTGGTCGTCGCGTCCGACGACGCGGAAAAGGTTGGTGAATCCGCGTTCGGTGACTTGGGGGTTAGTGGATCCCGGGGTGATCTGGATCAGGCCGTTCTGGCGGTAGATTTCGGAGGAAGGGATGGTGCAGCCGCTGTTGAAATGCCCGATGACGGCGACAGCGCCCTTGGCGACGATTTCCTGGGCGACGGCCACGGCCTGGTTGGGTTTGCCTTCGTCATCACGAACGACGGGCTCGATTTTTTTGCCGAGGAGGCCCCCTTTGGCGTTCCATTCGTCGATAGCGATCTGGCTGCCGAAAATCATGGTGCTGCCGATCTGGCCATCAGATCCGGTCTGCACGCCTGCGATCCCGATTTTGATGGTGGTGGATTCGGATTTTTGACAGCTGGTTGTAAGACTGGCGGCCACCAGAAGTGTCAGCAGGGATAAGCGGCGTTTCACAACCACAGGTTTTAAAGCTCTGTCCGTCAAGGGTCAACCTGTTTATGGAAGGGGAAAACGCCGGGCCATGGCTGATCACTGCCCGGTGTCCGGCCTGTGGTTTCAGGGGCTTCAGGAGCTTTCTGGAAGAACCCGAACAAGGTTGCATCTCGTTTGGAATCGGGGATATTGGCTGCCGCATGCAATTGATAAGGAAATTTTTGGAAGCGGCGATGGTGGCTCTGGGCCGCCTGGTTTTTCGCCGGCCCTGGCAGGTGCTGATTGTTGCCCTGTTAGTAACGGTGTTGGGGGCCTACATTGCGGCAACCCGTTTCAAAGTCCTGAACAACGTGAACCAGTTGATGGACGATGATTCCGAAGTTTTGCGGAATTACAAACTTTTGGAAAAGGAGTTCGGAACGGATGAAGTCTATCTCATCCTGATCCAGTCGCCGGATCCGGTGCGTAACCGTGAGGTGGCGGTCAAGGTAGGGCAGCACCTGGAAACGCTCAAACCCTACATCTCACGCAGTCTCTACCGGATGGACTACAGCCGACTGCGTGAGAGGCTTCTCTTTTTGTTGCCGAAAGAGCAACTTGAATCGATTGAGAAAGAGATCGGGGAAAATGCGGAAGCCCTGCGGAAAAGCAAAACGACCTTCAATCTGAACTCCGTGCTGGACGAAGCCAATGCGGGCTTTGACGAGAAATACCTGCGCAAAGCGGAGAACTGGAAAGAGTTTGCCCCATTTATCGAACGGTTCAAAAAAATTCTCAATGAGTTGGCCGACCGGCTTGAGGGGAAGGTCGGGGAGTCACCCAGTGTCAAATCGACGGGATTTCAAGCGGCGGCGGAGGGCGGCAACCAGTTTCAGGATGCGGATGCGGCCCTGACGGAAAACGAATTCATTTCATTTGAACAGGGCAAGTCGCTTTTGGTCATGGGGGTGAGGGGAGAGTTGGAGGTAGATTCCATTTCACCGTTCAGCAGCACCGTGAAATCTTTGCGGGAATATCTGGCGGGCCTTGGTCAGGAATACCCGGATGTGAAGCTGGGCCTGACGGGGCAACCGGTGCTGAACGATGATGAGTTGACGGTTTCGACCCAAGATACGGAACTGGCCGCCATCATCACGTTTGCCCTGATTGCGGGACTTTTCTTCTTCAGTTACCGGAATCTGGAAAGGCCTGTCATGGCATTGATTGTCCTGGGTATGGGGATGGCCTGGACGCTGGGCTTTACCATGCTGGGGGTGGGCCATTTTAATGTCATTTCCTTTGCCGTGATTCCGATGGTGATGGGTCTGGGTATTGATTTTGGCATCCAACTATTAAGCCGGTATGAAGAGGAGCTACATGCCGGGAAAAGTCCCGAGATTGCAATCGGGAACACCATGCGAAACACCGGGGTGGCCATCATCACCGGAGCGACCACCACGTCTGCGGCCTTTTTTACGCTTTGCTTCAATCAGTTTCTAGGATTGCGGGAACTGGGTTTGATTGCCGGGGCCAGTGTGTTGCTTTGTCTGGTGGCGAACCTTTTTGTTTTGCCGGCGCTTTTTTGCATCCGTGACCGCAAGAAAAGCGCTGAAAAGCTGGTCCAGAGTGGCAATAACTCCAACTGGTCGGGCCTGGCCTTTCTAGATGACTGGCTGGTCAGGGCACCGCGCAGCGTGCTGGTTGCTTCCGTCGTGATCACGCTTCTCTCGTTTTGGGGGATCGGGAAGGTTCAATTCGACTACAACCTGTTGAATCTGCAAAACAAAGAGATGGAATCGGTGAAGGTCTTGAAGGAAATTTTTCGTGCTTCCGGTAATTCGACCCTCTTTGCCTCTGTCATGGTGGACAGTGTGGATGAGGCGCGTGAGATGCAGAAAAAGCTTGAGGCGCTTCCCACCGTTTCCCGGGTGGATTCGGTGACCAGTCTGTTGCCAGACCAGCAGGAGGCCAAACTTCCGGTCGTGCGCCGGATTGTCGATCTGATGAAAACGGTCCGGGTCGATACGGATGTTTCCAATGAAATCAATGTGCAGAAGGCCCGAAAAGACATCGAGGCGCTGCTCGAGAGTTCGCGTGAAGGTCAGGCCCAGGCAAGCAAATATAAAATGTTCGCCCAGGCCCGCCAGGCTGAGCAGGTTCTGGGAGGCCTGATTCCCCCTCTGGAACGTGCCCAGAAAGCCATGGCCGGATTGAGTCAGGAGGAACTGGGTCGGCGTATGAACAAGGCCCAGGTGGAGGTTTTCGGGGCGATGCAAAAAAACCTTCTCTGGATGAAAACCCAAAAAGCGGATCGCGTGGTGCAACTGGAAGATCTGCCGGAGGGATTTCTCCAACAATTCGTTGCCCCCTCCGGCAGGATTGTTCTCCAGGTCTATTCCAAGGAAGATGTCTGGGAGCGGGAGGCCAATGTGGCTTTTGTGGATGAGCTGCGTTCCGTGGCGCCGCAAGTGACCGGAACACCTGTTTCCAACTATGAATACATTGAGCTGATGCGGACCAGTTTTCTGGCTGCGGCAGTCTGGGCCTTTGTGGCGATTGTTGTTATCACTTCCTTCCATTTCATGAGCTGGAAAACCATAGTTCTGGCGATTTCCCCTTTGGTTCTGGCCGTCATCTGGCGGACGGGTTTGATGGGTTGGTGGCCGATTGCTTTCAACCCGGCCAACATCGTGACGCTTCCGCTTATCATTGGAATTGATGTGGCTTACGGGGTGTATCTGGTGGATCGTTTCCGGGAGGATGGAAGGCTGCGGCTCTTTTCCACCAGCACGGGCAAGGCGATCATCATGACGGGGTTGACGACGATGTTCGGTTTTGTCTCCCTACTGATCAGCCGTTATGAGGGTATGTATTCCATTGGATTGCTGATGACGATAGGGATCGCGATCGGTATGGTGACCACCCTGGTTGTATTGCCCCAGATCCTGATTTTTCTGGAAAAGAAAAAGTAAGGTCAGGAATGAAAAAATATCTGCTGGTAGACGGGCACAGCGTGATTTTCCAATGGCCTGAACTCAGGGCCCTTCATGAGCAGAACCGCAACCAGGCGCGGGCGGTGTTATCGCGGCAATTGGCAGAACTTCATGAGACATCGGACTGGCTGGTCACACTGGTTTTTGACGGAAAACAAGGGGCCACACCTTCGAGGGACTTTAAAGGAATGGTGACTCTTTACAGCCAGGAAGGCCAGACGGCGGACAGTATTATTGAGCGTTTGGTGGCCCAGGTTGAGGACAAAAAGCGCGTGGTGGTGGTGACGGCGGATCAGGCGGAAAGAAACATGGTGGAGTCCCTCGGATCCTTTACCCATTCGCCCGACTGGCTTTTGCAGGAATTAAATTTGAATGGAAAGGGCTGGTCGGGAACGTTATCAGAGGTGCACAAGCGTGCTAAATGGTGAAAGACAGTAAAGGAATCTTCTTGTTGACAGTCTATAGCCCGATATGTTGTATTGTCCGTAAGTCTCTAGTACTAGAGCATCTATAGGAGTTACTAATGTCAAAGTTAGGAAAAGTTTTTTGTATAATAGCCATGGTGCTGTCCGTTGCCTCGGCAGGTATCGGATTTGTCGTTGCTTCTAAAAAGAGCGGCTACATGAAACAGCTGGCCAATACGGAGGAGGTTCTTAAAGCCTCGCCCATGGCAGTGCCGTATAACTCGGATTATAAGATTTCGCCCGAGCAGCCTTCCGAGTATATCAGCACATTGAACAAGGCCTTCGGCACGACCAAGGATGAGTTGAAGACGACTCAGGAAAAACTGACCGGCACGGAAACCAAATTGGCGGATAGCGAAGCCAAGGTGCAGGATTTGACGACCAAAGAAGCGACGCTGAAGCGTGATCTGGACGCAAAAAGCAAGGATTTGACCGAAGCCCAGAGTAAATTGGGCGAATCCGAAACAAAGCTGAAAGCTGTTCTCGACGATCTGGGCGGCCGCGAAGCCAAACAAATTGTGGCAGATTTAAAAACCAGCACGGAAAAAGCTGACGCTCTGTCACGTGAGAAAAAGATCATTGAAGACGAGTTGGCCAAAAAATCGGCTTTGGTGGTGAAGTATGAGGAATTGGAAAAGTTACGCGAGAAAGGTTATGCACCGGATGATCTGAGCGGCAAGGTCATGGCGATCAACAAGGCCTGGAATTTTGTGGTGCTGGATATCGGCAAGGACAACAAGCTTGTCGAAGGGGTGGAACTTGTTGTCTATCGCGGGGATACCATGATCGGCAAGATCCGCACTGTTTCGGTGGATGCCACCAGCGCGGTGGCGGATATTCTTCCGGACTGGACAAAGACGGAAATTCAAGTAGGTGATAAGGTGTTGTTCGGATACAAATAAGTCTGAACCCTGAGGATACCTGAATTTATGAAATCGTTGTTTTTAACCCTTCTAGTCTCGCTGAGTGCTTTTTCCCTTATGTCCTGTGCGACCAAAGAGAAGGATGTGACCAAGGCGGATCGTGAGAAAGTTTCCACTGTTCCTTGGAACAAGCCCCAGTCTTGGGAGGGCAAAGGTGCCCTGGGCGGCATGGTTCAATAAAAAGCGGGCTCTTGTCCTTTTGGCTCGACCCATTCCTCCTCCCTCCTCATGGTCTGCTGTAGGCATTCATGAGCACCCCGACGTCCTCCGCATCACCGGTAACACTGGCCCGTAACATGGGTTTGTTTTCCCTCGTCGTCTACGGCGTGGGGGACATGGTGGGGGCGGGAATTTACGGCACCATCGGGGTGGCGGCTGGTATTCTGGGCAATGCCGTCTGGATATCTTTTGTCATTTCAATGTTTGCGGCCCTGCTTACGGGCTTGTCGTACGCTTCTCTGGGATCCCGTTACCCCAGGGCGGGGGGGGCTTCCTACATCACCCAGCGCGCCTACGGGAAACCCTTTCTCTCCTATGTTGTGGGTCTGGCGGTGGCTTTTTCCGGGCTGACCTCCATGGCGGTAGGGGCGAATGTTTTTTCCCAGACCCTGGGGGCCAGCTTCCCGGAGCTTCCGGTCAGCGCCATTGTGGTGGGCTTTCTTTGTGTTTTGGCGATCGTCAACTTTGCCGGTATCCGTGAGTCCATGATGATGAATCTGGTTTTCACTTTTGTTGAAGTGGCAGGTCTGGTTTTTATCATTTTCATCGGGGCAAGTTATTGGGGCACCGTGGATTATCTTCAGGTGCCACCCGGTCAGGCGATCAGTGCCTCGCTTCTCATGTCCGGAGCGGTCCTGACTTTTTATGCTTTCATCGGATTTGAAGACATGCTCAATGTGTCGGAGGAAGTCAAGGAGCCGGAAAAAAATCTGCCCAAGGGCATCATTCTGGCGGTGGGCATCGCCACGGTTCTTTACATATTGGTCAGCATCACGGCAGTTTCGGTGGTGGACAGCCAGAGGCTGGCGGATCCCAAAAACGGTGTGCCATTGGCCCAGATCACGGCCGAGGCTGCGCCCTGGGTGCCAGGCTGGGTTTACTGGGCCATCACATTGTTCGCCGTGGGGAACACAGCTTTGTTGAATTATGTGATGGGTTCACGTCTGCTCTATGGCATGGCCCGACAGGGTTTGCTGCCTTCAGTTTTGGGGAAAGTACATGCACGGACACGGACACCTCATATCTCGATCCTTGTTTTGGGAGCCCTCGTTCTGGTGCTGGCTTTTTCCGGAAACATCGCACAGCTGGCCTCGGCCACCAGTCTTTTGCTCCTGGGCTGCTTCTGCCTGGTCAACAGTGCTTTGGTAGTTCTGAAACGGCGGAAGGGCGAGGCTCCGGGGCGCTTTGAGGTTCCGTTGTTTGTTCCGGTGTTGGGGGTTCTGGTTTGCGGGGGCCTGATTGTGGCGCGATTGACGGCTGCCGGGGCGGATCAACGTGCTCCTCTCATTGCCGCCGTGCTGGTGGTGGTGATTTCCGTTTTTTACTTCATCCTGAAACCGAAAAATCCGGTCGGGGTGGATTGAGTTCCAGCTCCCGGTATGCGCCGGGTGCGTGAGGATTTTTCCAGGCCTGAAAGCCCGTGATCAGCGGATCAACTCTTCTGCGATCTGCACTGCATTCCAGGCGGCACCTTTGAGCAATTGGTCGCCACTGATGAAGAGGGCCAGGCTGTTCGGAGCGGAATCGTCTTTACGGATACGTCCGACATGCACGTCCAGATCGCCAGTGGCTTCCAGGGGCATGGGAAAATGATTCGTGGCGGCATCGTCCACGATTTTGACCCCGGGGGCTCTGGCCAGGATTTCGCGGGCCTGGTCGGCGGAGAGGGGTTTCTCCGTTTCGATCACGACAGATTCGGAATGGGCCCGCAGCACGGGGACACGGATACAGGTGGCGTTCATGGCCAGATCCGGCAGGTGGAACATCTTGCGGATTTCGGCCATCAGTTTGTTTTCCTCCTCGTTGTAGCCGTTGTCGGCGATCTTGGTGTTATGGGAGAAGAGGTTGAAGGCCAGTTGATGGGGCAGGACCCTGGCCACGGGTTTTTCCCCGGCCACGTGGGCCTTCACCTGGTCGAGAAGCTCCTCCATGGCCTGGGCACCGGCGCCGCTGGCGGACTGGTAGGTGGAAACCACGATACGTTTGATCGTGGCCGCCTGGTGCAGGGGCCAGAGCGGGACAGCCAGGATGGCGGCGCAGCAATTGGGGTTGGCGATGAGTCCTTTGTGGTTTTTGAGATCGCCGGGGTTTACTTCAGGCACGACCAGGGGGATGCCTTCCTCCATGCGGAAGGCGGAAGAGTTGTCCACGACGACCGCACCGGCCCTGATCGCGGCGGGGATGAATTCGCGGGAGCGGGTGGCGCCGGCGCTGAAGAAGGCGATGTCGATGCCGTCGAAGGCTTCAGCGGAAAGGGCCTCAACCGGATGGGGCTTGCCTAGGAATTCGAGTGTTTTTCCGGCGGAACGGGCGGAGGCGAGAAGCTTCAGTTGACCGACAGGGAATCGGCGGCGTTCCAGGACGCGGAGAATTTCCACACCGACGGCTCCGGTGGCTCCGACGACAGCGATATTGACGCTCTTGGGATTCATGTTGTTCAAAAGATGAACCTGACAATGTAGGTAAAGTGGCAAGGAGAGGCAAGCCTGTCCTTGGGACAAGCCCGCAAGAGGGAAAGGCAGGGTTTTGGATAGCCCTGGAACCGAAAGCAGGTAGCTGTTCCTTTCCCTCTTCGTGATGGGAAGACGCTTAAAAGCTGCGGGGCGGTGGCGGGGTGCCGGATGGAGCTGGAGTTTTTTTGGTTTGCGGGAAGGTGGTGGCAGCATTGTCGATGGCCCGATCAATGATCCCGTCCCCAGTGGGTGCATCAATGGCTTTTTCGACCCATTGGCTGAAGGGTTCTTTTTCCGGCTCGGGCAGGGTGGAGCAGGCCTGGATGAAGAAATAAGCTGCGGCGAAAAACAGCCATGGGAGGTGTTTCATTTACCGGGATTTTTGCCCAGCCGCCAGATTCCGGCAAGAAAACTTCCAATCACGGAATGGCAGACGCTGGAAATGGCGCAGGGCACGGCCGTGAGGGGATCGGCAAAATGTTTCCGGGCCAGCACCACGCCCAGACCGGAGTTCTGCATGCCGACTTCGATGGAAACCGTGCGGCAAATCGCTTTATCGTAACCGAAGAGTCTGGCAAAAAGATAACCCAGCCCGAAGCCGCAACTGTGGAGCAGTAAGACGGCAAGGATCAGACGGAAGCCGGATGCCTTGATGGCCTCCGCGCTTTGGCCGATGATGCTGGCGCAAATCATTGTGATAGTGAGAACGGCGATCAGGGGTGACACGGGGATGATGCACCGCACCAGTTTCGGTGCTGAATGATGCAGAACCAATCCGATCAGGACGGGGGCCAGCACCACCTGGAGGGTGGATAGAAATAGTCCCCAGCCATCGACCGGGACATAGGCTCCGGCAAGCCACTGGGTCAGGAGCGGAGTCAGCAGCACGGCGGCGAGGGTGGAGCACAATGTCATAAGGACGGAAAGGGCCACATGGGCCCGGGCGATGTAGGTCACGACGTTGGAGGCTGTGCCTCCGGGGCAGCAGGCGACAAGGATGAGGCCGGCGGCGAAAGCGGGGGGCAGGTGCATCCCTTTGGCGATGGCCCAGCCAAGAAAAGGCATGATGCCGTATTGGGCGAGGAATCCGATGAGAATAATACGGGGCATGGTCAGGACTTTTTTGAAGTCGTCCAGATCCAGGGTAAGTCCCATGCCAAGCATGATGACGGCGAGACCCCAGACGATCCAGGAACCGGAGAACCAGGTGAACAGGTCCGGGTAAAACAGGGCACTGATACCGCCCAGGCTAACCCAGAAGGGAAAGGCGTTGGCGGCATAAGCAAATAGGCGGTTCATGTTTTCGGGGTGATACCGGTTCCGTAGGTATTGCAGCGGTTGAGCCAGCCTTTAAGCCAGCGGATCTCGTTGCGGGCCGGAGGAGAAAGTTCAACCCGCCGGGTCAGGATACGGGCGGAGGATGTGGCGAACTCGTCCAGGGCGGCCTGACCTTTCTCAACGCCTTTCATGTCCAGCAGAACTTGGAGCAGGCCCCAGCCTTCGCCCTGATAGCGTTCGGTCTCCTTGATGCCTTCCCCCTTGAAGTTGACGTAGTCCATCAGGGGATAATAGCCTCCGGGGCTTTGGGCCAGGCGCTGGAATTGTTCCTCGACATGGAGCCGTTGCGTCCCGGTCAATTTTTCCGTCATTTTGGGGAGAGCTTCTGACAGTCTTTTGGCGGCAAACTCCGTTTGCTTGTCGATGGTGTCTTTCAGGAAAATCCTCAGGGAAGTCATGCGTTCACCATGGCGTTCTTTCTCGAATTCTTCCTTGGTGGTCCAGGGGCAATCTTTGGTTTCCAGGAGCCAGGCCGGAACTTTGGCTCCGCGTTGCCGGATGTAGGCCAGGGCTTTGGGAAAACTCTCGTCAAAGGGGCCTTCCATGCCTGCCGGATACCAGATGAAATGGCAGATGCCGAGCGAGGCGAAATTTTCGCCATTGTTCCAGGAAGTGAGGCCGTCCACGGTGCCTCCACATTCGTTGAGCCAGATTTTGTGTCCGATGGCCAAGGCCTCTTGCCGGGGAAGTTCGATGGCCTGGAGGCAGCCGCTCCAACAAAGTCCCGGGAGAAGTGCCAGATACTTAAGTGCTTTGAATGCGTTCATATTCTTCGTGGGTTCCGATGTCTGACCAAGTGCCTTCGTCCAGGATGATTCCTCCCGGGGGGATGCCTGCAAGGATCATGCGCAAAAAAGTTTCGATGACCGACTCTTTATTTCTGGAGTCCAGACGTTGGAAGAAACGGGGCTCGAGCAGATAGATTCCGGTGAAGAGGCAGGGGAGGCCTTCTGTCAGGCCGAGGGTATGGCGCAGATCGAGAACCAGTCCATTACCTCCCAACTGCACATTGCGCGGTTCTCCATGGCTGCGCAGCGCCAGGGTGACTTCGTTGGAGGAGTGGAAGTGGTGGGCGACCAGATGCTCCAAGGGCAATGTGCTGAAAATGTCCCCGTTATAAACAAGCAGGGGGGAGGAGGTGTCCGCGAGATCTTCGATATTTTTGATCCCGCCGCCAGTTTCAAGTAGTTCCGGTTCATGACGGAACAACAAAGGGAGGCCTTTGTAACGCGAGTCCGGGAAGATTTCAGCATAGCGGTCGGGGCAATGATGGGTGTTGATCAGGATGCGCTCTATGCCTAGTTGGATCAACTGGTCGAAAATGAAGGTGATCATCGGACGGCCTTGCACAGGAAGGAGGGGCTTGGGCCATGTTCCGGTAAGAGGACGAAGGCGGGTGCCCAGACCGGCCCCGAGAATAAAGGCTGTGGTGACTTTTTTCAGAAAAGAAATAATCCACGAAGTTTAATTTGATTGCACGCTGCTTTTGGTCGTGCCTTCTTTTGATTTTCGGCCATTTTTGGGCTGGAACCCGGCCCCTATGATGAACCAAGAGCAGGATATTCGAAGCGAAACCGCGGCGCGGATGCAGGTGAAAGACCCGGCGGCTCTCCGGTTGGAGGCGATTTTGAAAGGCGGGTCGGATCGCCGATTCTTCCGTGCCACCTGGGAAAAAGCATCCTGCATCGTTATGGCCTATGGAACCGAGCGTGAAGAAAACGCGCTTTTTACAGCCATAGGCTTTTTTCTGGAGAAGCTGGAGATCGAGGTTCCCCGAATCCTCGCCGAGGACAACGGTCGGAGGATGGTGTGGGTTGAGGATCTCGGAGCGGCTGATTTATGGAGTTTCCGTGAAGCTTCCTGGATGCTGCGGGCACCGCATTACCGTTCGGTTCTGGAACAGGCCAATCTTTTACACCGGGAAGGGTTTCAGCGGGCGCAGAAGGAAAACCTCAAGTTGATGCCCGGCTTTGATCATGCGTTGTATGGCTGGGAGAGGGATTATTTTTATGACAAATTTGCCGGACTGGCCTGTGGATTGCCGCTGAAGCAGGAGACACGGAGTTCGTTGGAAGAACTTTTTTTACCGATGACTGAAACCCTGGTGAAGGAAAAGCCCACGCTGATTCACCGCGATTTTCAGTCCCAGAATATCATGGTGAAGAACGGCTGGACTTACCTGATAGATTTCCAGGGGATGCGCCAAGGGACACTTTATTATGATCTGGCCTCGTTGCTTTATGATCCTTACGTGACGTTTACTCCGGAAGAGAGACTGGAAATGTTGAATTTTTATTTTGTCCTGCCGGGCAGCCGCCCGAAACGTTCCGTCTTTGACACACTCTTCCGTTATGCTGCGATCCAACGCCTGATGCAGGCTTTGGGAGCTTATGGGTTTCTGGGGATCGAAAAAGGGAAGCCGGATTTTTTAAAACATGTCGAACCGGCCTTGAATAACCTGGAGCTGGTGGTATCGGAGCTGCCGGAACTAAAGCAGTTCAACGACCTGATCAGGGAATGCCGCAGTTGTTTTCAGGCCAGAGTCCTGAAAACAAATTTGGTTAAGCAAGTTCATTATCAGGACACTAGGGACAATGTTAACGGAAAGTCGCCAAGGGATTAAGTCGCAACGTTGAATCTTTTTCATAAGATTGCACCAGGCAACTCTTCTCCCATTCCGCATCCGGCGTCCTCTTCCGGCAGGCTCAGGCCAGGATGAATTCAAAATCCTCGGCGGCGAATTCTTCGCCTTCGATCAGAATTTTATCGGAGGAGGCATCGAAGGTTCCGAATTCGCCGATGGACCAGTTGGGCCCGTCCACGATTTTGACCATGTAACAGCCATTGGTGTAATGGGGGCGGAAGCTGGCGCGGAGCGCGCGGGCTTTGCGCAGGTCATAGCGGCGTTTGGCACCGAAGGCACAGACACCAGCCACGACCCCGAGGGCGGCCAAAAGGATAAGCGTTTTACGATCCATAAGGAGAGATTCCAGTATTTACGCAAGAAGGGGCCTCTGGCAAGTGTGCAAATTAAATTATTCGCAATGGAGCCTGAAAAGACGGTGGCATGGTCTAAAGTCCTTTGGGCCTTCAAATTTGGACGATCCGATCCGGATCAATCAAAAAACCTTCTGGATTAAACAACACACCTTCCTGTTCAAGCAGTCTGGTTTTTTCCCGGATGGAGGCTCCCGCCCGTTTTCCTTGGAAACCTCCCAGGTGGTGGTCGCTGCGGATGACACGATGGCAGGGGACTTCGGGTGCGAAGGGATTTCGTTTGAGGGCTTGACCGATGGCTTGAGCCGAGCGGCAACGAAGGGTTTGGGCGAGGAGTTTGTAAGTCGTCACCCTGCCTTTGGGAATATGGAGGAGTGCGTCGTAGATTTTTTGCTCGAAGAGGGTTGGGGTGCGTTGGTTTTTCATGAAGAGTTTCTTTACCTGCAGATTTCATGGATTTGCACGGATAAGAAAAGCAAAAAGACGTTCTCCCAAAAGGGCAAGGATTATCACGAACCAGTGTGATCCGTGGCTTAAAATGGTTTGAGGATCGGAAACAAAAGATACAGCAGCCAAAGGGAACGGAAAGACCAGAGGATGGTTCGGATCCAGTTGCCCTTGATCAGTTTTTCGATGACGCATGCATCCCGTTGTTTTTCAAGTTTGGCGTGCAGGGGAATCTGCAGGAACAGGGTGGAAAGCCAGATGAGCAGGAGCGGGAGGAAAGCGATCAGGAAAGGGCTGATCCCGGAGGCAGAGCGGGTGGAGTAAATGAGAAGCAGGGCGGATCCGGAGACCAGTTCTACCAGCATGGGAGGTCCGACTATAAAGCCTGTGCGGAGGGTGTGGGTGGAATAATAGCCGGGGAAAAAATCTTCCGGCACGTTCCGCAATTGCGGGTAAACCACGATCTGCACATACCAGATCACGCCTGTCATGAAGAGGCAGGAGGCCAGATGTATCAACAGCAGGGCATTAGTCCAGGTATCAGAAAAAATCATCAGCCGACTTTCTCATTGCGGAAGATTTCACTTATAGAGGGCACTGATTTCCGCATTGGCCTTGCGAAGGCGTTGGGCCAGGAGTTCGGCCAGGTTGCGCATGATGTGGATCATGAGTTGGGGATTCTTTTCGGCAAAGGCATCAAGGTCCGACAGGCTGAGGCTGTAGCATTCCAAATCGGTATCTGCCGTGACGCGGGCGGAGCGGGGGGCGCGGTCCAGCAAGGCCATTTCCCCGAAAACCATTCCGGAGGTGAAAGTGGCGACGCGTTTTCCGTCGGTGCCCGAAATGTCGATCCAGGCGCTGACTTTTCCTTTCATGAGAAAATAGAGTTCGGTGGCGGGATCTTTCACGTTAATGATGTTGTCCCCTTTTTTGTAGTTACATTTTTTGACCAGAGATTCGATCAACTGGATTTCACCCGAGCGGAAACCCTTAAGCAGCAGGGATTCTCCAAGATTCGCCAGATGGCCGGAGTGGTGCAGGGTGGTATGGGACTGGATGAGAAGATTTTCACATTGTTCCAGGGCAATGTCTGTGTCCTGTATCCATTGGAGCTGGTTAAAGCTTTCGGAAGTCAGCTCCTTCTTTAATACTTTTTCCAAGACGGGCAGGTGACGTGTGCCGCTAAGGACAAGAGTTTTGCCCGCGTTGACCATTTCCAAAGCGAGATCTTTGATCAGTCCGGCGGCAACAAGGTCCACGACCTGCACGTGGCGGAAGCTCAGGATGAAATAGTCGGCTTTATCCGCTTTTTTGATGGATTCACGGATAACAATTTCGGCAGTGGAGAAAACAAGCTCCCCTTGAAGTTCCAAGGTTTCTATCTGGTTGCCGTGCTCTCTCAGCAGGTCGGTTTCGCTCTCAAGACGCATGCGGTTGGAGAAGGTCAGGCCGCCGTGGCCGCTGTGACGGATGACGGTGCGGCCGGAGCGGGAGACATGGAACATGTGGAGGTCGAAGCGTTGGGACAGTTCGCGGCAGATTCCAATACCCCGCACGCTGTTGCCATGTTTGTCGAGCCTTGGGGAGAAGACGCCGATGCCGAGTTGGCCGGGCAGGACGGCCAGGATACCGCCGGCCACCCCGCTCTTGGCGGGCATTCCTACGTTGTAAATCCATTCTCCGGCGGCGTCATACATGCCGCAACTGCCCATGACGCTGAGCATGCTTTCCACGTAGTCGCCAATAACGGCGCGGGTTCCGCTGAGCGGATTGAGTCCGCCGTTGGCCAGGGTGGCGGCCATCATGCCGAGGTCGCGACAATTGACCAGGATGGAGCATTGCATGAAGTAGGCTTCCAGGCTGGGGAGGGGATCATCGGTGATGATGTCAAAATTGCGGAGCATGTAGGCGATGGCGCGGTTGCGGTGACCGGTTTCGCTCTCGGAGAGATAAACGTTGTTGTCCACGTCCATTTTTCGTCCGGTGTAGCGGGCGAAAGCGTCGAGGATGCGGTGCATTTTCTGTTTGGTTGTTTTGCCTTCGACCAGGCTGGTGGTGGCGATGGCCCCGGCATTGATCATGGGGTTGAGGGGGCGTCCTGTAGCCGGATCCAGGCTGATCGAGTTGAAGGCTTCACCGGTGGGTTCCACCCCGATTTTATCGATGACCGCGCTGCGTCCGTTGTCTTCCAGGGCAATGCCGTAGGTGAAGGGCTTGGAAATGGACTGGATGGTGAAGGTCTGTTGCGTGTCACCGGCCTCATAGACCTGGCCGTCGGCCGTAACGACCGAGATGGCAAGTTTGTCCGGGTTGGCTTTGCCCAGTTCCGGAATGTAAGTGGCGACTTCGCCCGTATGGACCTCGCGATAACGGTTGTAGAGGTCGTTGATGATTTCCTGGATGGGAGACTTCAATGGAGGGGAAGGGGTTCGCTGGGACATATATAAGCAGGAGAAAATTAAGCAACTACCATGCCCGGATTAATGCGTAATGCAACAGGACGGTGGATTCTTGATAAAGTGTGTTTCAGGGTTATTCTGAGCCCATGATTTCAGGAATTAAGGCTGCGTTGGTGTTGGCCGGGCACGGATCGACCCAAAATGCGGACTCGAGTTTTCCGACCAGGAATCATGCTCTGGAGATTGCCCGGAGAGGCCTGTTTTCCGAAGTGAAGGCCTGTTTCTGGTTGGAGGAACCGCATTTCAAGGATGTGTTGGGCGGGGTGGAGGCGAAAGACATTTATCTGGTGCCCAACTTTATTTGCGAAGGTTTTTACACACGCGAGATCCTGCCCCGTGAATTCAAGTTGGAGGGGCCGATCAGCAGGCAGGGGGAGAAGACAATTTATTATTGTGATCCAGTCGGGTTGCATCCGGTCATGACGGATTTGCTGGTTGGAAAGGCAATCGGGATCACAGAAGCGGAGAATTTGAAAAGCCAGGATACCTGCCTTTATATTGCAGGGCACGGGACGCCCAAGAACAGGAATTCGACGCGGGAGGTTTACCGGCAGGTGGAGTTGATCCGGGCGCGTGGCCTTTTCGGGCAGGTGGAGGCCCTGTTTATGGAAGAGGCCCCGTTGATCAAAGACTGGCCTACGATCACAGCGCTGCCCAACGTCATTACCGTGCCCTTTTTTATCGCGGATGGCCTACACCCGGCCGAAGACATTCCGGTGATGTTGGGAATCATGGGGAACGCCGGGCCGGGGAGTTATCAAAGTCCCATGGAAATCCATGGTAGAAGGCTTTGGTACACGTCTTCCATTGGAACGGATCCCGGCATGGTGGAGGTGATTCTGGCCCAGGTGGAGAAGTTCCGCCTGGACCATGGAATTTAGTTTTATCATCTTCGTTATCTTCTGTACTGTCAGAGCATGATTCTGCCAATAGGCCAAATGGAGGGGGGACTCGAAGCAAGGGTTCGGGAGATGTTTGGCCCCCAGGGAATCTTGTCCAAAGCGAAAAATTTTGAATACCGTCCCCAGCAGCAGGAGATGGCGGCGGGGGTGGCCCGGGCTTTGGAAAACAAGCAGCATCTGGTTGTGGAAGCGGGAACAGGCGTGGGAAAAAGCCTGGCCTATCTTCTGCCCTCCGTTCTCTATGCCCATGAGCAGGGCAAGAAGGCGCTTGTTTCAACGCACACCATCAATCTGCAGGAGCAACTTTTTTATAAGGATATTCCTTTGGTGGAGAAGCTGTTGCCCTTCGAATTCAAGACGACACTCCTGAAGGGGCGGCAGAACTATATCTGTCCGCATCGTCTGGCCAAGGCATTGGCCAATGCCGGGGAACTTTTTGTCAGCAGTGAGCAGGCGGAGTTGCAGAGGATCTGGAACTGGATGCAGAAAACCACGGATGGGACGCTCAGTGATTTCGACACGGAACCGGACTTCAAGGTCTGGAGCCAGGTCTGCAGCGAGCCGCATGTCTGCACTTCCAAGACCTGTGGTGGCAACGCGAAGTGTTTTTATCAGCAGGCCCGCAAACGCCTGATCGAGGCGGATGTGGTGATCCTCAATCACACCCTGTTTTTTACCTGTCTGGGGGGTGTGGATGAAGAAACCACGGCAGAGGACGGGTATCTTTTCCCCAACGACTTTGTGATTTTTGACGAGGCCCATAACCTGGAATTGACCGCTGCCAGGCATGTCGGGCTTTCTTTTTCATCGGGCTCTCTTCGTTACCAACTCCAGAAGCTATTCCATCCATCCACCCACAAAGGGCTGCTTTCCGTCATCCGTAATGCTGCGGCTCAACTCAAGGTTCTGGATGTGTATGAGGCCTCGGATGATTTTTTTGGGAAAATCGAGGCGGCTTGCCAGTTCAAAAACGGGGGGGAATACCGGGTGCGGAAACCGGAGCTGGCCCCGGACACCCTGACTTTGCCGCTGATGAATCTCCGCCAGGCGCTGTTGGAGGCTCTGGATGGGATCGAGGACGAGTCCCAGCAACTGGAATTGCGGGACATGTGCCGTCGTCTGGTGGCGATGCGTGATGATCTGAAGACCTTTCTGGCCCAGGAGCGGGAGGATTATGTGTATTGGGTTGAGAGGACGGGGCGGGATCGTGGGAGTATCACGCTACAGGCGGCACCTGTGGATCTGGCGGATGTGCTCAGACAATATCTGTTCCGTCCCAATCACTCGGCCACCCTGACCAGTGCCACATTGTCTGTGAATCAGGGTCTGGGATACTTTCAGAAGAGGATTGGAGCGGAGGAGGCAGAGAGTTTGCAATTGGATTCCCCTTTTGATTATCCGAACCAGATGAAGGTCTTTATTCCCAAGCGCATGCCGGATCCGAAGGCCCCCGACTACGAAAAAAGTCTGGAAAAATGGGTGGAATATTTTACGGAGCAGACACAGGGCAGGGCTTTGGTTTTATTTACAAGCTACGGATTGATGCACCGGCTGGCTTCGCAGATGCGGGGCTGGTTTGAGGAGAGGGGGATGACTCTCTTGGTTCAGGGAACAGGGATGTCCCGGCGCTTGCTGTTGGATTCCTTCAAATCAGGAAAAAAGTGTGTACTCTTCGGCACTGACAGTTTCTGGCAGGGGGTGGACATCCCCGGCGATGCCCTAACCAATGTTATTCTGACGCGTTTGCCTTTTGCCGTTCCGGATCATCCTTTGGTAGAGGCCAAGTTGGAGTGGATCGAGGAGAGGGGCGGGGATCCCTTTGCCGAGTATTCGCTTCCGGAGGCTGTGTTGAAATTCAGGCAGGGGGTGGGGCGGTTGATCCGCACGGCATCGGACAGGGGACAGATCGCCATCTTAGACAACCGGATATTGTCCAAGGGATATGGAAAGACCTTTATGGCAAAACTTCCATCCTGTCCGGTGACATTGCTGGAAGATGACGTTTTGGAGGGAACCCGTTGAGCGGCGGAAAGGTTTCTGGTCGGTTCTTTAGCGGGAAGTTTGCGGCTGGTAATTGGCAGGAAGAGGCGGGATGATGATGAATTTGAGTCCGGATACTGAATCCTGTGCCGGGGCTTTTTGAACGGTGGGAAGTTTGGCGGTTCCCTGATAGGCGGGGTTTTTCAGGATATCGGAGGGTTTGGCTCTGACCACTTTTCCCTTCGTTGTGGTTGGGGTGGAGAGTGGCCGGACAGCGGCCGCCGGGGAGATAACAGCGGCATTGATGTCGGTGTTGGCGGTGTAGATCTTCATGCTGAGTTCAGCTGCTTTTAGGCGGACTCTCTGGAGCCAGGAGTCCATCGTGACAAAACTTTCAATCGGCCTTTCACTGTAAATGATTGTATAATCTCCGATGTGGAGGATGTCGCCTTCGCCAATTTCTCCGGCTTGGATCCTGCTGCCATTACGATAGGTTCCGTTGCGGGAATGCAGATCCTCAATATACCAGATCCCGTCCCGCTGATGGATTTTGGCGTGTTGACGGCTGACGGAAACATGATCAAGGCGCATGGAACAATCGGCGTGGCGTCCAACGAGAAAAGCTTGACCGGAGAGCACGTGGGGCATGGCCTTTGTGGTGGGATCGTTGGTGGCTAGTGAGACCAGCATCGGCATAACTGTAGATAATATGGATTACCATTTCCAATAGCAAGACTAAACCGCGTGGTTAAGGATGTTAAGTATTTGTAAACTAAGGATTTAGGACTTGGAGTCTTGTCCTGGGAAGAAAACGGTTTTTTTCCCACCTTAAAACTCCTGAAAAGACCTCAAGCAATGGTTTAATTTTCAAGGAAGGGCTCGAAAATAAGAAACACCAATAACTTTATCGAAATAGCTTAGAAAGAAATCATCGGCAAATAACCAAGCTTTTCGTCCCTTGAATTTTTCTATAAGAAAAGTTTTACTCCTTTTCAAAGGCCCCTATGCTGTTATTTTCGCCTGAACGACATTGCTTAGTCCCTACCGCCTTGGGGTGGAAGCAGATACAACGATGATCCAAAAGGCGAAAAGACGGTTTTCAGGATTTCGGTTCTGACTAATTTTGGAGTTACCTATGCCAACAACACTTGATGTGAAAATGAAGGAAAAAAAAACGAGCCAGGAAGGGTTTGCTACCGCAGCGGTCAACCAAAGCCTGAAGCCCGCCGATAAAATCCGCTTGTTGCGCGATATGATCCGCGTCCGCCGTTTTGAAGAACGGTCGCTCAAGGCCTACACCGACGGCAACATCGCGGGCTTCCTTCATCTTTATATCGGCCAGGAAGCGGTGGCCATCGGAACCATCTCTGTCTGCGGGAAAAATGACCATGTCATCACCGCCTATCGTGACCACGCCCATGCGCTCGGCGTGGGCATGGGCATGGGCGAATGCATGGCGGAAATGTATGGCAAGGCCACCGGCTGCTCTAAAGGCAAGGGTGGTTCGATGCATTTCTTCGCGCCTGAAAAAAATTATTGGGGCGGCCACGGTATTGTCGGTGGTCAGACGCCTCTTGGTCTTGGTATTGCCTACTATCTCAAATACAAGGGTCTCAAGGGTGCCTGCCTCTGCTACCTGGGTGACGGGGCTGTCAACCAGGGAGCTTTCCATGAATCCCTGAACCTGGCATCCCTCTGGAACATCCCTGTTGTTTATATCATCGAAAACAACGGCTACTCCATGGGCACAAGTGAGGCACGTTCCTCCGCCTTCCGTGACTGCCTGGCCAAGCGTGCCGAGGGTTACAACATGGACTGGGATGTCTGTCTCGGCCATGACATCTATGAAGTCCGGGCCAAAACCCAGGAGGCTTTGATCCGTGCCCACGAAAAATCCCGGCCCACCCTTTTGGAAATCGATACCTATCGCTACGAAGGCCACTCGGTTGCTGATGCCAACAAGAAAAAATACCGAAGCCCGGAAGAGATCGAAGAGTACAAGAAAACCAAGGACCCGATCTTTTTGTTCAAGAGCAAACTTATCGCAGAAGGCGTCATGACGGAAGAAGCCTACGAGGCCATCGACCAGGAAGCGAAAGCCGAGGCAGCAGCCGCCGAGAAATTCGCAGAGGAAAGCCCATACCCAACGCCCGAATCCATGCAGGAAGACATCTATTGGGAAGTGGATCATGGACGCACTTCCCAGGGCCGTATTTTTTTCAACGACGACGAGCTTTGAACCGGAAACGATTTTATGCGCAAACTGACTTACCGTGAGGCCCTGCGTGAGGGCATGAGTGAAGAGATCGAACGCGATGAAAATGTCGTGATCATGGGCGAAGAAGTCGCCCAATACAACGGTGCCTACAAGGTGACAGAAGGCATGTGGGCCAAGTATGGTGACAAGCGAATTGTGGACACCCCAATCAGCGAAGCGGGTTTCATCGGCATGGGTATCGGAGCTTCCATGTTGGGACTGCGCCCGGTCATGGAATTGATGTTCTACAGTTTTGCCTACGTGGCCTGGGATCAGATGATCAACAATGCTTCAGCCGTGCGCTACATGTCGGGGGGCAAGATCAACTGCCCCATCGTCATCCGCGGCCCGGCCAATGGAGGAACAGGTGTCGGAGCCACCCACTCACATACCCCGGAAAACGCGATCGCCAACGTACCAGGCCTCAAAGTGGTTTGTCCTGCCACGGCCTATGACGCCAAGGGCTTGATCAAGTCGGCCATCCGTGACAACGACCCGGTTTATTTCATGGAAAACACCATGCTTTACGGTGAGACCTGGGATGTGCCTGAGGAAGAATATCTGGTGCCGATTGGCAAGGCCGATGTCAAACGTGAGGGAAAAGACCTGAGCATCATCGCCCACGGGCGTTGCGTCATCCTGGCCTTGAAGGCCGCAGAAATTCTCGCTGCCGAGCATGACCTGGATGTCGAAGTGGTCGATCTGCGTTCCATCCGTCCCTTGGATGAGGAAACGATTCTGGAATCCGTCCGTAAAACCCACCGTGCTTTGGTGGTGGATGAAAACAAACCCTTCTGCGGTGTGGGGGCCCAGATTTCCCACCTGATTCAGTCGAAGGCCTTTGATGAATTGGATGCGCCGGTGAAACGGCTTTCTTCCATCGATTGTCCCGCCATCTATTCCGCTCCGCTGGAAAAACTCCAGATCCCCAATGTGGATCGCATCATCAAGGCTGCATTGAGCGTTGGTTAAGCGGTTTGCCTAACATCCCAACTTCTAAACCCTGAATTTTAAATACAATGGCTGAAATTATCACAATGCCCAAGTTGAGCGATACCATGACCGAGGGCACGGTTTTGAAGTGGTTGAAAAAAGAGGGCGATCAAATTTCTGCGGGCGATGTCCTGGCAGAAATCGAAACCGACAAGGCGACAATGGATCTGGAGTCGTTCGAAGACGGTTTCCTCCTGAAAATCATCGTCCAGGCGGGAACAGCCACGGCCTGCAAAAGTCCTATCGCTGTCATGGGGAAAAAAGACGAAAAGATTGATGAAGCCCTGCTCAAAGTCAGCGGCACTCCTGCCGTCAAACCAGCGCCGGCCAAGGAAGAGACATCACAGGCTCCTGTTCCCACGGTAGTTTCCGAAATCGAAAATTCTAAATCCGGGGAACCTGAAAACCGGAGCAAAGCTTCCCCTCTGGCCAAGAAAGTGGCGAAAGAGCTGGGAGTCTCCCTCGCTGGTTTGACCGGCACAGGGCCCGGTGGCCGCATTGTAAAAAAAGATGTTCTCGCAGGCGGATCCGGTGGAGGTGCTTCCGGCGGCTGGTTCCACGCCGCAGGTCCCATTGGCAAAGATGAACGTGTTGCCCTGACCGGCATGCGTAAGACCATTGCCAAACGCCTTCAACAGAGTAAACAGACCGTGCCCCATTTTTACGTCGAGATGGAAGTGGCCATGGAGGCCTGTATGGCCCTGCGCAGCACGCTTAATGCGCGACTGGAAAAAGCCAACCCTCCGGCCAAATTCAGTTTCAACGATTTCGTTCTTAAAGCCTGTGCCGAGGCCATGCGCAAGACGCCCGCAGTCAACGCTGCCTGGGACGAAGACGCCATCAAGATGAATGGCTCTGTTCAACTGGCCTTCGGTGTGGCCATTCCCGGTGGATTGATCACGCCTGTCATCAAGGACGCGCAGAACAAGAGCCTCAAAGCCATCAGCCAGGAAGCCAAGGAATTGGCCGCCCGCGCCAAGGAAGGCAAGCTCAAGCCGGAAGAATACACCACGGGCACCTTCACCGTTTCCAATCTCGGGATGTTCGGCGTGGACCGTTTTTCCGCCATCGTCAATCCTCCCCAGGCCGCGATACTGGCCGTGGGCAACATCGTGAGCAAAGCTGTTGTCTCGGAAGATGGGCGGATCATTCCCGGCCAACGCATGAGCCTGACCCTTTCCGCAGATCATCGCGTGGTCGATGGAGCGGACGGTGCGATCTTCCTCAAGGAAATAAAAGATCTCCTGGAAAATCCGGCCCTGCTTTTAGTTTAAAAGTAGTAGACCGGGGCATTGACCCGGTGCTTCTATGTTATCGATTTTCAAACGATTCCGCCTCGACCAAGCGCCGGTTCAGCGCCCCGGCCTGTAATTTTTGGGATCATATGTCGCTGCGATCCGTTCCGCCCATCGGGTCAACGCCCACGCCGTTTATCGAAGAAAATTTTGTCCGACTCAAAATTCAGTCCGGGGAAGTGTAGGCAGCTGAAGGTTTCACCCTCGTCGTAGGTGATGGTCGGTTTGTTCGGATTGGCGCTGAGATCATAGACATAAATGCGGCACAGTTCCGGGTCGATCAGCCAGAGTTCTTTGACGCCGAACTTGGCATAACGAAGCCGCTTGTCTCTTTTATCCAAAGATGTGGTGGATGGAGACAGGATTTCAGCGGCCCAGTCTGGTGAGCCCAACATTCCTTTTTTAACCAGAATGTCGGCCCTGGCTTCTGAGATAAAACAAAGATCGGGTTGAAAGACATCGTGCTCGGACAGATGGACATCAAAAGGTGCATTATAAAGTTCTCCGAAGGGATGATCCTCCAGATAGCGCATGATGATGTATTGCAGGTTCCGGGAAATGACCTGATGATAACGGTCTGGGGCTGGCGACAGATGGAGTTCTCCGTCAATAAGCTGATAACGGGGACCTGTTTCAGGCAGTTTCTCGTATTCGCGACAGGTCAATTTTTCAATTTCAACCTGAGCCATGCTGCAAACTCAGACCAAAGGACGGCTTCAGGAAAGCCATTTCCTCTCTTGCCCTTGGGCTGGTGCTGGAATACCTTGTTCTCTCTTTATGATTTACGATCTGATTGTGATTGGTGGCGGTCCTGCAGGGTATGTCGGTGCGATCCGCGCCGCCCAGCTTGGCAAAAAAGTCGTCTGCATCGAAAAAGAGCGGGCTGGGGGCACCTGTTTGAACTGGGGGTGTATTCCCACCAAAGCACTGTTGAAGAGTGCCGAGACCTACAGGCTCCTCCACCATGTCGAAGACTATGGACTCAGCGTCAAAGGTGTCGGCTTTGATTTTGCCAAGGTCGTGCAGCGCAGCCGGACCGTTGCGGATAAAATGGGCAAAGGGATTGAGTTTCTCTTGAAATCCAAGAAAGTGGATTATCTGGTCGGCACAGGCAAAGTCCGCAAGGACAAGAAAGTTGTGGTCAAAGGTGCGGACGGCAAAGAGCAGGTTTTGGAGGGTAAGAATATCCTCGTTGCTACAGGCACAACTCCCCGCCAGATACCGGGCCTGAAACCGGATGGTAAAAAAGTGCTTTCCAGTCGTGAGGCTTTGGCCATGGAAACACTGCCCAAATCAATCGTCATCATTGGTGCCGGTGCTATTGGAATCGAGTTCGCCTACTTTTATGGGGCATTTGGCAGCAAGGTGACCGTCGTGGAAATGCTTCCGCAAATCCTCCCGCAGGAAGATCATGAAACCGCCGATGTAGTGGCCAAGAGTTTTGTTAAGAGCGGCATTGAAATCATGACCGAAACCAAAGTTGAGAAAACCGAGGTCACCGATAAAGGCGTTAAGATAACCGTGTCCGGAAAAGAAGCCAAAGTATTGGAAGCAGAAGCGGTATTGGTCGCCATCGGAGTGCAGGCCAATCTGGAGGGCACTTTCGAAGAAGGTCTCACGCTGGATCTGGAAAAGGGCTACATCAAGACCAGCGAAAAATACCAGACCAGCGTTCCAGGGATTTATGCGGCTGGTGATATCATCGGACCTCCCTGGCTGGCACACGTGGCTTCCCATGAGGCGATTGAAGCGGTGGAGGGACTTTTCAAGCCCGGCAAGAAACCCCACAAAATAACGGTTTTTCCCGGTTGCACCTATTGCCAGCCGCAGGTGGCCAGTGTCGGTTTGACCGAGAAAAAGGCCCAGGAACAGGGGTTGAAATTCAAGGTTTCAAAGTTCCCCTATCGTGCCAGCGGACGTGCGGTGGCTTCAGGCGATGTCGAAGGGTTTGTCAAACTGATCACCGGCGAAAAGCACGGGGAAATTCTCGGTGCCCATATCGTCGGTGCGGAAGCCACGGAGTTGATTGCCGAGTTGGGACTGGCCATTACCCTGGAAGCCACTGTGGATGAAATCCAGGCCACCATCCATTCCCATCCGACCCTGGCTGAGATGATCATGGAAGCCGCCACGGCGGCCTCCAACGGTCAGGCGATTCATATCTGAGTTTTTAAGCGGCCAGACCTGCTTCAACAGCTTGCAGATAAGCCAGTTTCATCTTCTTTGGTGTGAAGCTTGATTTTGTCATTCCCGTTTGGATTTGAACTAAAACTCGAGGATCAAACGTGGCATGAACCCTCGCCTGCCCGGCCCCCACGGCCTGATATAAAAGTCTGGGATCCACATGCCTGGCATCTGCGTAAAGCACCACGGATGGTTTTTGAATAAAAGGATGATCTCCTTTATTTAAAAGTGTGGTGGTATCCGAGCGAGGGCGCTGGGTGGTAATGTTGACCCTAATGGCCTGAGAGGTGGTCGGCTCAGGGTGGGTGACAAGAACCCAAAGATGTTCTGTTTCCTGCCCTGGTTTGGGCAATATGAAACTGTCTCCCAACCCAGCCATACTAACATTCAGTGGGAAGCCAGCAAAAGATCGGCCCCGGCCAATTCAGCCAGTTCGCTTTCAACCGCGGCTATTTCCAGATCACTTTTACCACCGGCTTTCAGGATGTCCCGGTAGTTGATGGCGATGGCACTTCCCTGGGGGTTGATCCATTCGGGTAATTGGTGGGTGAATTCCACAAGTTCCCAGCGGCTTTTTTTTCCATGTTCACTAAAAATTTCATTCAGCAGTGCCAGTTCAGCTTCGGAAAGTTCATCGTCATCCGTTTCGGATTTGAGGGTGACTTCGTAGTGGGAGGGTTCGCTGATGTTCTCGGCCCGGATGCTGGGAGATCCGGGGCTACTCTCATCGGTTGTCAGATTGAGAACCTTGCTCAGAACAGGGCCTTTGTCCATGGAGACGTAGCGATCTGTGGAGATGGGGCGACCCCAGCGCAGGAGGGCTTAACGATCAGCCAGGTAAAGAAGCTTGATGAGTTTCATGTAACTCATGGTTCCTCAGCGCAGCCTGAGCAGGTGACCTGCGGCCTGGGTGACCTTACGTTCATTGAATTTCAGAGTTCCACTCACAGGTTCAAGTTGCCAGAAAACGGGGGTTGATGCTAGTTAACAACATATTGCGAAACGGCTCCAAAATCGACAAGTTCCATACTGTGAGCGACATAGGGAGAGAATTCTTTGGCCACACGACACACGAACTGCTTGCTGTAAAACCGTAGAAGCTCTGATTAAAGCAATTGATGATGGTTCCGCTCCGCGCAATTTGCGTCGGGACATTCCTGATCTCGAATTTTGGGTTGGCAAGACGATTGGTTACGGAAAGCACCGTTAAAAACGTCATTTAAGTGAAACAAGCGATTGTTTTTTAGATTCATTTTATTCGAAATTATTTGTTGTCTCAGGTCTGTAATGGTGGGCAAACCATGTGGAGTAAAAAACAACTTTTGACCTA
>Ga0209591_10000948_pt1 | contig 37282 bp, 26 predicted proteins | sample MAT01_FD_187207 | JGI IMG/M metagenome (GOLD analysis project Ga0209591, IMG submission 187207) | Freshwater microbial communities from Lake Fryxell liftoff mats and glacier meltwater in Antarctica - MAT-01 (SPAdes) (version 2) | ecosystem: Environmental > Aquatic > Freshwater > Ice > Liftoff... | reverse complement strand
CTGCACTGCGGGGGGCTGCACTGCGGGGGGCTGCACCGCTGGAGGCTGCACCGCTGGGGGCTGCACCGCTGGGGGCGGCACCGCTGGGGGCGGCACTGCTGGGGGCGGCACCGCTGGGGGCGGCACCGCTGGGGGCTGCACCGAGCCGGTCTTCGCGCAGGAAGCGCTTCGAGCCGACTCCGGCCTTCTGGAAGTGGCCGACTTGCGGTTTCGCAACGCGCTTGTCGGTGACGTCCTCGAAGGCGATCTGGATCGCGTCGTAGCCTTCGCGCGCCGTGGTCTTGACCTGCGTGACAACGCACGGACCCGCCTCGACCACGGTCACACCAGTGACCGTGCCGTCGGCGGCGAACAGCTGCGTCATTCCGCGCTTGCGTCCTAGGATCAGCGTCATGAGTCCTTGAACTCCCTGAGAGACCGTTCGGCCTCGGGGGAATCGTGAGCACCGGTTCGACCAGGTGGTCCCCCACAACGGAGGACCGGACGCCTGGCCACGCGGCTGCACGGCGTGCGCACCGCGCGATCTCGGGCCGAAAGGGCCGGTCGATCCGCGGAGCGGGTTCCGTGCTCGGGAAATCACGCTCGCCAAGCGGCGCGGTCCACGATCGAGTCGCCTCGAACCGCAGTCCGCAGCCTGGCAGGCGCTGCTCCCGTCACTCGTGAGTGGAAAAGAAACGATTCGTCGGTCGTGGCCGGACCGAAGTCCGGATCCAACACGTCGCGCCCTCGTCGAGGTGGCCTCCCCAGCGGGGAAGCGCGCGCCGCGCTTTCGGCGCTAGGCCTTGATGCGGATGTCCACGCCCGCGGGCATGTTCAGGCTGCTCAGAGCGTCCACCGTTTGGCTGGTCGGCTCCGAGATGTAGATGAGGCGCTTGTGCGTGCGGATCTCGAACTGCTCGCGCGACTTCTTGTCGATGAACGGCGAGCGGAGGACCGTGTACTTCTCGATCCGAGTCGGAAGCGGGATCGGACCCGCGACGCGGGCGCCGGTCCGCTTGGCGGTCTCCACGATCTCGAGCCCCGACTGGTCGAGGGCTTCGTGATCGTAGGCCTCCATCCGGATCTGGATCTTGTCCTTCATGGTCGTCGTGCGTGCTGCGGCCGGTTTCGGCGCGGCGATTTCAAGCGGTTCGTTCGGGATCCCACGTCGTCGCGATCGTTCCGAGATGGGTCTCGGACGCTGATCGCGCCGCAAAGGGCCGAGGATGGTAATCGTGACCCCCCCCCTCGTCAACGACGAGGTAAGAGTTCCTCGGAGACCCGCTCGGGAACGGTCAAGTCCAGACCAAGCCGCGCGCGACGAGCTCGTCCTCGGGCACGTGCCGGAGCCCGGCCGGGAGCATCGTGAAGCTGGCTCGCCCCTGCGAGAGGGAGCGCACGGCCGTCGAGTAGCCGAACATGCGCGACAGGGGCACGTTGCCGAGGATCGTGCGCCACGGCCCCTCGCTGCGCACTTCCTCGACGCTCGCCTTGCGCGAGTTCAGGTCGGCGATGATCCCGCTCGAGAAGTCGGCCGGAGTTTGGATCTCGAAGGCCATCCGCGGCTCGAAAAGGCCGATCTTCGAAGCCTCGAGGGCCTGACGCAGTGCCGTGACCGCGGCTTGGACGAAGCCGAGCTCGGCGTCGCGGCGCGGGTCGGACTCCCCGCCGTCGACACGGATCGCGATGTGGACGAGCGGGTGGCCGAAGCGCGGCCCGGTCTGCGTCTCCATACCGAGGGCCTCGGCGACGGCGCGCCGAAATGGCTCCGGGGTCTGGCAGTCCGTGGCCCACTCGATGCGCGGACGATCGAGGTCCGGGGCGACGAAGAGCTCGAGCTCGACCGCGCCGAAAACCTCTTTGGTCCCGACCTGCTTCTCGACGCGTGCGGCGCCGCGCGCGCCGGAGAGCAACGCCTCGCGGTAGGCCACGCGCGGGGCGCCGGTCTCGACCGCGACCTTGAACTCGGTCTCCAAACGGTGCCGCGCGACCTCGAGGTGCAGCTCCCCCATCCCCGAGACGATCCACTGACCGGTTTCGGGCTCCTCGCGCAGGCGGAAAGTCGGGTCCTCGTGCTCCAAGCGCGCGAGCGCGGCGCGCAACTTGTCGCGATCGGCCGACGACGCGGGCTCGATGACCAGGGACAGGACTGGATCGGGTACGTCGAGACGTTCGAGGACGATCGGCGCATCCTTGGCGCACAACGTGTCGCCGGTCGCGGTGGCTTTGAGTCCCGTGAGGGCGACGATGTCCCCCGCCGCCGCTCGCGGGACCGCCTCTCCCGCTTGGGCGTGCATGCGCAAAATGCGCGCGATGCGCTCGAAACGACGCGTGCGCGGATTCCAGACCGAAGCCCCCGGCTCGATCGCGCCGGAATAGACGCGCACGAACGTGAGATCGCCGTGCGGCATCGCTTGCAGCTTGAACGCGAGCGCCGCGAACGGCGCGTCGATCGAGCACGCACGTTCGACTTCGTCACCGATTTCCGGATCGCGTCCTTTCACCGGCGGCAGGTCGAGCGGTGAGGGCAGGAGATCGACGACCGCGTCGAGCAGCGGATGGATCCCGAAGTTCCGCTGCGCTGCGCCGCACAGAACGGGCACGAGCGTGCCCGCGATCGTGCGCTTGCGCAGTGCGGCGACGACGAGTTCGCGCGGTGGTTCGCGTCCTTCGGCGACGAACCCGAGGAGAGTCTCGTCGTCCTCGGCCAACTTCTCGAGGAGTTCCGCGCGCAGGACGAGCACGTCGTCGCGCGCAGCGCTCGGGATTTCGAGCGTTTCCGAGCGGGCCTCGATGCGCTGCGCATCGAACGTCCAAGTCGAGAGCGTCACGAGGTCCACGAGTCCGACGAGCGCGCGGCCGCCGCTCGCATCCGCAGCTCCGTACAGCGGATATTGCACGGGAATCGCCGGTTCGCCGAGTCGCCGCGCGAGGTCCGCGACGGCGCGCAAGTAGTCCGCGCCGATCTTGTCGAGCTTGTTGACGAACGCGAAGTACGGCACGCGATGGCGCTTCATCTGCCGCCACACCGCCTCCGACTGCGCTTGCACGCCCATCACGGAGTCGAGCACGAGCACCGCGCCGTCGAGCACGCGCATCGAACGCTCGACCTCGATGCCGAAGTCGACGTGACCCGGCGTGTCGATCAGATGCAGGCGGTAGCCGCGCCACGGAACAGTGGTCGCAGCAGCGGTGATCGTGATCCCGCGCTCGCGCTCCTCCTGCATCCAGTCGAGCACGGTCGTGCCCTCGTCGACGTTGCCGAAGCGATGCTCGACGCCCGTGTTGAACAGGATCCGCTCGGAGACTGTCGTCTTGCCGGCGTCGATGTGGGCCGCGAGCCCGAAGTTGCGGATCCGTGCGGGATCCATGGGACGGGGCAGGATACCGGGCGGAGTCGGTCGCGCATCCTGCTCAGACGATCAACGCGGAAGATCCGGATTCCGCCGCAGGAATTCGTCGGCGAATCGATAGCCAGCGAGAAGCTCCGGTGTCGGCCGACCGAGCATCGCGAGCGCCGCGTAAAGCGCCTCGATCGAGGCCAGCCCCTCGTCGGGATCCCGGAACGTGAGACTCCGCCGCGGGTACGCCGTCGCGAGCCGCGGCAGTCGGCGCAGCGTGAATTCTCCGTCGCAAGTTGCGAGGAGTGCCGGCACGCGCCGCCAGGCGCAGTCGATGAGGAGGAGCGGCCGCCCGGCATCGCGGTCCGTGATCAGTTCGCCCTCGGCGTGCAGGAGAACGCGCTCTCCCACCGCGAACCGCCGGTCGTGCTTCCACGAGAGAAATCGCACCCCGGGAAAGCCGCGCACAGGTGTGAGCGAGCACTTCGCCGTCGACTCGCGCGGATCGCGCAGGATCAAGACGTCGAGGCTCGTCTCGCTCGGAGCCGCGCTCGCGCGAGGCCTGTCGGATTCGTCGGGCGCGGCCATCGGTGTTCGTTGCGGAGCGTGCGCGGAATGAGTTCGAGCGGCGCGGTGTCGGATGTTCGTACCGAGATCCGGGCCGGACCAGCGGCGCGACGCCGGATGCGTACGGTTCTACCGTCACGGCCGCTCCGATCGAGTCGCGCGGGTACGAACGAGAACGAGGCCGGGTAAGAGCAGGACCGTGCTGCTGGATAGGATCGGAGCCCGCACGGCGATCGGCCGTGCGAGCTCCAGAGTGATACCAGCTGATTGATACCAGCTGAGTGATATCGACCGTCCGCGCTGCGCGCGTCGGATCAGTTGTTCGCGTAGTGCGCGTAGGCCTTGTTCGCCTCGGCCATCTTGTGGACCTGTTCCTTCCACTGCACCGAGGAGCCGGTGCCGTTGAAGGCATCCACGAGCTCTTCCGAGAGCTTCTTGGCCATCGCCTTGCCCTTCTTCTTGCGCGAGTTGTCGATCAGCCAACGGATGGCGAGCGACTGCTGGCGCGCGCGCTTGACCTCGCGCGGAACCTGGTAGTTCGCGCCGCCGACGCGCTTGCTGCGGACTTCGACCATCGGGCGCACGTTCTCGATCGCCTTGGTGAAGATCTCGGCCGGATCTTGCACGTCCGGGAGCTTCTTGTGAGCCAGATCGATGGCGTCGTAGAAGATCCCTTGAGCGGTGCTGCGCTTGCCGCCCCACATGAGCTTGTTGATGATCTTCGTCGCGAGCAGCGACTGGAACTTCGGATCCGGGCGCAGGAGTCGGGCGGTCGACGTGTAGTTGCGGGGCATGGGCTCGAGGAGTTCTGGGCGTGCGGCTGGACGAAGCTGAAGCGTGCGGCTGGGCGAAGAAGGAGGAGGGTTACGTCACTTCTTCGGGCGCTTCGCGCCGTACTTCGAACGCCCTTGCTGACGGCCGTCGACGCCCGAGGCGTCCAGCGTGCCGCGCAGGATGTGGTAGCGCACACCCGGGAGGTCGCGGACGCGGCCACCGCGCACGAGCACGACGGAGTGCTCCTGCAGGTTGTGGCCTTCACCCGGGATGTAGCAGGTGATCTCCTTCTGATTGGAGAGACGCACCCGTGCGACCTTGCGCAGCGCCGAGTTCGGCTTCTTCGGGGTCTGCGTCTTGACGATCAGGCACACGCCGCGGCGCTGCGGGCACTTGTCGAGCACCGGAGACTTCGAGCGGTTCTGGACCGGCTTGCGGCCCTTGCGCACGAGTTGGTTGACGGTAGGCATTCGGATCTCGGTCGGAGGCTCGGCGGCGCCGCAAAGGAGTTGCAGCACGGGTCGGGGGAGGGACCGGTCAACGGTCCTCGCGGGGGGCAAGGAGTCTACCGGCGCAGTGCGATCGGTCAAGGATCTCGGCGGAGTCGCGTCCACCGAGATCCCGGGGTTTCGGAGCAGGCCGGGGCCCCGGGGGCCACGGCTGTCAGAACCTGTGAAGCAAGAACGGGGTCTGCGCCGCGGAGCTGCGTGAGGGTGTCGGAGAGCGCTCTCACCGTGCGGGTTCGGACCCGCTGCATTGTTCACAGTGCGGGTTCGGACCCGCCCAGCGTTCACAGTGCGGGTTCGGACCCGCTGCATTGTTCACAGTGCGGGTTCGGACCCGCCCAGCGTTCACAGTGCGGGTTCGGACCTGCCCAGCGTTCACAGTGCGGGTCCGGACCCGCCGCATTATTCGCAGTGCGGGTTCGGACCCGCCCGTCATTGGACGTCGTCGCCGAGTTTGGCAGTGGCGTTCCCGCGCGGCGCACTGGGCGCGACGCTGGCGCCACCGCCGTCGGAGCCCGTGGCCGCGAGGACCATCCCGGCGGCCGCGCGTTCCGCGTCGAGGCTGTTCGCGAGCAGCGCGTCGAGATCGTCGATCGGTGCCCGCGGACCGGCGGCCGAACCCATGCCACTGCCCATGTCACCGAAGTCGATGTTCTTCTTGACGCGGGTGCGGTAGTGGTCGCGGAAGCCGGTGCCCGTCGGGACCATGTGCCCGAGGATGACGTTCTCCTTGAGGCCGACGAGGTAGTCGCGACGGCCCGCGATCGCGGCCTCCGTGAGAACCTTCGTCGTCTCTTGGAAGCTCGCCGCGGAGATGAACGACTCCGACGACAGCGACGCCTTCGTCACACCGAGGAGCAGCGTCTCGCCGGAAGCCGGCTTCTTGCGCTCCTTCTTCAGGCGCTCGTTCTCGCGCTTGAAGCGGAACTTGTCGACGACGGCACCCGGCAGGAAGTCCGAGTTGCCCGGGTCGCGCACCTGAATCTTGCGCGTCATCTGCGCCAAGATGATCTCGATGTGCTTGTCGTCGATCGTCACCGACTGGCTGCGATAGACGTTCTGGATCTCCTTGAGGAGGTAGTCGAGGACCGGGTCCTCGCCGCGGATCCGCAACAGATCGTGCGGATCGAGCGGGCCGTCGACGAGCGCCTCGCCGGCGCGCACTTCGTCGCCCTTGTGGACGCGCAAGTGCTTGCCCTGCGGCACCGAGTGTTCGTGCTCTTGGAGCACTTCACCCTTCGTGCCGAGCGCCTTGACGATGATCGTGCGCTTGCCGCGCTTCTTGTCGCCCAGCTCGATGATGCCGTCGATCTCGGCCGTGACGGCCGGTTCCTTGGGACGACGAGCTTCGAAGAGCTCGGTGACCCGCGGCAGACCGCCCGTGATGTCCTGCGTGCCCGACGCTTCGCGCGCCGTCTTCGCGATGAGGTCACCGGCAAGAATCTTCTGGCCGTCGTCGACTTCGATGTACGCGCGTTCGGGGATCGGATAGATCGCGAGCGGCGTGCCGTGCTTGTCGTCGAGGACGAGCTGCGGGTGCAGGTCGCCCTTGTGTTCGATGACCTGCTTGCGGATCGAGTCGCGACGCGCGTCGCGCTCGGTCTTCAAGGTCTTCCCTTCCTTGAGGTCTTCGTAGCGGATCGTGCCGCCGAACTCCGCGAGGATCGGAACGTTGTGCGGGTCCCACTTGCAGAGGACGTCGCCGCCCTTCACTTGTGCACCGTCCACGACGAGCATTTCAGCGCCGACCGGGATCGAGAGGCGGTCGATCTCGCGGTCGCGAGCATCCATCAGCGCGACTTCACCGTTCCGGTTCAGCACGACGAACTTGCCGGACGCGTTCTTCACGACCTTCAGGTTCGTGAAGGCCACGCGGCCTTCGCGCTTGACCTTACGTTCAGATTCCTCGACCGACCGGCTGGCCGTGCCACCGATGTGGAACGTCCGCATCGTGAGCTGCGTGCCCGGCTCGCCGATCGATTGCGCGGCGATGATGCCGACCGCGAGTCCGCGTTCGGCCAGAGTGCCGCGGGCGAGGTCCATCCCGTAGCAGCGTGCGCACGTGCCGAGAGAGGCCTCGCACGTCAGAGCACTGCGCACCTTGATCTTGTCGTAGCCGAGCTTCTCGAGCCGTTCGGCGATGTCTTCGGTGATGACCTCGTTCTCGCGGACGATCACCTCGTCGTTGACGAAGTCCATGATCGTGTCGCGAGCGACGCGGCCCTTGATGCCCTTGGCGAGGGAGACGGCGACCTTCTCGCCCTTGTAAACGACGCCCTTGTGGACGCCGTTCAAGGTGCCGCAATCCTCCATCGTGATGACGACGTTCTGCGCGACGTCCGTCAGCTTGCGCGTCAGATAGCCGGCATCGGCCGTCTTGAGCGCCGTGTCGGCCAACCCCTTCCGCGCGCCGTGGGTCGAGCTGAAGTACTCGAGCACCTTCAAGCCTTCGCGGAAGTTGGCCTTGATCGGCGTCTCGATGATCTTGCCGGACGGCTTGGCCATCAGACCGCGCATACCGCCGAGCTGGCGCACCTGGTCGATCGAGCCCCGGGCGCCCGACGTGACCATGCAGTAGATCGGGTTCACGTAACCGGTCTTCTCGTCGAAGTCCTCACGCAGCACGATCATGAGTTCTTCGCCGACGCGTTCGCGTGCGTGCGTCCAGTGGTCGACGATCTTCAAGTAGCGTTCGCCGCTCGTGATGATCCCCTTCTGGAAGGCCTTCTCGACCTTGTCGATCTCCTTCTGCGTGTCGACGAGGATCTTGCCCTTCGTCGCCGGGATGCGGATGTCGTCCTTGCCGAACGAGAGACCCGCGCGCGTCGCGGCCTTGAAGCCGAGGTCCTTGAGATCGTCGAGCAGCTTCAGCGTCGCATCGCGACCGAGCAGACGGTGGCAGTCCGAGATCAACTCCTGGACGCCCTTCTTCGTGAGCTCGTAGTTGTAGAAGTACATTCCCGCGGGAAGGATGTCGTTGAACAGCGCGCGTCCCACCGTGGTGGTGATCGAGACACGCTTGCCACCTTCCGGGGACTTGCCACTTTCCGAGGGCTTGCCACCTTCCGGGAATTTCTCTGTGTCCTGGATCTTGCCGTCCTCACCGATCGCGACGGGCGGTTGGCTCGGGTGCTGCTTGACGAGCACACCGGGCTCCATCCGCACCTGCACGGCGCGGTGCGTGCGCGTGTCGTTGTGCGCGTAGGCGAGGAAGAGCTCCTGCAGCGAGCCGTAGCGCTTCGGCGTCTCCTTCGAGACCGTCGGCGACTTCGTCAGGTAGTAGAGCCCGAGGACCATGTCCTGCGACGGCGAGATGATCGGCGCGCCGTTCGCGGGCGAGAACACGTTGTTCGTCGACAGCATGAGCGTCGACGCTTCGATCTGCGCCTCGTACGAGAGCGGCAGGTGGACGGCCATCTGGTCACCGTCGAAGTCGGCGTTGAAGCCGCCGCACACCAGCGGGTGCAGACGGATCGCGTTGCCCTCGATGAGCACCGGCTCGAACGCCTGGATACCCATGCGGTGCAGCGTCGGCGCGCGGTTCAGGAGCACCGGGTGGTCGCGGATGACCTCCTCGAGGATGTCCCAAACCTCTTCGTCGCGCCGCTCGAGCATGCGCTTCGCCGACTTGATCGTGTCGGCGAGCGAGAGCTCCTTGAGGCGGCGGATGATGAACGGCTGGAAGAGCTCGAGGGCGACCTTCTTCGGCAGACCGCACTGGTGCAGGCGCAGTTCCGGACCGACGACGATCACGGAACGCGCGGAGTAGTCGACGCGCTTGCCGAGCAGGTTCTCGCGGAAGCGACCCTGCTTGCCCTTGATCATGTCCGTCAGGGACTTGAGCGGGCGGTTGCTGCTGCCGAGGACCGGACGGCGGCAACGGCCGTTGTCGAACAGCGCGTCGACCGACTGTTGGAGCATCCGCTTCTCGTTGCGGATGATCACTTCGGGCGCGTTGAGGTCGAGCAGCTTCTTCAACCGGTTGTTGCGGTTGATGAGGCGGCGGTAGAGATCGTTCAGGTCGCTCGTCGCGAAGTTGCCCGAGTCGAGCAAGACGAGTGGGCGCAGATCCGGCGGGATGACCGGGATGACGTCGAGCACCATGTACTCGGCGCTCTGCGAAGAGTCGCGCAGCATCTCGACGGTCTTCAACCGCTTGATGATGTCCTTGATCTTCTGCTTCGACTTCGTCGAGAGCAGCTCCTCGCGCAACTCCTCCGAGAGCTTCTGGAGGTCGAGCTTGCGCAGCATCTTCTTGACGGCTTCGGCGCCCATGTCGGCGTCGAACTCGCTGCCGTACATCGCGCGCGCCTGACGGAATTCGTCTTCGGTCAAGAGCTGCATCGGCTCCAACTTCGTGTCGCCGGCATCGACGACCACGTAGTCCTGGAAGTAGATGACGCGCTCGAGGTTCGACACCTTCATCCCGAGCAAGTTGCCCAGGCGCGAAGGCATCGCCTTGAAGAACCAGATGTGCGCGACGGGCGCGGCCAGGTTGATGTGGCCCATCCGCTTACGGCGCACGCGGCTGTGCGTGATCATCACGCCGCACTTGTCGCAGACGATGCCCTTGTGCTTGATGCCCTTGTACTTGCCGCAGAAGCACTCCCAGTCCTTCTCGGGCCCGAAGATGCGCTCGCAGAAGAGGCCGTCGCGCTCCGGGCGATACGTCCGGTAGTTGATGGTCTCCGGCTTCTTCACCTCGCCGTAGGACCAAGACCGGATGTCCTCCGGGCTGGCCAGCGAGATCGTGACGCTGCCGTAGTCGTTGACGCGGTTGTACATCAGGTCGGCCATGGGAATCTCCTCAGCGACTCCAAGCGTCGTGCTGGCTCAAACGGTCTTGCTCGATCAACGCGTCGTGGTGGCTCAAAGCGTCTTGCTCGCTCGAAGCGTCGTGGTGGCTGGCAGCGTCGTGGTGGCTCGCAGCGTCGTGGTGGCTCGCAGCGTCGTGCTGGCTCGCAGCGTCGTGCTGGATCAAAGTGATGTCGTGGCTCGCAGCGTCGTGCTGGATCAAAGTGTTGTCGTGGCTCGAAGCGTCGTGCTGGATCAAAGTGTTGTCGTGGCCTTCTTGTGGAGCTGCATGTTGAGCCCCAAGCCCTTGATCTCGTTCGTCAACACTTCGAAGGACACGGGCGTGCCCGGTTCGAGGATGTTCAGGCCCTTGACCATCGATTCGTAGATCTTGGTCCGGCCGTCGACGTCGTCCGACTTCACGGTCAGCTGCTCCTGGAGGATCGCTGCCGCGCCGTAGGCTTCGAGCGCCCACACTTCCATCTCGCCGAAGCGCTGACCGCCGAAGCGCGCCTTGCCGCCGAGAGGTTGCTGCGTGATGAGGCTGTACGGCCCCGTCGCACGCGCGTGCACCTTTTCGTCGACGAGGTGGTGCAGCTTCAGCATGTACATCACGCCGACGGTGACCTTCTGCTCGCACGCGACGCCCGTGCGCCCGTCGAAGAGCGTGAACTTGCCGCTGCCGGGCAGGCCGGCCTCGATGAGAGTCTTTTCGATCTCCTCTTCCTTCGCGCCGTCGAACGCCGGCGTGCAAGCACGGATGCCGAGCTTGCGGCAGGCGAGGCCGAGGTGCGTCTCGAGGATCTGTCCGACGTTCATCCGGCTCGGCACGCCGAGCGGGTTGAGCACGATGTCGACGGACGTCCCGTCCTCGAGGTACGGCATGTCCTCGACCGGGCAGATCTTGCTGATGACGCCCTTGTTGCCGTGGCGTCCGGCCATCTTGTCGCCGACGGACAGGTTCCGCTTCGTGGCGACATAGACCATGACCTTCTCGAGCACGCCGGTCGGCAGCTCGTCACCGCGCGACAGGCGGTTGACGACCTTGTTCTTCTCGGCCTCGCGGGCCTCGATGCGAGCCGTGTACTCGTTGATCGCGCCGAGTGCCTTCTCCCGCTTTTCCTTCTGCGCGAAGTCCTCGGCGGCACGCTGACAGAGCAGCTTGACGCGACGCAGTTCGTCGTAGGTCGCCGTGTCGTCGATCGTCGCGGGCTTGTTCGTGAGCTCGTCGACGATGTCGGTTCCCAGCGCGACCTTGACCTCGCGCAGCATGCCGACCGTGTTGTCGCGCAGCGCCTTCAGGAAGTCGCGTTCCGCATCGCGGATGACGCCCAGCGCCTTGGTTCGTTCGGCGTCGGTCAAGTTGACGCGACGGCTGTATTTCTGAGCGTCGATCACGACCCCGCGCGTGCCGGGAGGCATCGTGAGGCTCGCGTTCTTCACGTCCACGCCGGCCTTGCCGAAGATCGCGTGGAGCAGTTTCTCTTCCGGCGTGAGCTCGCTCTTCGACTTCGGAGCGACCTTGCCGACCAGGATGTCACCGGCTTCGACGAATGTCCCGATGCGCACGATGCCAGCGTCGTCGAGGTTCGACAGCGCCTTCTCACCCACGTTCGGGATGTCGCGCGTGAACTCTTCCTTGCCGAGCTTCGTCTCGCGGATCTCGACCTCGTACTCCTCGATGTGGATCGAAGTGAACGTGTCGTCCTGGACGAGGCGCTCGGACACGAGGATCGCGTCCTCGTAGTTGAACCCGTCCCAGGGCATGAACGCGACGAGCAGGTTCTTGCCCAGAGCGAGCTCGCCCAACGAAGTGGACGCGCCGTCGGCGAGCAGTTGACCCTTCTTGACGGTCTGTCCTTCTTGGACCACCGGTCGATGGTTCTGCGTAGTCCGCTCGTTCATGCCGCGGAACTTGGTCAGCTCGTATTCCTCGTCGTCGACGACGATTCGGCGGCTGTCCGCGTACTTCACGACGCCCGGCTTCTTGGCGTAGACCGGCAGACTCGAGTTGCGCGCGACGGCGAGCTCCATGCCCGTGCCGACGACCGGGATCTCCGGACGCAGGAGCGGAACGGCCTGCCGTTGCATGTTCGAACCCATCAACGCGCGGTTGGCGTCGTCGTGTTCGAGGAACGGAATCAGCGCGGCGGAGACGCCGATGATCTGGTTCGGCGCCACGTCGACGTAGTCGACCTCGTTCGGCGGAACTTCGATGTTGTCGCCGTTGCGGCGCGCGAGGACGCGATCACCCGCGAGCACGTTGCCCGGCCCGAGCTCGACGTCGGCCGGAGCCATGACGAGTCCGCTCTCCTCGTCGGCGCGCAAGTACTTGACCTCGTCGGTCAGCTTGCCGTCCTTGATGCGGCGATAAGGCGCCGTGAGGAAGCCGTATTCGTCGAGTCGCGCGTAGATCGCGAGCGAGCTGATCAGGCCGATGTTGCTGCCTTCCGGCGTCTCGATCGGGCACAGTCGCCCGTAGTGCGACAGGTGCACGTCGCGCACGTCGAACCCGGCGCGCTTCCTGTTCAAACCACCCGGCCCGAGGGCCGAGAGGCGACGCTCGTGCGTGAGCTGGCTGAGCGGGTTCGCTTGGTCGACGACCTGCGAGAGCTCGCTGCGGCCGAAGAAGTACTCGACCGCGCTGGAGAACGTCTTCGAGTTGATGAGCGTGCGCGGGCTGACCGACTCGGCCCCCGCGTCCATGTTCATGCGCTCTTGCGCGGTGCGACGCAGCTTGAGCAAGCCCTTGCGGAACTCGTCCGCGGCCAACTCCGCGATCGTGCGCACGCGGCGGTTGCCGAGGTTGTCGATGTCGTCGACCTCGCCCTTGCCCTCGCGCAGATCGACGATGTAGGCGATGCAGTGGATGAAGTCGTCGGCCTGGAGGACCTGGATGTCCTCGTCCGTCGTGAGGCCGAACTTGCGGTTCAGGCGGAAACGGCCGACGCGACCGAGGCGATAGCGCTGGGCATCGAAGAACTTCTCGTGAAAGAGCTCGCGGGCCTTCTCGAGCTGGACCGGGTTGCCCGGGCGCAAGCGGCTGTAGATCTTGAGGAGCGCTTCTTCGTGGCTCTTCGTCGGGTCCTCGTGCAACGAGTTGACGATGAGCATGTCGATCGTGCGCGGGTCCGCGTCGATGACCTCGACCTCGGCCAAGTCACTGCCGGAGATCTCGAGCGCCGAACTCTCGGGGATCGGCATGCCCGATCGCACGAGCACTTCCCCCGTCTTCAGGACGACGATGTCGCCGACGGCGATCTTGTCCGTGATGTTCTTCGCGAACGTGTTCGCCGTCTGCGTCTTGTTCTTCTTGACCACTTCGGTCTTGTAGAAGCGGCGCAGGATGTCGCGGTCGGTCGACAGCGACTCGGACAGCGCGCGCAAGAGCGTCACCGCCGAGAACTTGCCCGACTGGTCGATGCGGACCGAGAGCGTGTCCTTCTTCGTGACGTTGATTTCGACCCACGAGCCGCGCTCCGGAATGATCCAGCACGAGTGCAGCTTGCGGTTGTCACCCGCGGTCGACTGGTCGTAACTGAAGTCGACGCCGGGCGAGCGGTGGAGCTGGCTGACGATCACGCGCTCCGAACCGTTGATGATGAACTCGCCGCCCCCGACCATGATCGGGATCTCGCCGAGGTACACCTCTTCCTCGACCGGTTCGGGCTTGATCAGGCGCAGGCGCACCTTGAACGGATACCCGTACGAGAGACGCAGCTTGCGACACTCGTCGATCGTGTAGCGCGGACGCCCGAGCTCGTAGCCGACGTACTCGAGGCACATCGTCTTGTCGTACGAGTAGATCGGGAAGACCTCGCGCAAGAGCGCTTCGAGTCCTTCGATCAGTCGTTGTGACTGCGGCAGTTCCGCGGCCAGGAACTCGTGGTAGGCGAGCGTTTGGATCTCGACGAGATCGGGGAGCTCGACGATGGCCGGGTAACGGCCGTACCGGCGCACGGGGGCGTGGGTCTTGGTCATGGGCGGTGGCGGCGAGAGGCGCGGGACTGTTCGATGTGGTGACGACACATCGTGGATCCCGGATTCGGCTCTCGACCTGGTGGGCTCGACCTAGGGGACTCGAACTGAAGGAGGGCTCGAACCGCGCGCGGACGCGGGCCGGGCCTGAAGGACACGCGACGCGAACGACGCGCGAAGGGGCAGGTGCGACGCGGACTCGAGACGAGCGCGCGTCGAGCGGACGGACACGGACGGCGGGACAGACACGGACGGCGGGACGGATACGGACGGCGGGAGAGACACGGACGGCGACGAAGGGAGCCGATGGCAAACGGCTGGAGGTCGGGGAGGACGGGCTCAGGGAGGACGGGCTCAGTCCACGCGCGACACGCAGGCGGGTCGAAGTGGCGACACTTCTCCCCCGGTTCTCCTGCGTTGCGGCCCGGCGCGCACGGGGACTTGCAGCCCTCCCACCATGATGGATGGGAACGAAGATTGCAAGCCCCGGCAGAACGGGCCCCTGTGCGACTTCGCGTCCCGGAGCCGCCGACTCGCGCGGCGCGCGGATCGGACAGCACCGAAAAGTGCGAAGTCTGGAAGCCGAATCAGGCCAGCTTGACCTTCGCGCCGGCGTCCTCGAGCTGCTTCTTGAAGCCCTCGGCCTCGTCCTTCGTGAGGCCCGCCTTCACGACCTTCGGCGCGCCGTCGACCAGGTCCTTGGCCTCCTTGAGGCCCAGCGCGGTGATCGCTCGGACGACCTTGATGACCTCGATCTTCTTGTCACCGGCCGCCTCGAGGTGGAGGTCGAAGGAGGTCTTCTCCTCCTTCGCCGCCGGGGCTGCGGCACCGCCACCGGCCGCCGCCGCCGCGACAGGAGCCGCCGCGCTGACGCCCCAGTGGCCTTCGAGGTACTTCACCAGCTTGGAAGCTTGGAGAAGGGTCAGACCGTCCATCTTGGTGGCAATGGACTGGAGGTCCGGCTCGAGTTCGATCGTGTTGCTGTCGGTCATGGCACTACATCCTTCGAAAGGAGGAGACGCGGGATCTGGTGGGGTCGCCGCGGCGCCGCTCCCGAGGGGCAGCCACGACGTGAGGTCAGGGCTCGATCAGGCAGCCGGAGCTTCGGCGGACTTCTCGAGTTGGTCTGCGCGCGCTTGAAGGACGCGCACGAGTGCGGAGGGAACAGCGTTCATCGTGCTGACGATGCCGCGCTGCGGGCCGGTGAGGCAGCCGAGCAGCTTCGACTGGAGAGTCGGGCGATCGGGGACGCCACCCAGCTCGACGACGTCGGCAGCGGTGAGCAGCTTGCCTTCGAGGAGGCCCAGGCGAACCGTCGCCTTCTTGAGCTTCTTCGTTTCGGCCGAGTTCATCACCTTGGCCGCGTGGATGACCGCTTCGGCATTGCCGAAGGCGATGGCCACGTTGCCGACGAAGTGCTCACTCGGAACGTCGTGCCCGCGCTGCTTGAGCACGAGTTGAGCGAGTGCGTTGCGCACGAGGCGCAGCTCACAGCCCTTCTCGGCCAACTTGTCGCGCAGCGTCTCGTTCTCGACGGCTGTGAGTCCGCCGTAGGTCAAGATGATCAGACCTTCGGCACCTTGGAACGCTGTCGCCAGATCGCGGACGATCAGGCGATTGATCAAACTAGGCATGGGTCACCTCCCAGGTGATCGCGAGGCCGGGGCCCATCGTGGTGGAGATCGAGATCTTGCGCAGGAACTCGCCCTTCACGGCGGCGGGGCGCATCCCGGAGATGTGATCGAGGAACACTTTCAGGTTCGCTTGCAGGTCCTCGACCGCGAAGCTGCGCTTGCCGAGCGGGGCGTGGATGTTGCCGCCGGCGTCGGTGCGGAACTCGACCTTGCCGGCCTTGAACTCCTTGACCGCGGAGCCGACGTCGGCCGTCACCGTGCCGGACTTCGGGCTGGGCATTTTGCCCTGCGGACCGAGGACCTTACCGAGCTTGCCGACGTGCTTCATCATGTCGGGGCTGGCGATGACGATGTCGAAGTCCATCCAGCCGCCCAGGATCTTGTCGGCGAGATCGCCCGAGCCGACGACATCGGCGCCTTCCGCTCGCGCAGCATCGGCTTTTTCGCCTTCGGCGAAGACGATGACCTTCACGGTCTTGCCCAGACCCTTGGGCAGCGACACGGCGCCGCGCACGAGTTGGTCGGTCTTCTTGGGGTCGATTCCGAGGCGCACGGCGATCTCGACGGTTTCGTCGAACTTCGCCGCGGGCAGGTTCTTGATGACCTTGAGAGCCTCGCCGGCCTCGTAGATCTTGTTTTGGTCGACCTGAGAGGCCGCCAGTTCGTATCGCTTGCTGCGCTTCACCATGGTTGTTCTGAGGCTCCCGGATCAGCCTTCGACCTGGATACCGGAGGAGCGCGCGGTGCCCTCGACGATCTTCATCGCCGCCGCCATGTCGCGACAGTTGAGGTCGGGCATCTTGATCTTCGCGATCTCTTCGACCTGCTTGCGCGTGACCTTGCCGACGATCTGCGTGCCGACCGTGGCGGCGCCGCTGGCGACGCCCGCGGCCTTCTTCAGCAGCACGGAAGCCGGCGGTGATTTGAGGATGAAGTCGAAAGTGCGGTCTTTGTAGACCGTGATCTCGACCGGGATGATCAGCCCCGCTTGAGCACGCGTGGCGTCGTTGAATTGCTTCACGAACGCCGCGATGTTCACGCCGTAGGAGCCGAGCGCAGGGCCGACCGGCGGCGCAGGCGTAGCCTGCCCGGCGGGGCACTGCAGCTTGATTTTGCCTGTGATTTCCTTGGCCATCTGTTGACTCGTTCTTCCGGCGCGCGGACCCCGGATCGACCCGGAGCGACGCGCGCACGCCGATCACATCGGCTCGACTTCCCAGTATTCGAGTTCCACGGGGGTGGGACGCCCGAAGATGGTCACGATGACCTTGACGGTCCCCTTCTCGGGGTTGACGTCGTCGACGTTCCCTTCGAAGCCGTCGAATGCTCCGGACTTGATCTTGACCATGTCGCCCTTGTGCAGGCCGATCGTGACCTGCGGACGAGACTCCGAATCCGACATGCGCGCGAGCGTCTTCTGGACGTCGGCGTCGCTGATCGGGGTCGGCTCGCCGCGCGTGCCGAGGAAGTCTCCCAGACCATCCACTTCACGCAGCGTGCTGCGCGCCTTGATCACGCGCGCATCCTCGCCGTCCTCGAGGTCCGCTTGGACCATGAGGTAGCCGGGGTAGAGCTTCTTGTTCTTGATGCGCTTCTTCCCGTTCTTCAGGTCGGTGACCCGCTCGAACGGCACGAGCACTTGCGGCACGACGTCGGCGACGCCGGCGATCTTCAGGCGCAGCAGCGCGTTCTTCGCGATGCTGTCCTCGCGGCCCGACTGGCAGCGGACGAAGTACCACCTCATCCCCATGGCTTGGCTCCCCATAGCACCGGTCTCGAGTGAAGTTCCCATGGTTCAGGATCCGAGGAGGAGGCGCTCGGCCCAACGACCGAGCACCCAATCGGCGCCGGCCAAGAAGGCCATGAGGAAGAGGACGCAGGCGATGACCACGACCGAGGACCGAACGGCCTCGGGCATCGTCGGCCAGGTGACCTTGCGCAACTCGCTCTCGGTCTCGATGAGCACATCCGCGTACTTGGGGCGCTCGAGAACGCGGTAGAGCGCCCAGATCGAGACGGCCAGCACGAGAGCCGACACCGTCATGCCGAGGTTGAGCGGCACGCCCAGCACGGGAATCTTTGGCATCGAAGCCACGAACGGCTTCGCCATCGAGGTCGGGAAGTACCCGAGCAGCGTCGTGTAGAGCGACGTGCAGCCGTAGAAGATCAGGATGGCGAGCGACCAGAACGCCGCCAGGCGCGCGAAGCGTCCTTGATCTTGTTTGTAGGCCATGGGTACTCGTGAACGGGCTTTGGGCGGAGTCGGTGGGAGCGGATTCGGCGCGGGCGGTGGCTGTGCTGTCGAAGGCGATGCGAGCGGGAGAATTCGTGCGAGCGATCCTGCGGCGGTCTTTGGAAGTGCGTCCGCGAGGAAGCTCGTCGAGAGGGTTGGGAGAGAAGTCGGTCAGGCCGTTCGGCGGTCGAGAAGCCCGTTCGGGACACCCGTCCTAGCGATCTCCCGTCCTAGCTCAAGCGTGTCAGAGCTTCTTTTCCTTGTGCGGCAGGTGCTTGCGGCAGAAGCGGCAGTACTTCGACTTCTCGAGCTTGTACGTCGCCTTCAGACGCTTGTGCGTCGTGTAGTTGCGGTTCCCGCACGTCGTGCACTCGAGGTAGACGAAACGTTCCTTGATCTTCATTGGAGAGGTTGGACTGCGGGCTGTCGGACTGCGCCCCGTCGGTCGGCGTCCCGTCGGGCTGCGGAGTGTCGGTCTGGGGCGTGTCGGCGGCGATTCTGGTGGGGGCGCCTTGCGGCGCCCCGAAAATCCTCACGCGACGCGAGCAGGAACTCGTGTCACTTGAGGATTTTGGTGACGACGCCGGCGCCGACCGTGCGGCCGCCTTCGCGGATCGCGAAGCGCAGCTGCTCGTCCATGGCGACCGGGATGAGGAGCTCGACTTCCATCTTCACGTTGTCACCGGGCATGCACATCTCGGCTCCGCCCATGAGCGTTGCCGTGCCGGTCACGTCGGTCGTGCGGAAGTAGAACTGCGGGCGGTAGCCCGTGAAGAACGGCGTGTGACGGCCGCCTTCTTCCTTGGAGAGGATGTACACCTCGGCTTCGAACTTCGTGTGCGGAGTGATCGTGCCGGGCTTGGCCACGACCATGCCGCGCTCGAGGTCCTTCTTCTCGACACCACGCAGGAGGATGCCGACGTTGTCGCCGGCCTGACCCTGGTCGAGCGTCTTCTGGAACATCTCCACGCCGGTGCAGGTCGACTTCATGATCTGCTCGCGCAGACCGACGATCTCGACCGCCTCACCGACCTTGACGATGCCGCGGTCGATCCGACCCGTGCCGACCGTACCGCGACCCATGATCGAGAACACGTCCTCGATGCACATGAGGAACGGCTTGTCGACCAAGCGCTGCGGCGTCGGGATGAAGCTGTCGATCGCCTTCATCAGCTCGTCGATGCAGGCGTTGGCCTTCTCGTCCTTGCCACCCGACTCGAGGGCGGCCTTGGCCTGCCCGCGGATGATCGGCGTCGTGTCGCCGGGGAACTTGTACTTGTTCAGGAGATCGCGGATCTCCATCTCGACGAGCTCGATGAGCTCGGGGTCGTCGACGAGGTCCACCTTGTTCAGGAAGACGACGATGTGCGGCACGTTGACCTGACGGGCGAGCAGGACGTGCTCGCGCGTCTGCGGCATCGGGCCGTCGGCGGCCGACACGACCAGGATCGCGCCGTCCATCTGGGCGGCGCCCGTGATCATGTTCTTCACGAAGTCGGCGTGGCCCGGGCAGTCGACGTGCGCGTAGTGACGCGCCTCCGACTCGTACTCCGTGTGCGAGGCCGAGATCGTGACGGTCTTGTCCGCCGAGCGGACGGTGCCGCCCTTCGTGATCTCGGCGTACGTCTTGACCTTCGTGCCGTTCTTGGAGGCCGAACGAGCAGCGAGAGCCGCGGTGAGCGTGCTCTTGCCGTGGTCGATGTGGCCGATCGTGCCGACGTTGACGTGCGGCTTGGTCCGCTGGAAGACTTCCTTCGCCATGGTTCGTCCTTGATCTCTGAGTGGGCCGTGCGAGCCCGGAGGTCGTCGTCTGGGGTCTTGGGATTCGGGGTTCTAAGAGTCTCGGCGCACTCGGACGAGGGCGCCGTCGATCGGTGCGCATCCGAGCAGGCCTCGAGGAGGCCCGGCGCGGATGCGTGGTCGTGTGTTGTTGGGTTGTCGGGTTGTCGAAACTCTCGGAGCTGTCGGCGGGCGCGGGATCGCTTGCGATGGAGCCATCTTCACCGCGCGCCACGTTCACGCCGCGCCACGTTCACCGCGCGCCACCTTCACGGCGCGCAGATCGCGAACGATCGCAGCACCTGAAGCGAGCTGGAGCTGCTGACGGGAATTGAACCCGTGACCTCTTCCTTACCAAGGAAGTGCTCTACCTGCTGAGCTACAGCAGCGACGGAGCAGCGCAGCATCGCACGGCGCGCACCGCGCGAGAATCGCGCGCGTGCGCCGCGTTCGACGCGGCGAGCCCTGTGCAGGCGGGCGAACCGTGGTCGGCTCGCTGTCTCGAGGTGGCCCGAGCCGAGGCTCGGACGACACACATCCACGCAGTCGCAGGTTGGAGCGGGCGACGGGACTCGAACCCGCAACATTCAGCTTGGAAGGCTGACGCTCTACCATTGAGCTACGCCCGCATCGCTGGGCTATGCCCCGCATCGCTGGGCTATGCCCCGCATCGCTGGGCTATGCCCCGCATCGCTGGGCTATGCCCCGCATCGCTGGGCTACCCCCGCATCGCTGGGCTATGCCGCATCGCTGAGGCTACGCCGCGGCTCCTGTGGGATCCCACCCGCGCGGGTCGGAATCGGCGACGCACATCGCACCTGCGAGCGGGTTTCGCGCGCGGGAGGCCAGCAGGACGAAAGTCTCGCGAGGCAGACCGCGCGCGGGCTCGCGGCGGTAGCCGAACGAGCCCGAAAGCGGATCGATGCGCACCGCGTTGAGAACACGCGGGCGGAGCGTGGACGGGACGAGCCAGGGGGGTCGCGAAACCGGCATCAGCCTCGGAAGGCCGTGCGGATCGGACGGTCGGATCAGAACGGAGAGTGGTGGGGAGAGGCGGATTCGAACCGCCGAAGGCTGAGCCACCAGATTTACAGTCTGGCCCGTTTGGCCGCTCCGGAATCTCCCCGGTACGGTCGTCGGACCGCCGCTGCACCCCCTCCGGCGGGATACGCCGGAACGGACGCACCGGACGCGCCGGTTGCGACGGAAAACGCTCGATTGCTCCGGTCCGAACGCGGGCTGGCGGAAGCGCGACCGGGACCGGACGAGCCACGGCACGCAGTCCATGCGCGGGAACGGTGAGTTCCTGCGGACGAACCGGGACGCAGTCGATCGGACCCGGGGTGCGCAGTGCCGAGCACCGCTCCCTGAGTCATCCTCGAGAGGTTTCGTTGAGAGGGAACCGATCGGCGCGCGAGCGCGCCTCGCTCCGTTCGTGCGCTGTGTCGAGGGCGGATCGAGCATCAGCCGCGAGCGACGACCGCAACCCGTAGGTCGCGGCCGCTGGAGCCAGCGGCGGGACTCGAACCCGCAACCCCCTGATTACAAATCAGGAGCTCTGCCAATTGAGCTACGCTGGCCGGACCAGAAGGCCGTCGCCGGAGTGGCTCACCGGCAGCCCGACGCATGTGCCCACGGGTCACGTGAGCACTTGCCGGACGGCGAAGTGAGCGCAGGAGGATACGGATCCCTTCTCCGGAGTCAAGCACTCTGAAACCGGGATCGGCACGATCCTCGCGGGCGCGCACCGCGGAATCGATCAGACGTCGCGCGCAGCCCGTAGATAGGCGGCCTGCGCGCGCTCGATCTCGGACAGCGTGTCACCACCGAATTTGTCGAGAAACGCCCGCGCCAGCTCCAGCGCGATGACGGCCTCGCCCACGACGCTCGCGGCCGGCACGGAGGTCACGTCGGAGCGCTGCCAGGTGGCCGCAACGCCTTCGAGGGTCTCGAAATCGACGGTGGGAAGGCCCCGACGCAGGGTGGGGATCGGTTTCATCGCGACGCGCACGACCAGCGGCGCGCCGGTCGTCAGGCCGCCTTCCAGGCCGCCCGAGCGATTCGTGGCGCGACGGTAGCGCGTCCCCGACGGACCGGTACCGCCCGGCGCCGCCTCGATCGCGTCGTGGGCTTCGCTCCCCCGCCGGCGGGCCGTTTCGAAGCCCAGACCGAACTCGACCCCCTTCATGGCCGGGATCGAGAAGAGCGCACCACCGAGGCGCGCGGTCAGCCGCTCGGGTCCGCTCTGGTACGACCCGAGGCCGGGCGGCAGCCCGAGAACGCGGACCTCGAAGAGCCCGCCAAGCGTGTCCCCCGCTTCCTTGGCTGCGTCGACGATCGCCTTGGCGCGCACGTCGAAGGTCGGGTCGAGCGCGTAGAACTCGCTCGCGCTGCGCCGCGCGTTTCGATCGGGGGCCGACCCGTCGAATGCGGCGTCGGCCGCGCGCTCATCGACGTCGACCTCGGCCAACGCGACGACGTGCCCGCAGATCTCGACGCCGAAGTGTTCGAGCAGTTGTCGCGCGACGCCGCCGAGTGCGACGCGCATCGCCGTCTCACGCGCGCTCGCGCGTTCGAGCACGGCGCGCGGATCGCGCACGCCGAGCTTGAGGCAGCCCGCGAGGTCCGCATGTCCCGGTCGCGCGTTCGTCGGCACGGGCAGGCGCTCGATCGTCGCGTCCTTGTTCACGAGCGACAGCGCGATCGGCGAACCCAGCGTGAGTCCGGCGCGCATACCGGAAAGGATCTGCGCGCGATCGGTCTCGATGCGCATGCGACCGCCGCGACCGTAGCCGCCTTGCCGACGCGCGAGCTCGGCATCGATGCGCGCGGAATCCAGCGGAAATCCAGCCGGAAAACCCTCGATGACCCCGACGAGCGCGGGACCGTGGGACTCACCGGCCGTGGTCCAACGCAGCGAGCTCATGCGGGCTCCGTTTCGCGCGCCAGCTCGATCCAGCCGTCGTCGCCGACGACGCTCGCCGCTCGCGACGGGCGCGCGAGTAGCTCCGTGATGCGCGCGACGAGGACATCGAGATCGAACGGTTTCGCGAGGACGCCGACGACCTGCGGCAAGCGCTCGAGTTCGAGCTGAGCTCTGCGATCGAGGAATCCCGAGACCACGAGCGTCGGCGGCAAGATGCCGCTCGCCGCGAGGCGCGGTAGCTCGACGAGCCCGTGCTCGTCGCCCAGGTCCAAGTCACTCAACATGAGGTCGGGCCGCGCACGCGCGATCTCCGCCCGCGCCTCGACGAAACTCTTCGCAGTGCGGACGGAATGCCCCGAGCGCCGCAGGAAGAATGCGACGAGGTCCGCGATGCGCGCGTCGTTGTCGACGAGGAGGAGGTCGGCCACGGTGTGCGTTCTCGCCCGGGCGAGTCGAGGAAACAAGCACCTCGGATGAACCCTGCGTGGAGGCCTTGTGCTTCGCGCGCCTCGGATTACCGCCGCAGCCGTCAGCGCGGTCGTTCCGGACTTGGGCTCGAATCCTGCTGGCGACGGTTCTGGCGCGGATCCTCGAGCTCGAACGCGCGCTTCTCGAGCAGCTTCGGATCGAGAGCGTCGAGCGCGGCCTGCAACTTCGCGAGGGGTTCCGTCTTCCCGGCCTCCTCGAGGCGCGCCCGCAGCATCTTCGCCGTATCGACCGGCGTGATGTTGAGTCCGTCCGGTGTCGCAGCAGCGGCGGGCGAACGCTCTAGTGACGCGACCATTTCGTCCACAGCTCGCTCGAGATCCGCGCGCTCCAGGGCGAGCCGCGCGCGTCCCGCAAGACCGAGGGCGGCGAAATGCTCGGCATTTGCAGCTGTTTCGGGCTGGATGCGCGCCGCTTCCTCGAAGTATGCGATGCCGCGGTCGTAGGCGGCGAACGCTGATTCCGCGTCGCCCTCACGGCGTCGGTGTTCGGCCGCGACGAGTGCGGCGTAGCCCGCGAACCACTGGAGGTCTGGGTTCGAAGGGTCGCGCGCGACCCGCGCGGCATACCCCGTTTCGAGCCCCGTCGGCCCGCTCTCGAAGAGGAGCCGCGTACGTAACCGATCGTGGGCCAACGGTGACGCCGGGAAACGTTCGAGCGCCTCGTCGAGGATGGCTCGCGCGCGCTGCGCCCCGCCGAGCCAGCGCAGGAAGTCGTGGAAGGAGACGAGCTGTTCGTCCGTCGCGAACGCGTTCTTCGACACGAGCGCGTAGGCCGCGTTCACGTCGGAGAGCCACTCGGGCGGCCACGGCTTGCGCGCGCGGTAGGCCTCGCGGATCGCGTGCTGTCGCGCCGATGCGAAGAGCGCGACGACGCGGAGCAACGTACGTTCGTGGATCGTCGCGACGCCCGCGCCCGACGTGAGCATCCCGGCTTCGACCGCGGCGAGCGCCTGCTTCCGACCGTTCGCTCCGTCACCTTCCCAATCCGCGACGGCCGCGAGGATCGCGGCGGGACGCCAACCACTCGCGCCGGCTTCCACTGCGGCTCGCGCTGCGGCCCCGGCGTCGCTCGCGAGGAGCCGCGCGAAGCGGCGTTCCGTCGCGGGATCCTCGGCACGTTCGAGGAGCGATTCGGCGAGCGCCAGCCTCGGCATCGCGTCGGAAGGGCTCGCTTCGGACTGGGAGGCTCGGCCTTCGAGGCTCGTCGCGGGATCGACCGGTGAATTCGCGCGTGCACGCGAGGCGTATTCGAGTTCCGCGAAGCGGCGCGGATCGAGGCGCGGCGACGCCGTGGCGAGTCCGCTGTTCACGGCACTCACCGTATGAGCACGCGGGAACTTCACCGCGAGTCGCTCCGCCGCAGCGAGGAGCAGCTCGCGCTCGTCCGCTGCCAACGGAACTTGCAGAGCTTCGGCGATCAAGTCGACCGCGGCCTCGGTTTCGGACCGCGCGAGCGCCTGACGTGCGATGCGCGCCAACTCGCGGTCGAGTCCGAAGATCGCGAGCCGCAGGAGGTCGATCTGATCGACGACGCGGCGTTCGAGGACGGAAGTGAGTAGCGCCCGGCGCACTTCCGCCGTCGACTTCGAGTACTCCGTCTCGATCGCCTCGCGGTCGGCTGCATCGGGACTCTGCGTGCGATCGACCATCGGCAGGTCGCGGGAAATGGGGCGCGGAGGCGGGCGGTTCAGGGCGCCCTTCACCAGCGTCGTCACGACCGTCTGCGTGTCCCACGAGAAGTAGACGTCGAGCGTTTCCCGGCCGTCGGGCTCGAGCACGAGGTGCCGCGGCGAAATGCGCGCGCCGTCGAAGTAGCGGTCGTACAGGTCGGTCTCGGCGGCGATGTGCTCGCCGCACGTCATGCTGCCGAGGCGCGGGCACGGAACGCGTCGTCCGTCGGCGCCATGATCGCGCGGCGTGTGTCGGTAGACCGACGCGGCCACGCACACATACGGCTCGAAGAGCTTCGCCGTCTCCGGGTCGCGATAGCGCACCCCGGCCCAGTGCTCGCTGGCGATCTCGCCGTCCATGTTGACCGCGACGAGGATCGGTTTCCCCGTCAGTTTCGCGACGCGGAGCGCGTCGTCGAAGCTGCGTTGGAACGGCACGAGCACCGGCTTCTTCCAACCCTCCTCGGTCGCGGCGGGCCACATCTGCGGCTCGGTCGTGCCGGCCTCGAGCGTCGGCGGCGAGCCCATTTTGAACGCATCGTCCGAGGGCGCTGCGCCGCCCGACTGGCGCGCCGGGGCGGTCGCGGGTGCCGGCGTCGGCGTCGGCGTGGGCGTGGGCGTGGGCGTGGGAGCCTGCGTCGCGCCCGGCGTGGGAGCCTGCGTCGCGCCCGGCGTGGGTGCCGGCGTCGCGCCCGGCGTGGGAGCTTGCGTCGCGCCCGGCGCGGGTGCCTGCGTCGCGCCCGGCGTGGGAGCCTGCGTCGCGCCCGGCGTGGGTGCCGGCGTCGCGCCCGGCGTGGGAGCCGGCGTCGCGCCCTGCGTGGGTGCCTGCGTCGCGCCCAGCGTGGGCGCGTCCTGCGCGCGCGCCGGTTCGAGCGGCACGAACGCGAGCGCGACGAGTACGAACGGAATCGCGGGCGACCACGTCATGTCGGGGATCTCCAGGGTCTGCTTCACGGTTCGATGCTCCTCGATGCGCAATTTTGACTGCGTAGCCCACACCGACGGGCGGGTCACGCCCCCCTAGATTCAGCGCGCCTCGATCGACGTGACCTCGTCGAAGCCGATCGTCATGCCGATCCCGCCCAGGAGCACCTTCACCTCGCGCTTCAGGCGATCGATCTTCTGCACGGGGACACGCTGTTTGTAGCGCGGAAGGTACACGAAACTGCCTTTCGCGAGTCCGTCGAGGAACGCTTGCCGCCGGTTCGACACGGCGGCGCCCGAGAGCTCGGCGTCGAGATCGGCGAGAGCCGTCTCGAGCGCCCGGCGCTGGGCCATCGGCACTTGTTCGAGCAGCGCGGCGATCCGTGCGACGCGGGATCGCGCTTCGCGCACGCGGTCCTCGATCCCGCGTTGGGCCTCGGCCTCGAGCCGTTCGCCCTTGCGCTCGATCTCGACCTTCCGCACTTCGCTCTCGCGCACGAAGGACTCGGCCTCTTGGAGCTTCTTCTCCGTTTCGGTGCGCACTTTCTCGGCCTCGGTGCGCGCGGTGCGCACGTCGGCCATGAGCTTCTGGACCTCGACGTCCCGACGCTTGAGTCGCTGCTCGGCGCGATCGCACACGCGGTAGGGCATGCCGAGTCTCCGCGCGATGAGCAGCGCGCAGGACTCTCCCGGAACTCCGACGAGGACTCGATAGCGCGGCGACATCGTTTTCGGATCGAACTCGACGCACGCGTTCTCCGCGCGTGGATTGCGGAACGCGAACTCCTTCAGCTTGCCGATGTGCGTCGAAGCGAGCGTCGCGCATTTCCGCGACAAGAGCTCCTCGAGGATCGCCTCGGACAGCGCCGCGCCCTCGTCGGGATCGGTGCCGGTGCCCAATTCGTCGAGCAGGAACAACGTCTTCTCCGTGGCTCGCGCGAGTCCGTTCTTGATGCGCGCGAGGTGCGAGCTGAACGTCGAAAGGCTGGAGCGGATCTCCTGTTCGTCGCCGATGTCCGCGACGATCCCGTCGTAGAGCGGGACGACCGAGCCTTCGCTGCATGGGTAGGGCATCCCGCAACGCGCGAGCAGCGCGGCAAGCCCCGCAGTCTTCAAAGCCAGCGTTTTTCCGCCGGTATTGGGCCCCGTGAGGATGAGCAAGTCGAAGTCCGCGCCGAGACGCAGATCGATCGGCACGACCCCCGTGAGCTTCCCCGCGCGCTGCTGTTCGACGAGCAACGGGTGGCGCGCCGACTTCAGGACGAGCCCGATGTCAGCGCCCTTCTCGCCCGAAAGTCGCGGCACGACGCCGCCGCACTCGTGCGCGTAGCGCGCGGCGAGCAGCGCCAGCTCGAGCTTCGCGACGCGCTCGGCCGCCTCGCGGATCGTCTCCTCTTGGCCGAGCAGAGCGCGCGTGATCTCGAGCAGCACGCGCTCCAACTCGCGCCGCTCGTCGGCGGCGAGCTCCGCATGACGGTTCCCGAGTGCCACGATCTCGCGCGGCTCGATGAAAACAGTTTGGTCGCTCTGCGAGCGGTCGTGCACCAAACCGGGAACACGACCCTGGCTCTTCGATTTCACGGCGAGGACCGCGCGACCGCCGCGTCGATGCGTCGCGAAGTCGCTCAACACGGCTTTGATCTCGGTGCGCGCCGTGATGACCTTCAGCGCGCGCTCGATCGCGCCGCCCGCTTCACCGAGTTCGCGCCGCAAGCGTTCGAGCAGCGGCGACGCGGAATCACGGACGCGACCGCGCTCGTCGAGGATCGTGTTGATGCGCTCGAGGAGCTTCACGAAGTCCGGCATGCCGCTCGCGAGGGCACCGAGTGCTGGCGAAGCCGCCGCGTCCTGACGCAACCACGCGGCGATGCGCGCCGAGGCCTCGAGGAATTCCCGCAACTGGACGAGCGCTGTGTCTTCCAGAGCGCGACCTGCGCGCCGCGCCGCTTCGAGCGGAGGCAGCGGATCCGTGACGCCCGCGAAACTGGGTCCCCCACCGTGACGCTCGAGGAGCACCGCTTCGGCCGCGCGCGCGAGTGCCGTGCGCGAACCCGACTCGTCGAGCGGCGCGAGCGCGCGCAAGGCGCGCAATCCGAGCGACGTCGGCGCGTGACGCTCGAGGATCGCGAGCACGTCGTCGAAGTCCAGTGCGCGCGCGGCCCAGTTCTCCAGCCGCGCGAGACGGAGCGGATCGTCGCGATCCAGCGGATCGGGAGCCTCGGCGGCGCCCGTCGAAGTCTTCACGGTCGGTTGCGACACGAAAACAGCCTAACTGCGAGCGGCCCTCGCAGCGGTCGCGTGATCGCGACGATTCCGAGCTCGCGCACTGCGGACGGCCGAATCGCGAGCAACCGGTCGCGCGATCGCGCCGCGAACGCGCGCTCGCGACGCTCGCGCAAGTCGATGGGGTCCGTCCACACGATCACGTCGAAGCGTCCGGCGAACGCGAGCAGTTCGGAGTCGTCGGTGCCCGGATCATCGGAGTCGTCGGTGGCGCCGAAGTAAGCCAGGTCGAGGTCGTCCGGCGCGCGCTCGAGGAACCACGACGGATCGCGACCACGTGTGCGCAATCCGAGATGGAGCGCGGCGGGCGACATCTCGGACGACATGCCGATCCAACCGACGCGCTCGCCCGGACGAACTTCAGCGGCGACGAGGTCGAGCAACGCGTCGTGTTCCGCGCGCTCGAGCCCGCCGCTCGGCAGACGGCGGTCGGATCCGAGCGTCACGCGGTCGCGCAGAACCTGCGTCACGTACCCGCGCCCCGGCTCGGCCGCGGGCAAGAGACCAAGGCGATCCGCGAGCCAAGGTCCGTCGCGGCCCGCGGTCAGCGCGGCGAGAGCCGCGACCGTGACGACGGCAGCGACCGCGACGACGCTCGCGTAGCGCGCGATGCGCGCACGCGACGTCGCGACCTCGAAGCCGAGACCCGCGAGCGCGAACAACGGCACGAGACCCGGGATCAGGAAGCGGTCCAGGAAGAACGGATGCGCGAGCGGCGCGCCGAGAAGCATCGCCGCCGCAAGCACCAGCACGCGCACGGCGGGAGTTCGCGCGCAGCGCAGCGCGACGCCGCCGAGCACGAGCACGAGGATCGCGAGGACGACCATCGGCGCGATCCCCGTCGCGACGTAGAGCACACGTTCCGCGGCTGGGGTCGGAACTTCGATCAGGTTGCCGGCCAAGAAGCCCAGGAAGGCCTCGCGATGCTCACGCGCCTGATCGAACCCGCCGGGCAACGGCAGGACGAACCACCAAGCACTGGCGAGGAGCGGAATGGCGACGAGCCAACGCGTCCTCGCGAACAGCTCGCGCGCACGACCCGCTCGCTGCGCGGCGATAGCTTCGCACGCCCAATCGAGCGCGAGCGCCGCGCCGAGGAGGAGTCCGTAGTTCCACTTCGTGAACAGGGCGAGCGTGACGGCGAGACCCGCGACGAGCTCGCGCTTCAAGTGCGGCCGATCCGCGCGCCGCGTCCAAGCCCACAGCGCAAACGCGGTCGCGAGCGCGCTCGGGACCTCGAGGAACAACGTGCCCGCGAACGACGCCGCGAGCGGACACAGCGCGCCGAGGATCATCGCGCTCCACGCAGCTATGCGCGGATCGGTTCGTCCACTCGCGCGTGCCGCGCGCCGCGCGAGCAGTCCGACGACGAGCAGCGCCGCCGCCCAAGCGAGGCTCGTCACCGCGCGCGCCAGCCCTTCGCTGACGCCACCGGGAAGCTCGACGAGCGCCAAGACCGACGGCCACGCGGGCGGATACTGCGCGCAATCGAGCAGCGCCCCGACCGCGAGCCCGATCTCACCCGCCCGCAACGCCTCGACGAGACGCGCCGCCGGCAGCATCACGTGCATGGACTCGTCCCACCCCATCGCCAGCGAAACCGGCACGGTCGCCGCGAGCCACACGCCGAACGCGAGGCACGCGAGCGCAGCGAGAATTCGGTCGAAGCGCAGCAAGATCGGGAGCCTACCGGATGAAGGTGTCAGGCACGTCCATCAACCCCAACGCACGCGGAGGCAGCGATCCGGCTCCGCACCTCACGACCCGGGCGCTGCGCGAGTGCGGCTCGAGCAGATCAGAGAAGTGCTGCCCCTGCTCATCGAGGTGCTGCTCGAGCGCGACGCGAGCATCGGCCGTGAACAGATCGACTGATGTAGGTGTAAGGCACCTCCATCCACCCGCACCGACGCGCAGGCAACGATCCGCCTCCTGCGCGCTCCCACTCCTCGCGCGAGATGCCCGCCAGTCCGGCGCAGAGCTGAAGTGCTCTGTTCGACTGCGCCCCTTCGCCGCGCCCGTGATGCGCCGGCCGGAAGGCGCCGAGGCGAGATCGGAACCGTCGAGCCAGCGACCTACTGCAGTCCGGCTTCCAATCGAGCGCGCTCCAAGAGGAGTTCCAGCCCCATCTCATCCGCCCACGTGCGCAGGTAAGCGCCGTCGAGTTCGGTTCCGACCGTGCGCAGCACGGGCACGACGTCGCGCCACTGCTGCTCGGAGACCTCGTTGCCGCGTTGGAACCAATCCAACTTCTGCAGCACGATGTCCTCGGGCGACGTGACCACGAGTGAGCGGTTCGTGCCGTGCGACAGCGAAGCCCGCCGACCCCGTCCCGACTTGCTCTCGTGCAGACCGCTGGCCGGTGGGACGAAGACGTCGACCTTCACCATGCGCGTGAAGCGGATCAGGTTGAACGAGGTGCGCTGCGCGATGGCTTCGCGAGTGAGCTTTTCGTCGACGTACCAGCGCTCGCCCAGCGCGGAGAGAAGCGCCGCGACGTGCCGTTCCGCGAGGTCGACGACCAGGTCGACGTCGCGCATGAATCGCGGCTCTCCCCACACGGCGGCAGCCATCGAACCACCGAGTAGGTACCGCACGCCGAGCGACTCGAAGATCGCGGCGAGTTCCTCGGCGGCCGCGATCGGGTCGTCAGTCCAGTCCAAGCGCCCGCTTCTGCGCCATGACGCGCTCGAACAGTTCCGTACCCAACCAGCGCTCGGCCAGCCGCTGTTCGAGCAGTTCCTCGCGCTCGTCGGGGAAACGCGCCCGCAAGCCGGCGAGTTGCAGCGCACGCGCCGTCGCCCACGCATCTCGCAGTAGATCCCCCTTGTCGGCTGGGGAGAGACTGCGGTGCCACGCATCCATGCGCACCTGAATCTCTTGAGTGGTGTCCGCCGGACGCATCGTGGAAGTGTCTGGGACTTGAGACGAACTCGGAGTCCGGGGGAGTCTTACCACGACGGCCGCGCGGCGTGGAATCGGATGAAGCTGTCAGGCACGTTCATCAACCTGCACCGACGCGCAGGCAACGGTCCAACGGGTAGGAAACCCCGCTCTCCCCCGCCGATCTCGCCCGCGCAGCAAGCGGCTACCCGACGCGTACGTGCGATCCCGGCGCGGAGCGAAGGTCAAGATCAGGGTAGTCGACACCTCGCCGACTCGATCGCCGCGTGCATCTCGCGATCAAGTTTTCCGAAGTGCGCCACCCGCACATCGAGATCCACTTGCTCGCATCGGCTCAATGCTCCCCCGATCGCGGACGCGATCCAGGGCTTGGGGTTCCTGAAGACACCTCCGCCGAGGAACGTGAGCCAGACGATTCCCGACCCGTCTCCCGCCTCCGCGTCGAGAACGGCGGCCAACAGCGTCGCCTCGTAGGCAGCATCCAATGCGAGGGTGGCCAGCGGTTCCCACAGCTCCGGTGCAACTCGGCTGTAACCGCACGAGACCGCCGAGGCGAAGGCTTGTGACACGAACGCGGGCCGATCGGGTTCGAGGAAGCGCTTGCGAAAGGTGACCTGGACTCGTCGCTGGAGACCGATCTTCACCGAGCCGAGGAGCTCTTCACGCTCCTTCGATCGAAGCACTGCGCCGAGCGCGGTGAGCTTCTCCGCGTCCGAGTGCGTGTACCCGTTCCGCACTTCGAACAGGTTCCCCGCGGTGCCGAGTCGCTCGGCCAGCAAGTCCATGAGATTGAGTTGACGGTCCTCGGTCTGCCCCGGGATCCCGTCCACCGGAACGAAGTAATTGCGGTAGACCGTCGCGGCCGCTGCAGCCAGCGCGCATGCGGGACCCTGCGTGTGGTCGTCGGCATATCCGGTGATCCCCATCTCGGGGGTGACCTGAGGCCCGACGAATTCGAGGCAGTTGAACTGTGACGCCACCTGGAAGAGCGCACCGGCGTTCTGGGGCTGCCCGTGCAGTTCCAGCACGTCACCGATCACCTCTTGGCGCACACGCAGCCGACCGGGGCGCTTGCCGAACGTGATCGCGCGCAACTCCTCGACTGTCGGCGTCGTGAACGTGCCAACGTCGAACTCCCGACCGTTCACACGACTGACGAGCCGCGTCCCACGCAGGGCTAAGTTGCCCTGAGTTTCCGCGTACGCGGCCTCGCGAAAACCGAACAGAGCTTCGAACCAGGTCGCGGGCACGGCGAGGCAGGGTACCCGCGCTCAGCCTCGTGCTGAGTATGGGGTCATGCTCCACTGCACCGTTCTCGACCCCGGCCGAGCCGAGCCGCATTCCCCGCAGCCGCGAGATCGGCGGAGTCGAGGCTGGCTCCGTACACTTGGTTTCGGCGGAGTAGACCGTCGGCTCGCGCCGCAGGTGGCGCCCCGAACGCGCTCGCTGGTGCATGAGGGACGGAGGTCGTAGCGAACGCTCGTCAGTTGCCATCGAGCTTCGGCACGGAAGGCCGACTGGCTACACTCCTCCCGCGTTCTCGTCGGTCTCCGCTATCTTCCGTCTTCCATGCTCGACGTCCGGCTCGCACGCCTCGGACTCCCGCTTCCCCTCGAACCCGCGATCGGCCGCGCGCTCATGCACCGCGAGCGCGCGACCCAACACGAGGGTCTCGTGGTCGCGTGGGAGCTAGCAATCCGCATCCTCGCGGGATCCCTGTGGGCCGCGTGCCGGCACGCGAATCTCTCCTCCACCGCGCTCGAAACCGTCGCCGCGAAGCTCGACCGCCCCTCGATGGGCCACTGGGTCGAGCTCGCGCGCACCTGCGCCAGCCTCCTGCGCGAATCGAACGCCCCCGTCGCGGCCGCGTTCCGCACGACGCTCGACGGCCTCGACGCACCGCTACCCGCAGAGTGCGGCCTGCGCACCTTCGCCGCGCGCGTCGCCGAACTCCCGAACGCGCCACCGCGTCCGCGTCGCGTGCAAGAAGCGCTCGACCAGCTCCCCCACTACCGCAACGCCGCGGCGAGCACGCACCAAGACATCGGCCCCGCCTTCCGCGAAGCGAGCGTCGAGCCGCTACTCGCCGGCCTCGTCGACTTCTGCGAGCGCGTGCCGCTGACTGGCGCGCTGTCACTCATTCTCGTCGGTCGCCTCGAGAAGAAAGGCCACGGCGGCACAGCTGAAATCGCGCGCTTGCACGGCACGTTCCCGAGTTGGAGCCAGCGCGCGATCCCCGACTCCGCTTGGGGTCCGCTCGTCTCGACGCGCCCGTATCTCGTCGGCGAGCCGGACCTCTTCGTGCCGCTCTTCCCGATGGCCGCCGTGACGAACTCCGGCGCCGAGTGGCACGTCGGCTGGTACGCGCGGCAAGTGCACGTGCCGACGGTCGCGTACCAAGGCGCGGGCGGTCAGGAATTCCAGATCGCGCTCGCCCCCGACGAGCTCGAATCGCTCGTGCGCGGCGCGCGCAGCGAACGCGACACTGCGAGCGATGCGGCTGCGTTGCGACTCGATCCGTACCGCGGTTTGCTCGCGTACGAGGAAGAGCACGCGCCGCTCTTCTTCGGCCGCGAAGAGGAGACCGAGGCCGCCGTCGCACGGATCGAAGAGCGCGGCGCGCTGTTCGTGTACGGCGCGAGCGGCTCGGGCAAATCGTCGTGGCTCCGCGCCGGAATCGTGCCGGCGCTGCGAGCGCGCGCCACGCTCGCGGGCCGCACGCTGCTCCCGATCGTGCTCATGCCGGGAGACCACCCGCTCGCGAGCTTGCGCCGCGCCTTGACGCTCGCGCGCGGAGGTTCGCCCGACGAAGCCGCGACGTGGGCGCGCACCGTCGACGAGGCGATTCCGCCGCGCATCGACGCTGCGCACGAGCGTGGTGTCGCGCATCTCTTGCGCGGGCTCGCGGCGCGTGGAGCGTTGCCCGTGCTCGTCATCGATCAGATGGAAGAGGCTGCGACGCTCGCACTGGATCGCGAGGAATCGCGCGCGTTCTTGGGGCTAGTCGCGGCGGCGGCTGCGGCCGCGAAGGACATCGGTGCAGTCGTGCTCGCCAGCGCGCGCGCGGACCTGCTCGCGCCGCTGCTCGAGCACGAGAGCGTGCGGCGGTTCCTCGAACATGCTGGGACGCCGATCGGTTCGATTCCGAGCGAGCGGCTCGCGCGTGTGATCGTCGAGCCGTTGCGTGGTCGCGGTGTGCCGGTCGAGGCGGGGCTTGCTGAAACGATCGTCGCGGACGTCGCGAATGAGCCGGGATCGCTCGCGCTGTTGTCGCAGGTGCTCACGACGCTGTGGAGCGAGCGCGCGCGATTCGGCGGCGCGATCACGAAGCAGGGCTACGTCGACGCGGGGCGCGTGGCGGGAGCGTTGGAGCGCCAGGCGGAGGCTGCGTTGGCGGAACTCGGCGCGAGCTCGGTCGGTGCGAGCTCGGTCGGTGCGAGTTCGGCCGGTGCGAGTTCGGCCGGCGCGAGCTCGGCCGGTGCGAGTTCGGCCGGTGCGAGCTCGGCCGGTGCGAGTTCGGCCGGTGCGAGCTCGGCCGGTGCGAGCTCGGTCGGTGCGAGCTCGGTCGGTGCGGGTTCGGCCGAGGCGGGTCGGCGCGTAGACCGATTGTTCCGCGCGCTCGCGACGAGCGACGAGGGTGAGCGTTTCACGCGGCGTCGAGTGAAGCTCGATGCGCTGGCCTCGGAGCTTGCGACGAGCGCGGACGACGTGCGCGCGACCGTCGCACCGTTCGTGGCGCGACGTCTCGTGGTGCTCGACGGCGCTGCCGGCACAGAGACCGTCGAGGTCGCGCACGAGCGGCTGCTCGTCGCTTGGCCGCGGCTCGCGCACCTCCTGGCTTCGGAACGCGAGGTGCTCGAGCTGCGCAGCGTGATCGAGGTCGCGTCGAGCGCGTGGCGGGCAAGCGGCGGCGGACGCGAGCTATGGAGCGACGCGACCTCGAACTTGCGGCGCGGCGAGGAACTACTGGCGTCGGGGCGCCTCGACCTCGATGAGCGCGGGCGGGCGTTCCTGGTCGCTTCGCGCGCATCTGTGCGCAGACGCAAGCGTGTCGAGCGCTCCGTGCTCGGCGCCCTGGTGCTGCTCGCGGCCGCCGCGGGCTACGGGATGTGGTCCGCGCGGCAGGCGGCGGAAGAGGCGCGGCAGGCGACTGCGCGCGAGTCGCTCTTGAGGCAGGAGGCGAACGTTCGCGAGCGGGAAGCCCAGTTGAGCGCGCTGCTGCCGGAGTTGGAAAACTTCGAGACGCTCGATGACGACGTGTACACGTACGCGCGGTCGCAGCCGCGTCCGGCGTACGAGTGGTGGATCGAGGACGCCGAGAAGCTCTTGAACGGCGTTCCCGCCGATCCCGCGAGCGGCAGGCCGCGCAAGCCCGGACTGCTCGACGTGCCCACCGAACTGACCAAAGTGCGCCCGCACGCTCGGCCCGCGACGGCGGCGGAGATCGAGTCGGATCGCCGATCCCATCCACGCTGGGCGGAGTTCGAGCGCCTCCGCGATGAACTCCAGTGGCGTCGCCGGATGCTGGGCGAAGCGCAGTTCCCCTCGGAACCCGAGGTGGAAGCGAAGCTCGCGAAGGAGCGGCTGCCGACGAGCGCTTCCGAGCTGAACGAGCGTGCTTGGAAGCTCGTGGACGTCGACCCGGATGCGATTCAGTACGGTGGCGAAGTCCGCGGACTGCTGCTGGCTCGTCGAGCGCTGGCCGCGGCCGCAGCGGAGGAACGAGCGGCGATTCGAGGAACGCTCGCCTGGGCGCTGTACCGCTGCGGCCGCTTCGAGGACGCGGAGTCCGAGAGCCGGACGGCGGCCACCGAAGGCTCGGACGACTCCAAGGCGGAGCAGATCGCGCGCCACGAGCACCTCGTGACGGAAATCGGTCGGTGGCGCGAACCCGATTCCCGCGCGAAGGAAGCCGAGCTGACGGCGCGGATGGCAAGCGACCTGCAGCAGCTCGACAGGATCGTTTCGGAAACGCGTACTTGGCGCTTCGACGATCGCGTCAAGGCCTATTGGCACACGACTCTCGAGCGGCTCGAGACGGGCCGTGTTCGGCTGGAGGCCCAACTCGAGATCGCGCGCGCCACCGTTCTCGACGAGCCCGCGCGGCACGCGTGGGCAGAGGCGATCGCAGCGGTCACGAGCAGCGAGCACTACCGCGGCTCGGCGTGGCCGGGCGGCCGACTCACGCCGCAACTCGGTCTACTGCCGATCGGACCCGACCCCGATTCCGGCCTGTGGGAGTTCGCGCACCTCGCCACGGGTCGGCCGGCGCAGCGCGATCCAGCGACTCGGCGCATCGTGCTGGATCCGGAGATGGGTCTCGTCTTGGTGCTGCTACCTGGTGGCCGCGTGCCCGTCGCGGCGAACGAGTCGGACAACCAACTCGTCTCCCTGACCGAGGTCGATCTCGATCCGTTCTGCGCGTCGAAGTACGAGATGACCGTGGCGCAGTGGACGCGGATCGGGGGTTTCCAACGTGGCCATCGTGAAGAGTCCGCGGCCCTGGACCCGGCGACGGACTTGAGTTGGGACGACTGCCAAGTGGCACTCCCGCGGACGGGCTGGCTGCGCCTGCCGAGCGAAGCGCAGTGGGAGTACGGCTGCAGGGCCGGCTCGAAGACCACATGGTGGCCGAGCGACAACGCGGAGGATCTGCGCGACGCGGCGAACATCGATTTCACGCCTGACGATCAATCCTACGGAGGGCGCAAGCCCATTGGCGAGCGGCGCGGCAACACGTTCGGCCTGCACGATGTGCACGGGAATGCGTGGGAGTGGTGCCAAGATGGTGGGGATGACGGCCAGCGCCGATCGGGTGATGGCTTGCTGGACGTTCCCGACGCCGCGCTCCGCGTGAGCCGCGGCGGCAGGAACTGGTACGGGGCCGCGTTCGCGCCCTCGTCGTCCCGGAGCGGCGGCACGCCGGACTACCGCTTCGTCGACTACGGCCTGCGTCCCGCCAGGGGCATCACGCCTTAGATCTTCACCACTTCACCCGTCCGAATCGACGCGTGTGTGAGTTGCGAGGCGCCCGGCCGAAGCGGCGTGCGCAGCCGCCAGCGCAGGCCGAGCGCCGGTGCAGTTGCAAGTTGCGTCCAGCTGGGTCATTTTCTTCGGATTCTGGTGGAGCAGGGGTGGGGGGTGGGGTCAGGGACCCGAGAGGTCCCAGCGAGTCCCTCGCCTGCTCCCATGCGCGTCAAAATCCAAACGTTCCGCTACTCCGCTACGTTGGGTGGCTTCGACGACACGCCGCTCGTCGACTTCGCCCGTGACAAGGAAATCGTCGCGTTCCGCGAGCATTTCTACACCGTGAACGAAGTGCCGCACTTGACCTGCGTCGTTCACTACCAGGATGCGATCGTGCCGGCCGGAGTACGGGAGTACGGAGTCAGGCTCTCCTCCGCCGCTTTCGCCTACGCCTGACCGCGCAAGTACCAAGCTAAAGTACGGAAGACGGAGTCCGGCTCTCCTCCGCCGTTCTCCCAATCTCCGCAGTATTTCTTGA
>Ga0209591_10000946_pt1 | contig 37395 bp, 30 predicted proteins | sample MAT01_FD_187207 | JGI IMG/M metagenome (GOLD analysis project Ga0209591, IMG submission 187207) | Freshwater microbial communities from Lake Fryxell liftoff mats and glacier meltwater in Antarctica - MAT-01 (SPAdes) (version 2) | ecosystem: Environmental > Aquatic > Freshwater > Ice > Liftoff... | reverse complement strand
ATATCCAATCCAGCGTGCGGATGTACGCCCCAAAATCAAATCAACAATCAAAACCCCCAAGAGGGTGAGAATAACAATCCCCTCTGGCAAAATCGTTCCAGCGTTTAGCTGGGATGCAATATTAGCAAAATCCATGAGATGTATAGGTTTTGGGGATTAGACATTAAGGCTAACTCTACGTTCACTCTAGCAAGTTTTCTAATCCCCAGACTAGCTCTTTTAACAAGAGCTTAACAGCTTGGGTGCAGATGGCGAACGCACCAATTTCACTAGCTTACCAGCAGGTTTCTCAGTATCTAGGAATTTACTTAACAGGTTTCCTACCTCGTTTTTCAGGTGTGACCAAATAATTCGTAATTCGTAATTCGTAATTCGTAATTAACAGGACTTACGCAAAAAAGTTCTGAAGTAGCGGTAATTCATGAATTACCGCTACGACAAATCAGGTTTTTGAGACAATTTTGCGTAAGTCCTAATTAAAAATGGTACAAGTTTTTACTGATAGTAATTAAGAATTACTTATTATCAATTACGAATTATTTTAACCTTTAGTGAATACCTTGATTACATAAATAATTATGGCGCAGTCAGCCCGATCGCTAACAGCGTGCCGTAGGCGATCGCCACGGACAAAAAGCTCATAAAATTAATAAGGGCACAGCATTGCTGTGCCCTTACAATATTCATAACTCCTAAATTTATTAAAAATCGACGGATGGCAGTTTGCCTTGTAGTGACTGAAATTTAGACTGAACACAGTTGGCACAATTACAACCAAGTTGATCAATAATCGGATTAGATGTTTGAATCAAGTGTGGTGTTGCCAGATCAGGAATTTGTTGTGTAGATACTACCGTAACAATTTCTGTAGTATATGCAGATTTCAGGCTAGATGCGTTTGCCGGATTGACTACCAGCAGCATGGATACCAGAAATGCGGGACAGGCAAGTAGAATCAGTTTGACTATGTTCATAATTCACACAAAGATAGCTTTGCTGATACAGCATAGCTAATAAATTAACCACCTTCAACTTTAATTACTGAGTATTGCTTAACTACGCCCAAATCCTTGACCGCGCAAAACCTTTGACCATACAAGTAATTCGCCCTGTTCACCGCCTGCGGCCAGTAACTTGCCTTGGGGATGCCAAGCTAGGCTAGAAAATCCTCCTGAGACACCTGTGATAATTTGAGATACTTCTTTGGCTTTGTTCCACAAACACAACCAGCCGTCAGCAGCAGCAGAAGCGAGAAGGAAGCTTTTGGGTGCAAAGGCGATCGCATTGATCACACCCACATGATTAGTTAATACTCGTGCTTCCCAACCTAAAGAATCATCCTCTAGCTTTTCCCACACCACAATACCTTCAACGCTAGAAGATGCCAGTATTGGCGCACCCAGTTTCGTGGTAGCTTCTGACCATGCCAATTGACGAATTTTACCAGGAAACCCACGCATCACCCAAGGATCGGGGTTGTTCCATTCCAAAACGGTGACACTACGATCCATGTTGCCAGAAGCCAGAAATTTGCCATCGGGCGACCAAGCCATAGCTAAACTGACACTAGTCATATCTAAGATGTATGGTTCTTCATCCCAGTTTTGACTATGCCAAATTTTGACTCCCTTATAACCACTAATGGCTAAGTATTGTCCGTCAATGCGCCAATCTATACCCAATACTGAAGAGTTGTCGAAATTCAGCGTCACGACAATTTCATGAGTATCTGCATCCCAGACTTGGACGTAACGCCCCAAGCTAAAAGCCAATTGGTTGCTAGTGTAATTCCAAGCTAGCTTGTCAACCCATGCGGGGGCATTTTCCAAGGTGGTGATTAATTCAGTATCGCGCCAAATTTTCACCTCTCCATCTTGTCCGCCAACGGCTAAAAATTTCCCATCTGGCGAAAAGGCTAGACAGTCTACTGATTTACCGTTACCAGTTTGTAAACTTGTGAGTTCGCCATCATTCCACAAAACTACTTCCCCGGCGGCGGAAGTTGCTGCTAAAGTTTTACCTTGTGGCGACCAAGCGATCGCAGTTACATAATCTGAAAGTGTCCCCGAATAGTGTTGTTCAAATTCCTTAGATTTGCTGGTTGTGGAGTTCATATTTTGTAGAGGGCATGGGGCATTGGGCATTGGGCATTGGGCATTGGGCATTAGTTATTTTCCCTCTGCCCCTCTGCTCAGGAACAGCTTGTTTTATGCTAGACAAGCGAGAAAATCTTGCTTGAGTTGGGCTGCATCAAGATTGCGACCGATGAAAACTAGTTCGTTTTTAGGGGTTTCGCTTGCTTTCCAGGGGCGATCGGGTTTGCCATCAAATATCATGTGTACTCCTTGGAATACAAATCGATTCTCTTCTCCAGCAATATTTAAAATGCCTTTCATCCGAAAGATATCTGCCCCTTGGGTACGCAGTAACTCAGAAAGCCAAGTGTTTAATTTTTCTCCATCGACTGCACCTGCTTCTACTAAAGCCACAGAAAAGACAGTTTCATCGTGTACGTGGGCATCTTCGCCTAAGAAATCTGGATCAATTTCTAATGCACGATCTAAATCAAAGGCTTTTACACCTAATAAAGCATCCATTCCTAGTTCAGAATTTTGGGTACGGTAGATTTTTGCGATCGCATTCATCGCCCGAATCCGCTTTTCTAATTCATCTAACTCTTCTGGCGCTACCAAATCTGTTTTATTAAGCAAAATTACATCGGCAAAGGCAATCTGTTCTTGGGCTTCGTCTGCATCCCAGTGCTGCCAAATATGCTTGGCATCTACGACTGTCACCACCGCATCTAGAGACAGTTGACTTTGCAAATCTTCATCCACAAAAAATGTCTGAATCACTGGTGCAGGATCGGCTAATCCAGTTGTTTCAATTACTAAATGGTCAAATTTATCGCGCCGCTTCATCAAATTGCCAATGATGCGAATTAAATCGCCGCGCACTGTACAACAGATACAGCCATTGTTCATTTCAAAAATTTCTTCATCTGCATCGATAATCAATTGATTATCAATACCCACTTCCCCAAATTCATTGACAATCACAGCAACTTTTTTGCCGTGTTCGTAGGTGAGGATGTGATTAAGTAGAGTCGTTTTACCTGCTCCCAAATACCCTGTAAGAATAGTAACGGGAACTGAATTGTTGATTACGTCAGCCACCATACTCTAAATTCCTCTTGTCTCACCTTATGGATAATCATTATCGCCTATGATAAATCTTTTTATATTTTTGTGCGAACTTGCTATTATTTTGGGTTTCAGCAAAATAATTACATAATTAAATGACCAAACATTTGATTTTTATGCATCTGCAATAAGTAATAGATATTCAAAAGTGGGCTGGCAATATTGCATATAAGCCGACACCCTACGGTAAGTCGCAGGTTAGTACCTTGACAATTTTACTACTAAAATGATAATCATTATCTTAAGCAAAAAAACTATACTTTGATGGAGTAGCGTGGTGGTTTCAAAAAACACTACTGATTTGAGAAAGCAATTAACTCAAGCAGGGCAAGCATCTGCGTCTATTGCAGCCAGCTTTTTAGTTGTTGCGCCGTTGGTTTTATCTACCGCTTTAGCGCCAGCACAAGCAGATGATACTCATAATCATTCAGACGAAACAGGCTTTTACATTGGGTTAGATGGTTTGGAGGCTCTCTCTACAGGGACATACGCAGGATTGGAGAACCCCAACTACAATCGTTTGACCCTTCTGTTTGCACACAGGAATGAAGACACGCCCGAATCTAGCCATTTCCACGGCATTGGTACTTATAGCTACTCAGGTTCTTTAGATAACCTAACTATTAACCCAACCAATACAAATAACCGAATTCCTGAATCTTACTCAGAACAACCGCCGCTAACATTATTACCTGGCACAGGGTTTTATACTAGTCGCTTGATTAGTACTCCAACGGATAAGGAATATAGCAATCTGACAATAGAACCTATAGCGTCTCTAAAAACTTCAAAAGAATTAGACAACCAGTACCTGTTCAATAGCTCTAATGGTCTTTGGCAGTCGTCTCTTGAGGGTGCAAATATTGGTTTACAATTAGCCTCAATTAGTAGTGGATTGAATATTGGTGATTCAGCAGGTGCTGATATTGTCAAGTCAGTCGGTGATATCTACACAATTGGCGGTGGTGATAATTTTTCGTTCACCCCTACCTTTTGGACTGATGCTGCTGCACCACTGGGAAATTATTCTGCATCATTCAAATTAGTAGATTTAGGCACTGATAATCACCGTCTTCCTTTTAAGGAGTCTGGCACTTTCAATTTTGATTTTGAAGTCAAGGCAGTGCCTGAGTCATCAAGTCTTCTTGGTCTTGGTATAGTCGGTTTACTGGCGCTTTCTCTTTCTCGCTTACAAAAACTTACTCGCAGTAGTTTGAACTAATTTTAATCTCGCACCAAGGTGCAAAATGATTCTTTGCCTCTTGGTGCGAGGATTTAATTTTCTGAGGAGAACAAAAAATCTTGAACTGCTTCTAAAACAACTGCTGGATATTCTTCATGTAGTCCCAGAGAACCAGGTATAACAACGCTTTTCACTTCTGGTAAGGCTACCAAAGCGTTCATTTCTTCTCGTGATTTTGGGGGGCTAGATTCCCCAATTACTACCATGAGCGGTACAGTTAAAGACTGCACAAGTTGCAGAAAATCAGATTGTTCGTGTACAGCATCGAGATTACCAGTTACAAAGGCAGCAGATGCAAATCGCGCTCCTGGTTGTTGAGTCGTGTGCCATTTTTTTTCAATGAAACTGGGTGTAATTTTAGCCGCGTCAGTAAAGACATGACGGCGATACATAAAACTTAATAAGGATGGGGCAGTATTGAGTTTGTAGAGAGCTTGACCAAGTATAGGCGATCGCACTAATCCTCTGACCATGCCAGCTATTTGCTGACTCGCCCCCATTGTCGGCAAAGGCCCGCGCCAAGTAGGAGCTAACAATAAAATTCTTGAGAAAGCAGCCTGTTGCTTCACAGCTAATTGTAAAACGTAACTAGCAGCATGGCCAGCCGCGATCGCAGTAACGGGAGTATTAAAAATAGCTTTGACAAAATCTCCCAGAAATTGCTGATATATTTCCGGACGATAATTCAAACTAGGGCGAGAAGATTCACCAAATCCAGGCCAGTCTAAGGCTACAACTTGAAAATTGGGAGCTAGTAACTTGGCAAGTTCGCCCATTTCCAAACGCGTCGAAACACTGCTGAAAGATGGTAGTAGCAATAACGGTGAACCTTTACCGATGGTTTCATAAACAACGCGCAATTGCTGATTTTCAAAATTCCAGAGATATTCTTGAACTACTCCACCAAAGCCAGTAGCAGCAGAGGTAGATAATAAATTTGTTGACATGAGACTAAATTTTGGTAGTTGTATGTTATTTGTCATTTGTCATTTGTCAGTTGTCCTTTGCAAATGACTAATGACCAATAACCAAGTTTAGCTAGGTAAATCTAACTTACATTCCAATGCTTTTTTTTTGCATGGTTTTAAAAATATTGTAAAACCCATTAGCACGGGAAGGTGTCAGACTAACATTTAAACCTGTTTCTTGAATAAAATCTGGGGTAAGTTGGACAATTTCAGTTGGCGTTAGTCCATGCAATCCTTCAACCAGAAGCCCTACTAATCCTTTGGTTAATTGGGAATCGGAATCGCCCTGAAACACAACCTTACCGTCATCCAAGGCTGCGGTGATATAAACTTGAGACACGCAACCAGGAACTTTATTTTCGGGTAATTTATCAGCTTCTGGGAACTCATTGAGCTTCTGAGCATACCAGATTAGCTGTTCGTAGCGTCGCTTCGGTTCGGAAGCGCGTTGAAAGCGCTGGACAATTTTAGCGAGCGCAGGTGGCAAAGAATCTAGAGTTGAGGACATAACAGAAGCTGCAAATGATCGGTCTTACCTTGAGTGTAGATTATCTTGCTTGGCGGATGCCCGCCGTAGGCATCGCATTCATTTTCAGTCAGGTTTTTCAATGCGCTTAATCACAAAAACTTAATTTTTTTATAAGCAAGCTCTAACAGTAACTCTATGGAAATTACTGTTGTATCAGTATAGACTTATTACTATTACGTAAGTATGGGAATGCGTGAAATTTATGTGTCGCCTGATTTGACTGAAATTCAAATTCTTTGGAGGTTGGGCTGTTTCTACGCTCTTAACTCCTAACCCCTGTACAGACGGGATTAATCGCGTCTCTACTCCTAACTCGAAAGTACGCCTCAGTAGTGACTAATGGTGGTGCAATGCCTACGGCTAGCTGCGCTTACGCACTTACAAAATTAGCTGCAATTAGCTTTTCACTAAGCAGCTAGGTATTAATCAACAAGTAAAAAGTAAAAATTAAAAATCAAAAAAAAATTCTGATTTTTAATTTTTAATTTCTCTCCCTTAGGGATTAATTCGTAGTTTGTGCAGCTAACATCTGCTTCAGCTTTTCTAATTCCGAAGCCCAACGAGGATCTGGACGAATAGCGTCTGAATCGGTGGTTGTGGTGCTGCTTTCACGAGAACCTCCGCCACCGCCGCCGCCACGACGAGGCTTCTTAGAGCTTTTCTCGCGGCGGCTACCTTCTCTAGCTTCTCTATTAGGGCTAGGAATAGGGGTACTACTAGCAGCAGCAAGAGTAACTGGTTTTGGAGGTTGCTCCTCGCCCTCATCACCTTTTGTCCGAGGTAATGCTTTCTCTAGCTTAATAGGAGTGTCTTTGAACATCTGACCATTATATTTTTCAATAATTTCGTCAGCTTGTTCGTCGTTGTTGACTGTAAGAAAACCGAAACCACGGCATTTGCCAGTTTTACGGTCTTTAATTAATTTAGTAGTTACAGCATCACCTTCTGCTGCAAAAACTGCTTGCAGATCCTGACGATCTATTTCTTCTTTAGGCAAATTACCTATATATAGGCGAATGGACATGAACTATACCTCCAGAGTTAAATGAACATGGCAAGGCAAGAAAACAATCACTTGGCTTTGGCTTTTAATTAAATAGATGCTATTGACCAAGACTGCTATCAACCAGTTTTTTTGATCGGAACTGTCAACCTATACAACAATACAGTTTTTCGTCGGGATCAAGCTTGTTTAATCTAAAGGCCCACACTATGGTGAGCTAATAACACCTTAATTCTAAGAATTGTAAATTTAATAGCCTATTGCCTGCTAAAGTACACGCTTTCTTCCATGCCTTTTTTCGCAGAATCAAATACCATTCCTTACATTACCACGGTATTTTCTACGTAGCTAGTTTAGCGCATACATTTCCGACGTTAGTATTATTGCATCGTAACATAAAACACATTTTTTTTTCAACGGAGCATATTTTGAAACAAAAACCAGCCAGTGGCTGGTTAATTTCCTGCTGTGTTGGAAGGATAAAAGGTATGGAGCGGGGGGAAAAGCATCCGAATTAATAACTAAGCTATAGTGCTGAGTTATGTCGTTTGCTATTGTTTGTGTTAATAAATGTAACATTTTTAAAGAAAACCTGCAACTTTTGTTTACATTCCAATTTGTCTTTTTTCCTTTGTCCTTTGTTGATGACTAATGACTAATGACCAATGACTAACCAGTGAGAAAAACGTATGCGCCCCAAGCCTGTGCTGCAACTGCTAAAAAAGTAGACCAAATAGGATGAGGGCTATGAATGGTTTTACCACTTTGAGTTTCCAGGGTTTGAATATCGATCCAAGGTGTTGCTCCTCGCCGAAACCAACCTGTGACGATAATTTGCCTACCAATTAGATCCTGGTGATTAACTGGCTGTCCTAGCCAGGAAATGTGGTGTAATTTCACTAAACCTGCGCTGGATTGAAGGATTAAATCTTGCGCTAGGGAGTTGCTAGTGCCTTGACGACCTAATAATTTACCCACAAGACGCACGCTGATGCTATCAATTGGTAAGGCGGAAGGGTCAGCTAAGAGGTTGGGTAGGTAATCGTCAGTTTGCACAGTGGCAGGTTTAATATCGGGGAAGAAAGAATTAATCCGCATCACTGTACCGATGCTAAAGCCAATCAGAAGGCAGCCTGTAATAAAAGACCAATCTTCATATATCCACTTTAGATTTAAAAACTTGAGTGCGAATGCTAGTTGCCAGGTTAGCCAGACTAAAGCTGCAAACAGAATCCCTAGAGGAATTCCCAACCAGGGAGCGATTTGTAATAAGAAAGACTGACGCTTAACTTTTGATGGTTCGCTTGCAAAATGTAATTCGGTGTCTAGATGCCAGTGACGGGCTATTTGGCAGAGGCGTTCGATGCGATCGCCCATCAGGGGATGACTATTATTAATAGTAAACCATCGGCGATAGGGATTGGCTGTATCCCACTTCAAAAAGGATTCAAAAGATAGATTGCTGGCAATAGTGCCCAAAGAAAGGCTCTGTTGCTGGCTAACTGGTGTCAAGAGATTTAAGCTTTCTAGTTGCCAACTGGTTTCTTCCTCTTTTTGGATATCAGCTGCAATGCCAATGGCGATTTTGAGTAAAGCGCGAATCAGGGCATTGGGATTACCAGTAATTTCAGATGCGACGCGATCGCTATAATAAAGCCGCAACCGCGACAACCACAATGCAGTCCCAGTTAGCAAACACCAAACTCCATAAACGAGACTAGCCAGAATTGTCACCGGCGATCGCCAAATGCCTGATATTTTGTCTCCCCACTGCGACGCTTGCTGATATAGCTGATGAATTGGTAGTGTCACCAGTAGTAACAAAGACATCACAGCAAAATCCCAGTGAGCAATATGCCCTAGCTGTGTGGCGTAAATAATGGCGATTTCATCATCAGCTAGTTGCTCTAATAGCCCCTGACTTACAACAATCCTGGCATTACGTGGTAAACTACCATAAGTCAGGATAATTGGTGCAGCCATTGGTAAAATCCGCAGTTTGGGTAACGGCCAGTGCCTCTGTTGGCAACAGCGTTGTAGCACCCGAACAGCTTCGCGGCTATGGGCATTCAATACATCTTTGGAAAATTCTCGCTGACTATACAACTTCGCCAGTAGGAGATCCAGCAACCAGGGTGATACTGCGATCAAAATCACCAATACTGTTAGCAACAATTTAGTAGGGTTGCGGTATAAAAGCTGCAATGGCTCCAGATAGGGTAGTTTGACTAAAGTCTGGTTGATGAATCCCATTGCTAACTTGAGCATTTCCCGAATCACCCAAAACAGGGCGATGAATGTTCCTGCTGTTAGCAACCGTAAAGGGATTAATTTTGGTTTCCGTAGGGGTTGCCATGCTCTGGCGCGTTGTGCTTGTCGCCAATAAATAACGCCGAATAATTTAGCTTGGGTGCGGGTAACAGAACCCATGAAACCGCTTAAGGGCACAGATCCTGCTGCTGGCAGTGGTGTCGCTACTGTAGCTTTGAGTCTAGCTAGTGGCACCATCGGCGGGGTGTCGTTGCTCTTGGTTTCTATTACTTGATCTTTTGGCTGTTCCTCTAATGTAGGAGTTTCCGGGGGAGTAACTGGGGTTGAATCTGGGGTTGAATTATCAAAGGCAACAAATCCAGTTTCGACATTTTTTGATTCTTGATCACGTTTTTTACGTTTTGTCAGGTGTTCGAGAGCGCGTGTTGCCCACTCTTGAACTTGCGGATTGTGACTCTCAATGAGATTCTGAGAAATAGCGATCGCTTTGGAGGCTTCTCCAATCCGTGCATAAGCCATCACTAAACCAACCTGGGCTTGTAAGCTAGCAGTACCATTACTTTGGCTGCTAGCAATAGGTTCTAGTTGAGCGATCGCTGTTTGGTAATTTCCCTGCTTGAGGGCAACTAAACCAGCCTCCAAAGACGGTTTGGCATGTGAAGGCATACAAATTCTGGCACTCCAATCTCTTCTAAGTGATCCACATTTGTGCAAAAGCGCGAACCTCGGATGCCGTGGAAATCAACCGCGCCCAAGTTTTGCTTGTCAAGTGAATGATAAAGATTGAATTCAGGAGTCAGGAGTCAGAATTCAGTTAGCTCTTTTGTAGGACTAATTCTGAATTCAGAATTCTGAATTCTGTATTCTTCTTCATTCCTCCACTGGTTGTTGACTAGAAAAAACTGGAGCGATGCCTACGGCGGGCTCTGCCAACGCGCTTAATTTGAACTCTGGATGGTCGCCCAGTAATTGTTGACAATTCCATTCATTGCGGAATAGCAATACTGGTCGTCCCATACTATCTTTAACTGTAGTGGTATTGAATATTCGTCCCACTTTTTCTAATGCTTCCCAACCACCTTCAACCCAACGGGCGACACTGTAGGGCAATAAATCTAATATGGTTTCTACACCATACTCATTTTGTAAGCGAAATTGTACCACCTCGAATTGCAACTGACCCACCGCCGCCAAAATTGGATCGCGCTTGGCTTCATCAGTTGAATACATAATTTGCACAGCACCTTCTTCTCGCAATTCCGCAACGCCTTTTTGGAATTGTTTTGACTTCGAGGGGTTGGGATTCCTCAGAGATGCGAACAGTTCCGGCGAAAAATACGGAATGCCCTCATATTCGAGCTTTTGTCCCGTGTAAATTGTATCCCCGATCGCAAAAACACCAGGATTGTTCAAACCGATCACATCGCCAGGATAAGCCACATCAATCGATTCTCGCTCTTGGGCAAAGAGTTTTTGCGGGCGAGAAAGACGGATGAGTTTACCAATGCGGGCGTGATTCACCATCATATCTTTTTCAAACTTACCAGTGCAGACCCGGATAAATGCGACGCGATCGCGATGTTTCGGGTCCATATTCGCTTGCAGTTTGAAGACAAACCCCGAAAATTCTGGGTATGTAGGGAGAAGTTCACCAACACTGCTGTTGTGAGAACCGGGTTTGAGGGCATAGTCAAGGAAATACTTGAGGAATAACTCTACACCAAAGTTGGTCATGGCGCTACCAAAGAACACAGGCGTCATTTTGCCTTCGTGTACCAGTTGCAAATCTAACTCTGGCCCAACTCCATCTAACAGTTCCAGATCATTCTTAAGTTGATGGTAGAGGCTTTGTTCTAGCTGATCTTCTATTCTCGGATCAGTTAATTCCACAATCGTATCACGGGCTTCTCGGCTGCCGTGGGCGCTGCGTTCAAAGAGGTGAATTTGTTGCTTATGTCGATCAAAAACTCCTTTAAAGCGATCGCCCATCCCAATCGGCCAGTTGACTGCATAGGTTTGCAATCCCAACTCTTGCTCAATTTCATCCAACAATTCCAGAGGTTCCCTACCTGGGCGATCGAGCTTGTTGATAAATGTAAAAATTGGGATACCCCGCAACTTACACACCTCAAACAATTTGCGGGTTTGGGGTTCCAGACCTTTTGCTGCATCAATCAACATCACTGCATTATCGGCGGCGGCGAGGGTGCGATAAGTATCTTCACTGAAGTCTTGGTGTCCGGGAGTGTCTAATAAATTTATCTGACAATTCTGGTATTCAAATTGCAACACCGTGGAAGTAATAGAAATACCCCGTTGTTGTTCCATCGCCATCCAGTCAGAGGTAGCCTTACGCTGTGCCCGTCGCGCCTTAACCGCCCCAGCTTCGTGAATTGCACCTCCGTATAGGAGCAGCTTTTCTGTTAGTGTAGTTTTACCTGCATCAGGGTGAGAAATAATCGCAAAGTTGCGGCGAAGTTCAACTGCTTGAATAAGTTCAGACTGAAGTTCAGTAGACATAAATGTATTTGTTTGTTAGTTAGCTTAATTTTTTTTGATGGTAAGTCTTTTAATCTTAAGACAACGATGCTCGTGATAGGGTCGTAATATAACCAACAATCTGACTAAATAGGAGAAAGCAATGTACGACACAGATAAGCGAAAGCTTCTATCCGCCTTGTCTCATGGAGCGATTTTTTTCAGCACAGCAGTGGTATCTGTAGGTATACCTATCGCCATACTCTTTGTATCTGATGATCCTGTTGTTAAAGAAAACGCCAAAGAATCGATCAATTTCCACTTCAACGTCTGGCTTTATGGAGGAATTCTGGGAGCGCTGTTTTTTCTATTCGGTTGGTTAGTGTTACCTCTATTATTCCTGGGGCCATTAGCCGGTCTGGGATATCTATTGCACTGGGGATTAACAATTTGGGCGCTCATCGGAGTTTTCAACAATCCTGATGTACCCTTCCGTTATCCCTATATTTTCCGAGTTTTTTAACAGAGATTATCATTGGGCATTGGGCATTGTTCAGTTATTTTATTAAGCTGTTGAGCATTGAGTTTGCACACAACCAATCGCCAGGATTTTTCCAACAGAGGGTTTTACGATTTTGAATTGCTTACTATGTTGTTTTTTTTCCAGCCCGTCGGATAGATGCAACCAAGCTGTAGAATACAAAATTGCCCCACAACTTGATTAAGAGTAGGGCAAAGGACAGTTAAGCACTGTTTGTAGTCTGTCTGACGGCAGGAAAATTTTAGCCTGCTTTTGTGACGCTTTGTTTTGTGTCCATTTGCGTTGTTTTTCTTCATAAAATTTTATGTTTCCTACACATCGCCCCCGTCGTCTGCGTACTCATCCTCAACTGCGCCGGATGGTTCGTGAAACTGTTTTGACAACAAGCGATTTAATTTACCCATTATTTGCCGTACCGGGTGAGGGAATCGCTAACGAAGTAAAATCGATGCCCGGAGTATACCAACTTTCGGTAGATAAAATTGTCGAAGAGGCAAAAGAAGTTTACGACTTAGGAATTCCTTCTATTATTTTATTTGGTATTCCGGCTGATAAAGATGTGGATGCCACTGGCGCTTGGCATGATTGCGGTATCGTCCAAAAAGCTGCGACTGCGGTAAAAGCAGCAGTACCAGATTTGATTGTAATTGCTGATACTTGTTTGTGTGAGTACACCAGTCACGGTCATTGTGGTTATTTACAAACTGGTGATTTAACAGGACGAGTTTTAAATGATCCAACTCTGGAATTGTTGAAGAAAACAGCAGTTTCTCAAGCGAAAGCCGGTGCCGATATCATTGCGCCTTCTGGGATGATGGATGGCTTTGTCCAGGCAATTCGTGTAGGTTTGGATGAAGCAGGATTTCAAGATACGCCGATTTTGTCTTATGCTGCTAAGTATGCTTCGGGTTACTATGGCCCATTTCGGGATGCAGCAGACTCGACACCGCAATTTGGGGACAGAAGAACTTACCAAATGGACCCAGGTAACGCTCGTGAAGCAATTAAAGAAATTGAACTGGATATCGCTGAAGGTGCGGATATGCTTATGGTTAAGCCAGCCTTGGCATATATGGACATTATCTGGCGGGTGAAGGAAGCGAGTAACTTACCAGTTGCGGCTTACAATGTTTCTGGTGAGTATTCGATGGTGAAAGCTGCGGCTCTCAATGGTTGGATTGATGAGGAGCGAGTAGTTTTGGAAACTTTAACTGGATTTAAACGTGCTGGGGCAGATTTGATTTTGACCTACCATGCTAAAGATGCAGCGCGATGGTTAAAGTAGGGACAAACGCTGGCTAACCTTACCGAAAAATTGGGTAAAACTTTGGTTGAGAGGCGGGGTGGACATCCTGAACATCTGCTGCAAGATGTACCAATGGATTTATGGGAACGCTCAAACCTTAACAGGACTTACGCACAAGGAACGGAAAATCGTAGACGCAAACGCGAGAGCGTCTCGTAGAGAAGCGGCTTGCCGAAGGCTACCACAGAGGACGCAGAGGACACGGAGGAATAAGAGTTTGAGAGGTTTTTTGCGTAAGTCCTACTTAACAAAGCGATCGCTCAATATCTTAACAAGCGCCACCTATGACCTACTATCCGCTTATACTTGCGGATAGTAGGTTCTTATTGATATTTGACTTTTGCCTTGCAGTACTAGTGCCCAGTGCTGATATGGTTATATGGTTAAGTTAGTGGCTTATGTGCCCTAAATGCAAAAATAGCAACCCAATTGCCAATTCCAGATATGTTACTCCTATACCTAAAATGCGTAGGCGCAGCCCAACCCAGGCATCGCTAATATTTAGGTGTAGACCTAGAAATCTAATGCTGCGACAAAAACTTCATCTTATGCAAGGTTTTAGGAGAACTTTTCCCAGGATTGGGCAACTAATTGGCTCAACCAGCGACGTTGTTGCTGATCCAGCAGTGAATCATCTGCTAGCAACTGAGCGGTTAATTCTTCCAAAGATTGACCCTGAGCGCGGACAATTTTAATTACCCCAGCGATCGCAGCGGCAACTAGTTCTTCATCAATCGGCTGTTGTCGCAGAGCAAAAATTTCCTGGGGACTGTCTGGAATGGGATAATTCATGGCGTGGGTTTACAGAAATACAAAATGTACAATAAATTCGACAAATTCTTAAAATTTCTTTACTGAATCTTTACGAAAGTAATAGCGCGGAGTTTACCTTACTTTGTGCCCTCATAAAATCTGTCTTAGTGAGTAGATTGATCGGAGATGTCAGGAAACGATGATAGAAATTCTTTATTTAGAAGTTCCAACTCCAGATACAGCAACTGTGCGTAGCTGGCTACAAACAGATTTTGAACCCGGAAATGGGGAAAAAGTGCTTACCTCGGAAGGCTTTCGCCTCAAAATCCCCACTGTAACTACAACTGCTGGGGTGGCTGTTTCCGAAAACTTGCCTGCGGAACTTTCGGTATTTGTCTGGTCGGTGCAACGAACTACTTATCTGAAAGTGTTTCGTTGGGCAGAACAACCCTTTCCCAAAGAGGGGCAGATTTTGCAACGCCTAACCAAAGAAATCAGAAGCCGTTTTCCGCATCATTACCCAGAACCGCCAGCAATTGATTTGTCTAAGCAATCGATTTTTGCAGCACTAGGCTCTGCTTACCCCCTCACCGTCAAGTATTTTCAGAAAATGCCCAATGGTGAATATGACCTAACGCGTGCCTACTGGTGGGAACAACGATGGCGCGAAGGGGTACAGAATCCGCAGCAACCTCGTCAGGTGGTGTTTTCTAGTCGAGGGGATAGGAGAGCAGGGGGAGCAGGGGAAGCAGGGGGAGCAGGGGAAGATAAGAAAACAACATCTTCCTCATCTCCGACTTATGACATCATCTACATCGGTGGCGCACTAGGCGCGATTCATGCAGCATTGATGGCAAAACTGGGATATAAAGTCCTGCTGGTGGAACGAATGCCCTTTGGGCGGATGAACCGAGAGTGGAATATTTCCCGCGATGAGATTCAAAGCTTGGTTAACCTGGGTTTACTCACCCCCGCTGAGTTAGAAACCATCATTGCCAGGGAATACAAAGACGGATTCAATAAGTTTTTTGATGCTAATAATCCATCCAAACTGCGATCGCCCGTCCTCCACACACCCACAGTCCTAAATTTAGGTTTAGATTCCGAAAAATGGCTTCAAATGTGTGGGCAAAAACTGCAAGCGGCAGGCGGTGAAATCTGGGATGAAACAGAGTTTATCCGTGCAGATATTGATATATCACAAGTTCTTCTGAAAGTCAAGCACTTACCCAGTCAGGTTGAGAAGCAAGTAAGTGGACGGCTGCTAATAGATGCGATGGGAAGTGCATCGCCCATCGCTTGGCAATTAAATGGTGGTCGTGCTTTTGATAGTGTATGTCCGACAGTGGGAGCGGCAATTGAGAGCGGATTTGAGCCGGAAGTGTGGGATTCCCAATATGGGGACGTTCTTTACAGTCATGGGGATATTTCGCGGGGAAGGCAATTAATTTGGGAATTGTTTCCTGGAGCAGGTGAGGAACTGACAATTTATTTATTTCATTACCACGAAGTCAATGCTGAAAATCCCGGTTCCTTGCTAGAGATGTACGAGGACTTTTTCACGATTTTGCCAGAGTATCGCAGGTGCGATATGGACAAATTGGTGTGGAAGAAACCGACATTTGGGTATATACCGGGACATTTTAGTGTGGGAAGTAGCGATCGCACAGTTGCCTTTGATCGATTGATTGCGATCGGTGATGCTGCATCACTCCAGTCTCCCCTCGTCTTCACTGGTTTTGGTTCGCTAGTTCGCAACTTAGAGCGTTTAACAACCCTGTTGGATACTGCTCTCAAACATGACTTGTTGAGTTTCCGCCACTTGAACCAAATTCGCGCCTACCAAAGCAACGTTTCTGTGACTTGGCTATTTTCCAAAGGCATGATGGTACCCACTGGGAAATTTTTACCACCCCAACGGATTAACTCCATGCTCAACACCTTCTTTGGACTGTTAGCAGACGAACCCCAAGAAGTAGCAGATAACTTTATTAAAGATAGGTGTGATTGGTTAACCTTTAACCGCCTAGCACTAAAAGCAGCTAGGACAAATCCTGCCTTGCTTTTATGGATTTGGCAACTTGCTGGCCCTAGAGATTTAGGGCGATGGCTTGGTAGTTATTTCAACTTCGGTCGTCATGCCCTAATTAGCTCTTTGCTGAGTCCGTGGTTTGAGCGCTTCTTGAACCGGGTAGGTTTTTGGCTGGAACCCCGGAATCCGGGATTGTGGCTGTGGCTGTTGGCGATTAATTATGCGATCGCCACAGGCAAACCGCGATCGCGCGCTCAAGTAGTAAAAGCCAACTCAGAAGCGATAATTCCGAAGTCAGAAGTAAGAATTAGTCATTAGTCATTGGTCATTAGTATTAGACAAATGACTAAGGACAAATGACAAATGACAACTAACTATTGACTCTTGGGGCGAAAATTTGGCAGTTCCACAGATGCCAATGACTTACGCCCCTTGGGTGGACGCTGGGGATAAACCACTGGTGAAGGTGAACTTGTATCATTGGTGTCATCACCTAATGACTCTGGAGGCAAATCAGTTGCCGACAATTCCAAGTGTGTCAATTGTGATTCTGACCAGTAATCTTCAGTTCCTTCAGGCTGCGTCTCAGTGTGAGGTGAAGTAGAAGAAACTGATAAGTTATTGGCTGGTGAAACTACAGAATCTATTGTCCAAGAAGTAGAGGTAGTTGTAGAAGGATTAATTTTTGCTTCCAACAGATCCTCCTGTGGATTTTCTAATTCCTCATCGTCTTTTAAGATTGTTGCTAAAGTCTCCCAGATAGGTGCATCACCCTGATTACTATCCACATTCGTTTTTGGTGCAGGTGGTGGCGATGCAGATGCTGACTGGGAGGTAAAAAACATTTGGATGAGACTATCTAATTGCTGATCTAAATTTGATGACCCAGAAGTTGAAACAGCTTCCGGTGTATCTGGGAAATCCTCAATTTTTGGAGAGGGGGCTGATTCTGCTGGTGTTGGGGGATTTTGCTTAACTGACCAGTTCCAAGAAGATGATGGCGTCGGAGTCGCTTCATTTCTTTGGAATGGGATTGGTGCTGACGGTTCGCCCCAAGAATTATCTAGATCATCTGTCAAGGATTCGGGTTCTGCTGACCAAGCTTGAATTGGCTGGGCGTTAGGAAATAAAGATCGAGCTTTTCTAGAGAATCTTCCTTGCCCACTAGTTATGTCTTTGGGATGTTTTGCAGTATCTTCTAGGGAGTCATAACTAGGAACCGATGTATCTAGACATTTTTCCAAAGCTGCTTTATATTGCAGCGTCTGGCGTTGTTGTCGCATCAGTCTGGTACGTAACTCCCGACAAACAGTTTCTGATTGCAATAACTGCTGAGACTGTTCGCTGCTGTTGGTGTGTAGGAAGGTACATTCTCGCTCTAACTGGGCAAGGCGTTGTTGGCTGATTTGTAACTGTCCTTTATAACTTTCGGTGAGAATTTCCTGGCGTTGAACAGTTTGTACAGCAGTTTCTAATTGCTGAAATAGGGATTTTATCTGTTCTTGAGCCGCAGCCAATTCTTGAGCGTGTTGGTTGAGCATCGACTCACTAACGCTAGAACGCGTTTTCTGCCACTGCAAAACCTTTTCTGACTCAGCTAGGTTGTCTTTTAGCTGCTCGACTTGTTCATACAACTTATTGTTAGCTGCACGCAATTCTTCGTTCAATGCCAGCAGGTTCTGAAATTCCGAGTCAATAAGTGCTTGTTTGCCGCTTTCAGGCTCTGCAACCCAGTCCTGCTGGGTGGTATCTTTTGAAAATTGTGTATCTTCAGCTGGCATGAGGAGTGGCAGTTTGCTGACTGTCATATTGTCATTAGGCACAACTGAGTAAAAGGGACAACTCGCCTGCTCCGATTGTGGCGAATTAGCAGAATTTAGGGATTCCATCACAGTTCCCTTGTTTGAGGTGTTAGCTTCATTCATCACTCTTGACTCACCTGCTTAAAAATATTCAGCAGTGCTGGCATTAGCATTGCTTATAAACTCTGTCTAATCAGGGTTTGCTCTAGAAGCTAAGTTTAACTCTCTCCAAGCACCAGCAATTAATTATCAATTGGTGTTCCCCATTTTGGATCTAGACTGATGCCGTTATAACACTATGATCCTCTTCCCCGTCAAGAAGAGACGCAAGGGGAATTCAGTCCGCCTTTGGGGATAGGCGGCAGAGAAGAGAAACCCGATGCTTAAAAACTAAACTATATTGGCTGATGAAGTTTTTCTACATGAAAAAACTGCCTCACCACATAAATTATTGTCTATAATCGCATCCGCCTTAATATATAAATTAAAAATGTATCCTTAAATACATTTTTAATTTGAGTTTTTTATTACTTAGGATAGATGTCAGTACAACTATCTACTATTCAATAATCATTCTGTAGGATTTACCATTGACAGAGATAACCAACTGTGAGTTACCTCTAGTTACTGGGCTGCTCCCTTGCCTCTATTTCAAGGTAGCCAGCGCGGATGAAATCCGGCTAAGGGGAGTTGTTCTGGTCTAATTTCAACAGTTGCAGCATCAGCGATGGGTAACAGAGGCATTAACCATAAGCTACTGGTTGCGATCGCATCTCCGTCATCAGTTTTCAAAGTGTTTGTGGGTAATGATGCTGGGGGGTTTGTCTGCGGTACTACTTGGTCAACTAACAAGCCCAAACCGTCAGCAGATAAACTCATTTGCACATTTCGTTGAGCAGGAGGCAGCACTAGCAGTGGTTTCTGTTGCCCGGTTTTCAGATCAATTGCCACCACATAAGGCTGTTCTATGTATTGTTCCTTGGATACTAGCTGTGTCAGCAAGCAATAGAGGGTGGGTGAGGCGATATCAAATTGACAGCTGAGAATTGAGCCTGTAGTTTTTAATAGTTGTTTCTGCACACCTTGGTTTGTCACTAAAAACAAATCTCGCGTGTAATCTGTATTAAACTTTACCATCGCTGCTTGAGAGCCATCTTTGGAGAAAGCCTGTACCAAACCAAACTGCGGCAGAAAATCTAAGGGTTTACTCGCATCACCTTGCAGTGGTAGGATGGCTGCTCCCTGTCCTTGGGCAACTGCTACAGCTTGACTATCTGGTGTAATCATAAAATCTCCCCCAGGTTGGCTTTCCAGACGTTTAGGGGTGGGTTTTTCTGCTGAAGCGTCACTGCTTGCTGGCATAAACCATAGCCCAAAGTCGCCGGGATTAGTTTTACTGCCCCGTTGAATTACAATAGTTTGCCCATCAGGTGATAAGTCAAATTTCAGGTTTTGATAATCTTTACTATCTAAAACTAAGTCAACTTTGCCTGCTGGTTCTACTTCTTGTCCAGATTTACCAGGAACACCTGTTGTCACTGTGTAGAGTTGGGCTGAAAGTAAGTCTTGGTTCTTAGCGGCGCGAGCAGAAAATAAAATTTTTCCCCCATCAGGAAAGGACTCAAAATCCATTACTATCAGGTCTTGAGGGGTAAGTAGCCTTTTTTGCTCTTGGGTTAAGTTGTAAAGAACTAATCGTCCCTGTTCTTCTTTATCGGTTCCTATGTAAAGAATGATGCGATCGCGTGTGCGGAAGCTACCAACAAAGGGCTGTATCACGCGATTTTTGCCTTCTTGCTTTGCAAACTTATCTTTGGCTCCCTGTAACTGCACTTTATAATTCGTACCATAAGGTGCTGGTGTTACCAGTGTATAAACCATCCGCCGCCCAGCCCAACTGAATTTACCTGCTAGGGGTGGCTCGATTTTCAAATTCTCCTCTACGCTTTTTATTTCCATTGGGCGGCTGAAGGTGAGGGTAAAAAAATTATCTTCTGCCCCAATTTGTTGATTTTGCCAGGTAAATTCCCGGACACGAGCAGTCACTACATCACCTTGCAATATGATTAACCCAATCAGCACACTCAGCAGTAGCATTAGTGCGATCGCTATCCGATCCAGTGGTTGGATAAATGCTTTGGATTTGGTCATTGGTTATTGGGCATTGGGCATGGGGCATGGGGCATTGGTCGTTAGTCAATCAATTTTGGATTTTGGATTTTAGATTTTAGATTTACCCCATGCATTAATGCAGGGGCTTTAATTAAAAATTTTGGATTTTAGATTTTCGATTTGTTCCACAAATAAATTTGGGGGCTTGAAACCTGTTTAGATTTCAGATTTTGATTTTAATCCAAAATCCAAAATCTAAAATCTAAAATTGTCTCGGTCATCTACAAATGACAAAGGACTAATGACTAATAACTATAAGGATTTTCCGGTTGAGGAATCTTTTTGAGAGAGGTGGCGGCAATGGTAAGTTTGCGTTTATCTGCCAAATTTTCTGTTATCATTTCTCCTTCCACTTCTAGCCAGGTATCAGGGGAGTAACGCTCTTGATTATCTTGTAGTTTGACGGGCAATCCCACAGGGTAAGCATCTGCTGCACAACAAGTTAAGACAAATCGGGCTAAGAAAAAATATTCTTTTCCTATATCCGGTGGCTGAATAACAAATCCTTGTACTTTGACTTTTTGCCCTGTATATGCATCTGGCTCTGGATAGACATTGAGGGTGCGTACCCAATCTACAAGCGATCGCTCTTCTGGACGAACAGTAACCCTAAAAGCTTGGGGTTTAACACGTGTGCTCCCCAATAAATCAGTCGTCACACCCCCTTGGAGTGCTTTGTCACTAGCAAAAACTTGCGGTGTGATGATAAAACCTAGAATCACTGTAATCAACAACAAAGCACTGCCCCAACCAGGGGGAAATAAACTAATATGCTGCATGTTTGGCGTAACATCGCGGCGACGCCGTTGCCAAAGTTCCTGCATCTTGAAAAAACCAATAATGATGAAGCCGATACCACCCACAATCACCAACCCAAAGAAATTTGGGTGAATCAATAGGTTCAGCTTGTTAGTTTGCCAATATCTCAACATCAAAACACCCCAAGCTGTAATTGCTAGGGCATCCAGCCAAGGGAATAATAGATTTAGGATTTTAGATTTGGGATTTTTGTTAGCCATTGGTTATTAATCATTGGTCATTAGTCATTAGTCATTAGTCATTAACAAAAGACAAATGACAAATAATTTCTTAAAAGACGTACAAGTTCAGGAAAAGAGTAAACAAAAATGTCAATTGTGCTGCTAAAGCAAATAAGTAAAAGATAGTTTTGGGTTTAAAGATAGATAACATCAAACCAACACTCTTGATGTCAATCATTGGGCCAAACACCAGAAATGCCAATAATGAACCACTGCTAAAGGTTGAGGCAAAAGATAGTGCAAAGAAAGAATCGACTGTAGAACAAATTGACACTACTACTGCTAATATCAGCATGACCACAATTGAAGTAATGGGCCCAGCACCCAAACTGAGAATTAATTCACGGGGAGCTAGCACTTGAATAGCAGCAGCGATCGCACTTCCTAAAATCATCACTCCGCCCAGTTCTCGCAATTCTTGGATGCTATTATCCACCACTAGGCGCAGTTTATCTGCAAGCGGTTTATCGGAGGTAGAGATTAAGGTAGGCGGTACCAAATTTGGATCTATACGCAGAGGTATACCTGCTTTCCCTCCTAAGATATAAGTCCCGGATTGTAACAGATTCGGTACTGTTGCTTCTTGTTGTACTTGATAACGTTTACCACGGCGTTTGGTTTGTGGCTGTGCGGGCGGATTAAACTTCATATACCGAGCGATCGCAGGTTGGACTATGGGATTTAAGTCCTTTTGAAAACTGAAAGCATACCCGATAATTGTGGCAATTGCAAGAGAAAATACGACTCGTAAGACTACTATTTCTGGCTGATCTCGAAATGCTGTCCAAGTTGACCAAATGACAATTGGGTTAATTGTTGGTGCTGCTAGCAAAAAACCAATTGCGACTGGTGTGGGTACTCCCTGAATTAGGAACCGCCGCGCTACCGGTACATTCCCGCACTCACACACCGGAAATAAAAAGCCGATCATGCTGCCAACTAAAGCACCTAGCAGCGCATTTTTGGGCATTTTTTCTACTAATTTGCGCTCATCAACAAAAAATAGCAGCAAACTAGAGAATAAAACCCCAAGAAGTAAAAAAGGCATCGCCTCGACTAGCAGACTTAGAAATATCGTAAAACCATTGTTCAGTTGATTCATGGGCGTCGCAGTCAAAAGCGGTTTTTAGTTTTAGGGTTCTGCCTAGTCATTCTATCGAAATGGGGATCAAAAGCAGTTCGGGAAAATTAAACATCATTTAAGTAGCAAGTTGTCCTACGTTTCAAGTAGCGTTTAAGCGCTATAAACCCTTGCTTCAGCCAAGATAGTAATATTTACCTGAGTGCAATTTACTGAAGATGACCATTTATAAGATTGTCTAAGTTCAGAAATTGTTCCGGTCTAGAGGGCAAGTAGCTGCATAGATGATTTGAAATTACCTATGTTTATACTTACAGTAATTTGCTGGCCAAGATATTAGCTTGGCTGTATTTTCATCAAGGATTCACAGTTATTCAACAATTCGGGTAGGCGTAGCCCGTCGTAGACATCGCTCTTGGTTGCTACAATCATTGATTTTGGCTAGTTTTGGCAAAATTTGATCTAAGCTCTGGTTGATTTTTTACTATAAAAACTCTAAAAATGCAAGACCAAAGTTTAGCAAACACGGTAAATCCTTGCAATACCTTGCCCTAAAGGACACGCTATACGAACGCCAATTTCCGAAAATTTCCACAACTGGAAGTCGCAGGATCACAAACACAGGACTTAGGCAAATAATAGCCGAAACCCTTATTATCACGTAGGGGCAATTCATGAATTGCCCCTACAGCGTGTACTTTTGCGTAAGTACTAAAACATTTAAAATTCGTATTAATACCTCTTCTGCAAAGCGTCCCTTCTCAACCAAATAAGCAATTCATATACTCATCACCTTGTCTACACGTCATTCAGAACTCCTACTTATTTAAGAAGTCGGGGTTCTTGTGTTAGCTGTTAATTACGTTTTAGTGGAGTTCCCCAAATCTTGATTTGTTGATCAAATCCACCACTGGCAAGAATTTTACCATCAGGACTAAAAGCGATCGCACTCACCCAGTCTGTATGTCCACTCAGTGTATTTATTAACTCACCTGTAGTTAAATTCCACAATCTAATCCCATCTCTGCCAGCACTAGCAAGGGTTTGTCCATCAGGGTTAATGGCGATCGCATTCACCCAGTTATTATGTCCTGTAAGGGTGCGGACTAATTCTCCAGTATTAATATTCCATAGTTTGACTGTGCGATCGCGGCTAGCAGTAGCTAATGTCTGTCCATCTGGTGTAAATATCACACTACTAACAACATTGTCATGAGCTACAAATTCATTGATTAATTTACCAGTACTCAAATTCCACAGCTTGATTACACCCTTATTGTCACCACTAGCTAAGGTCTGCCCATCACGACTAAGGGCTAGGGTATAAATCAAATTATCAAAACGTACTAGAGTACCAAGCGGGCGCTGCTGTAACAAATCCCATATCCGAATCCCATCCAAACCTCCACTGATGAGAACTTTACTATCAGGAGACACCACTAAAGATAATACGTTACTCGTATGTCCAACAAAAGAGCGGCTAAATTTAAAATTTTTCAGGTTCCAGAGGTTAATCGTGTTGTCATCGCTACAGCTAACGAGGGTTTGCCCATCTGGTGAAATCACTAAAGATTCTACGGCTGTTTGGTGTGCTTTGTTAATATTCCCCAACTTTTTGCCGTTTGCTGGGTTCCACAGGCGAATTACACCCTCGTTTTCTGCGCCTCCACTCACAAGAACTCTGCTATCTGGACTGAAAGTGAGAGATTTAACAGTTCCGTTATGTCCTCTGAGTGTGTAAAGTAGTTGGGCATTAGCAAAGCTGTTGGTAGTTGGGGAGTTTGGTGTTAGCTCAATGGCAGCATGAGCTTTATGAATATAAAACCCTTGCCAGGTAGTCACTGGAAGAGCAACAGCTGCCATAAACGCCAGGATAATATACGGGCGTAGAAAATTACCCCCAACTCTTCCCTCACTACTCACACTTTTTCCTCACTTTTATAGATCCGGTTGCTCCAATCAATTTTGCAGAGTTATTAAATAATAACTTTGAACTTCCTAAAGAGGTGGTTTTTTCTTAGAAATGCTTAACATCGGTAAAGGCGCACTAGAAGAACGAGAGGGCAAATAGTGTTGCACTACAGGTTCCTCTGGTAGAGAACGACGCTGCTGGAAACGCCACAACTTAAAAGCTAGCGCTATCCCTGTTGTTCCCAAACCAAAAGCGAACAACGACCAGCTATCATTCAATCCGCCAATCAGGGCATCTATAGCGCCCATCGTAATCAATACACTGATTAGTGGCTCTTTTCGGTAGGTTGACTTCAAAAAACGAGGTAATACAGCATTCATCACAGCTTGGTTGGTTCCAGTTCACCTTTTGTGTATATTTACTAAGAATACCTCACCCGTAATTTGCCTTTCTTATCCAAGGCAAATACTAATTATGATTTTCTTTAGTAAGGGGAGGAAGTGGACTCATTAATCGCCTTGTATATACTAGTAGACTGTGGCGGAAGTTTGCCTACCTTGAACTATGGGATTTTGCCCCTTGCCAAGTGTTGTTAATTGACATAGTGGCTCAATTTCCGCCGTACTGTAGTAGTTGCAAGTCTATAATATTACTATCACTTTTGACACTCCCCTGCCTAAAGGCAAGGGGATTCTTAAGACATTGCTGCCTTAATATCCTGATTTCTCTTTCCTCCCAGGCTCACCACGTTTGCACAGAAGTGCGTGGTGATATCTCCTCAAAGTTTTTCGGGCGTAACTTTCTCCCAGTCCAGGAGTAGGTTTTTAAATCTTGTACAGTTGAAGAGTATTTTACCATGCTTGACTCAGGCGTAAAAAGCCGAGATGGCAGCTTTCATCCCTTGCATAAAGTACGGAATACGGCGCTGTGCGCCTGTTCCTCAAGGGTTTTCAGCTAGCCGCCCTTATAAATATTTTGATTCCTCTCTTGCTTACATTCTAGGGCAATAATTTACGAATAAGTCCAATTAAAGTATCTAGGACGAAGTACTTGGCTATCAATTGTTAAAGTCAAAACCAACTGGTTGTTCCAGCTGGTTGAAACTCTTTTAACTACTAGCTTACAACTTCTACCTTGTGCTTGTGGGTGGCCTATTTCAGACCCAGCCATAATAGCACCCCTTGATTACTTGTATATTCAATCACCAGCAACAAAGCGAAGCCAATCATTGCAGCTCGACCATTCAAGCGTTCAGCATATTCATTAAAGCCAAACTTAGGCTCTTCTAGTTTAGGTGTAATCGTTGGTTGTATTTGTGTCATTTTTAAGAAACCTTTCTTCGGCAAACGGGACTTGATATTAGGCTTTGCAGCAGTTGTCGAGGATAAGCGGTAAAGGTTAAAAGAATGGGCTTGTTCTTTTCCCCTTAACTTTTACCCTACACTTGGTAGCTTAAACCTCATCTATGTTGAGAACCGTAGTTTTTGCCCTCACCCTAAATCCCTCTCCCAAGATGGGAGAGGGACTTCTTTCTGGCTCCCCTTCTCCCAAATTTGGGAGAAGGGGCTGGGGGATGAGGGTTTTTTCTTTTCATACTGAAATAACTACAGTTTTCAAGATGGACGCGGTTTATAAGCTGATTGCAGCCTTGAATAGCCAAGATTACTTGAGAAATTCAGCAAAAGTTTCCTAGTAGGAAGCTATACAATCGCTCTTTTAATAAATTGTTACTATTCTTTATATATTGTATAAATACTGGGGCAATAGTCAAGGGTAAGAGTTTGGGGCTACTCAGATTAAATTGAGAAACTTAGGACACAGATTAAATATCTCTAATACAGCTATCTGTAATAGATCAGTAGCAAGCTTGAAATTCGCAGGCTACAGTTAAACAAAAAAATTATCAGAGGCGATATATGGAAATTGGCGTTCCCAAGGAAAATAAAGATCAAGAATTTCGGGTAGGTTTAAGTCCTTCTAGTGTGCGGGTGCTGCGGGAAAATAATCATAGCATCTTTGTCCAGACGCAAGCAGGTAATGGTGCTGGATTCTCAGATGACGACTACAGAAGTGCTGGAGCCGAGATTGTCCCCACATCAGAAATGGCTTGGAATCGGGAATTAGTTATTAAAGTCAAAGAGCCGCTAACATCTGAGTATAAATTTTTGCAGAAAGGGCAGATATTATTTACTTATTTACACTTAGCAGCCGATCGCAAATTGACAGAGCATTTAATTGATTGTGGCACAACTGCGATCGCCTACGAAACTGTAGAACAACCTGGTGCTAATAGACTACCCTTGCTCACCCCCATGAGCGTTATTGCCGGTCGGCTAGCAGTACAATTTGGGGCGAGATTCCTAGAACGCCAGCAAGGTGGTAGAGGAGTTCTTTTAGGTGGTGTCCCTGGAGTCCAACCAGGTAAAGTAGTAATTTTAGGTGGCGGCGTTGTCGGCACAGAAGCAGCTAAAATTGCTGTAGGTATGGGTGCGATCGTCCAAATTTTAGATGTGAGTGTCGATCGCTTATCTTACTTAGAAACCCTCTTTGGCTCTAGAGTCGAATTGGTTTACAGCAACTCTGCTCATATCGAAGCCGCCGTTAAACAAGCCGATTTGCTCATCGGTGCAGTTTTAGTACTGGGACGGAGGGCGCCAATATTAGTATCCCGTGAATTGGTTAAACAAATGCGTCCTGGTTCTGTAATAGTTGATGTAGCCGTTGATCAAGGTGGTTGCATAGAAACTTTACACCCCACATCCCACACAAATCCGGTGTACGTTGAAGAGGGTGTGGTGCATTATGGCGTTCCCAATATGCCAGGAGCAGTACCTTGGACAGCAACCCAAGCACTCAATAATAGTACATTACCTTATGTAGTCCAGTTGGCGAATTTGGGAATGAAGGCACTGGAAGTTAACCCAGCATTAGCTAAGGGTGTGAATGTCCAGAATCATCACTTAGTGCATCCGGCTGTGCAAGAGGTATTCCCTGATTTGGTAAATTAAGGTGTGCAAGGATTAGGCGATCGCTTATTTTAATAGAGGTAGCGATCGCTAATTAGACTAATTTTCTTGCCAAATGCGCGGATGGGTAGGTGTACAAAATGAGCAGGAGCAAAAAAGGGTGTACGCTCCCTCCATACAACAATTTCAGGGCAATGGTACTCTTAAACCATCCGCGCACCTTATGGGAAATGGTTTTCAGCGATTTACATCTTGTGGTATGACTATTTCCTGTGTTATGATTTCTTCATTCGCGCAACCGTACCTTGAAAACCAAATACAGCAGCGCTTTCAGACGCCAGCGATTGCAATTCATCAAAATCCCTATTAGGGATTGAAACCTATATCTGGAATTCAAAAATAGTAACACTTTACAAATTGCAATTCATCAAAATCCCTATTAGGGATTGAAACATCGGACTTTGCTGACTTACCACGTGAGGCAAAATTGCAATTCATCAAAATCCCTATTAGGGATTGAAACATAATTGCCAATACCCCAGCAATACTTGTTGGAAGATTGCAATTCATCAAAATCCCTATTAGGGATTGAAACACCAAATTGGAATTGATTCATGTCCATTACCCGCGCATTGCAATTCATCAAAATCCCTATTAGGGATTGAAACCTAGAAAGCTAACCCAAATGGGGTATTTGGCAGCAGAGAATTGCAATTCATCAAAATCCCTATTAGGGATTGAAACTCGCGGATGTAGAGCTTTTGAGAGGAGGAATAGAATTGCAATTCATCAAAATCCCTATTAGGGATTGAAACATTGAATTAGCTTTCTCCATCTTTAATCAGCAAGTATTGCAATTCATCAAAATCCCTATTAGGGATTGAAACAAAGTCTATTTTTCATATAAAAAAAGGGGAGCGAAAAGCATTGCAATTCATCAAAATCCCTATTAGGGATTGAAACATTGCATATTAGCTCCGAGAAACAGCGCAAAATCTACATTGCAATTCATCAAAATCCCTATTAGGGATTGAAACTCATTGACCGCATTGATTTCGCTTGATCTTTGACATTGCAATTCATCAAAATCCCTATTAGGGATTGAAACGAAGCAATGCTTTAATGGCGGAACAAATTATTTTATCATTGCAATTCATCAAAATCCCTATTAGGGATTGAAACTATGTCGTAGACGACGACAGCGCCGCCGATGCGGATTGCAATTCATCAAAATCCCTATTAGGGATTGAAACGCCAGCTAAGGGTGTTGTCAATATCAATCATCACATTGCAATTCATCAAAATCCCTATTAGGGATTGAAACTCAGCGGATCACCTTTGAAAATGACTCAAGCTCTTATTGCAATTCATCAAAATCCCTATTAGGGATTGAAACAAGATTTTAATCCCGTTGGCTTTGAGTAAATTATCAATTGCAATTCATCAAAATCCCTATTAGGGATTGAAACATCTCCAAGCGAAGTTAGGCAGATAAGAGAATTCCATTGCTTTCAACCCAATAATTCGTCTACGGCTACACTAAAACCCAGCAATACTTTTTGCGTGCTAACCACATCACCAGCTTTAAACACCAAAACCTGATTATCAGTCATGACAAAAACTAACCGACTTTCAGGAAATACTAGCCAAACTTCCTCGCAACCAGACTGCAAATACTCCTGTGCTTTGAGAAATAATTCTTCAGCTAAATCGGTGGGTGAAACTATCTCAGCAATCAACGGAAAACTCTGTGGCAAGGTGGGAACATCACCAAACTCAGTTACTAATTCAGGCGTTAGATAAGCTACATCAGGACGACGACCCTGTTTATATGTACGACAAGGTACTTCAGTGTACACTTTCCCACCTTGTTGATTGGAGTTGATATAACTTCTCCAGTAAAAACCAATATTAAACTGAATTTCGCTATGTTTTAATGTCATCCCTGTTTTTTCTACTAGCTGCTCATCTACCCACTCCATCCCGTCTGGAGGATTTGCCATGAAGTCTTCTAAAGAGTAGATTTCGGGGATGGATACAATCTCGTTGTGTTTGGAAACTAACATTGCAAGCCTCGACTTTGATTAGTTAAATACACAATGTATAGAGTGATAAAGGAAATTTTGGTAATATGCATTTTTTAAAGCATCACCAAACTACCTTGTACTTCTTCCTCTAATTCATAACCATTAGCCAATTTTTCAATTGCTTGGTCAATCATTGCCAAACCTTGATCTACCTTTTCAACCAAACTTAGCTGTCCTCGGAGTTCGGCAGCACCAACGAAACCTTTAGCATACCAAGTCATGTGCTTACGGGCTTGACGCACACCGCGATCGCCTTTATATTCCCACAAGGCTTGTAAATGATCTCTTGCACATTCCAAACGCTGAATCGGGGTAGGCGTCGGTAATATCTCTCCAGTTTTCAGGAAGTGATCAATTTCTCCCACCAAAAACGGATAACCCAAAGTTCCACGGGAACACATCACACCATCAGCGCCAGTTTGTTCTAAACATTTCACCGCAGCTTCAACGGAAAAAATATCTCCATTCCCAATCACTGGAATAGAAAGCACTTCCTTTACACGGGTAATCCATTCCCAACGGGCATTGCCATTGTACCCTTGGGCGCGGGTGCGTCCGTGGACTGTAATCATTTTTGCCCCGGCATCTTCCATCCGTTTGGCAAAGTCGAGAATAGTAATTTCGTTGTCATTCCAGCCAATACGGGTTTTGACTGTTACAGGAACGTCAACAGCTTTTACCACTTCTCGTACAATTGCCTCTGCTACTTCTGGTTGTCGCAACAACGAAGAACCACCACCATTTTTAGTGATTTTATTAACGGGACAACCCATATTAATATCAACAGTATCAGCACCTTCGGCAACTGCTTTTATTGCTGCTTCTGCCAGGAAATCTGGACGACAATCAAATAATTGAACACTAATTGGGCGTTCATTGGGATCTACCTCCATAATTTTGGGTAACTGCTTGACATAATGCAACCCTGTAGCATTTACCATTTCGGTATACATCATCGAATCTGGCGCATAGCGACGCACGAGACGGCGAAACACCATATCTGTCACCCCAGATAGAGGCGACTGGAGAACCCGACTTTTTACCTCAAAGGAGCCAATCTTGAGGGGTTGGGAAAGTCTAGCTTGGAGAATGGGGGAGAGCGAAATCATACAAAAAATAAAAAATTAATGGGAATGGAAATAGCAGGAATATTTAGAGGTATCTGCGATTAGTGCTAATTGTAGGTTACGTATCCTGACTTGGAGACTGTTTTTGCATTTCTTGCTGAATCTCTTCTAGGCTCAAACCTAACTCTTTCGCTATTTCTTCATAACTCAATCCTAATCTCAACAATAAAGGTATCGTTCTAAACTTTTCTTCACGCGCTCCTTCCTGCTTGCCTTCCTGCTTGCCTTCCTGCTTGCCTTCTTGTTTGCCTTCTTGATAAACTCGTGTTTGTTTCAAATCACTTAACCCAAACATACCTTCAATCTCCTCTCGACTCATCGTCGGAAACTTGTAAACCAAAATTGTCTCTATCAATTCTAATAATTGCCGCCGTTGTGGTTCAATGTTGATTTCTTGCTGGGTTCTGTCTATTAACTGCCTAGCAGATGTAATTGCTGTCTCCTCTTCATCGACCACTAATTTCATCGTAGCAATTCCAACTGGCAATGATGCAGTTTCACCTAATTCATTAAGATAAATACGAATAATACGCTGGCTAGTGAAAAATTCGCTGTAATTCTTGATATCTGCTGTATCTAGACTGCGATTGGGATAGATAACTACTCCTCGCCATGAATTTTTAGGTTTATTTTGACGTAAGTATAAACAAATCTCGGAAATTAGGCGCGAATAAATTTCTGTGTCGGTTTGAAACTGGACTTCAACAAAGTAAATCGGATTTTCTTCCCTTTGTGTTGGGAGAAAAACACCATCTATGCGGAATGTAGTTTGCTTGATTTCAATTGAGGAGAATTTATAATCCTCTGCGGTTTGGGGTGGATTACCAATTAATTCAAAAAAGATGCTAGGAAGTTCTTGAAAAAGGCGATAAAAAATGCTGTCAGTTTTCACACTTGATGATATTTCTGAGATTTGCCGCGTTGTAATTTTATCGTGAAATACTACTGATAAAAATTATTAAGCCGACTGCGAGAAGCAATCGGCTTAACAAATTCATAATAATTTAGTTGCAATTTAGCCGTGAGTTGCACCTTGAGGAGGACGCGAGACAACTTTTTTGGCTAAACCCAAAGTCTGCAAAACTAGGATACTCCACCAAGTAACATCAATCTCCCACCAAGACAATCCAGATTTCGCCATGTGGGGATAAGTATGATGGTTGTTGTGCCATCCTTCTCCATAGGTGACGATGGATACCCACCAAAGATTACGAGCGCCATCATTAGCATCAAAGGTGCGATAACCCCATGTGTGTGTTGCTGAGTTCACAAACCAGGTTGAGTGCCAAAGCAAGACACATCTGAGAAATACTCCGTAGAATACAAAAGACCATCCTCCTAAAGCATATAGAAGAAGTGCGAAGGGTATTTGCAACAGCAAGTAGTAGCGATCCAGCCAGCAATAAAAGGGTTGTCTTGCTAAATCGGGGGCATATTTTTTATAGGTTTCATAGTCAAAAAATTCTGGACGCGGGTAGAAAATCCACAATATATGGCTCCACCAAAATCCTTTTTGGGCAGAGTAGGGGTCTAGGTCAATATCTTCTGCGTGGGCGTGATGTTGGCGGTGTCCACCTACCCAAAAAATTGGCCCACCTTGGAAAGCCAGCGTTCCAATCAGGGCGATCGCATACTCTAACCACTTAGGAACCTGGAAACTCCGATGGCTCAGTAGTCGGTGATATCCCAAACAAATACCAATGCTCCCGAATAACCAGTGCAGAAACACTAGCAAACCTAATGCTGACCAGGAAAAAAACCAAGGAGACAGAAGTGCTAAGGCATGGAATGTAGCAAAAAATACTACATTCGTCCAACTGAGTTGAGGTGACTTGCCTCTCTCAGGGGCGATCGCCCCAAAATTTGCGGTCATAAAAATTCCTGTTGATGGATGAGAAAGCGATTTGCTTTTTCTTGGGCATATCCCACAGGGATTTACCCGTCCTGTATACTAGTTCGTTACAGTAGAGTAAAGCAAGTATCACTTACATTTGTTATGCTAGCAGAAATCTGATATCCGTGCAAGTGCCACTTGCATTTTTTTATGTCATCTCAACTCGTTTCAACTCGTCAACGCCTGATTCAAGCTGCACTTGAGTTGTTTTCTGCTCACGGAGTCAGCGCTACTACAACCCGCCAAATTGCTGAAAAAGCCGAAGTCAACGAAGTGACTCTATTTCGGAATTTTGGCAATAAGCATGGACTGCTTTTGGCTGTGCTGGAAGAGTCCGCAGCTTTCAAGGATTTAGGTGAGTCGCTGGTGCGGCGGGCAACGCCTCCTGGCAATGTCTACCAAGCTCTTAAAGATTATGCAAGTGACAGCTTACATGCATTAGAACGAGTGCCAGAGTTCGTCCGGTCTGTGGTAGGTGAAGCCGACCAATTCCCGGCAGAAAATCGCCGTGCACTAGGCAGGGGAGTCACAGAGGCAAACCGTTATGTAGCTCAGTATTTAGCTACTGTAATCCAGCAAGGACACTTAAACACCTACTTACCGGCAGAGAAATTAGCCAGTTTGCTAAATGGGATGATCTTGGGATATGCCGTAATTGAGTTCACCAGCGAATTTCACGAACTTTGGGAGGATCGCGATGATTTTCTGGAAAATTTGGTGGAATTGTTTTTACATGGAGCCATGTCATCTTCAGCAGAATCAGCAATAAACTCTTTACAAGGAGGGTTCATTACCACAGAATTAGCTGATTTACCTGCTAGTTTAGTTCACGAAATTCTGCAACAAGCAAGGATTTGGGGAGTACGAGATTATGCCTTGGCTTATGTGTTATTTGGGGCTGGGTTATCTGCCACAGAAATAATTAGCTTGGAGCGAATGCCTACGGCACGGCAAAGCCGATCGCACCAAATATACGATACTCAAGGGCACTTCTTGCAAATCACAATCCCAGGATTTGTCCGTCAAGTACCTGTGAATCAGTGGATTTTGGGCAAACGTTACGGCTCTTTTACTAATAATCCTTTAATCAAATGGCTGAAAAGTCGTAAAGATGCTCAAACAGCCATGTTTTTGAATGAAACAGGCAAACCGCTTTTAGAATCAGAGCTTCAGACACGTTGGCAAATATGGAGTGATGGACTGTTAACTCCCCAAGGACAAACGCCAGCTATAGCCCAAGCACAACAAACTTGGCGCGTAGAAATGTTAATGCGGGGGATTACCTTGGAAAACCTGAGTATTTTAACAGGTTGCGATCGCACCCAATTACAACCTTATGTTCGTCGAGCCAAAGAAAAAGCCGCCCTAGAGCAAGCTACCCGTTTGGATCATAAGCCGGGATAGGGGAGTTAACAATTCAAAATTCAAAATTCAAATTAAACGATTAGGGTAAAACAACAGAGGTTTCTTTACCATTGTTGTTTGCACCATTCAAGATTGTAGCTGTACTATCGGATGGGGATTGGGTGTTGCTCAAACGGCGTGATAAATTTTTGCGTTGCTTGCCTCCCGCCTGGACATATTGCAAACTGTCTTTGCCATAACGAGTTGCCACACTCATTAACATCTTTTCAGAATAGCCGCGCAATTCTTCTTCAGTGAGAGAAAGGCGACCTGTCATTTCATCCAGGGTAGAGAGTAAAGTGTTGTAGGTTGATAGCTGAGTTTGCAAGGTTAGGATGCGGCTGTCGTAGTCTGTCAAATTTAATCCGTTGCCAAATTCTAGCGTAGTGCTAATTGATCGCATTCCTGCAATTCGACGGAGAGCTTTTTCGAGAGTGGGTGAACTGCGTTTTAGTCGTGCCATGAAATGCGCTCCTGAAGGAGGTTATAGGGTTACTGCATATACTTTAGCCAATGCAACCATAAACTTCTCTGAGAAATTATTCGGAAAAATTAAAGCAAATTGACATCGACTTGATTATTTTTAGTAAATTATACTGAAGTTTTTATTTTATTTGTCAAAAAAGCTACTTAATATCAGCAATAAATACCTCGAAGTCGTGTTGGAGTACTTGAAACTTGTGTTGAGGTACTTGAAAGTCGTGTTGAGGTACTTGAAAGTCGTGTTGGAGTACTTGAAAGTCGTGTTGAGGTACTTGAAAGTCGTGTTGGAGTACTTGAAACTTGTGTTGAGGTACTTGAAAGTCATGTTGAGGTACTTGAAAGTCGTGTTGGAGTACTTGAAACTTGTGTTGGAGTGCTTCAAAGTCATGTTGAGGTACTTTGAAATCGTGTTGGAGTATTAGATGATGGTTTTCTTCGGCTTAACCCGACTTACGGCGAAGGCGATCGCGCTAAAAAGTATCATATCGACATCATCTGTACAGTGACTAATTGATGTCGCTTGAGGCATTAAGCTGAGAACTCTGCATACAACAGAAATTTAGGCTAAAAAAACTTATTTTATATAGGTTTCAGCTTTTTACTTCTTGTGTTTTAACTAAACACAAGAAGGCTACAAGCAGATATTTTTTTTAGTACATAGTTACTAATTAATCCAGTCAGAACTCAAATACCAACTTATGACCCTAAGTTGGTAATAAAACACACTTATGTGGTGACACCGCTCACGAGCAGGAGTAATGAATACTTTCAGCCACCCATTCTACTTAATAGCCCAAAGGTGTAATGCTGCACTACCCTATTTACCCCTTAAATATTCGTAATTTGATAAATACACCCAAAAATCCGAAATATTGTACAGTAAGGTTGTATATGAAAGTGTTACTACTAAATTTAAGTGCAAGCTGATGGTAGAACCTCTAACGGCAGCAGTAATTGTCTCTTTATTTTTCTCAGAGGCAATTAAAGAAGGTGGAAAAGCTTTAGGTAAAGGTGCGGCTGATACATTTACGCTTCTCATAAATACCATCCGTGAAAAGTTTAAAGCAGAGGAAATAGGAGGGGTGCTGACTCGCGCACAAAATCAACCTACAGAAGTGAATAAGAAAAAGCTACAAGATGAACTGCAAACCCAAATCGATACTGATGAAGCGTTTGCTCAGAAACTTAAGGAACTAGTCGAGCAGCTACAAGCACAAGATGAAAGTATACGTCAGGTAGTTCTGAGTGAGATTGAATTAACTGGTGATTTGAAAGCAAAAGATATCAGCCAAAAAGCCACGCGCGATGGTGCAGTTTCTCAAGAAATGCTCAAAGGGGTAAAAGCGCAAAACATTGATGTAGGCAACTTAAATCAAGAAGCCTGAAATCATGACTAATTATTCAGACTCTCAAGTTCCCGTACAAGAAATCTTTAAGAATGTCCAGGCTAATGGCAATATTACAGTCGGAAATATTACCCAGATTTACAAAACCGTAAACAATTTGGGTGAGCTTCCTAAACCAACAGGTTTTCCCCAAAATATTCCTGCTAGCAGTACAGATAAATTTGTCGGACGAGAAGGAGAATTAGAACGCCTCCACCTACAGCTACAACAAAATACGAGTGTGGTAATTGCTGCTGTTGAAGGGATGGGGGGAGTTGGAAAAACAGAATTAGCAATCCAGTATTCACTGCTACATTTGCAATTGCACAGTTATCCTGGGGGTATCTGCTGGTTAAGAACCAGAGAGTCAGATATTGGGCTGCAAATATTACAATTTGCTACAACAGACTTGAGCTTGCACCCACCAGAGGATTTGGAGTTACCAGAACAAGTCCGTTGGTGCTGGCAACATTGGCGACAGGGAAAGACGCTAATAGTTTTTGATGATGTTAAAAATTACAGTCACATTAAACCGTTTCTACCACCCCAAGCATCCCAGTTTAAAGTAGTAATTACTACACGCCTCAAATTAGATTTAGCTAGTTCTTTGTTTTTGGAGGTTTTATCAGAGACAGACGCACTCTTATTACTAGCTCAATTGATTGGAGAGGAAAAGCAAAACCAAGAATTAGCACAAGCTAAGGAACTTTGTCTGCGTTTGGGCTATTTGCCCTTAGCTTTGCAATTAGTTGGCAGATATGTCAAGAAACGCAAAATAACTTTAGCTGAACTGCTAAGACAGTTGGAGGAAAAAGGGTTAGCCGATCCTTCCTTAATCGTGAATAAAAATGACCCCACTTGGACTTTAAACGTAGAACGTGGAGTAGAAGCGGCTTTTGAATTGAGTTGGTCAGACTTAAGTGATGATGCTCAACAGTTAGGTTGTTTATTAAGTTTATTTGCTTTAGCTCCAATTCCTTGGTCACTGGTGGAACGTGTTGCTGTTCAGCAAGATCAAGAAGAATTGGAAGATGCCAGAGTTGAATTAGAAAATTTGCACTTGTTACAGGGTGAAGAAACTTATCAATTACATCAGCTAATTCGTGAATTTCTGAGAGACAAGCAAAACAATTTAGCGGATACAGACGAGCAGAAGTATAATTTCTGCCAAGTAATGATAGAAGTGGCACAGAGTATTTCCTCTTCACCAACTCAAGAATTCATTAGTTCAGTCAAAGATGCTATCCCACATTTAGCAGAGGTAGCACAAAATCTGACTGATGCAGTCAGTGATGAAAATTTAATTTGGGTTTTTTATGGATTAGATAGATTTTATTCTGGACAGGGATTATATGCTCTAGCAGAACCCTGGTGTAAGCAATGTGTATTAGTAGTACAAACCCGCTTAGGAGAAGAGCATCCCGATGTCGCCTCCAGTTACAACAACCTGGCAGCACTCTACAATTCCCAAGGACGGTACAGCGAAGCCGAACCACTGTATAAAAAAGCATTAGAACTCTGGCAACGGCTGCTGGGAGAAGAGCATCCCGATGTCGCCTCCAGTTACAACAACCTGGCAGGACTCTACGATTCCCAAGGACGGTACAGCGAAGCCGAACCACTGTATAAAAAAGCATTAGAACTCAGGCAACGGCTGCTGGGAGAAGAGCATCCCGATGTCGCCTCCAGTTACAACAACCTGGCAGGACTCTACG